>Ga0209698_10007507_pt1 | contig 11446 bp, 9 predicted proteins | sample LitLauG_LLR_2012_FD_187203 | JGI IMG/M metagenome (GOLD analysis project Ga0209698, IMG submission 187203) | Freshwater sediment microbial communities from Pennsylvania, USA - Little Laurel Run_MetaG_LLR_2012 (SPAdes) (version 2) | ecosystem: Environmental > Aquatic > Freshwater > Creek >... | reverse complement strand
CCCCAGCGACGCGCGGCTGGGAGCGCGTTCCATTCCGCCGTCATGACAGGACGCGCAGCGCTGTTGGTAAATCGCCCCTCCGTCCTGCGCCATTGCCAGTGCGGAAACGAAGAAAAGAGCTGTGAATAATCGCATCGCGCGGAGTCTATCACAAAGTGAATCCGCGCCCTCACGTATTGCCGTGCCGTATTGCCGGGCCGCGCGGCGGGCAAGCGTCGCCCTGTAGCTTAGTAAGCCCAGCGCCAGAGACTCGCGCCAGTCGTGTACCCCGCGCCCACCGCGGCAAACAGCACAAGGTCGCCCCGCTTAAGACGCCCCTGCTCCACCGCGTCGCGCGTCGCCAGCGGAATCGTTCCCGCCGTCGTGTTGCCGTAATGGCCGATGTTCATCATCACGCGTTCCTCGGGCAGCCCAAGCCGCTCCCTCGTCGCGTTAATGATGCGCTTGTTCGCCTGATGCGGAATCAGCAGGCTGAGATCCGCCGTGGTGAAGCCATTGCGCCGCAGCAGCTCCGAACTCATCTGGTACATCTTATTGACCGCGTACTTGAAGACCTGCTGGCCTTCCTGGTGTACGTAGTGCATCCTGTTCGCGACCGTTTCCGCCGACGCCGGCATCCGGCTGCCCCCCGCCGGCATGCGCAGAAACTCCCCGCCTGAGCCATCGATCTCGCCCAGAAAATCTAGGCACCCGAACTCGCCCTCGCCATCCGGCTCTACCAGAAACGCCCCGGCCCCGTCGCCGAACAGTACACACGTAGCCCGGTCCTCATAATCGATGATCCGGCTCATCGTGTCGGCCCCGATCACCAGCACCTTCTTGTGCGTGCCCGCTGCCACAAAATTCGCCGCCGTGTTGAGGCCATACAGGAATCCGCTGCACGCCGCAATAAGATCGAAGCCCCACAGCGACTTTGCCCCCAGGTTGTGCTGCACGATGCACGCCGTGGAAGGGAACAGCATATCCGGCGTCACCGTGCAGACGATCAGCGCATCGAGCTCGCTCGGTTCAATGCCCCTCTGCGCCAGTGCGGCGCGCGCCGCATTCGTGGCCAGGTCCGACGTCGCCACGTCAGGCGCGGCAATATGGCGCTCGGATATCCCCGTGCGGTCCAGAATCCATTCGTCGTTGGTCTGCACGAGCTTTTCGAGGTCGTGATTGGTCAGCACGCCGGGCGGAACGTAGCAACCGAGCGCAGAAATTTTAGGTTTAATGGAAGGCATCAGCGAAAGTCGGTAATCTTTACATTATGGTGGATGAGGTTGGTTCGGAGCAGGGATTCCTTACGCCGACGGGCGAGCCCGTCAATCTGGCGACCGCGCTTTTCTTTGAAACGGCCCAGGAAATCTTCCGGCGCGTGCATCGCGAGATCCGCCCGCGCACGCCGCTGCCGCCCGTCGAAGTCGAATATAAGCAGTTCGCCAATGCCGACAGTCACGTGCGCCTGGCCGCCGGCTGCATCGAGGTGCGCATCACAGATCTGCTCGAAGGCGCCCCAGCCCCGGTCACCGAGGCCCTGGCCCATATTCTGCTCGGCAAGCTGTATCGGCGGCCGGCGGAGAAACAGTTCGAACACCGCTACCGGCTCTATCTCAATCGCAAGGACATGCGGCGGCGCATCGGCCTCGTCCGCCAGGCCCGTGGACGCAAGGTGCATACCGGTCCCGAAGGCTCAGTCCATCACCTCGAAGAAGTGTTCGAGGAGCTGAACGCCAAACACTTCGGTGGCATGATGGCGCGGCCCGCCCTCGGCTGGAGCCATACGCGCTCCAAAACCCGGCTCGGCCATTTCGACCCCTCGCACAACATGATCATGATCAGCCGCGTGTTCGACGACCCGCGCACCCCGCGCCTCGCCCTCGAATACGTGATGTTCCACGAAATGCTGCACCTGCACTACCCCGTGGACCACAGCGGCTCGCGGCGCTGCGTCCATACGCCGGAATTCAAGGCGCACGAAAAACTCTTCCCGGAATTTAAGGAAGCCAAAGCGCTGCTGAAGAAGCTGCCTGTCTGATCGAGTTCACGCGAGGCACGCTCGCGTGCCGTGTCGAGACTTTCCAGTAACCTCGGCGCAAGTCACTGGAAAGTGGGGCGGACGCCCCCGTCCGCACCGGACCCCCGGTCCGGCTCTTCACCCATGTCGGGACTTCTGCCGTCAGGATCGTCTGTCGCTCTTCTCGACACCTGTCCCCGGGTACGCATGCCAATCCACGCATCAGCCCCCTCCGCCACACTTCCGATTTTTCTTTGCTCGTCGATATCTCCCGCATTTCAGAACTTTCAGAACTATTCATGAACTTATCTGCGTATTTATGTTCCATTCACTTGACCGCCTCCGCAAGTGAGCGTACAGTGAACCCAGTTCGGTCAGGAGAGTGCGAATTGACTCTGTCGCGAAAACCCGTCGTTAAAGGTATTTGGTTCGCCACCGTGGCCGCCACAACGGGCGCAACGCTTTTGTATGAGAAGGATGTCGGTTGCATTCTCGTTCGACTTTCCAGGGACGACCAGCTATCGTAGGCGTTTACCAATGAGAATCGGACTATATCTAGCTCTTCTGTTCTCTGGTGTGCAATCGTTGGCCGTCGCGCAACTCGTCGCCGACAAATTCACGCTCGATTTCCTGCTGGGCGAAAGAATCGGGCAATGCCTTGAGATGAAGTGCGCGATCTTTCGTGGGACCATACTGACGGATCTGCCGAAGCCATCTGGAAAAATCGCAGTTAGTGTCGACGAGATGCTGTACGGCCTTCCCGCAGGAACCACCCAGCTGGAAGTTCCCTACCGTCCAAACCAAGTCTCGAAGTTCGCATCACTCTAGGCACCGACCAATATTGGGAACTGACGGCGACCAAAAACACCTCGCTTACCGTGGTGCTCGCGAGGGAGGCAATGGACGGCGCCACAGCCGGAGCGATCTTGCTCGGGACCACAGACGAACGGTCAGCCGCAATCATGCGTGCTCTTGCGGCGGAGGCGAACCGGTTGGCGGCAGACCCGGACACCTATATCGTCGTCCGTAACGTCGTTTTCGCAGAACCCGAACCCCGCGCTGGCGGGCTATCTGTGGTGGCATCTTCTTGTTCACCAGCGGGAGCCGACGGAGCGCAACACTTCGCTGATGCTGGAATTGATGGGAAGCACGAGCGTACCGCAGCAGACGCGGGACAACATCGCGGGATTCGCCGCCACCGCCTATTTCTACTCCGACGTTTCGGCGGCGTTTAAGGCGCAACTCGTGGCGCATTTCAGCCAGCACGCCCTACAGCCCGACCCGGACATAGCTGAAGCAGCCTTCAGGGGTCTGGCTCGGATCGCGCGCGACGCCCCGTCCGGGAGGATTCCATTGCCGCCCGACACGTTGATCAGCCTCACGCAGAGCTACCGCGCACTACTTCAAAAAGGCAGGATGAAGCCGAACCAGCCACTCGAACAGGCATTGAGCATGGCATTGAAGTGAATTAGCGGCGTCAAAGGAGGCGCGTTCCGACAACTATCCGCGGAACCCGTTCCCGCCGAAAACTCCGCCCTTTGAAGGCACTTTTTCGCCGAAATCGTATTTATATTCCCGCCAATATCAAACACTTCCCGCCAACCCCGCCCGTTTTCCTCTTGTCGCGCTCCACAATGGAATCGCATGGAACCCACTACGTTTGGCCGCAACCCGGAACGCCTCGCCACCACGCCCAGCCTCGCCTTACCGCGCCGCGCATGCCCACAAACGACAGACAGTGCTCAGAAAATTGTTATTTTGCCGGCATATCCTCAGAAAAGATTGAAAATAAACACCCATGCCCCTCGGGTTCCCGCCCAACCTGAGCATTTCCCGTCCACCCCGCCCGCCGCGCCGCCCTCATTGCCCGATAGCCGATTCCATCCCGCCACCTCTCGGGGTCTCACCCCTCATTCGAACTGCGCGTCCCAGAAATCGCCAACCCGCGCTCACGAGATTGTTATTTTGCCATCACATCCCCGGAAGCCATTGGAAACACACATACCGGCCTCTCAGGTTCCCGCCCAACCCGAGCATTCGCCAGCCACCGCACCCGGTGCGCCACCCCCATCGCCCAATGACCGGCGGCACCTCACCTTTCTGCCGAACTGCGGCTATCCGCAACCGAGAGCCCGCACTCATACAATTGTTATTTTGTCGGTGCATCCCGGTAAAGCATTGAAAACAAGCGTCCCGTTTTCTCAGGTTCCCGGCGAACCCGAGCCCCGTGCCGTTCCCTTGGCGGATGGGTCACGCCGCCGCCGCAGACAAACGCCACCACTTTCGCTCAGGTCCACACTCGGGCTATTTCAGCGGCGCCGCACCGTCGCGCGAAGCTTCCCGCAGCAGTTCGGCAGCCGCCGATTCCGGCACGACCTTCCAGCTGTTGAGCGCCTTAGCCGGCAGCGTCTTATGCTCCGTGTAGTAATCGATAATGAGGTCGCGGATTTCCTCCGTCGACCGCCACACCACCGGCGAACTCTTAAACATGCCGTACCCGGCGCTGCCGCCGTAGCGATAGTTATTGACCGCGATCCGCAGCTTCTGGTCGTCCGCCAGCGGCTGGCCATGATAACGCAGATTGCGGATGCGCTGCCCCGCCGGCTGGCGAATATCGATTTCATACTCCAGAGCGTTTCCCGCGCCCGCCGCCATGTCGTAGTTGTAGCCCAGCACGCTTTGGCTGATCAGCGGCCCGCTGTTGCATTCGCCAGTGCAACTCAGAAAGAATCGCGCGGAATTTTCCAGTGCCTCGCGCACCATCTTGCCCGTGCCCTCAATCGCGTAAAGCGTGTTGTCGTAGAGATACAGCCCCGCAATCTGCCGTACCGTGACCGGCCCTTTGGCGATGCGCAGGCCGGCATTGAAGATGGACGCAAACGAGACATCGGCCTTGGCATAAAACAGCTGCGTCTCATGAATCATGGTGGCCATCGGGGAATCCACCACGCGCGCGGTCGCACCGGTCATGGCGATGGGGCTCTCGGCAACCGGCGCGTTCAGAAAGCGCTCCGCGGTTTCGTGGTACGGCTTGCCGATCGCGAGAATGGCTTCATCCACAGCCGTCGCGGCTTTCACTCCGATGACGCGGCTCTCTTTGGACGTGATGTGCCAGTGCCCGTCGGGACCGTCTTCGAGGCGCAGATCCATCTCGCCCAGCGACATCCCCCAGTTGCGCGGCTGCATCAGCAGCACATCGCCAACCCGCGCACCGGCCAGTTCCGAATGTGTGTGCCCGAAGATGATGGCATCGATCCCCGGCACCTCGGAAGCAAGTTGGTAGACCATGTTCTCGCCCGGCAGGTCTTCGATGGGATTGGGCGTTTGGAGCACCTGACCGTTGCGGACTTCCTTTTCGAGGCCCGCATGGGCGGCGATCAGAATCACGTCGGGATGCTCTTTCTGTTTCAGCTCCGCCACGGCCTTCATAGCCGCTTCCTTGCCCTGGATGAAGCGATATCCGGCGTAGTTCGCGGGCTTTTCCCAGGACGGCTCACTCGGCGTCGTGATGCCGATGATGGCGATCTTAACGCCGGCCACGGTCTTGATGAACCACGGCGCGAACGGCTTCACGGACGACTTCGGCTCAACCGCAATACTGGCGGAGATCCACGGAAACCTCGCGGCAGCGCGGGCGGCGTTCAGGTTCTTCATCCCGAAATTCCACTCGTGATTGCCCACCGTCATCATGTCGTAGCCGAGGGCGTTCATGGCCAGCATCATCGGATCGGGAGCCTCGGCCGGCTGCGTCGGTGCCAGATTCAGCGGCAGATGCCCGTGCAGTACAGCGGATTGATAGACGCCTTCGAGCGGCGTCCCCTGGATGGTGTCGCCGCAATCGATCAGCAGCGTATTGGGATTGGCGGCTCGTTCCGCCCCGATGAGCGTGGCAATCTTCGCCAGTCCGCGGGGCGCGTCTTTCGCGGCGTAGTAATCGTACGGGTAAATGTGGCCGTGCAGATCGGTCGTGGCAAGGACCCGGATGGCAACCTCGCGGGCACTGGCAGCCGGCGTGAAAACCAGCGTGAAAAATGACACCGTGAAGAAAGGCGCGAGTAGAGGAATGAGGAGGACGAGTCGGCGTGCGATGCGGGCGTATTTCATGCGGGCGAAGCTCCTCGTTTATGAGATCCGGGTTTATGAGATCCGGTGCAGCGCCGGACGTGGCGCAGCTATCGCCCATTGTATCGGGCGAAAATTTACCTTAAATGACGCCGCAATGTATAAGCATCGGGCCGTGTATTGTCGCTCTCCAGCCGCTTCCAGTCGTCGGTGATGTGGATCAGCTTGCCCGTCAGGTGATTGGATCGGTCGGAGGCGAGGAAAAGGGCGAGCTGAGTCTGTTTATCGGGTGCGATGCCGCCGGTAATGCGGACCTTTTCCGCCTCTTCCACCTCGCGCGAACCAGCCAGTTCATCGGCTTCGAGGATCTCGTCGGTCATGCTCGTATAGGCGTCGCCCGGCGAGATGCAGTTGATCTGGATATTCTGATCCCGGACCTCTTCGGCCAGGCTTTCGGCGAACCGCACCACGGCCGCCTTGCTGGCCGAGTACGGCGCGAAGTTGGGCCGGGATTGCGAGGCGCAGCTGTCCACAATCGCGAGGATCTTGCCGTGGCGGCGCTGGATCATCTGCGGCAGCACGGCGCGGCAGGCGTTCATCACGCCGACCACGTTGGTGTCGAAGACTTCTTTCCAGTCCTTCGGGCGATGGCCTAAAAACGGGCCGACGGGACCCAGCACCGCGGCGTTGGCGACCAGGATGTCGATCTCGCCACGCAGCGCCATGAATCGGTCTACGGCGGCTGCGAGCTGCTCGTAATCGCGAACGTCGGCGCGAAGACAATGCGCAGTGCCGCCTGCGTGCTCGATTTCGAGTTTAGTAACGTCTAATTCACCCTGGTTGCGCCCCAGGAGGCCAACGGTGATGCCGGCATGGGCGAATCCGATGGCAAGGCGCTTGCCGATTCCTCGACCTGCGCCTGTGATCAACGCGGTCACACGTTTTTGACTGGACAAGAGGGTATTCTACCGCCAGAGACACGGACGGCGTTTATACGTGAACGGTTTCCCGGTTCGGCGCGGACTGGGGCGCAACGGACGCGGTGAGTTGCAGCAGGTCGCGGCCGTCTGGAACGGCTATTGGCAGCGGGGTGACGAACCGGGAGCCGGCGATGCCCTCGCGGAGCAGACCTTCGGCGTCGCCCGCGGGTTGCGGGCGGGCGAAGAGGTAACCCTGCATGAGCGAGCAACCGGTCGCCAGAAGTACCTCGCGTTGGGCCTCGGTCTCCACGCCTTCAGCTACCACGTTGAGGCCCAGTCCGTGCGCCACCCCCACCATGGCCTGCACCAGACGGCGTGCCATCTGATCCGTATCGATCGACTGCACGAACGATTTGTCGAGCTTGATGGAATCCACATGCAGGCGGTACAGGTAGCTGAGCGAGGAGTAACCGGAGCCAAAGTCGTCGATCGAAAGGCGGATTCCCAGCGCACGCAGGGTGCGCATCTGCCGCAGCGCTTCCTCCGCACCGGTAATCATCAGGCTTTCGGTCAGTTCGAGTTCGATCATCGAAGGCTCCACGCCGTGTCTCACAAGACACCGCTCCACCGACGTGGCAAAGTCAGACCGCGCTATCTGCACCGGTGAAACGTTGACCGCAACCGGCACCGGGTTGAGGCCACGCACCTGCCAGTCCACTACCTGGCGGCACACCTCGTCCAGCACCCAGGCGCCGAGCGGAACAATCAGCCCGCTGGCTTCACTCGATGCAATGAAGCTGTCCGGTTGAATCTGCCCGTGCACCGGATGCTGCATCCGCACCAGCGCCTCAAACCCCGCGATGCGTCCGTCCACTGCCACCTTCGGCTGATAGTGAACCACGAAATATTGATTTCGCAGCGCCTCGCGCAGCTCTTCATCCATGCGCGCGCGGTCCAGCCGGTCATTGCGCGTCGAAAAGGACTGAACGCGGTTGCGCCCCATGTCCTTGGCGCAATACATGGCGGCATCGGCCGCGCGCTGCAACTGGTCGGCTTCCGCGCCATCCTCGGGGTAGAGTGCAATGCCGATGCAGGCGCCCGCGTTGAGCTGGTTCCCTTCGATCGTGATCGGCTGGCTGATTGCCTCCAGCAACCGGCCTGCGATCTCCTCCGCCTCCGCGCCGTCGCGCACATCAGGAATAACAGCATTGAACTCATCGCCCCCGATGCGGGCCAGCGTATCGGCCGGGCGCAGGGTCTTGCGCATCCGGTCGGCGACTTCGCAAAGAAACAGGTCGCCCACCCGGTGACTCAGCGTGTCGTTGATCTGCTTAAAGCGGTCGAGGTCAACGAACAGCACCGCCAGCCGCTGATTGAGTACCGCCGCTTCTCGCAGCGACCGTCCCAGCCGGTCTTCAAACAGGATGCGGTTGGGCAGCGAAGTGAGGCTATCGTGATGCGCCTGAAAGTGGAGGTCGTCATACAGGCGGCCGTGCTCAATCGCCAGCCGCGCCAGGCGCTCGCCGACCTCGGAAGCCGCCTCATCGTGATCCCCCGGCCACTCGCCTTCCCCGTAAAACAGCAACAGCGCCCCCAGCGGAGCGTCCGGATTCCCGATCGGCCGAGACACAATGATTGCCGGCGGCACCGCTTCTTTGAGCTGCCGCAGGAAAACTTTCCATGCCGGCGACTCCGGAATTTCATTGTGCCGAAGCGGCTTTCGCCAGACCTCGAACGGAACCGCATAGACCGTGCACAGCGCACTCAGCCACTCGCGCGGGCACTCCACCGCGGCGGCCACGCGGCAGCCACCGGACCTGCGGAGCAGCACTGCACAGCCCGCCCGGGGAGCCTGCGCACGAATCGTCCGAACCAGCGCGTCCAGCACCGTTCCAACCGGCTCGTTCGACACCAGCATCTCCAGAATCCCGTTCCGCTCCCGCTCCCGCAGTCGTTCCCGTTCCAGTTCGTGCGTTTGTCGGCGCACCGCCAGCCGGAGGGCGGTTTCACGCTTCTGATGGCGAACTTCGCGCGCCCGCAGCACCACGCCGATCAGCACCATCAGCGCAATGGAGGCCAGCCAGAACCACGGCGATCTCCATGCTGTACCAACCGCTGTACCAACCGCTGTACCAACCGCTGTACCCACCGCCGCCCCCACTGCGGCAGGCAACAACCCCGGCAACATCGCAGCCGGCAAAACAGCGGGCCACAGCCCGGACACTGCCGGCGACGAATGTGCAGCAGGCAGGCAGACCGCGGCCGCCAGCGTGGCGCAGAAAGCGATCCAGGCCGTCGCGCCCATCGCGCCGAGTGCCATCAGGCCGTTCGTACCGGGTCCTCGCGTGAGTTCGCCCGATTCCGGCATTCTGCACGCACCCCGGATCAATGCAGCCCGGCTGAATGCAAATAGCCTGCTCGTATTCACGCGTCGCGCACCCGAACTTCTTTCAATATGTGGAACGTATCCCCCGTTCACACAGACTTATCGGCGGGAGAGAGAGGAAACTTTAGCGGAGTGATATGCCGTGAACGGGGGGAGCTGACATCCGCAACGATCCGCGTGTTAGCGGGCCAGCATGCGGCGATGCTCTTTAAGGATGCAGCGATCCATCACCACTTCGAGGCCGGCCGCGCGGGCCCGTGCCGCCGCCTCTTCGTGAACGACGCCTTCCTGCAGCCATATGCCTTTGGCGCCGACGCGGATGGCGGCGTCGACAATCTCCGGCACGCTTTCGGACCGCCGAAAAACATCCACAATATCGACCGGCCCGGGAACGTCATCCAGCGTCGCGTAGGCCTTTTCGCCCAGCACTTCGGTCTCGTTCGGATTGACGGGGATGATCCGGTATCCCCGCGACTGCATGTATTCGGAAACGCCGTAGCTCGGCCGCGTGCGGCGGCTCGAAAGACCCACCACCGCTATGGTTCGCGAGTTCCGCAGCAGATTCTCACCGGCCATGGTCTGACTTCCCGCCCGCCTTTCGGTCCGGCCTGCGATCCTTTTTCCCTGCCGGTTTGCGGTCCCGCTTCACGCTGACCTTGACGTCGGGACGCCGGCCGGACCTCGACTCAGCACGGCCACCGGCATACGCGACCGGTTTACCTTCGGGCTTCCCTTCCGCCAATCGCTTCAGGTTTCGCACTTCTTCCGTGTTCAGAAGGCGGAACTCGCCGGGCTTGAGCGCCCCCACTTCGAGAGTCCCGATGCGCACGCGCCGCAACTTCTCCACTAAGTGGCCGAAGTGTTTGAACATGATGCGGATCTGCTGGTTCCGCCCCTCAATCAGGCGAACCTCATACCAGGGGTTATCACCACGCCGGATCAGACGCAGCCCGGCCGGTGCCGTACGGCGTCCGCTGATGGGAACGCCGGTGCGGAATTTTTCTTCGTCTTCCGGCGTGAGCTGGCCTTTGATCTTCACCAGATACGTCTTCGGAACATGGCTTTTCGCCGCCGTGATCAGGTTGGCGAACTCGCCGTCATTGGTGAGAATGAGCAGGCCTTCGCTGTGATAGTCAAGACGGCCTACAGGAAAGACGCGTGTGCGCAGGCCTTCCAGAAGATCGATCACCGTGGTGCGCCGCTGGGGGTCGCTGACCGTGGTGACGACCGAGTCCGGCTTGTAGAGCGCGATATAGAGGAACTCGTTGGGTGGCCGGATCAGCTTGCCATCCACCTTAATGTGGTCCTGTGCGACGTCGGCCTTGGAGCCCAGCTCCGTAATGGTGGAGCCATTGACCGTAACACGGCCTTCGAGGATGAGCAACTCAGCCTTCCGCCGCGAAGCGATGCCGGCGGTAGCGAGAATTTTCTGGAGGCGTTCTTCCGGCACTATTCAGTCTTTACCGATGCCGATGCATCTTCTGTCTGGTCTTCACTTGTTTGGAGTTCCGGCGCAACGCTGAGATCAGCTTCCTCCGGCGCCGGCGGCTCTTCCCCAAGCAGGGGCGTCTCTGCGGGCGTCTCTGTAGCCATGCGCCCGATCTCCTGGAATTCTTTCAGCGTCGGGAGTTCGTTCAGATCCTTCAGCCCGAACTGCACGAGAAATTCACGCGTCGTCTTGTACAGGATCGGCTTGCCGATCACCTGCTTGCGCCCGGCGGCGGCAATCAGCTTGCGATCCAGCAGGGTCTTGAGCACGCCCGCGCCCTGCACACCGCGGATTTCCATAATCTCCGGCGCCGTGATCGGCTGCTTATACGCGATGACGGCCAAAGTTTCAAGCGCCGGCAAAGACAACTTCAGCGGAGGATTGAGATTCTTGACGAAGCGCCGAACCTCTTCGTGGTGCTCCGCCTTGGTGGCCATTTTGTAGCCGCCCGCGACCTCGCGAATGCTGAGCCCGCGCGAAGGATCTTCGTAGTCGAAGGCGAGCTGATCCAGAATCGCGGCCACGCGTTCACGCGGCTGCTCAATTGCAGTCGAGATCTGGTCGAGTGTCAGCGGCTCGTCTGTGATGTAAAT
>Ga0209698_10007505_pt1 | contig 11446 bp, 9 predicted proteins | sample LitLauG_LLR_2012_FD_187203 | JGI IMG/M metagenome (GOLD analysis project Ga0209698, IMG submission 187203) | Freshwater sediment microbial communities from Pennsylvania, USA - Little Laurel Run_MetaG_LLR_2012 (SPAdes) (version 2) | ecosystem: Environmental > Aquatic > Freshwater > Creek >... | reverse complement strand
CCAGCCTTCCCTCACCAGGCCGGTCTTGGCCGCGAAGGCGATGCGATGCCGGCCAGCAAGACGGCGAGAATCCCGGTCAGGAAGATGCCGTCGAATGTGCCGGCGCCGCCAATCGAAGCAACCGGAGCGCCGAGGCCCTCGATCTTGTCGAGATTGAGAAGGTCGGCGCCGATCAGCGTCCCCATCGAGCCGCCGATATAGGCAAGCGGGGCGGCATATTCGCGCGACAGGATAAAGGCGAGAATGGCGGTGGCGACGACAGGGGCAAACACCGGCACCGCAATCCCGATTCCATGCACGGGCGTCGCCATGGAGTGGATGATGAAAGCGATCGCGACGACCGCGATCGTCGCCTTGAGCCATAACTGGTAGCGGAGCACGAGATAGGTCGACATGATTGTCGGTATCACGGCTCCCCCGACGTTGACGGCGAGAACCGTGCCAGGCCACTGCACGACAACGGGCACGACATATTGCATGCCGAAGAAATCGACGACCTGCCCCGATCTCACCGGCGGGCCCGGGAGGACCGTGATCGGGATATTGAAGTAGCTTCCTATCAGCGAGCCGAACAGCAGGAGAAGCGCGACGCCTGGGCCGACCCCGAGCTTCATATAGGCGTATCTGAGGATGCGAAGCTGGATCAGGATGACCAGCCCGATGACCAGGAAAACCAGGATCGAAAAGAACATCGGCGTCAGCGGCAGATATTGCGCCTGGGATCCCATGGCTGTTCGACCTCGGTTGCTTTCTGCTAATTACTTGGGAGACTTGTTGCAGGATCGCAAGGCTGCAACGGCAACGCGGCGCAATTGAGTTGGTCAAAGCGGTTGGTCCGCGTTCGAACCATTGCCGGTGGCTCGATTTTTGAGAATATTGAAGGGCAAAGAGGCAGGGACAGGCAAACATGATCACACTTTATCACTGCGTCGCGGCGCGCTCCTTCCGCGCATTGTGGACGCTGGAGGAGCTGAAACTGCCCTATGAGCTGAAGATGTTGCCGTTTCCGCCGCGCGCCTTCGCCCGGGAGTATCTCGCTCTCAACCCGCTCGGCACCATTCCGCTGATGATCGACGGCGAGACGCGGATGACGGAATCAGCGGCGATCGCGCAATATCTGGTCACGCAGTACGGCCCGACGGCACTTTCGGTCGGCAACGACGAGCCTGACTATGGTGCATATCTCAATTGGCTGCATTTCGGCGAGGCCACGCTGACGTTTCCGCAGACCCTGGTGCTGCGCTACGCAAGGCTGGAGCCCGAAGAGCGGCGCAGCCCGCAAGTAGCGGCCGATTACGCAAAGTGGTTTTTCGGCCGGCTGCGGGCCGTCGAAACCGCCGCGACGAAGAACGAAACGTTGTGCGCCGGGCGGTTTACCGCCGCAGACATATCGGTCGGATATGCCCTGTTGCTGGCGGAGCATATCGGTCTTGCCAGGGATTTCACTCCAGCGGTTGCCGACTATTGGCAGCGCTTGCAGTCGCGCGACGGTTTCAGGCGCGCCGTTGCGGCCGAGACCGCGGCTTGCGAGCAGCAGAAGGTCGCAGCCGGCCTGCCCTGGAAACAAGCGTGATTGCGTCCATCGCAGCAAGCGCGCGGCGTGGCAGGGGCAACCCGCTTCCGTCGCGGCTTTAGCGCTACCAGTCTTACCGCGTCATAAGACCCTCATCCTGAGGAGCTTGCGCGAGCAAGCGTCTCGAAGGACCAGGCCCGGAAACAGGCGACGTGGCCTTCATGGGGCGCAAGGGCGCCTCCTCACCATGAGGGTCTTATGACGCAGTAAGACTAGCCCGCGTCCAAAAGCTTGTTCAGCCGCAGGCGGGTGATGATGTAGACGTTTTGCAGATCGTTGGCGAATTCGGTTTGCGTATCATTCCGAAGCCGACGGTTGAATTCGAACAGGATTCCTTCCTTGGTGTGCATCCGCACCGCGATGATGAACGGAAATCCGAACTTCCTCCTGTAGGCGGCGTTGAGGTCTGCGATCTGAACCATCTCGGCATGAGACAGGGAATTGAGGCCGGCGCTTGCCTGCTCGGCTACCGACGAGGCGGTCATCGTTCCGGCCTGCGCCTCCTTGCCGGCAAGGTCAGGATGGCTCTGCAACAATGCAAGCTGCATGGAGGCGGGTGCATTCTTTGCCACGGCAACCATCGCAGCATGCATGTCATCGAGGCTTGCGAATGGCCGCCTTTCCCAGGCCTTTTCGGCGACCCAGGGCGAATTCTCGAAGATGCCTCCGAATTTTTCAACGAAGGCGGCGCGATCCATCGCATTGATCGGCGCCATGTCGAGGGGGCCCGCGATTGCGGAGACAATCGTGACCGTCCCCAGAATCGGGGTCAGGATCGGCGTCAGGATCGGGACCAGGATCAGGAACGCAAGCAGCCGATAGCGACCGAACATTTTCAGCTTCTCCCGCTTGAGCGCTGTGGAGCCTTCAGCTGCCGCGATAGGTCGTATAACTCCAGGGAGTGGCCAGCACCGGCACGTGATAATGGTCCTTGGCATCGGCCATGCCGAACTGGATCACCGCCTTCTCGAGGAACGGCGGGTTGGGCAGCTGCGTGCCGATCCGGGTATAATATTCGGCAAGATAGAACACCAACTCATATTGGCCGACCTTCATGGTCTCGGCGGTCAGCAATGGCTCGGTGCGCCCGTCGGCATTGGTGCGAACGGTCTTGATCAGCTTGTATGCGCTGCCCTCCAGTACGCTGAAATCGATCCTTACGCCTTCGCCGGGCTTGCCGTTGGCCGTATCCAGCATGTGGGTCGTCAGCCCCGGCGATCCCGCCGCGAAAGCCGTCTTGTTGGCGAACGTCGCAAGCGCCAACGCGGCTGATCCCGACCGCAAAAGACCTCTTCGATCAAGTAGCATCATGATGCTGATCCTCCAGACTTGCGCTCGTCTTAAGCAACGGGCGATCCAATTAGGCGCTGCAAAAATCGCGCCATGCAAGCGGTCTTTCTGGTCAGGACAAGCGGTCTTTCAGGTCATGGGTCCGGCGGGCCGGATCAGCGCCTGACCGGCCGATGGTCCGGCGGCTTGTGCTCATGTTCGATTGGTGGTCCGAACCCTTGCCAGAACCGCCTTGTAATATTCGTCGCGGTCGCGACGGATCAATTCCTGATGGGCGCGAAATGCTGCCACCCTTCCCCGGATTTCTTCGCGCAGGCTGGCGTAACGCACGGACGGAAGGGCGACGGGGAGAGGTTCGACACGCGGCGCGGCCTCGGCGGGCGCATTGATCGGAGACGTTTCAAGCCGGGGATTTTCAACTGCGGGATTTTCAACTCCGGCATTTTCAACTCCGGCATTTTCAAGCCCGGGGCCGGCCTGCGGCGCCCTCGCATTGACGGATCGCGCGAACGCCATGGTTTGCGCGATCAGAAGATCGTGCTCCTGCTTCCAATTCATGGTGAACCCCCAGCCGGCAGCGATCACAGCAAAAAGCCGGCCATCAATCAAGCGGCGGGCTTTCGCTCTCCGACCAAAAGCGTTCAAGAGCGGTGGATAAACTCTTCGACCAATCCGGGGGCGGCGGCGCGTCGCCGAAAACGCTGTGGCGATGACCTCACACGATGCGCGAAGTCTTGTTGCCCCAATAGCGGTCGCGCAGCAGCCTCTTGTATAGTTTGCCAGTCGGCAGGCGGGGCAGCTCATCCTCAAAATCGATCGAGCGCGGAACCTTCTGGCGCGACAGCGACTGGCTGCAGAAGTAAATCAGTTCCTCGGCAAGGTCGGGCCCCGGCGTTACCCCCGGCATGGGTTGCACCACTGCTTTCACTTCTTCGCCAAGGTCGGCGTTGGGCACGCCGAATACCGCGGCATCCGCAATTTTGGGATGGGTGATGAGCAGGTTCTCGCATTCCTGCGGATAGATGTTGACGCCGCCGGAAATGATCATGAACGTCGCGCGGTCGGTCAGATAGAGATAGCCATCGCTGTCGACATAACCGACATCGCCGACCGTGCTCATGCTGCCGTCGGACGAACGGGCTTCGTTGGTCCTGCCGGGATCGTTGAAATATTCAAACGGGGTCGCCGTCTTGAACCATACCGTGCCCGCCCTCCCGAGGGGACATTCCTTCATGTCCTCGTCGAGGATGTGAAGCTCGCCGAGCAGAACCCGGCCGACCGTGCCTCTGTGAGCAAGCCACTCGGCACTGTTGCAAGCGGTAAACCCGAGGCCTTCGGTTGCGCCGTAATATTCGTGGATGATCGGCCCCCACCACCTGATCATGTCGTCCTTGACCGCGGCCGGACAGGGTGCCGCGGCATGGATCGCGATTTCGAGGGAAGACAGGTCGTAGCGTGAGCGGACTGTCTCCGGCAGCTTGAGCATGCGCGAGAACATCGTCGGCACCAGCTGGCTATGGGTCACGCCCCATTTTTCGACCAGCTCCAGATACCTTTCCGGATCGAAGCTCTCCATGATGATGACGGTGCCGCCCATCCGGATCGTCAGGTTGACGGCTGCCTGCGGCGCCGAATGGTAAAGGGGCGCTGGCGACAAATAGATCATGCCCTCGCGGTATTGCCAAAGCTTCTGCAGGAAATCGAACAGCGGCAGTTGATCGGAGGGCGGTTGCTCGGCCAGGGGGCGCAGGATTCCCTTGGGCCGTCCGGTCGTTCCCGACGAATAAAGCATCGCCGTGCCGATGCACTCATCTGCAATCGGCGTTCTGGGAAGCTCGCTGGTCGCATCGCGCAGGCCCACGATGCGCTCGCTCTCGCTCGAGCCGTCGGCCACGATGCAGAGTTCGACCTGAGGGCACTGGTTGAGGGCCTCGCGCGCCACTTCGAGCTTTGCAACGGAAGTAATGAGGATTCGCGATCGACTGTTGTCGATGATGTAGGCGAGTTCGCCGGCCGTCAGGTAGGAATTCACACAGGTGTAATACAGACCCGCGCGCTCTCCGGCGCCGCACGCCTCGAGATAGCGGCTGTTGTTCTCCATGAAGATTGCGTAGTGGTCGAGCCGCTTCATGCCGCGATTGCGAAACAGATGCGCCAGGCGGTTCTCGCGCGCCTCCAGTTCGGCATAGCTCACGGACTCGCCGGAGTTTGCCATGATGAAGGCGGGCTGCAGCGGACGGAGATAGGCATGCTTGCCGGTGTACATCTTCCCTCCCGGAAATCATTTAATGCATTTATGGCCGGTCCGCGCTGCGCCATCTATCGTGTGCTGTTCTCGCAGACTTTACTTTTGGGCCGTCCTCCCCGGACGATTGGCTAGTTGGATAGTGCCGGTTGTTGGCTGACAATCCACACTAGCGGAGTACCCACGGGGAGGGGAGCCATAAAATGGCCTTGCCACGATCGGCGAGCCGTGGAGCTGCCGTGCAGGGGCGCCACTGCTCGGTCCGGATTACGGCCGTTCGCTCCGACCGCCACTCGTTGCCCGGGGTTCCAATTGAAGAAAGCGGGTGTCCAACGTCGCGGCACGAAAATCATTCCGGCGCGTTTCGATGCGAAATATTTATTTTTTTAATGCGTGGCGAGCCGTGCGGAGCATATTTTTCTTGATCCGGGCCGCTTCTTGCATTGACTATCGGCCAATCTCATCTTGGCCCGGTCACTGGTTTAATCCGTTTGATTGATCCCGACGCCAGTTCAGGGGGAGGGCGACTTGAGCACGACCTTTAAATCGACGCGTTCGGAGCGGATGGCCGACGTCCGTTCGCTCCGCTATCTCACTCCGATCATCGCAGTGCTGGCGCTCGCTCTGTCAGGCTGCGATCGAAAGCCGGTCGCGCAAGCGGCCGCCGCGCCACCGCCTGTCACGATCGCCGAGCCCACCAAGCGCACGGTCACGGATTGGGACGAGTTCACCGGGCGCTTTGACGCGGTCGAAGAGGTCCAGGTTCGCGCGCGCGTCGGCGGATTTGTCACCGGCGTCGAATTCCGCGACGGCGCAATCGTCAATGCCGGCGATCTGCTGTACCTGATCGATGCCCGTCCGTTCGAGGCCGTAGCCGCGCAGGCCGACGGCCAGTTGTCGGACGCGCGCGCCAAGGCCGAATTGGGCAAACGGGAGCTCGACCGCGCGCTTACCCTGCAGCAGTCGCAGAATGTGGCCGACTCGACGGTGGATCAGCGACGCCAGGCGCTGCAGGCCGCCAAGGCCGCGCAAATGGTGGCCGAGGGGCTCTTGAAGGCGGCCCAGCTCAACATCGAATTCACGCATGTGCTGGCTCCGATCAGCGGCCGCGTCAGCCGGCATCTGGTCAGCGTCGGCAATCTCGTGCAGGGCAGCGAAGGCGGCTCGACGCTATTGACCTCGATCGTCTCGCTGGATCCGATCTACATTTATTTCGACATGGATGAGGCGACCTACCTCAAATACAACCAGCTCTGGTTTGAGGGCAAGCGCCCGAGCTCGCGCGACAATGCCAACCCGGTTCAGGTGATGCTGAGCGGCGAAACCAAGCCGTCCCACGACGGCAAGGTCGATTTCCTCGATAACCGCCTGGATGCCTCGACGGGAACGCTGCGCGCGCGGGCCGTGATCCCGAACAAGGACCTTTCGATCCTGCCGGGACAGTTCGGCCGGGTCCGCCTGATCGCAAGCGCGCCTTACGAGGCGCTGCTCGTACCCGATAACGCGATCGCAACCGACCAGGCGCGCAAGATCGTGTTCGTGGTCAAGGACGACAACACGGTCGAGGCAAAGCCCGTGGTTCTGGGTCCGCTCGACCAGGGCCTGCGCGTCGTCCGCGAGGGCCTCAGTGCGAACGACCATGTGGTCGTCGATGGCCTGCAGCGCGTGCGCGTCGGGGCGAAGGTGACCCCGCATGAGGCCAAGGCGGCCGCCGGTGGCAAAACATGAATCTCGGCCAACTCTCCGTCAACCGGCCGATTCTGGCGATGGTGCTGTCCATCGTGCTGCTGATCGTGGGCGCCATCGCCTACACCACGCTGCCGGTTGCCGAGTATCCGCAAGTGGTGCCTCCGACCGTCGTGGTCACCACGCAATATCCCGGAGCCTCGGCGCAGACCGTGTCCGATACCGTGGCTGCACCCATCGAGCAGCAGATCAACGGCGTCGAGGACATGCTTTACCTGTACAGCCAGGCCACCTCGAACGGGCAGCTCACCATCACCGTGACGTTCAAGCTCGGCACCGATCTCGACAAGGCGCAGGTGCTGGTCCAGAACCGCGTCGCGATCGCGGTGCCGCAATTGCCGGAGGAAGTCCAGCGCAACGGCGTCGTCACCCGCAAGAACAGCCCCGACATCCTGATGGTCGTGTTCATGCTGTCTCCCGACGACAGCTTCGACCAGCTCTACATCAGCAACTATGCGCTGCTTCAGGTTCGCGACCAGCTGCTTCGGCTCGATGGCATCGGCGACATCCAGATTTTCGGCGCACGCGATTACTCGATGCGGCTGTGGCTTGATCCCGACAAGATCGCCAATCTCGGACTGACGGCCGGCGATGTGCTCGCCGCGATCCGCGCGCAGAACCTGCAGATTGCCGGAGGCCAGCTCGCAGCTCCCCCGATCGCGGACCGCGCTTTCCAGCCCAACCTCACCTTTACCGGAAGATTGAAGGACATCCAGCAATTCGAGGACATCCTCGTCAAAGCCGGCGAAGACGGCCGCATCGTGCGGCTGCGCGACGTGGCAAGGATCGAACTTGGAGCGCTCGACTACACCACCAACAGCTTCCTTTTGCGCAAATCGGCCGTCGCGATGCTGGTGACGCAGCGCCCGGGGTCGAACGCGCTGGCCACCGCGAAGAACATTTCCGATGCGATGGTCAAGCTCAAGGCCAGTTTCCCCAGGGGACTTGACTACAACATCGGTTACAACCCGACCGAATTCATCGCGCAATCGGTCAGCGAACTGATCAAGACGATCTACGAGGCGATGATCCTGGTGGTCGTCGTGGTACTCGTGTTCCTGCAGGGATGGCGTCCCGCCATCATCCCGATCGTGGCGATCCCGGTATCGCTGGTCGGCACCTTCGCCGCGATGGCCGCGCTCGGCTATGCGATCAACAATCTGACCCTGTTCGGCCTCGTGCTCGCGGTCGGCATCGTGGTCGACGATGCGATTGTGGTGGTGGAAAATGTCGAGCGCCATCTTCGCGACGGCATGAGCCGGCGCGATGCAGCGCTGCGCACCATGGAGGAAGTCGGCGGCGCGCTGGTCTCGATCGCGCTCGTGCTGTGCGCGGTGTTCGTGCCGACGGCTTTCCTCGGCGGAATATCGGGACAGTTCTTCCAGCAGTTTGCGGTCACGATCGCGGTGGCGACCGCGATATCCTGCTTCTGCTCGCTGACGCTGTCGCCCGCGCTGGCATCGCAAATCCTGCAACCCCATGAGGAGAAGCGGCCGCCGGCGCGCTGGAACCTGATCGGGCGAGGCTGGGAAAGCTTCACCAGCTATTTCAATCGCGGCTTTGATTGGCTGTCCAACGGCTATGGCAGCGCGGCCGCCTTCGTCATCAGGCACCGCGCCGCGATGCTTTTGATTTACCTGGGGCTGATAGGAAGCGCCGGCTGGCTGCTCGCCACCACGCCGCAAGGCTATATCCCGGCGCAGGATCGCGGCTATGTCATCGTCTCCGTGCAGTTGCCGGGCGCGGCCTCGCTGGCGCGAACCACCGAGACCGTGCGGGAGGTCGAAAGGATCGCGCTCGACACGCCCGGGATCGTCCGCGTGGCGGCGTTCGCCGGCCTTTCGGGCGCGACGCGCACCCAGGCCAGCAATGCAGCCGCACTGTTCCCGGTATTCGAAGAGCCCGAGGTCCGTCTGAAAAAAGGGTTGTCGGCGGCCAGGATCACGGGCGACCTGAGAAGGCGGCTTTCTGCGATCGAGGGCGCATTCATCATCGTTATTCCGCCGCCCTCGATTCCCGGCATTGGCACCGGCGGCGGATTTACCATGCGCATCCAGGACCGTCAGGGCCGTGGCCCGCAATTGCTGGCAGCGGCAACCGATGAACTCGTCGCCGCCGCGCGCAGGACGAGCGGTGTGACCTCGGTGTTTTCGCCATTCTCCGCCAATACGCCGCAGGTGTTCGTCGATATCGATCGCGTCAAGGCGCAAAAGCTCGGGGTGCCGATCCAGAACGTCACGGATGCGATCGAGACCTATTTCGGCTCCGCTTACGTCAACGACTTCAACATCCTGGGCCGGACCTATCATGTCACGGCGCAGGCTGACCTGCCGTTCCGCAAAGAGACGGCGGATCTCGCGCGGCTGCGCACCCGCAATGCCGCCGGCAACATGGTGATGCTGGGCAGCGTGGTTGATTTCCGCAATATCGCCGGACCCGATCGCGTTGCGCGCTACAATCTCTACCCGGCAGCCGAGCTTCAGGGCGAGGCCACGCCGGGCACGAGTTCGTCGACCGCCATCGGCATCATGAGAGGTCTGGCAGAGGAGACGCTGCCCAGCGGCTTTTCCTACGATTGGACGGACCTGTCCTATCAGCAAGTCAACGGCGCCAATGCCGGTCTCTATGTGTTCCCGATCTGCGTCCTGTTCGTATTCCTGGTGCTGGCGGCGCAGTATGGCAGCTGGAGCCTGCCCTTTGCGGTGATCCTGATCGTGCCGATGTGCCTTCTGGCCGCAACGATCGGAGTGCGGATCATGGGACAGGACGTCAATATTCTGACCCAGATCGGCTTCGTGGTGCTGGTTGGACTGGCCGCAAAGAATGCGATCCTGATCGTCGAGTTTGCCCGCGACATCGAACTCGAAGGACATCCCCGTCTGCAGGCCGTCATCGAAGCCTGCCGATTGCGCCTGCGGCCAATTCTCATGACATCGTTTGCGTTCATCCTCGGCGTCTTGCCGCTCGTCGTCTCGACCGGCTCCGGCTCGGAGATGCGCCAGGCGGTCGGAGTCGCCGTGTTCTTCGGCATGCTCGGCGTGACCCTGTTCGGGCTGATTTTCACGCCGATCTTCTACATGGTAGTCCGCAACCTGGCCGATCGGCCGCAGCGCAAAAAATCGCTACCCTCCGCCCCCGTGCCATAATCGACCTGGTTAGGCGATCCTACTATCGGCGGATATGGGCAGGCGGCACGAAACCTGTAAAATCCTGTGCTCAGGACGGAAACCGGGAGACCAGGATGAAATCGGGAATGTTGCCGGCTGCCTTTGCCGCGGCGTGCGGCCTGTTGATCGCGGCTCCAGCGTCAGCACAGGGTGTCAAGATCGGCATCCTGAATGACCAATCCGGGGTTTATGCGGATTACGGCGGCAAATATTCCCTGGAGGCGGCCAGGATGGCGGTGGAGGATTTCGGCGACAACGTGCTGGGCGGGAAAATCGAGATCGTGTCTGCCGACCATCAGAACAAGCCCGATCTCGCCGCCAGCATCGCCCGGCGCTGGTACGAGGTCGAAGGCGTCGACATGATTACCGAACTGACGACGTCGTCGGTCGCACTTGCCGTGCAGGAACTGTCGAAGGAAAAGAAGAAGATCGATATCGTCGTCGGCGCGGCGACCTCCCGTCTCACCGGAGACGCCTGCACGCCCTACGGCTTCCACTGGGCCTATGATACCCACGCGCTTGCCGTGGGTACCGGGGGCGCGCTGGTCAAGGCGGGCGGCGATACCTGGTTCTTCATGACCGCCGACTATGCCTTCGGTTACGCCCTTGAAAAGGACACCAGCGAGATTGTGACCGCAAATGGCGGCAAGGTGCTCGGTTCGGTTCGCATTCCCCTGAATTCGTCGGACTTCTCCTCTTTCCTGCTGCAGGCGCAGAGCTCGAAGGCCAAGATCATCGGTCTCGCCAATGCCGGCCTCGACACCACCAACTCAATCAAGCAGGCGGCGGAATTCGGTATCGTCTCCGGCGGCCAAAAGCTGGCTGGCCTTCTGCTCACACTCTCCGAAGTGCATGGCCTGGGACTGCAGGCGGCGCAGGGCCTGGTGCTGACGGAAGGCTTTTACTGGGATCAGAATGACAAGACCCGCGCGTTCTCCGAGCGGTTCATCAAGCGAACCGGTCATATGCCCAGCATGATCCACGCCGGTACGTATTCGGCAACGCTGCAATATCTGAAGGCTGTGAAGGCGGCCGGTACCAAGGACTCGGATGCGGTGGCCAAAAAGTTGAAGGAGCTGCCGGTGGATGATGTGTTTGCCCAAGGCGGCAAGGTGCAGGAAAACGGTCGCATGGTGCACGACCTCTATCTGTTCGAGGTCAAGAAGCCATCGGAGTCCAAGAAGCCGTGGGACTATTACAAGCAAATCGCCGTTGTTCCTGGCAACAAGGCATTTCCGTCGGCAAAAGACAGCGGTTGCCCACTCACGAAATGACCGCGAAAATCTCGTGTCGAGATTGTGACGCAGGGAAATTTCGGCGCTGCGTCAACGCATGAGGTTGAGACGAGTGTTGCAATAGGGACACGCAGCGCGATTAAATGACAGGTCGCGCCAGCTTTTATTGCAGACGCGAGCGAGCCGAGGC
>Ga0209698_10007503_pt1 | contig 11447 bp, 7 predicted proteins | sample LitLauG_LLR_2012_FD_187203 | JGI IMG/M metagenome (GOLD analysis project Ga0209698, IMG submission 187203) | Freshwater sediment microbial communities from Pennsylvania, USA - Little Laurel Run_MetaG_LLR_2012 (SPAdes) (version 2) | ecosystem: Environmental > Aquatic > Freshwater > Creek >... | reverse complement strand
ACCACCAGCCTTACGAAAAGATTCTCTACACCTGGCTCGGCACCGATACCGGCCATACGACCTACTCGACCCACGACGGCCAGGCCCAATTCCAGGCCGATGCCGGATTCCTGCTCGACCCGCTCTCCAGCATCTGGCTGCTGTTCGTCACCGGCGTCGGAATGCTGATCCACATCTACTCCACCGGGTACATGGCGCATGAAGGTGGGTATTACCGATTCTTCGGATACCTCAACCTCTTCATGTTCTCGATGCTGACGCTGATTCTGGCCAATAACTACGTGCTGTTGTTCGTTGGCTGGGAGGGCGTGGGCCTGTGCTCGTATCTGCTGATCGGGTTCTATTTCCACCGCAAGTCGGCCAGCGACGCGGCCAACAAGGCATTCATCGTCAACCGCATCGGCGACGCGGGGTTCATTCTCGGCATGTTCTTTATCGCCTGGCTTTGTGGATCGCTGCGCTTCGTCGACGTGAATCAGTTCGCTTATGAGCATGCCTTCAGCCTCTCGGGAGAGTGGTACATCACGGCGGCGACAATTCTGCTGTTCGTTGGAGCCTGCGGCAAGTCGGCACAACTGCCGCTATACATCTGGCTGCCCGACGCGATGGAGGGCCCCACACCAGTCTCTGCCCTGATCCACGCTGCAACCATGGTGACCGCCGGTGTCTACATGGTGGCCCGGTCGAATGCGCTGTTCATGCTGGCGCCGGATTCGATGAAGGTCGTCGCGGTGGTTGGCGCGCTGACCGCGATCTTCGCCGCTTCCATCGGTCTGGTGCAGAACGACATCAAGCGGGTTCTCGCCTACTCGACCGTTTCGCAACTCGGCTACATGTTCCTCGCGCTCGGAGTTGGGGCCTTCGCTGCCGGTGTCTTCCATGTGTTCACGCATGCTTTCTTTAAGGCGCTGCTGTTCCTGGGCGCGGGCTCGGTGATCCACGCCATGAGCGGCGAGCAGGACATGCGCAACATGGGCGCGCTTTCGGATAAGATTCCCGTCACCTACCGCACTATGTTGGTGGCGACGCTGGCGATCGCCGGAATTCCTGGCCTGGCGGGCTTCTTCTCCAAGGACGAAATTCTCTGGCGGGCGTGGAAGTACAACCACATTCTTTGGGCGATCGGCTTCGTCACCGCGCTGATGACGGCGTTTTACATGTTCCGCCTGATTTACCTGACATTCTGGAGTCCGTCGCGGGTGACCAGCCACGAAGTCGAGCACCATATCCACGAATCGCCCAAGTCGATGACCGTGCCCCTCGTGATCCTGGCGTTCTTTTCGATCACGGCCGGATATCTCGGCATTCCCGCGAGCCTGGGAGGCTCCAATCAGTTCGAGAAATTCCTGGAGCCGGTTTTCGAGCACAGGGTGGAAGGGGCTGAACCCGCGCCTGCGCCCGAAGAGGGAAGCCGCGGCACCGAATACCTGTTGATGGTCCTTTCAGTCGGCGCGGCCGGCGTGGGGTGGTTCATGGCCTCGCGCTCGTACGGCAATGCCGGCAAGGGCTATACCGAGCCCATCGCAGCCGCTGCGCCGCCCGTCTACAACACCCTGCTGAACAAGTACTACGTGGACGAGGGCTACGACTACCTGTTTACGGGCCGCCGGAAACTCGGCAACGTCCGCCTGGGTGTGTTGGGGCTGGGCGAAGCCAGTTCCTGGTTCGACGTCCACGTCATCGATGGCGCCGTCAACGCCGCGGGATGGATCACGCGCACGGCCGCGTCCTTCAGCAGTTGGTGGGACAAGTGGATTATCGATGGCATCGGCGTCAATGGCCCGGCGATCCTGGCGCGCATGCTGAGCTATCCCACGCGCCTGCTGGAGTGGGGCCTGGTGCAATGGTATGCGCTGGTCATGACGGCGGGACTGGTCGGGTTCGTGTTTTATTACGTGTATCACTGAAAACCAGCTCTCAGCTGTTAGCTCTTTGCTTTTAGCCAGAACCCTCAGGGCTAAGAGATTTGAGCTAAAAGCTAAGAGCTAAGGGCTAAGAGCTTTCATGCAAAACCACATACTCTCCATCATTCTCTTCACGCCGCTGGCAGGCGCGATCCTGCTTCTGTTCGTCCCCAAAGAGAACAAGGACGCGATTCGCTGGATCGGCAACATTTTCGCGCTGGCGGGCTTTCTGGTCTCGCTGCCGCTGGTGCCCGCCTTCTGGGCTCTGGTGAAGAGTGGAGATCCGGCGCCGTTCAAGTTCATCGAAGGCGCGGCTAACAACTGGATCCCCTCCATCGGAGCCGGCTACGTGATCGGCATCGATGGCATTTCGTTCCTGCTCATCATGCTGACTACGCTGCTGGGCTGGATCTCGATTCTGTCGTCGTGGACCGCGATCGAGAATCGCGTGAAGGAATACTACATCTGGTTTCTAGTCCTGCAGACGGGCATGCTCGGCGTCTTCATGGCCCTGGATTTTTTCCTCTTCTTCGTCTTCTGGGAAGCCATGCTGGTGCCGATGTACCTGCTGATCGGCATCTGGGGCGGCCCGCGCAAGCTCTACGCTGCCATCAAGTTCTTCCTCTATACGCTGGCTGGTTCGGTGCTGATGCTGCTGGGGATTCTGTTCCTGTACTTCCATCATCACAGCGCGTCATTCGATCACGTCTATACATTCTTCATCCCGGAACTCTACAAGACCGCGCCGCAGATCTACTCCGACTACGGCCCGTACGCGGCGACGCTGCTGTTCCTGAGCTTCTTCTTTGCCTTCGCGATTAAGGTGCCGATGTTCCCCTTCCACACCTGGCTGCCCGATGCGCACGTGGAAGCCCCCACGGCCGGGTCCGTCATTCTGGCGGGCGTGCTCCTGAAGATGGGGACCTACGGGTTCATCCGCTTCTCGCTTCCGTTCTTCCCCAAGGTGCTGTCGAATCCGGCGACGTTCATGCACATGACCGTGCGCGGGTGGATGATCTTCCTATCCATAGTCTCCATCCTCTATGGGGCTCTGGTTTCCCTGATGCAAAAGGACATGAAGAAATTGGTGGCCTATTCGTCGGTAAGCCACCTCGGTTTCTGCACTCTGGGGATTTTTGCGCTGACGCCGCTCGGCTTGAGCGGGTCGGTGCTGCAGCAGATCAACCACGGCATCTCGACCGGCGCGCTGTTCCTGATCGTCGGCATTCTTTACGAACGGCGACACACTCGCGAGATCGCGGAATATGGCGGGATCTCGAACGTCATGCCGGTCTACGCCACCATTACGATGATCATGTTTCTGTCGTCGATGGGTCTGCCGCTGCTGAACGGTTTTGTGGGCGAGTTCACGATCCTGCAGGGTACGTTCATGGAGAAGTGGCAGTGGGGCGCCTGGGCTGTGCCGGGCGTCGTGCTGGCTGCCGCGTACTTGCTCTGGCTTTACCAGCGTGTATTTTTCGGGACCGTCACCAATCCCAAGAACGAAAAACTGCACGACCTGACCCCGCGGGAAGTCGCCACGTTTGTACCGCTGCTCATCGTGGCCTTCTGGATCGGGCTTTATCCCAAACCGTTCTTCCAGATCCTTGAGCAGCCGGTAAATCGCACCATCGCCATCGTGCGGCCGGACTATCCGCAACCCGGAACAGCGACCAACGCGACCGCGCAGTCCGCTGCGCCGGCGGGTAAGCGCGCGATAGTACTGGCACGGGGGACGAACTAGTGGGCTTCCTCCCCCAATTCACGGCCACTGATTACCTGCTGGCGTTGCCCATGACGCTGCTCACGCTGTTCGCGCTGGGCATCCTGTTGATCGACCTCATGCTGCCGCCGGAGCAGAAGTGGTCCAACGCGGTCACCGCCTTTATCGGCCTGCTGTTCTCGGCCAGGGCCGTGTATAACATCTGGCAGTGGATGGAAAAGACCGGTGTCGGTCCGGGGCGTGGAATTCCCGGGTTGATGGGCACCGTGTACGTCGATCGCTTCGCTCTGTTCTTCTTTGTACTCTTTCTCGCTGCTACCGGCATCGCTATCCTCATGTCGGTGCGCTACCTCGAGACCGAGAACGAGAGCCACGGCGAATACTACTCGCTGATGCTGCTCTCGGTGGTCGGCATGATGTGCATGGCCGCTGGAACCGACATCGTTCTCATTTTCATTGGCCTCGAGTTGATGGCGATCTCCACCTACGTCTTAGTCGGATTCCTCCGTCGCGACCGCCGCTCCAACGAGGCGGCGCTGAAGTACCTGCTCCTGGGCGCGTTCTCCTCGGGAATTTTCGCGTACGGGCTCTCGCTGTTCTATGGACTGACGGGCAGCACGAATCTGGGCGTGATTCAGCAGAGCCTGCGCCAGGTTCTCGCGGGAGAATACAAGCCGGTGGCAGTCATCGCCCTGCTCACCATGATTACCGGCCTGCTTTTCAAGATCGCGGCCGTGCCCTTCCACCAGTGGGCTCCGGACGCCTATGAAGGCGCCCCGACCAGCATCACCGGGTTCATGTCCGTGGCCGTCAAAGCTGCGGGGTGGGCGATGCTGCTGCGCATCCTCCTGTGGGGTTTGTTCGCTATGCGCTCAACCTGGTTGCCTGTGCTCGTGTTTGTGTCGATCGCGACCATGACGGGCGCCAACTTCGCGGCGCTGACCCAAACCAATACCAAGCGCCTGCTGGCTTACTCCTCGATCGCCCACGTGGGCTACATGTTGCTTGGACTGATCGCCGGCAGCGCCGTGGAACTCAATTCCGACGGCATCAAAGGCATCCTGATCTACCTGCTGGTCTACACCTTCATGAACCTTGGCGCCTTCGGGGTCATAACATCACTGCGCCACCGCAACGTGATCGGTGACGAACTCGACGATCTCAATGGCCTGTATTCGCGTGCCCCGGTAGAAGCTGTCCTCATGCTGGTCTTCCTGCTGTCGCTGGCGGGCATTCCACCTCTGGCCGGATTCTGGGGAAAATATTTCATCTTCCTCAGCCTGATCGAAAGCGGCCACTACGCGCTGGCCGGGCTGGGCGTCCTGTATTCGGTGTTTGGCCTCTACTACTACCTGAAGATGGCCAACGCCATGTTCATGCGCCAACCGGAGAAGGGCGAGGAGAAACTCCCCGTTAGCCTGGGCACAAGGGCTGCGATCGCAGTAGCGGGCCTCGCAACGCTCTACATCGGATTGCTCCCGAACAGCTTCATCCAGCTCGTGAACTGGGCGTTGGGCATCGCGCAGACCGCTACGACGGCAAAACTGATCCAATAGAATCAATTTTCGTAAGTTGGCGCAGGAGCGCCGCCTGAGGGCTAGATTGTGCCTGAGAACTAAATTTCGGGGAAACCGGTGGACTCTGTTGTGCCAAAATCCAGCCGCAAAGCGGCGGCATGAGTTAGCCCAGCGCGTCAGCGCTGGGTAGAATGGGAAATCGGGAGCGAGTCCCGCAGGGACGGCACCAGTTCTCACGCGGGCCTCATCATCTTGTCGCGTCTAGCGGCAGAGCTTAAGAGGCTGCGGAAAGACTAAGGATTCCGACGCCGCAGCGCCTAAAGGCGCGATTGATTCTGGCTGCCCTGCGAAGCCGAGCGTACACAAACCAAGCGCTCGGAACCGAGTTCGCAGATGGCTCCTGACGTGGAGGGCGAGTTTGCCCGAATCCCAAAACTCCGGTGACAAGCCCGATCCAGGGAAGAACCCCTGGGTGCAGATTGCGCGCTACAGCGAACTTGCGCTGATGCTGCCGGCTGGGACCGTCGTCGGATGGCTACTGGGTTCCGCCCTGGATCGCTGGCTGCACACGGGATGGATCGGCATCGTCGGGTTGGTGCTCGGAACTGCCGCCGGCCTGATCGAATTGATTCGTATCATTTCCCGCGATACAAAGTAAGATCGCCTGCAGGGTGCATTCTTCCCCACCAATGAACGGAGATACTCCGCACTCCGACACGTTCTACTCCGGAGCCCTGACTCGCATTCGCAATTTCATGCTTGTGCTGGGGCCGATTTTCACGGCTGTGTCAGGTTGGAGATTTGGCCGGTGGGCCGCCCTCGGCTTCGGGCTGGGATGCGTGATCGCTTATCTCAACTTTCACTGGCTGAAGAGTGGCGTCGGCGGCCTGGCGGATCGTGTCACCAACAGCGGCAAACCCCAGTCGGGGAAGGGAATCGTGGCCCGATTCCTGCTCCGCTACGTTTTATTGGGTGTGGCTGCGTATGCTATATTAATCAGTTTCCCCGCGAGCCTCAGGGGTTTGTTTGCGGGTCTGTTCTTGCCCGTAGGGGCGATTGCCTGTGAAGCAGCGTACGAGTTATACGCAGCTCTGATTCGCAATATGTGAAATATGCGAGCAGCAAAGCAGCTGAGATCACTATTGACCAGCTAACAGCTAAGAGCTATCCATGCCTGAACAACTCTGGTTTACCGAAATCCTGAACCGGCTCTTTGCGGGCCCGGTGACCGCTCTGCTTCTGCGCTTGGGCATCACTCCGAAGCACGCCGACGCGCCTATCACCAACGCTTTCGCGATGGAGGTGCTGGTCTTCGGCTTCCTGCTGATCGTGTTCCTGCTGGTCCGCTCCCGCCTGTCGGTCGAGTCCCCCGGGGGCCTGCAGCACGTGTTCGAGAGCATCGAGGGATTCGTGGCCGACCAGAGTCACGAGATCATCGGCCACCACAGCGCGCCCTACACGCCGTTCTTCGCTATCGTTTTCATTTTTATCCTGACCTGCAACCTGATCGGCCTGATCCCCGGGTTTGAGTCGCCTACCGGTGTTCCGATTGTGCCCCTGGGCTGCGCCATCTGCTCGTTTCTCTACTACCACACGCAGGGCTTCAAGCATTCGGGACCAAAGTACTTGCTGCACTTCTTCGGGCCGCCGATGGAGGGGATGCCCGGGGTAGCCAAAATTGCTCTGGCAATTTTGATGCTTCCCATCGAACTGGTCAGCCACTTTGCCCGGCTGCTGTCGCTCACCGTACGTCTGTGGGCGAACATCTTCGCCGGGGATCTGATTACGCTGGTGTTCTTCTCCATGATCCCGATCGGCGTGCCGATTATTTTCAGCGGCCTGCACATCGTGGTCGCGGTGCTGCAGGCGTACGTGTTCATGCTGTTGTCGATCATTTATGTTTCCGGGGCGGTGGCCGAGGAGCACTAAGGGGCAAGTTCTTAGAGAGGCCAGTGCTGGCGTTGGCGGGCGTTGTGGGTTTCGATCAGTCAGGGCGCAGTTGTCAGGTCTCAGACTCAGCCTGGGTTGGCTGAGAACCGAGAACTGAGAACTGGGAACTGGGAACTGGCCATCAGCGTGAGGGCGCCTGCAAGTAATGGCGTCAACCACCCACTGGCGGCAACTTCATACAAAGGAGCACCACCATGCGTCACTTGAGCCGTATCTTCATGACACTCTCTGCCCTCTGCTTCGCCATGCCTGCGTTCGCCCAGGGTGGCGGCACTAGCGCGGCCAGCTGGGTGGCGATCACCGCCGGATTCTCGATGGCGATCGCATCCGCGGTCTGCGGACTCGCGCAAGGCAAAGCCGTTGCCGCTGCGACCGAGTCTTTGGCCCGTAACCCGGCTGCCCGTCCCGGCATCCAGTTTGCCCTGATTCTGGGCCTGGTCCTGATCGAGTCGCTGGCCCTCTATACGCTGGCGATCATCTTCCTGAAGGTGAAGTAAGGAAGCAAGGTTTCAAAGCTAAACTAAACAAAAGAGCCTCCACAAGGTGTGGAGGCTTTTGCCTTTGCAGCTTTGAATTCCTGACCTGATCTCTCGCCCCCCTGACCGTTAGACCCGGCGATCCCCGCTCCATTCCTGGCCCCGGCTCTGGGGTGCGCTGTTCAGTGCTTCGACCAGCAGGCGGCGCAGCCGGTAGCGGCTGTCGAGATCGGTGCTGACAATCTCAAATCCAACTTCATTCACGCGGGCGCGTCGCAGCAGGACGTGAGCCCGAATCTTGGCCCGCATGCCCACTGAGATCTCCAGGTCGGCCTCGTTGCCAATGCGGAGGTTGTCCTCTTTCGTGCCCATGCCGCCACCGAGGCTCAGTTCGCGGATCATGATCTTGGACTTGCCCCACGAACTGCCGATGGTGGCCGCGATTGTCTTGGCGAGGACCAGCCGCTCGTAGCGCCGCTGGCGCACCCACGGGCAGGCCGGGGCCGCATCGAGCGCGGCGATGGCGAGTTCCGCCGCCTCAAAACCGCTGTCCTGCATCACCTGCGAACTGTAGCGGGGGTCGGTTTTCGCCAGCGCCTGTGCGGCTGCGATGCGGAGCTCTTTGTGCTGTGTGTAGCCGAAGGTCTTCTTCGATTCCAGGATTTCGCGCAACGCCCCCACGGACTCCAGATCCTTCAGGCGGCCCAGCGATTCGATCGCCTTCAGTTGTATGAAAGGCGAACGCGACGCGGCCTCGCCCGGGCGCGCCATCGCGATCAGCGGCTGCGCCGCCGTGATGTCTCCACTCATCCCAATCTCATCGACAGCCTCAGGCAGCACCAGCGGATCCAGGATTTCGGCCAGTTCCAACAGGGAGCGGCCTCGATCGGGTGCGGCTCCATAGGCGATCTGGCGCACGGCCACATCATGGTAAAAACGGTTCCACTCCGGCAATCGGGCCGGAAGCAATTCCAGCAGCGTGCCGACGTCGAGCCGGCTCACGAGGCCCACTGCGCTGGAAGCCTGCCGCGGCTGCCCCGTGCGCAGAATCTCGCGCAACTGCACCAGTACCGGGGATCCCAGGGCCTTCACCAGGTCGATCATCCGGTCGCACTCGTCGCGCCGCATGCAGCGGAAGAATCGGTCCGCCAGGTGCTCGGCCCCGGCCTGACAGGTTCGGCGCAAGACCGAGATGAGTTCCGTCGGGATCGGCTCCAGCCGCAGGGCCTCTTCAATGAATTCGGGCAGGCGATTTTCCACGCCCACGCGGGGCCGCAGATCGCTCATCAGGACCGGCCGCTCAACGCTGACCAGTTCCATCCCGGCGCAGACTTCATTGACCGCGGCATAATTCTTGGCTGAGCTGGCCTCCTGGCTCAGGCGCACAAAAGCCGCGCTCATCAGGCTCTGCAATTCAGCGTCTTTCTCCGCGATGATCTGCTCGCTCAACCGGTGGATGGCCTGTGCCATGGGCTCGCCGCCCAGACGCGAATAAAGATCGGCCAGTTGGCTCAATCCGATCGCCGCCTTGCGCCGGGGTTCCGTTTCCTTCGCGCTGAGACAGCCGGAGTAGTTGTTCAGGATTTCGCCGGCCGTCTGGTTGTCGCCGCGTTCGAGAAGGACTTCCAGGAACTGCCGGAGGTTTCGCGGAGGCACGCACGAAGCTTCGTGCGACAGGAGCACGCTCTTCTTGCCCGATTCCGGTACTTCCGCCCAGAACATGCGGTCCAGGATGTCGGCGTGCGACTCCACCAGGATGCCGGCCTTGCTCATCTTTTCTTCCTGCAAGCGCAGGATCTGGCGCAAGGAGTCCATCTGCCGGCTCATGTGCTCCATCATCTGGTGCACGGCGTTCACCTTGATCTCGCCCTTTTGATATCGTTCGAGAGCGAAGCGGATCGCCATGTGCTCGGCCGCTTTCATTAACAGGGGCGTGTCATCTTCACCGGTCGACGCCTTGGCCGCCAGGCTGCCCAGCAATTGCTGCAGGTTCAGACGGGTGTTCGGATCGGTCTGATTCACTTCCTTCTGCAGATCTTCTTCTTTAAATGCGGGATCCTGCTGCACCTGCCCGAACCGCGTCAGCAGGCGGATCGCCTGGATGACTTCCTGCTCCTGCAGCGGAACAACGGCGCCGGTCCAGGCCGGCGCGGCCCCAGTGGCTGCGCCACTTCCAGTCCCAGCGGCGCCCCCTCCAGTCCCGCCTGCTCCGCCGCCTGCAACATTCGGCACGCTGCCGAGCGGCACCATCGGGGCACCGTTAGCGTCTGTTTTGCCGCCCCCGCCGGAGCTTGCCCCTTCGGCCGCGGCAATCAATTGAAGCAGTTTCTGCGGATCGTTCAACCACTGCTTGAACTCAGGACCCAGCGTCTGGGCGGCAATCTGTGCCGCGATGCTGACATCGCCGGTCAGCGGATCAGTCGCCACGAACTTGACTTCGTTAATCTTGATGGTGCTATTTTTCTTGCCCGCTCCCAGAGCATCTTTGATCTGCTTGGCAACGTCGGTGGCTTTCGAGCCGGCAACCGTAAACGCTCGCACCAGGCGGGTAAAGTCCTCGACCGTGACGTCTTTGGAAAAGTGGAGGCTGGCCAGTCCGGCTGTGTTCAGGAGGTTGGCAAAGCTGCGCTCGGCGTTGCCAGTCTCAAGCGGAATGCCATCCAGAAGAAGCTTGTTTTCGGAAACGCCCAGCAGGAAGCCGGCGTCTCCCGTGGTGGGAAGCCCTTGCTGTAGCTCGTTCCACGCGATCTCAAATTGGGTCTCGGTGCGCTTGTGATCGTAGCCGTACATCCGTGCATACTTGATCAGGATGTTCAGGCTATGGACAAACGCGCGAGCCGATGCGGCCCGTGCGTTTTGCGATGCAGGTGTGTTTGTGCCAGAGATAACCGACTCCTTGCAAAACGCAACTCTGAAGCTCAAGGTTAAAGCGAAACCGTAAGCCCTCAAACGTTACCGAGGTAATTGGCCTGCTTGGCGGTAATGACCGGAACTGGGACAGGACCCGCTGGCCTCCCTTGCTGGGCACCGCCCTTAGAGAAGTGAGATTCGCCGGCAGGGTGGGCAAGACCAACTGAGGACGCGCGCTATCGGGATACCTCAACTCACGTCTAACCGAGGCAGGTATACTGTTGCTCGCAAAACGAACCCGGTCGAAAAGTCCAGATGGAGGCGCGTTCATGAGATTCCCCACTCGCAGACACGCTCGGCTGTGCCTGCTTTTGATCTTTTGTCTCTCGGCGGTCGCGGTTGGGCAGCAGTGGAAGGCGCCGACCAGCATGAAGAAGCTGTCAAACGGGTTGATCGTGGTTGTTTCCGAAGACCATTCCGCGCCAACCTTCGGATTGTGCATCAGCTATGGAATCGGCTTCCGGCTTGAGCCCGAAGGCCGCACCGGCTTCGCTCACCTTTTTGAGCACATGATGTTCGAGGGCACTCCGAATTCGCCCAAGGGTGTGCTGGACCGCGTCATCGAAGGCGGTGGCGGGAACAATAACGGGGACACCCGCTACGACCACACTGAGTACATCGAAACCGCGCCCTTGTCGGCACTGGACCCCGTGCTCTGGATTGAAGCCGACCGGCTGAAGACGCTCGACTTCTCGCCCAAGAACCTGGAAAACCAGCGCAACGTGGTCGAAGAGGAAGTGCGCGTCAACGTGCTGAACAGTCCATATGGATTGTTCTACGCGATCGATCTCGCAGGGAAGGCTTTCGACACCTATCCCAACGCGCACAATTTCTACGGCGACTTTCACGATCTCGACGCGGCGAAGATCGAGGATGTGCAGAAGTTCTACGAGCAGTACTACGCCCCAAATAACGCGGTTCTGGCCATCGTGGGCGACGTGCAGCCGGATGAGATTTTCGCGAAGGC
>Ga0209698_10007502_pt1 | contig 11450 bp, 12 predicted proteins | sample LitLauG_LLR_2012_FD_187203 | JGI IMG/M metagenome (GOLD analysis project Ga0209698, IMG submission 187203) | Freshwater sediment microbial communities from Pennsylvania, USA - Little Laurel Run_MetaG_LLR_2012 (SPAdes) (version 2) | ecosystem: Environmental > Aquatic > Freshwater > Creek >... | reverse complement strand
GAAGGTCAGGAGAATCAGACGCCTGGTAATGCGAAGCAACCGCTCGGCACGCGTCATCTGCCATCCTTGCTCGCTGATTCAATGTCCGATAACAGGTATCGGGTACATACAGCGCGCGCGAGTCCTGCGGAGTGATGGTGTCGAACAGAGTGGGTCTGCCTCCACCGCCACCGTTGCCGCCACCACCGCCGCCCTTCTTGCGGTGCTTGGCCTTCCAACGACGCACGCGATCGAGATTTGAATGAGCTGGTGAACAGTGGGTTTTGCGCCGGTTGTCGGTTTGAAACTCGACGTCGCAGCCATCGAGCGCGCAGACTCTCGTGTACATGCAGCGGAGGTTAACTCGTTACCCATTACCTGTCAACGGGAAAATTCGCCAGGTGGAAAAGAGCAGAGTGGATCAGGCGGGAAACCGCGAGGATCGAGCGGAGTGACTGCTGTGGTTCGCGGAACCGGATGTGGGAACCAGGACCGTCCGCGCGGTGGGCTCTCTGCCTGGTTCCCTTCGGTTTAAGAATATCCTACTGCGCAGCGAGCGCAACTTCTTCGATCTTGAATTGCCGAACTGCAGCGTGCGCCCACGCTTTCGGCATCTCGTCCGCTTTGCGCTTCTGGTGATCGATCGCAGCGCGCATCTGATCGACCGCTTTGATCCCCTTCGTGTCGGAGATCCGCACGACTTCACCCTTCGACTTCGTAGCGATCGCGAAGGCGAGACGCTCAGCGAGCGCGTATTGCAGACCGGCGCGTTCTTCCGCCTTCAGCATCCGGCGATATTTCGCAGCCAGCGATCGCTCGACGCGACGATTAAGACGCTTCCTCATAGCTCGACCTTCCGCGTCTCCGCACAGCGCATGCAGAACATCGTCGTGTGCCACGCAGTGCGATCGTTCCCGATCGGATCTGAGATCGGGACGAAGCGGTGTCCGAACAGCCAGCAAAAGAGTCTCATAGCTCAGTACAGCGACAATCCGCCGAGCGCGATCGCTGCGTTCGCGAGCATGCGAGTCATGCGAACCGCGCCGATTGCCGAACTCCGATCCGAACCAGGCGGACAATTCGCGAGGATCACTTCTGCGAAGTTCTTCGCAGCCTGGTTGATCGCAGCGAACTTCGGGATCGTGAAGTCGTTCGGTGCGTGATAGCGGAACAGCTCTGCGACGATGTCCGCTTCGGAACGTGGCGCGGCGCAACCACCACCGATTCCGGAGTATTGTTCCGGCCGAGCGCATTCGTTCACGTATGCAGCTTCGGCGCGTTCCTTGTTGCGTTGTAGGAGCTCGAACTCGCGGGGATCCATCGTCCCCTGCGTCTTCTCAACATCGGCAGGTGTTCTCATGCGCTCAACTGTAGCGATCGAGCTCGCACACCTTCCACCAAAAGGCGATCGCGATCGAAACCAAAGTACCCAGGCGCTCTGCGCTGTTTACCATCCTGAGTCCCGCGGCCGGACTCCTCCGCTACACTTGAAAACGTGCTGGCACGTGCTGGCACGCGAAAAAGGGGGATTTTAATGGCCAACCGGGATCGCACCTCTTGCCGACGTTGCGGCGCGATGATCGAAGCATCCGACAAAGCGCTGGCTGTATTCATGTACTGCCAAACAGCCGGAATGAAACCGCGCCGGAAAGCCAGTGCGCAGGCGATTTACATCTGTCCTTCGTGCACGATGGTGCTCGCGATCCGCCCTGGCCCACCCGAGCCCGACTTCTTCAACTTCGCTGCGTTCGAGATGATCTCGAAACTCGCAGGAACGACGCGGCCGGAAGTCCGCGAAGCGTTCCAAGAAATGTTCGAGCTTGTGATCGAGCGCGAGGGAAGGATCTCCGATCAGGAATTTAACGACATGCTCCCGAGTCCCGAGATCCTGCCACCAGCGCGACGACTGAAAGCTGCGAGTTAACGCTTCGTCACCATCACCCGCTCACACCCTGGCGCATAGGCGAGCGCGATCCGCTCACAGTGAGGTGGTTCCGTCCGCGGATCGCAGCGCAGCATCGTCGCTTTACGAATGCAGCTCACCGGGACGTCAATGTCGGGACGCACCACCTGGTGAACGCATCCAGTAGTGGTCAACACCGCAGCGAGCACGATCGCGAGTTTCATTTTCCCCAACCGACCAGGAGTCCCACGATCAACTGATAACCGGATCCGCTCGATACCGAAGACTTCAGCGTTCGGACGTTCGGACAAATGCGCCAGTTGTTTTTCACCCTGATAGACGCGAGCCCACCAGTTGACCACGCCCACCCCGTGTTCGTGCCGTTGTACGAGATCCCGGCCGACGTGGGAACGAAGATCGGAACCTTCCCGAGCGTGACCACCTTCTGCGCGATCCCGGCCGACATATTCGTCGTCACCGTGAACGGGTGCACGCTTGCGGGAAGTGCATCTACTGCAGTAAACGCATAGGTTCCCGTTCCGTCATTCACCAGGCGCGCATAGAGACCGGTTCCTGCGATCGACGGAGAACCGCTGTTGTTGAAGGAAACACCGGCCGCATACAGGCTAGTAAGTGGAGCTTGTGCCAGCGCAGCCAGCGAGAGCACGAAGATCACCGCGAGAACAGCAAACGACTTTTTCATTTTTTCACCTCAGTGTTTTTTTGAATCACTTGCAGATCTGTTTCGAGTTCCTTCACTGCTTCGGACCCTGGCAACACCACCAGCATTCCCCGCGTGAGCTTCGACGTTTCGCGGCGAAACAACACCGTGAGCGACACCGCGGCCGCGATCATCCCTGCGCCGATCGCGATCGATCCCCGCGCGCCAGAGACCAGCGCGGATCCGCAGACGAACAGAAACGAGACGATCGCGGAGAATATGAGATCGAAGAGAAACTTCAACCACGCAGCCCAGATCCCCTCTTTGATTTTTCCGAGGATGAACTCAGCAATTGCGTTGAACGGGTTCACCGATCTTCGCCGCCGAACAGAGACTCACCGATCGCGTTACCGAGTCCTTCCCAGAATCCCGGCTTACCTGTGCACTTGCATTTTTTCCCCGGGTTCTTCGGGTTCGGTGCTCCGCATCGATCAGTCCCATGAAAAGCGTGATCGCAATGTGCGCAGAGTTGCTGCGTTTGGGTGGTGGTGCTCACTTCGGAACCTGCTGCTGTTCTTGCTGCATTTGGAGAGCAGCCCGGCCGGTTCCATTCGGCAACATGTAGAAGGCGCGGACCGCGATCACTCCTGCGACGACGGCCGTCCCGAGAAGATGCTTCGCATCCGTCCACGTATGAGGAACGATCCCGTCTTCGATCGAGTGAGCGAGTGTGGTGGCAACGGTGGTAATGAACAGCACAACTCCCGCTTGCACGATGTGGGGAAGGGAAGCCCAGAACGCTTTCAGTTTTTGGATCATGCTTTCGACTCCTGGTAAATCGAGATCACCTTCGCAGCTCTGGTCGGATCGGTTGACCAGGTCTTCGAAACTTCAATGGCGAATGTCTCGGGATCCTGCGCATCGAGCGCAGCCTGGTAGTGCGGATAAGCGCTGGCGAGTCGCTTCAACGTCGCGAGCCGATCGGCAAAACAAGATCCCCAGTCCGGATATTTCACCCACTGCGCTTCGCATGCGATCCAATTTCCGTCGAGGTATTCGTGCGTGGGAAGCGCGAGCACACCGAAACAGGGATTCGGGTGTGAGTGCATCTTCATCCCGAACAAGTTGTTTCCCTCGCGCGCGAGCTCGGAGTTTCCCCAGTTCGATTCGAGCGCAGCTTCAGCCGCGGCCATCGCAGGGAACGGGTGATTCACGCGCTGTGCTTCGGATGTCGCGTGCGCCAGGAATTGCTTCTGTGCGTCGTTCATCAGTTGTGATGGCCCATGCAAACGAACGTCGTGTATCCGCCAGCGTTCGTCGTTCCCAGATTGTTCGTGGTCACCACCAGGGTGGTTGTGGTTTGCGTCCCGGTGTACCAGAAAGCTCCGCTCGGGTTCCCGATCTCCGGTCCGATCGGTGTGCAGATAGCCTGGTACGAGGTATCCGCGAACGCTGTTGGCCAGGTGAGCGTAACGTTGCAAGCAGCACCATTCGACACACACCCGCTCACACTTCCCCACTGCGTCTGTCCCTGGCTGCCACTCGCAGGAGAGATCAGAACCGGAACTCGACAGGGAGACGCTTGACTGCAGCCGGTGACAGCCAGAAGCGCGTATCCCACCCGCCGCGGACTATCGATCGTGGAGCATTCACCGGCGCCATTGTCGAGCGTGTTCGAAACTGGGATCGAGTAATAGTTGATCTGTCCCGAGGGACAGTTCGTCTCCACGATCGCGCCGTCTGTGGTGTTGTGGCCGTATACACCACCGAGCTGAACTTGCACTGGGTTTCCGGCAGGGTTTCCCGAGAAAACAATTCCCACTCCACCACCGGTGTCGGTTCCTGAAATCGAGAGCCGAACCGCTCCGCTGTTGCCTGATGGAACGGTGTTCTGACAATCGGTGTTCGTGACGTCTTTACACGGCCGAACGATGTACCCTTCTTTTCCGGCGAGCGAGATCCCCGCGTTCAAGGTTTGAACGAGATCGAGATCTCCCTGCGTCCCGCTGGTCGAGTTCGGTCCACTGATCAGCCCGACGTCGCCAGCGCGATCCGCAGTTGCGTTCGAGAGTCCACCTTTGAAAAACAGACTCTCGCCTTTGCCCGTCGAGCCACCCGCGTTCCACGGTGCACCCTGAATCGTGTACGTCTGGTTGTTAGTAAGTCCCGGTTGTATCTGATCGATCGATATGGTGGGGAACCCTGAGAGTGCAAACCAGTTCGTTCCGTCCGTGTAGATAAGTGTTCCCTGGTTGATCGAGAGATTCGTCGAAGAACTCGAAAGCCTAAACTGGCTCGCGGTTCCCGCGCACGCGATCGAGAACAGCGACGTCGCGCCGCTCGGAGTGATCGAAAGAAAGCCGGATCCGGATCCTGGCTCGTAATCTGCGATGAACCAGAAGTTCGGTGGATACCCGTTCGCGGTTCCTGGTGGTGGAAGACAGAGCGTGGTTCCACCTGTATTGGTGAACACGATGTGGTTGTTCGAGTCCGCAGAATTGCAGACACCGGCCGTCGAAACCGAGCAGGGTGGAACTCCTGTGATCCCGCTGGTGTTGTAAGGAACTCCGGTCTGTGTTCCAGCGGACGTCCCGAGTGTGCAGGACGTTTGACTTGCGCAGGAAACGATCGTGTTCGGGATGAAGTTGATCGAGACCGGCACGTTCGCCCAGGATGTCGAGAACAGTGTCCCGTTCCCTGGTGTGATCGTCATCGCGGTTCCACTGGTGTTCACATTGCCAGATCCACCCTTCAAAACCGTCACCGGTTGCGGTGTGTAACTGTTTCCTGTTCCACCGTTGAACGTCGAGGTGTATCCCACCAGGTGCGCGAGCCCGTTCCCCGCATCGCAGAGCACCATGTGCGCGCCGTCGAAGTACATTCGCGCGGTGGAGCTCTGGCACGTGCTCGGGAGTAGTGCCTGGTTGGTCGAAAGCGTGGGTTGATTGAAGATCACATCTTGCAGATAGTTCGCGCCGGTGATCTCTGAAGTTCCAACTCCCGAGATCTGCATCGTGGAAAGCGCAGCCACGCAGCTCCCCGCTCCCTGGCATCCTCCACCATTCACCGTTCCCGATTCATTCGCGCCGGTCTGCGACCAGGTGAGCGTCGTAACTCCCGTCGTGTCGTTGGTCGAGACCGACGTCACTGGAAATTGTCCGTTGAACGATGTCGTTCCCCCGGTGACGTTCGAGATCGAGATCAGGGTTTGCGCAAAGATCGAGAGATACGCATTCGACACCGTCGTCGCGGTGACAACGTTTCCTGAGCGCGCGATCGTGGCCAGGTTGACGAGCGAGCCCGTCCAGCGCTTGTTCGGCCAGAGCAGTGTTCCCCCGAGCGTGGTCTGATCGATCACCAGATCCACACCGTTGGTTCCGTTGAAAATCGGTGCGAGGATCGAGGTGTTTGCAACGTTCGCGGTGAGATAAAAACCAGTCCCGGCGCCGGTGACTTGTACACCGTCAAAGAAATTTCCGTTCGCCAGGAAGCTGCAGGATCCACCGCACGTCGCATCCCCTTCGACGATCACACCGAACGACTGATTCGGCCGCGGGATGAACGTGTTCTCTATCGCTTTTCCCCAGAAGTGGTTCCCACCACCATTCCAGATCGCGGTTCCGATCGCGCAGTTCTGCGCCTGGTAATCGACCGACCACTCCGAACCCGTCCCGGTTCCCGCTGCGTGGTTGGTGTAACCGATGTCGATCGCGACGGATCCGGCGATCACATCCGTCACTCCCGCGTTCACGCAGTTCCCCTGTCCGCCCCAGATGAAGATCGATGCGGTTTTGTTGTTCGACTGAAAGCCGTACTTCGCGTGCCAGAAATTCGTGTTGTAGAAGTGAATCCACTGCGTGAAGTTGATCCCACCGTCGAGCTCATAGCAGGCGCCGCTCACGTAATTCGTACACGTGACGTTGCGGATCTCGCCGCTGTTGGTGGCCAGGATGTCGAAACACCCGAGACCGTTTCCTGTCATGTCCTGGCAACCGATATTCTCGAAGACGAATCCAGAGGTGTTCGGGTTCGAGCCAGTGCCGATCGTCCATCCCCAGATCGCGCCGTTCGTCTGAAGCTGCGACGTGCAGACGTTGATCCCGCACGTTCCGACTCCAATGATGTGCACACCCTGCAGCAATCCCAGACTGATGGCCGAGGAAGTCTTGAACAGCGTTCCGATCGTTCCAACTGCATAGATCATGCAACCGATCGTCGGTGAGATCTGCGGACAAGCGTTGATCGCGCTTTGAATGTTCGCGGTGTCGTCGGTGACTCCATCCCCCTTCACACCGAACTGCGCGAAGGTGTAACCGGGAAGGGAACTGGAACCACCGCTCGAAGATCCTGTGAGCTTCGGTCCGAGAATGCGCGCGACAGAGTTCAACTGCGAGGAGATGTCGATCGATCCACCGGAGATCGCGATCGGGAGCGACTGAAAGCACACTTGCACAGGAGTGGGATTCGCTGTCGGTCCGAGCTGCGTGGGTGCGGCGCAGATGGTGAAGATATAAGTCTTCGCCGCGAGCGTCATCGAGAACGCGCCGTTCAGGTTCGTCGCGACGGGAGTGGTCGAAGTGGTGGCTTGTCCGCTCGCTGCAAGTGTCTGCGCGGACGCAGTTCCGTTCGCATAGGGATTGTTATTCGGATCAACCACCGTCCCGGTGACAGTGGTCTGCGCGAAGCAAGCTGCAGCCAGGAGAAAGAACGCGAGAATGTGTTTCATGGTGTATAGCTTTGAGGAACGCCGGCGGATTTTCGTTTTTAGCTTTAAGCTCAGTCGTGTGCGCCGATGCAGTCGAGCAATCCCGACGACGCAATGGCTGTGAGGTTCGCGATCGTGACCACCATCCCGCTGGTGGTTTTGCTTGAAGTGTTGAGAACGTAAGGTGTGCCAGTGATCGCTCCTGTTCCACCGGAGATCGTGCACACCGCGGTGTAATTCGCGTCATCGAAAAACTTTGCCCAGTTGACGGTTGTGTTGCAGGTGGATCCCGCACCAGCTCCCGTCGTGCACGACAGTGTCCGTGTTTCCTGCAGACCGTTCCCGCATCCGTTCGACGCGCCTGCGTTGCAGATACCGTGAGCGATCGCGACAGATCCGGTGATCCCGATCCCATTCTTCAGACCAGGAGTGAGCACGATGTTCCCACCGTTCGTGTTCAGCCCGTTGCCCGCGGCCGCGGTCAACTGAACGTTCGGCCCAGCTCCACCGGTCGCCGCAACTGAGGTGATTCCTCCCGACGAGCCGGTCGGCGGGAACATGGCGCCCTGGTTGAACAGGGTTCCGTTCACCGAGAGGTAGTCCGCGGCGCCGACGTTGGTGTATCCCATACAAACGTCGGCCGTGTTCGCAGCGTTGCGCCAGCATTGCTGATCGCCGCTGGCCATGCGGACGAAGCCGCTTCCTGCATCCGGAGACGACGCGCTCAGGATGGTGGTGAAAGTTTGCGCCGCGGTGAAGGTGTTGGTCTGATTCGGAAAGATCGGAAGAATGTAACTCACGTTCGATGTCGTCACCGCCGTGGGCGTCGCAGCGCCCAGATTGAAGCTCGCACCAGTGACCACAAAGTTCCCATAGAACTGCAGAGCTCCCGTCGTGTCATAAGCGCGCGCAATGTAAAAGAGCCCCTGTGGTTGCAAACAAGCTGCAACGTCTTTGAGCGGAGCTCCCCCGACGATCGAACCATTCACCACATTGAAGAGAACCGTCGTCGGAGCGACAGCCGTGTTCAGACACGTGTCCTGCGCGGGAACCGGAAGACGCATCGTCAACACACCGTTCAGCGGATTCCCCGCGGAGTCGGTGATCGTGCCAGTGAGCGTCGTGGACGCGCGCGCAAACAGTGCGCAGAACAGCAAGATTCCGGCGAAAAGATAACGACTTAGTCGATCATTCATTGCTTTCCTTTCGCAGCTTTCGCAGCTTCGATCTGGCGCAGACTTTCGAGAACGGTGTTTGTGAGATCTCCGCGCGGTGTTCCCTCGACTCCGGTCTCCATATAGGGAGCGAGATTCCACTCGTCCTGTGGGATCTCATTCACGTCGTACCCTTCCCGCGGTGTGTTCTCGATGCCGGTATCGATCGAACTTCCCTCGTCCCACTCCTCGTCGGGAATGTCACGAATGTTCGGTGGAGCTTCGCGCGGTGGCGCCGCGGACACTTCATCGAGAAGCGACGGCCGAGCTGCTTGTGCATAGGGTTGCTGGTTGAGAATCGAGGGAACTTCCGTCCCTGGTTGCGGATTCGTTTTCCACGCAGGCGCCGGACGCGCCGGACGCGCCGGACGCGGAGCTGGTGGAGCTGGCCGATCGTTCCATGTTCCAGTCGTCGGCCGATCCGAGAGAACCGAGTCGAGCAGTGTCCCTGGTTGCGGCGCCGTTTGCCACGCAGGAGCGGATCGCGGTTTCGGTTGAATGCGGATCTCATCTCCGAGACCAGCGCTTACAGCATCGGGAACTGTCTTCCCCGCGCGCCACAGAGAACCGAGCGGATCCTTCACTATCTGCAGAAGATCGGGACGCTGTATCGATCGAACCGCTCGACCGGCGCCTTCGAGCGGATGCGCGAGACCTTCGTGAACAAATTCACTGCCTGCAGCGTCACCCATGTTCGGAACCGCATCACCGGCATGCGTGACGGCCGCGGAGAGCACAGAAGGCAACAGATCTCCTGCCACCTTCGCGGTATCCTCGCGCGGCCGCTCGGGATGCTGGAACTTGTCCCACTCGTCCACTGCCTGTCGCAAACCGTCGTAAGCCATTCCTGGCGGACCGAGGAGTGCGTGCCACGATGGAAGGAAGTTCCGCGGATCACTGAGTGCGCGTCCGCCTTCGGTCTCGGCGCGCTCGATCCACGGTCCGGAGTCGCGCGCTGCATCCCCTTCCCCCTGGTATCCGCGCGCGTATTGTGTCGCGTCGGATCCCGCTGGCATGGATCCGCGAGCCGAGCGCATCTCCGCAACGTGTCCGGTGAGCGTGCCAGGAGCAGGCGCCTTCGGTGGTTTCACTCCCATCGCGCGCGCGATCATCTCTGGCGTAGCTTCGCCGGGAAAAACATGGACGTTGCCTTGCTCGTCCTGAACCCGAATCTCCCCTGGTCCGGCCACTTAGTTGTTTGGTTTTCCTTGCTCGACGAGCTGTCCGTTCACGATCTTGTAACGAATCTCTTTCGAGCCACCGCCACCGCCCGACTGTTGCAGCTCGTTCATGGTGTCCACGATCTGCTTGCGCTGATTGTCCGAGAAATACGTTCCACCCATTGCGTGACTGGCCTTCGCGCGCAAGCTGTTGAACCAGCTCTGCGCGTTCTTCAACATGTTCTGTTGAGCTTCAGTCATGCGGAACCCTGATGTGGGTTTCGCCATCTCGAAGAACTTCTCCATCAACGCTTCGTCACCTGGTCCGGTGTAGGTTCCACGGTTGAGATAGTCGTTCGCGTAACCCACCGCGGTGTTCTTTCCTTCCTGGCCTTGCTCTGCTTTGATCTCTCCGGTGATCGTCTGCGTTCCAGGTGGGAGCTTCATCCCTGGAGTAACTTCAATCACCTGGCGATCGGGAGTGATCGCCAGAACACGTTGCGGACGCTCTGGTCGCTGCGGTGGCTGTTTCGCGGATCCGACCGACTTCATCTCATTGAGGAGCTGGTTCGCGCGGTTCGTGTCGCCGGTTTTGAGTGCTTCGTCGTACTGCATTTCGAGCGAATCCGGTTTTTGCGATTTCGCTCCACCGATCGGCTGTCCGGTCGCGGTGATCGGAGACCACTGGCCACTCCGCGGATCGCGCTGAAACGTCCCTTGCTCGGTTTGAATGGTTTGCACCTTCGAGGGATCGTCGAGTGACCACTCATGGCCACGTTCTCCCATGCGCTCCTGAAATGCTTCGGATTGATCGAGCCGATCCTGCTCGGACTGCATGCGCCGCTCGTTCTCGATCTGTTGCAGGAGCGAGTTCGCGCGCTCGCGGTTCTGGTTCTCCTCAAACTCCTGTCCCTGTTGTCTCGCGCGGAAAGCTTCACCCGCACGCGGACCGGCGAGTGCTCCGAGAAGAAGAGACTTAACCATTCCCATCTTCTTCGGTGGCGCATTCATCTGCGTGTTGAGCTGGTCATACTGTTGTTGCAGCGTGTCCAGGCGCGATGGTTGCTGGTTCGAGCGGGTGTACTGCGCAATGTCGCCGCGCAACGACTGCGCTTGTCCGGCGCCCTGGTCCGCGAAGCTGTCTCCGGTCGAGTTGGTGATTTCGCTGTTGTGCCGCGTGGTGGCGTCGTCTTCGATCCGGTTCGTGAGTGGCTGCGCGACTGCGAGAGCTTTGTCGCCAGGACGCTCGACAAGATCATCCATCGTGCTCGAATCCGGCCGACCCCAACTCGATTCCCCGCGCGCGACGAGATCGTTCAGCGTGCTGTCGCCAGGACGAGCCCAACTCGAGACACCACCACCGCGATAATTGTTCGGATCGCTCCACGAACCAGGCGCGCCAAAATCCCCCGAGAGCGGTTCCTCACCGCTGGAACCGCTCACCATCTGCAATAGCGCGTTCGCTTTTTTCGGGACGACTGCTTCGCCTTCGTGCAGCATCGCGATCCCGTCATCAGGGACATAGTCTGTCCCGTCCTGAAAACTTCCGACGAAGGGAAGTCCGATCGTGCGATCTGCGAGACCGGCGCCGAGAAGCGCTTGCCACCACGCGCCACCACCACCGCCTTTAGGTTGAGGGACTCCTGCAGTGCTCATCGATCACCCCGCCATAGAAGCTGCGATAGACGCTGCTGCCCGCGGGACTGTTCTTGGCGATGGTCAGCGTCACGAGCCGCATGCCGACATTCGGGTAATTCGTGGTGCCCGTGGCGCTCACGCCCGCGGTGCCCGCCCGTGAATCCGCCGCGCAAAAAGCAAAGGCTACGAC
>Ga0209698_10007501_pt1 | contig 11452 bp, 11 predicted proteins | sample LitLauG_LLR_2012_FD_187203 | JGI IMG/M metagenome (GOLD analysis project Ga0209698, IMG submission 187203) | Freshwater sediment microbial communities from Pennsylvania, USA - Little Laurel Run_MetaG_LLR_2012 (SPAdes) (version 2) | ecosystem: Environmental > Aquatic > Freshwater > Creek >... | reverse complement strand
GCATGTCAGCCTTAATGTGCCCGGGAAACCCTGAATTACGGGCAACGGAACGGGCGATCGCACAATTCGCCGGACTGTTTACTGTTTGGATTCCTGCGCCGCCGTTCTTAGAATCGCGCTTTCAGCGCCCACTTTTTTGTTACTTGAACATAGGGTGGGGGACGAATTCCGGTGCACTCTCCATTTCGCCCCTCAATACCTCAGTTGGTTTGTAGGCGTACTCCGCGCCACAGGCGTCACAACGCACTGTGACCTGCTGCGTCAGCATGGGAAGGGGCGAGTAAGCGTCAGTCTCCGCCAGCACGATCTGGTGCGAATATGACGTATTGCCTTTGTGGTGAAATCGGTGATTTTTGCAGAGAACAACCCAGAAGTACTCTCGGTCGTCATACATTCTTGTGTCCCCCAAGCCCCCAGAACCTGGAGAAATTCGCTGCGTGTAGTATGCTCCGCAGAAGCCCGTTAGGGTTGTAATTAGTCTGCAAAGAAGTTGTCAAGAACGGAACCTCTCAGAAGTACCTTTGGAGCGTAGGTGGCCGGAAATATGAATGAAATCAACAGAGACGCTGCTTGGAACCTCCTGACAGAGTTCACCCAGTCCGAAAGTCTGCGCAAGCATGCCCTCGCCGTCGAAGCCTGCATGCGTGCTTGCGCCAGGAAACACGGCGATGGATCTCCCGATGCCGAAACCCTCTGGGGAGTCGTCGGCCTCATTCACGACTTCGACTACGAGCGTTGGCCAAGTCTCGAAGATCATCCCTACCGCGGGAACGAGATTCTCACGCAGCGTGGATATCCCGAACAAATCCGCCGAGCCATCATGTCGCACGCCGAGTACACCGGGGTAACCCGCGATACGCCCATGGAAAAGTGCCTTTTCGCCTGCGATGAACTGGCCGGATTCATTACCGCCGTCGCGCTGATCAAGCCCAGCAAGTCACTGGCGGAAGTTGATGTGAAGTCCGTACGAAAAAGAATGAAGGATAAGGCCTTCGCCCGCAAGGTGAATCGCGAAGACATCATCCAGGGCGCGGCTGACCTGGGCGTGGAACTCGACGAGCATATAGGCTTTTGTATTGACGCGATGAAGCCAATTGCAAAGGAACTTGGGCTGGACGGTAGCGCCGCGTCTGCGCAACCTCCGGTGTCGCCGGTCAAGAATTAGCGTGCAACCCTGACGGGTTTTCATCCATAATCTCCTGTCCACATGGACCCGTCCCAGAGCGACCTCGAAACCATCCGGCGGCTCCTCGCCGAACTTACAACCCGCATTTACCGCATCGAGCGCAGGCTCCAGATGGATGTACAGGCTTCGCCCGCTCGTCCGCTGGCGGAACCTGGCGTAGCTGCTCCATCTGCTCAGCACTTGGAAACGCCACCCGCCCCACCTCAGAAGCCTGCTGCAACGTTCACTCCGGTTCCGCGACTCCCTCCGCGGCCGTCGGCCGTCTCGCTTCCCAATGCCGATCTCGAGTCGCGGATTGGTTCGCACTGGCTGAACCGCATCGGAATCGCTGCGTTGCTGATCGGGATCTCTTACTTCCTGAAATTCGCCTTCGAGAACAACTGGATCGGTCCGGCCGGCCGCGTCACCATCGGCCTCGTGGCGGGAATCGCAATCATCCTGTGGAGCGAGCGCTTCCGCGCCAAGGGTTACAAAGCATTTTCGTACTCGCTGAAAGCCGTCGGCTTCGGCACGCTCTATCTCTCGTTGTGGGCGGCATTTCAGCGATACAGTCTCATCCCCAGCAGCGTTGCTTTTGTCATGATGCTGGCAGTTACGGCGTCCGCCGCCGCCATGGCTCTCGCTCAGGACGCACAGATCCTTGCCGCCTTCGCCCTCACCGGCGGCTTCAGCACTCCGCTTCTTCTTTCGACGGGGCAGAACCGCGAGGTCGCGCTTTTCTCCTACGTCGCGATCCTCGACGTGGCTACGCTCGTCCTCGTGACCTTCAAGCCGTGGCGCCGCCTGCTCGTCATGAGCTACGTCGGCACCCTTCTGCTTTACGTTGGCTGGTACTCCGAGTTCTATAACCGCAGCCAACTCGGCCTCACGTTGGGATTTGCGACGGCATTCTTCGCGGTCTTTGCGATCGCCCCTCTGGTTACGCTTCAGCCAGAGAGTGAGATCGCCTTCTTCGCCTCGATTCCGGCGATTCTCGCATTCGTCAATGCAGGCGTCTATTTTCTGCAGGCGTACGCCATGATCGAAGAGGTCAACAAGGTATACATGGCCTGGTTCGCGCTCGGCCTGGCCGCGATCTACATCGTGTTGAGTCGGATGGTACACACCAGAAATCTTTCACCGGGCGCGGCACAGATTCTGTATTTCCTCCACCTCGCCGTCGCCATCGGCTTCATCACCATCGCCATTCCGATTCGCCTCGACTCCCATTGGATCACCATGGGTTGGTTCGTCGAGGCTGGTGTTCTCCTCTGGGTCGGCAATCGCATCAAGTCCGATTTCCTGAATGTCTTCGCCCTGGGGGCACTCGTTCTCGGTGTCTTCCGGCTCCTGGCCATCGACAACTTCCAAACCACACAGCTGATCTTCAACATGCGTATGGCGACGTACGCCGTAGCTGTTGCCGTGCTCGGGGCCGTCGCGTGGTACGCCTCGCAACGCGAGGATGAGTCCGCGCGTACGGTTGCGGGTGTGGCCCTCGTCGCCCTCAACGCGCTCGCGTTGATCGCCCTAAGCCGCGAAGTCACCGACTTCTATTCCCGGCAAATGTCCGGGCTTGGTCGAGCAGTCCCCGGCCAATGGAATTCCTTCTACACCACTCTTCACCGGGTCGAGATCGAGCGCGACTTTGCCTACTCCGCTCTCGGGATGGCCTATGGTGCCATGCTGATGGTCGTTGGATTCCTGCGCCGCAGTCCCTTCATTCGCTGGCAGGCTCTGATCCTGATTGCGGTCACCATCGTCAAAGTGTTTGTGTACGATTTCTCGCAACTCGACAAGGGATATCGCATTCTCAGTTTTATCGTTCTTGGCGTGCTGCTTCTCGCCATCTCGTTCGTGTACCAGCGGGATTGGCTGAAGCTGTCTGCCAAGAACAGGCAACCAGCCGACAACGGGACGGCCACGACTTCATGAGACTCGTCGCCTCACTGTCGCTCCTGTTCGTTCTTCTCGACGCTCCCACACGGCCTGAGCAGGCGATTCCGTATTTCACCAACCTTCGAGACGTGCAAGTCGTTCAAGCGGACCACCAGAATTACTTCGTCGTCGATGAGGAACTCTGGAATCATTCCCGTCCCGACCTCGGAGACCTTCGCTTGTACGACGGAGACTCTCCGGTGCAGTACTCGCTCTCGGAGCAGCGCGCCGGAATCTCTTCCGACGAAGTCGAGGCGAAAATCCTCAATCTCGGCACGGTGTCCGGCCATACCGAATTCGATCTCGATGCCGCCGGTCTGGCGGAATACGACCGCATTCGCTTGCGGATCGCCGCTCACGATTTCGTCGCTACCGTTTCGGTGTCGGGAGGCAGCGCTCCCGGAAAAGCAGCGGAAGTCGAGTTGACTCCGTCCACTCTCTACGATTTCACCAAAGAACAACTGGGCTCGAACTTTCTGCTGAAACTGCCGCCTTCCAGCTTTCGCTTCCTGCACATCAAGCTGTCGCCGGGCATCCGCGCGCAAGACGTGAAAGGGGCGACCATCTACAACCTTCACGAACAGCAGGCTTCCTGGACGAAGGCGGGTTCCTGCGATGCTCCCCAGCAAAAGCCGCGCTTGACCACGATTGTCTGCAATGTGGCGGAGAAAGCCCCCCTGAGCCGCTTCGCGTTCCACGTTGCGCCCGCACAAGTCAATTTCCGCCGGACGGTGAGCATTGAAGACGCCAAGGGAGTGCAAATCGCCGGCGGCGAGATCAGCCGCGTGCGCGTCAATCGTGGCAGCACTTTGGTGACCGCGGAGGAGTTATCGGTAAACGCTGCGGGCAGTTCCGGCCAGATCACACTCAGCATCGATAACGGCGACAATCCGCCTCTGCCTGTTACGGCTGCCGAGCCACTTGCGTTTGAACAGCGCATCTATTTCACTCCGCAGGGAAAGACCGCGCTCCGCCTCTACTACGGAGACGACAAACTCTCAGCGCCCATCTACGACTACGCGCGCTTCTTCCACCTCGACCCGGCTCCTGTGCAAGCGCAATTAGGACCCGGCTTCCACAACCCGCAGTTTGCCGGGCGCCCTGATGATCGGCCCTGGTCCGAGCGCCACACAGTGATTCTGTGGACCGCAATGCTGCTGGTCGTCCTTGCGCTAGCGGTGCTCGCATTTCGGGGATTGCGCGGCGCGAGTTCCCAGTAAATGCCGCCCAGGTTTCGAGATTTTGCCCAACAAACCTGTGCTAATATCTGCAGTCATCCAGAAGAGTAGTCCCTACAGTCTGGCCGCTTCCTCCCAGATTCGCCTGATGATTTGCCTAGCTTCTTGAAGCGGAGAGCCGGTGAGTATGTCGACAAACAGCACCACATCGTCTGCAACCAAGGTGATTCTGGGCTGCAGCAAATGCGGAGCGACTTTGCCTGATGAGGCCCGGTTCTGTCTGAAGTGCGGCAACCCGGTGAGTCTGCCTCCGAAAGGCACGGTCAAAGCCGAAGAGCTCGTTGTAGACGTCGCTCCGCCACGTGCCAAGAAACGACGCATCGTCTTCTGGGTGCTTCTCGGACTTTCCCTGGTCGCGATCCTGTGGGGGGCCACCAGCGACAATCCTTTCGCTCAAGGAGTGCAGGAAATCGTCGGATGGAAGCACGATCAGACGATTCTCGAAACTCCGTTTTCGGTTAGTGCCCGCAATTTCCGCTACTATAAGTTCGATCTACCGGAAGGCTCGACGAATGTCTCAATCGTCGGTCAGTTCACCGTTCTTGCTGCCGAGAAGAAAGTCGGAAATGCTAAACCCAACACGGGCGAACCCGAATATAACGACGTTGAAGTCTACGTCCTGAGCGAGCCAGCGTTCGTAGTCTGGCAGAACGGTTACGCGACCGGTTCCGTCTACGAAAGCGGCAGAGTCTCGCAAGGAACCATGCAAGCCCAACTTCCAGCAGGCGCCGGAGTGTATTACCTGATCTTCAGCAACAAGTTCTCGCCCAAAACAGCAAAGAGCGTCAACGCAACCGTCCTCCTGCGGTACAAAAGTTGGCTGCCGGAATCCTTCCGCCGCACGAAAGAACGCTTCTGGAATTGGATTGGACTCTAATGCCACTCTGATGGCTGGTGGCGGAGTCGACGCGAATTTCAGCAGACACCTGGCGTTCCGTGTTGCGCAGGCGGACTGGATGTTGGTCCATGGCACCGGAACCAGCCCCAAGAACTTCCGCTATTCAGCCGGTGTCGTATTCAAGTTTTAGAGTGGGTAGCAGTATCCGAATACTGGGCGGCCGCCCTTTCTGTTTCGCGAGAATCTACCGCATCGATTCTTCAATCTCTGAAATCCAGTCGGGACGCTTGAGCAACTCCCTCGGCTTCGGGCCATCGGCTGCTCCGACGATACCGTCCTGCTCCATGAGATCGATCAGGTGCGCGGCGCGTCCGTAGCCAATGCGCAGGCGCCTCTGCAGAAGGGATGTCGAGGCTTTGCCGAATTCCACCACCAGCTTCACGGCCTCGCCATACATCGGATCGTCTTCGCTCGCGCCGGCTTCGCCGGGTTCGCCACCGTTCGCGCCGGCAACAGCTTCGCGTTCCTCTTTTGGCGCCTCCAGGAAGTTGTGGATGTATTCCGCCTGCGCCTGGGCCTTCCAGAACTCCACGACGGCTGCGATTTCCTTCTCGGTCACAAACGGAGCGTGCAGACGATGCACGCGAGCGGATCCCGAGGGCAGATAGAGCATGTCTCCTTTGCCCAGCAGGGCTTCCGCGCCGTTCGCATCAAGAATCGTGCGCGAGTCGACCTTCGTCGCTACGCGGAACGAAACCCGGGCAGGGAAATTCGCCTTGATCAATCCGGTGATGACGTCGACCGACGGCCGCTGCGTGGCCAGTACCAGGTGGATGCCGACCGCGCGCGCCATCTGGGCCAGGCGCGTGATGGATTCTTCCACGTTCGATGAATCGAGCATCATCAGGTCGGCCAGTTCGTCGATGATGATTACGATGTAGGGAATCGGCTTGTCGTCCGATTCTTCATCGAAGAGACTCGGCGTATCGCCCCGATCGAAGAGCTTGTTGTATTGGTCGATGTTGCGCACGCCTTTGGCCGCCAGCAGCTTCAGTCGCCGCTCCATCTCCCGCACGGCGTTGCGCAGTGCGTTCGCCGCCAGTTTCGGCTCGGTGATGATCGGAGTATAGAGGTGCGGCACGCCTTCGTAATTGCCCAGTTCCAACCGCTTCGGATCGACCAGGATCAGCCGAACCTGATCGGGAGTCGCCTTGTACAGGATTGACATGATCATCGCGTTGATCGCGACGCTTTTGCCCGCGCCAGTCGATCCGGCGATCAGCAGGTGAGGCATGCCTGCAAGATCGGCGGTGACGATGCGGCCGTTGATGTCCTTGCCCATCGCCATCGTGAGCTTCGACCTGGAGCCCATGAACTCCTGCGACTCAATGTTCTCTCGCAGGAAGATGATTTCGCGCTGCCGGTTCGGCACTTGAATGCCAACGGTGCTTTTCCCGGGCATGCGCTCGACCAGGATACTTTCCGCCTTCAGTGCCAGACACAGATCGTCAACCAGATTGGTGATGCGGCTGTACTTGATGCCGGCTTCGGGTTTGAACTCGAACGTGGTGACGACCGGACCAGGGTTGATCTGCGAAACCTGTCCATGAACATCGAACTCGGCGTACTTTTCGGTCAGCACCTGCGCCAGCAACTTGAGTTCTTCCGCATCGACGGCCTGGTGTTCGTCGGGACGTTGCAACAGGCTGCTCGAGGGCAGTTTGTAGCCGCCGGCGGCGATGCGCGGCATCGTCGTCTTGGCTTTCTGGCCGCTGTCGCCGCGCTCCGTGACTTCGGGATCTGCAACCTCTTCTTCCAGCGAACTCGACAAGGATTCTGGCCGAATTCCTCCCGTCTGTCCTGTGGCCGGAGCCTTCACTGCCTCTTCGTCGGCCAGCATGCGCTCGATTCCGGTGCGGCGCGCTTCGGGCGCCGGGACGGGCGATGTGGGACGCGGCTGGATCAACTGCGTCTTCACAACCGGCTTCGAGATCCGGCGTTGTTCCAACTCCTTCGCCTGCCGCTTGCGAGCGCGCTCTTGGCGCCAATCCTTGTAACGATTCCAGAGTGCGGTGACAAAGGCGAAGCGAGTTGGAGCCCAAACCTGAATCGCAGCGAACGAGAATGCGGTCGAGAGATACAACGCCACTGCAAGAACCGTGGCGCATACGATGTACGCGCCAACCAGATTCAGATAGTGAATCAGGAAATCGCCGACCACGCGGCCTAGCAGGCCTTCGATTGGAATCACATGCGCCCAGCGCAGGTGTCCGGGCATGAGCGCAAGCATTGCCGGAACGAATATCACCAGCCAGATTCCGCCCAGGCTCTTCGCCAGCGGCGACTGTACTTTCATCGACCGGAACCAGCGTGCGCCGAGCATCGCGGGGAAAATGATCAGCAGGAACGCGCCGACGCCGAAGAACTGCAGCATCGCGTCGGCGGTATAAGCGCCAACGAGACCGATCCAGTTGCGGGCGGCATGCGATCCAGTCAGGACCGAAGCGCTATTCCAGGACGGGTCAAGCGGCGAATAAGAAACCAGCGCGAGGAGAAGGAGGAGCGCGGAGACGCACATCACGAACCCGATCAGCTCGTTGAGTCGCCGGTTCCCGGTTGGGACAAAAATCGTTGCCAGATAATCCATGTAGGCAGATTCATCGCCGAAGACACGCCTTCGGCGCCGTAATCGGCCAGAGCTCTTACATTATGCCAAGAAGCCGTGGTTCCGACAATCGGGTAAATCAGATAGTGTTTATGTGGTTATCTCATTCAGCAATTAGCACTTGGCAATTAGCCATTCGAGTGCCCCCTCGTAAAGACGTTGCTTGCAACGTCTTGCTGACAGAGGCACATATGCTTGTGGATAGAAAGACGTTGCAAGCAACGTCTCTACGACAGCTTTGCTGCGAATACCAGCACGAGCACTCCAATGACTATGCGGTATACGGCAAACGGCGCGAATCCGCGCTTCCGCACGTATGCCATAAACCAGGCAACCGAGGCATACGCGACGATGAACGAGACGAGGAATCCAATCGCCAGCACGATCCAGCCGTGGGCGTCGATCTGCGCGACGCCGATCGGATTCTCTCCTTTTCCGCGTAGTGATTTGTACAGTGTGTAGAGCGTTGCTGCGGCCATCGTGGGGATGGAGACGAAGAAGGAGAACTCGAGCGCGGCGGCGCGCGACATGCCGGCGATTTGTCCGGCAGCGATGGTCGACATCGAACGCGAAGTTCCAGGAAAAACCGCCGAAAGAATCTGGCAAAGTCCAATCCAGATCGCCTGACCCAGGCTCATATCTTCCATCTTCCAGGTGCGAATCTGGCTGGGGCCATTCGGGCCAGCGGCTTCGGCTTTGGCGTGCGTGGCATCGACGATCCACATGACGATTCCGCCGATCAGCAGAGACCAACCAATGATGGTGATGCTTTCCAGATGCTTGCCAATCACTTTCGTCAGCAGGAATGCTGGAATCGCCGTGACGACGAAGGCGACGAGCGTCAGGCTGAGAGGGTGCGTAAGGACGTTGTGGTTTCCGCTTTCGCCGTACGGGAAGGTCGACAAGAACTTCTTGATCCGGCTCCAGAAGTACACAGGCAGGCACAAGATAGCGCCGAGCTGAATCACGATGGAGTACATCTTCCAATATCCATCGGACAGGTTGATGTGCAACAGCGCTTCGGACAGCCGCAGATGCGCGGTGGAACTCACCGGCAGGAACTCAGTCAAACCCTCAACTACACCAAGGATCACTGAAAGCAGGTAGTCGTTCAATCGTCCTCCGTGGAATTGGAAAATCAGTATCTCAGAAAAGTTCGATGGAAAGTTGCAGGCGTGTCAATCCGGATGGTGCAGGCGCCTGGCGACCAGGGCTCGGACAGTGGCGTAGAGCCCTGCATTCAGGAGCGCAATCACGATCCACAGAAAATAGAAATGGTTCGTACCGACCTCCGGACCGAATGCAATCGACAGCAGCGACGGCGGGCACAATATTATGAACACGATCATGAGCGCCGAGTCTCGCTGGATGGGAGATTGCAAATCCGTGAGCATTTGGTAGGAAACGAAGATCGCCGTAATCGCAAAACCGAACATTGCCGCGGTGAAACGGCGACGCCCAACTGCGTTCATGTGCTTAGTCGCCGGCATTGCCGTACGTGGGAACGCCCTGCTGAATGTAGTAGAGCAGCGTTTGGGCGCGCACAGCCCACTGACTCTGGCTGTACTGGCCGATGATTTTCTGCGCTAGATCGAGCGCGCGGCTCTTCGCTGCTTCTGACTTTTTCTGATTGGCTTCCGTCTTGTAAATCTCGATCAACGCCGATTGACGCCATGCGGCGTCGTAGAGTGCCTCCGGAGCTGCCGGGGACTGGTCATGCTCTTTGGCGTACTTCTCGTACATTTCGGCTTCTTTTTCCGGACACTTCGACGCCGCTTGCCAATCGCCGCAAAGCTTGTTCTCGAGCTGGTGGAAGGCGGCGAGATCGGCCCATTTCGTGCCGGGAAATTTCTTCATCACCAGCTTCATCCACTGCTCATCGATCTGGCCGCGCATGTAAGCATCGCGCTCGCGGGCCGAGGGCCGCGTCATGATGTCATTGCGGTCCATCTGCCAGCGGATGTCGGCGGCGCGATAAAGACCCTCGGCGGCGAGCGGAGAGGTGGGAAACAGATCATAGACTCGGTAGTAGAGGCGCATCGCGTCCTGGGCAGCGTCACGGCGCCCGCGGCGGCGGCTCGCCTCATCTTCGGAGTTGGAGGCTTCGCCGAACACGATCTTGTCGCCGTTGGGAGTGTTCTGGCCGACGAGCGCTTTGCTCAGAACCCATCCAGTAATGGTCTTGCCTTGGTTTTCCTCGTCGTCTTCGTCGGCGTCTTTGCTGGGTTCGCGCAGGATGGCTTCAACGTGCGTCCAATCACGGCTGCTGTCGATGATGATGAGTTCGTGGCCGCGTCCGGCGGTGCCGAGTTTTGCGGTATCGGAGCTGGGCGAGACGCGAATGGTTTCTTCGTGAACGAGAGTTCCGCGCTGGGCTTGGGCGAAGCCGGCGCTTGTGGAAAAAAGCGTGGCTACGATGAGAATTGCGAGTTCCCGAAATGGGAATCTGGGCGTTGAAGGGGGTACCCCCCCTCCCCCCTGGTCCATTGGAATCATCGGGCTAGGGGAAAATCTCGAAAAGATCCTAGAGCCACAATCACTTAGGTGCAAAATATTCATAACAAGAGAGTTAGCGCCGCTCTCCCGCATCGGTGAACGTTGACCGGCATCAAGGATGGCTGGTTTAAGGGTTGAAGTCAAGGATTGATGTCACATCGGCGAAATTAAAACGCAGAGGACGCTCAGGACACGGAGTTCTCACTTCTGTTTCTTCTCGGCTCGGATCTGATCGACGAGCGCATCGATTTCCGTCGATGAGAGTTTTTCACCGAATTTGGGCATGTGGTGCTTGCCGTTGGAGATGATGTCGCGAAGATCGTCACTCGACAAGGCCGTTGCCTTTTCCGAAACCAGCGACGGGCCTGCCATGAATCTCCCCTGCGCAGTCTTGCCGTGGCACTTAGCGCAGTTCTGCTGGTAAACGGGATTGGTTGTCAGTGAGTTTTCCGGTTTTGCGTCTTGAGCATGGGCGGCGAGTGCGAATAGCACAAGAGCGGGTGCGGCGAGTCTTAGCATGTTTGAAACGTTCCTCGGAGAGCGACGCCTGCATCTTTAGAGAGGCTGAGAATCATACCTTGGTTGTATCTTGGCCGGAGTTTTCAAGGAGGGCCGCAAGGACCGATTCTGTTTACACACGGCGGAGTTCTTCGAGCATCTGCGGTTCGATATTTCCTCCCGAGATAATTGCGACATTCAGCTTGGTTCGTGGTAGTTCTTTGGCGTGGAAGATGAATCCGGCGGTGGCGACGGCGCCGCTGGGTTCCGCAACGGTTGCGGGATTGGCGCTCAGATATTTCATCGCCTGACGGATTTCGTCTTCGGTGACGGTAATGATGTCGTCGACGTAGGCGCGGATGTGCTCGAAGTTGATGGGCCCGATGCTTTGGGTGCGGAGCCCGTCAGCGATTGTGCGGGAGACTTGTTCGGCAGGGAACTGGACGATCTTGCCTTGACGCAGGCTGGCCTGGGCGTCGGCCGCGAGTTCGGGTTCAACGCCGATGACTTTTACTTTGGGGTTGGTGAGCTTGATGGCGGCGGCAACGCCGGAGATGAGGCCTCCACCGCCGACGGGGGAGAGGGCGGTTTCGACCTCGGGGAAGTCTTCGAGG
>Ga0209698_10007499_pt1 | contig 11454 bp, 7 predicted proteins | sample LitLauG_LLR_2012_FD_187203 | JGI IMG/M metagenome (GOLD analysis project Ga0209698, IMG submission 187203) | Freshwater sediment microbial communities from Pennsylvania, USA - Little Laurel Run_MetaG_LLR_2012 (SPAdes) (version 2) | ecosystem: Environmental > Aquatic > Freshwater > Creek >... | reverse complement strand
CTGAGAGGTTCACTTTCCCGGCGTCACTTTATGAAAGCGTTGGGCCTGCTGGGTCTGGCAAGCGGTGCTGTTTTCTCTTCGAGCCTGCCACTGCTCGGGGGCGCCATGGGCCTTGAAAAGCCTGTGCCACGGAATTCGAAACCTTTATTTACTCCGGTCCCGCCGTCCGTCAGTGGAATCACTTGGAAACATTCTAATGGCCGATCGCCGAACTATTATCTGCCTGAAACGACCGGCGCGGGCTGCGCTTTCATCGATTACGACAACGACGGCTGGATGGACATTTACCTAGTGAATAGCGGCCGCTGCGATTTCTACGAACCGGATCCGCCGCTCCGCAATGCACTGTATCGCAACAATCGTGACGGAACATTTACTGACGTCACGGGAACAGCCGGTGTCCCCGGCGGAGGCTACGGGATGGGAGTCGCTGTGGCTGACTACGATGGCGATGGCTACCCGGATTTATATGTCACCCAGTACGGAAGCAGCATTCTCTACCACAACAACGGCGACGGCACATTTAGCGATGTCACGCGGAAAGCCGGCGTGGCCGCCCCGGGTTGGGCTTCCAGCGCCGTCTGGTTCGACTATGACAATGATGGACGGCTCGATCTCTTCGTGTGCCGCTTTGTAGATTTCAACAAAGAGAAAAACAAATTTTGCGGGAACTCGGCGACCGGCGAACGCTACTACTGCGTTCCGCGCGTCTACGATCCCATGCCGAGTTGGCTATTTCACAACAACGGGGACGGCACATTCACCGACGTCAGCAAAGAATCCGGCATCGCGCAATATCCCGGGAAAGCATGGGGCGTCGTGGCCTGCGACGTCAATAATGATGGCCACATGGACCTTTTTGTGGCGAATGATACCGTGGCCAACTTTCTTCTGCTCAACCAGGGCAACGGGCTTTTCACCGATATTGGGACTGAAGCGGGCGTTGCATACAACGCAGAAGGTAGCGCTCGATCAGGCATGGGCGTTGACGCCGCCGATTACGATGGCGATGGTTGGGTGGATCTTTTCGTCGCCAATGTGGACCGCGAAATGTATTCCCTCTATCGCAATAATCACGACAACACCTTCGATGACGAGGCGCTCCCGACTGGTATTGGAAAGACCACGATTCTCATGAGCGGATGGGGTCTCAAATTCTTTGACTTTGACAATGACGGAAATCTCGACCTGTTTCTGGCCAATGGCCATCCCGATGATAGAGTCGAAACCCGGGACCGCGAAGTCCAGTATGCGGAGCCGATGCTGCTGTTTCGCAACACCGGCCCCAGCTTCCGACCGGGATTCGTGAATGTCAGTGCCGCAGCAGGAGCAGTTTTCCATCAAAGGTTCGCCGCACGCGGCATGGCGATCGGCGACTTCGACAACGATGGCGCAGTGGACGTGCTGGTCGCCGTAAACGATGACGCGCCGGTGCTTTTGCGAAACACAGCGACTGCGGGAACACATTGGCTGGGAATTCAGTTGGTCGGCATTAAGGCCAATCGCGATGCCATCGGCGCCAGTGTCGCCTGGCAAGCCGGGGAGTTCAAGCGTCACAGAGTTAAGGTCGGCGGCGGAAGTTACCTGGCCGCTCACGATCCACGAATGGTCTTGGGCATTGGGAGTCGAACGAAAGTTGACTGGGTCGAAGTAAAGTGGCCCCAGCCCAGTGGGCTGGTGGAGCGATTTTACAAGCTGCCGATTGACCGCTATGTCACCATTACAGAGGGAAAGGGAACAAAAGTGGAAACAAGTTCAAGGCAACACGGTTAAACATCATTCCGCCGAACCCAGAGTATCTATGCTTCGGGGTACATCAACACTTTCAATCTGCGCTTTGCCAGTCAGGATCTCAATTCACCTGGCTGACGATCAAGGGATCGATCGCGGCAGCCAGGGCGAATCAGCAATCACCGATCAATGACTTTACCGAGGGTAGAAAAGCGAACCTTTTCTTGAGGCGCTTCGGCAGGGCTACGACTCGTCTCAATACCGGCTCCCTCAGAATCATGTTTCAAGAGTGACCAGCAAACGGCAGCACAGATGTTTGTTGATTCCCCTGATCTGTATTATGTTTGTAGCGCCAAGACCATCAAATGACTGCTGGCGCCGAGATTCTCTTGACGTTTCCGATGGTGGCATTTGTGATCAGCGGCCTTGCCCAAAATCCGACGCTGAGAACAAAGCCAAACGTGAGGTAGAGAAATGTCATGCCACTCCGTAGTCCAGCGTAGTCACCGATCCGCCCGATAACGACCGGGATAATCGCTCCTCCCATCAGTGCGGTGCTCAGAATGCCCGAGAAAGAGCCGTGATGTTCGGTTACGGAATTTAACGCCAGAGACACAACGACGGGCCAAAGCACGGAAGTGAACAAGCCGATTGCGGGAAATGCAATCAACGACACTCTTGCGGATCCAAACAAGGCCGCAGTCAAACAACACAAGGAGCCCACCGCACCACCAATGAGCACCTTGCGACTATCGAAGAACTTTAACAGCAACATGCCCACTACACATCCAGCCGTGAGAAGTCCCCAGAACCAGGACACGGCGTTGGCACCCGTGGTCTGAGGATCGAACTCGTGGTAGGTGTAGAGGAACTTCGAAATCCAGTCGGCTGTCCCCTGCTCGCAGCCAATGTAGGCAAACATCGCAATGAAGTAAAGCCAAACCACGCGCTTGCGCGCCAGGCTGAGATACATGTCCCAGGATCCTGAGCGTTCATCATCGGTCTGTTTGACCTGAGGAAACTTGGACAAGAGCAACCAGATCACCATCAAGAAAGAAGAAGCTGTAAAGATCCAATAGATCGATACCCACGGGAGCTTCTCGGGCGTCAGTCTGCGCAGGGTACGCAGCAACATATTTTCCTGGATCGAGGTTCTACTGAGATTGAGTACGAGATAAGAGTAGATTCGAGGACTAAGAAAAGAAGCACTGCCGAAAACAAGTTGCGACAGCGTTGAATTAAACGCGTAGTGCTCTTCCCCACCAGCCACCCGCAAAAGCGGAACGACTACCACCTGTAGAACCGCCATCGCGGCGCCGATCGCGAACCATGAGACAAACGCTACGCTATATCCCGGGAACAGGGCGAAGGCGAGCGCTCCCAGCGTGCTAGCCACAAAAGACCAGATCATCACCGGTTTCGCGTGGAACCGTTCCATCAGAAAACCGGCGGGAATGGACATCACCCCGTAAGCTATAAAAAAAGCAAACGCCAGAAACCCGGCCGCCGTCAGGCTTACATGAAAACTGCTGATGATGTCCGGCAGAATTGGGCCGAGAATATTGGTCAACAATGACATCACGAAAAATACAAGGAAGACCAACACAATCATGTACTTGCTTCTCGCCATAAGGGCCCACCGTCTCCGTTGTTCCGACTAGGACGTACGCTCCTTGACTTTTCCAAACCGATGATGCCAAACCATCGCCGCCCCGATCAGGTTAGCGTCCGCTCCGAGCGAGGCGATCAGCAACTCCGCGCGCCAAATCCTTCACCAAGCTCTTGCCGCGCTATTTCGGAAGAAAGTCAAGCTCGCCAAAGTCTCCGGTAAATGGATTGACCGGCCCGTTGGAACCAATGCCCACGCCAGAAAGTTCGACTCCGGTGTTCCGTGCCACATCCTCTAACATGCTCACGATCGCGTCGAGTCCGCGCGTGTATTCGCAATCATACCCAGTGGGAGATTCCTGGGAGGACAACACCTTTCCGTGGCTGTCCACTGCGCCAACGCCTACTTTCGTGCCTCCAATATCAACCGCTGCGATCATGCTTTCTCCCGAACGCCCTTGCTACTACATCGTGACAACTTCTCAGAAATTCAACGGCAAGCTGAGCCGCCTGATTCGCGCTGAGATACCTGTTACGGTTTTTCAGCCGCTGAGAAGTCCGGAGTCATCCTCCACAATATAGTGGCAGAGCTTAAAAGAGTCACAATCGACTCCGGAGAGTCGCGACAGCCTCTCTGCCGCAAATTGCGCTGGGACAATGTCAATCAGGAATTGCCAATCTGCGGGCACTTCCGGAAGTCGAAACACCAGGTCGGCAGCGCTTTCAGAAAGGTGTTGGCCAATTAACATGACTGAAGCGCCAAGGCGTCTCAGATCGCGGGCGACGGCCAGGTCGGGTTCACGCATGCGCTGTCCATCGATCCACAGGCCGAGCCGCATGTCCTTGGCGACCACTTCCTGCGGCCCGTGTCTGAAACTACCGGTACCCATGGCAGTCGCCGGAGACTTCACGCCCTCCTCCCACATCAACCGCGCCTCATTGCAACTACCCAAACCAGGACCGCGAGCGAGAAAATAATAAGCCCCGTTGGGTACAAGCCAGGCGGTGTCCGCGATCCGTTGCTGCCAACCCACCAGGGCGCGCTCGGTTTCCACGAGCATTTGCGACAACGACTGCGCTAACCTGTTGTCAAACGAACCCACCGTGGCAGCGGCCAGCGCTCCCACCCCCGCAGCCAGCGTGGTGTAGGTGTTGACCGAAATCCCATGATCCAATTTGGTGGGGATCACCAGGGGGATTTGCGCCTCTCGCGCCAGCGTGCCATCTTCCACATTCGTTACGCCAATGACGGTCGCGCCGCTTTCACGGGCTTTTACCAACAGATTCACGATCTCCACGCTTCGGCCGCTACGTGAAATTGCAATGAGGACCGCATCCGGCGGGAAAGTAGCAAATTGCAGTAGCTCGGCCGCGTCCCGCATGTACACCGGACAACCGCCCAGCGAAAACAGAGGCTCCGCACTCAAAGCGGCATGCCAACTGCTTCCAATTCCAGTCATGTAAACGTGGCGAACACCGCGGACTGCGGCCGCCGCTTCATCCAACCGGCGTCGGCCTGTTCCGCACAGAAAGTCAATGGTACCCCGCAACTCATTTGGCTGGCGGAGAATGTCGCGTAAGAAATGCGTCATCATTTTGGGTCGATCGGTCGCAAGTAGCTGTGCAGTCCTATTGTCGTCAAGAAGTTCATAAAGATTAGAGACGCAGGTTCACCACAACCTTGGTCCCATCGCCGGTAGACGTGATCTGTAGTTTAGCCTGCCAAGGCGCGGTTTCAGATCGATTCGGTGTCATTCATTTCTTTTTGGTCACGCAAAGATATATGCATTCTGGTACCACCATATCTGTTCTATTTTCGTGGTTCGTGGCTACGGTAACGGGCAAAGTAAAGAAATTTGTCCTGAAAATCTTCGTTGCTCGTGCGGACATCTGAAAGGTAGCCGCGACTCTGACAACGGGCCGCTTGTGCTGATGACGGTTGTTTACATCAGCAATCAGAATTCAGCAAAGTTGTTTGCAATGTTTTCCACCAGTACACTCTTTGTGGTGTGGTGAGGTGGGGTACATGGGAAAGCTGGGCAGGCTTCTTGCTTTTAGGCTGTATAGCTCGTGGACGATGAGTTTCCTATTTGGCATTTTGGGCTGTCTCCCCATTGTGCCCGGGGCTTTGTTTTTGGCGGAACCATCGGCGGCGCAGACTGCCACGCCGCCGCAGTATCCCGCCTTGCCAAGTGAAACGCCCACTAAATTCCAACGCGTCACTGATAGTTTCGATTACGTCAGGCGCGACGCGATGATCCCCATGCGCGACGGCGTGAACCTGCACACGGTCATCCTCATACCGAAGGGCGCCAAGAACGCGCCGATCCTGCTTACGCGTACGCCCTACAACGCAAATGACCTCACCGGCCACGACCCACGCGGCGGAGAATTTTCGAGCGCGCCTTCAAGCGCACACCTCGGACCGATCCTGAACGGCTATGACAATGCCACCGAGGTGATCATCGAAGGGGGCTACATCCGGGTGGTCCAGGACGTGCGTGGCAAGTACGGCTCCGAGGGCGACTACGTGATGAATCGCCCGTTGCACGGGCCGCAAAACCCGACCCCGGTCGACCACGCTACTGACACCTACGACACTATCGACTGGCTGGTGAAGAACGTCCCGGAGAGCAATGGCAAGGTCGGCATCCTCGGCATTTCCTACGACGGTTTTCTGCCCTTGATGGCGCTCGTCAATCCTCATCCGGCGCTCAAAGTGTGCGTGCCCATGAACCCTATGGTCGATGGTTGGATGGGCGACGACTGGTTCCACAATGGCGCCTTCCGCCAGCAGAACATGCCGTACATCTACGAACAGGAGGCCAACCGCAAGAACGACGCCAAGTGGTGGTCGAGTCACTATGACGACTACGACATGTTCATGCAGGCAGGATCAGCGGGCGAGCTGGGGCGCCGCCGCGGGCTTGAACAGGTGGGATTCTGGCGGAAGATTCTTGTGCATCCCAGCTACGACGCCTTCTGGCGTGACCAAGCAGTGGACCAGGTGCTGGCGGCTCAACCGCTGAAAGTGCCTGTCATGCTAGTGCACAGTCTTTGGGATCAGGAAGATATTTATGGCGCGATTGCAGTTTACAAAGCGATCAAGCCCAAGGACACAAACAACGACAAGGTATTTCTGGTGATAGGTCCCTGGCATCATGGGCAGGAGATCGACGACGGCAGTATGCTCGGCAACCTAAGATTCAACAGCGACACCGCGCGTTACTTTCGGCAAAACATCCTGCGACCGTTTCTGGATCATTACCTCAAGGATGGTGAGCCCAAAGCCGACGTCCCTCCAGTCAGCGCGTTTGAAACCGGAACCTATACGTGGGAGCGCCTGCCAGCATGGCCCGCGGGCTGCGCCGCTGGCTGCACCATCCGGCCGACGCCGCTCTATCTCGCCGCCGCTTTGAAACTGGATTTCGCCGCGCCCAAGCCGGGCGACGCGTTGTTTGACGAATATATATCCGACCCGGCCAAGCCCGTGCCATTCCGGGCCCGCCCGATTCAGCCCGTCGGCTACGCAACCGGGTATACCTGGGCTCAATGGCTTGCTGACGACCAGCGTGAGGCGTCCGGTCGCCCAGATGTTGCAGCGTTCACCTCCGACATCTTGGGCGCGCCGGTAAAGATCAGCGGGCAACCCATCGCCAATCTGATTGCCTCCACGAGCGGCACCGATTCCGACTGGGTGGTCAAGCTGATTGACGTCTATCCCGACGAAGTAGCCGGTCAGGCGGCCATGGGCGGTTATCAACTGATGGTGTCGGCGGACATCTTCCGTGGCCGCTATCGCGAGAGCCTGGAGATGCCCAGACCGATCGCCGCCGACAAGCCGTTGCTCTACCGCTTCGCTTTGCCAACGGCAAACCATGTTTTCCTGCCGGGCCACCGGATCATGGTGCAGATACAGTCAAGCTGGTTCCCGCTGTACGACCGCAATCCGCAGACATTCGTCCCCAACATCTTTTGGGCCAAGCCAGCGGACTACCAAAAGGCCGTGCAGCGTGTCTATCACGCATCCGGCCAGGAGAGCTTCATCGAGATGCCTCTTGTCGTGATGCCTTAAGCGCGCCCTAGGACCAGACGGTCAACGCGGCGGCTCACGTCGCGCAGATAGGCCTCGTCTCCTCCATCCAGCTCGACGATCGCGCTGCCCGAGTAACCTATTTCGGCAAACGCCTGCCGCACCGCGCCCCAGTCCACGTCACCATCGCCGAGGTTTACCCAGGCATATCCGTCTTCCTTGCGCTTGAAGTCTTTCACGTGGACCTTGACAATGCGTCCGCGGAGCGCACGAATCCAGTCTTGGGGATAACCGTACAACAGGACGTTGCCCACGTCGAACCAGGCCTTGATCCACCGGCTCTTGAACTCGTCGATGTAGTTGGCCATTTCGAGGGGACTCAGCAGGAACTTGTTCCAGACTTCCTCGATGGCAATGACAACTTTTAGTTCTTCGGCCAGGGGAAGTAGCGTGCGGATCTCCTTTTGCGAACGTGTCCACGCGTCACGATAGGAGGTCTGCGAATTCACCACCGCAGGGACGAGCAGGACAGCATCTGCACCCCAGAGCCTGGCGTTGTGCAAAGACGTTCGCATTCCAGTGAGGCTCTTCTCTACTACTGAGCGGTCGCCCGATGACAATGGGTACTTCCAGTGATCCATGTTCATGACGGAGTCGATGCGCATGTTCACTCCGTCGGCGGCTTTCTTGATTTCTTCCGCTTTGCTTTCGTCCGGCTCCGTGGACACCTGCACTACCTCGAAACCGACGTCCCGCGCGAGCTTGAAGCGGTCTGCATAGCTAAGCTTCGCAGGCAACATTTCAAAGAAGGCACCCTTCTTGATGGAAAGTACTGGGGGCGATACCGGAAAGGGTGTAGCGCCGGCCGTGAATGATTTGGCCAGCGCTCTACCCCGAAGACCGGCTACGGAGACCGCCGCAGCCGAAGATTTCAGGAACTCCCGACGTGATGGATGGCGCATCGGTACGCCTCAGCGAAGCTTATTCAAGTCGATTTTCGCATCCCACACGTCAGTCGATTCGAGGGTTTCGTCCCAGGTCACTTCGCGTCCTGTATACGCTGCCGTTCGCGCCATCATGCAGGAAAGCGCAGACTCGGCACCCTTCGACGCCTGATTGTGGAACTCGCCGCTGGTGATGCTCTCGATGAACGCTTTCTTCTTCTCCCGGTCAGCAAATTCAAGATTATCGGTGAACTTCCCGACTGCGGAAAAAGCTTGAGGCTCACTGGGCTTGGTGGGCTGAGTCGGCTGCCAAGGTTCATCGCCCCAGATGCCAAGGGGTCCCGAGTAAGGCGATTGCGACGTGCCCTTCGTTCCAAAGAAACGCTCGGTGACGTCCCACCAGCCCTTCGCGAACTGTGTTGAGCTGAAGGTCACGTCCACATTGCCAGGGTAGTGGAAGATCACGTTGTAGTTGCCGTAGACGTCGCCATCGGACGACGGACGCCCCTGCCGTCCGCCGCTCCCGGAAGCTTTCACCGGATGGTCCTTAAGGACCCAGTTGCAGATGTCGATGACGTGAATGTTCTGCTCGACGATGATGTCGCCGGAAAGCACGCGGTCGTAGATCCAATTGCGAAGACGCCTCTCAACCGGAGACGCGCTGAGCCAGGCTGGGCGCTCGTTGTAGCCCGTCAGATAATGAGCTTCACCGCACACGATGTTTCCGATCGCTCCATTATGGATGCGCTTCACCAGTTCCACGAAAGGGGGGCAGTCACGGATCTGGAATCCCACATCCAGGCTGAGTTTGCCTTCTGCGCGCTTGCCGATCTCGATTGCCTTTAGCGCCCCAGGCACATCTACCGCCACAGGCTTCTCGAGATACACATGCTTTCCGGCGGCAACCACCGCTTCCAGATGTTGGGGATGATAGTAGGGTGGCGTAGTGATCACCACCGCATCCACTTCTTCGGAGTTTGCGATCTGCTGATAAGCGGTGGGCCCAAGGAATATCTGCGAAGCATCAATGCCTGAATAGCCCTTTCCCCGCTGCATATCGTCGAAATGTTTGCGGGCAGCGTCGAGTTGATCCTGGAACATGTCGGCCAGTGCAACCACCCGAGCGCCGCCCGTATCAACAAGGTTGGATGCATCCTCGGTACCGCGCTCACCACAGCCGAGCAATCCGACGCGAACCGCAGAATTGGCAGCAGTTCCGCGCACCAAGGACGGCTTAATCAACATCGCCCCAGCTGTAACCGCCGCTAGCTCCATGAACTTCCGGCGGTTGAGTTCCTGCGAGAACGTCGGTTTCGAATCGCCTGACATATATCCTCCCGGTGTTAACTGCGGAGTTTCCAAAAATGCCTTTGCTGCGCCAACGTCCGAAAGTCCAATGAATGCGTGCCAGAAATGTTGCGACAGATTGCTGGCGAAAACCTGGGCGGTTCAGAGCCAAATCAGAGACCGCTCACTACCCTATCGGCCTGTCCGCGAAGAAGATACTCTGCCAACTCCCACCACGGTTTATCCAGATGTCGCTGCACAAGTAATTCTGATGAAAGGCAATACCGTGCAAGTCACCCTTCGCGCTGCATACGTAATTCAAAAGCACGGAATCGTTGCCGAGAAGTGTGGCCCGCACGTCACGCAGCGAGTACTCAGTGATATTACGCTCGCGCAGGTAGGTGATGGCTCCCGCTTTATCCAGAGGTCCTCGGTCGCTGACCGCAACGTACTCGTCAGCAAGAAGCTGCTTCAAACGCTTCGTGTTTTTTTGCTGGGAAGCATCCCACAAGGCCTTCTCCCTGGTGGTGAGGTCGTTCACGATCGTTTCGGGTAACGGTTCGCGCTCTGCTGGTTGCGAAGGCGAACAGCCCAGAATCAGAGTGGCCAGCAAGCAAGCAGTGAACACTCCCCCGGTACTCTTCTTGAAAGACATCTTCCAGCCCTTGGCGCGTCAGCTCTGAGGCATCCTCTCCTGTGCGGGCGCGTTCAATGTACCACCTAAGCGCTTTGTTGAAAACAGATTAAATCGCCAGAAACGAATCGATCTCATTGTTGACAAAGGGATTTGACAACTTGAAAATAACAACGCTTCTCGATCATGGGTGTGGGCCCACCGAAGACGAAAAGGCGGCCGGTCGACAGCCCGTGAGGGCGTTGCAGCAGTTCAGGCGATGTCCGGTTCAATAGAAAATGTTCGGGTCATCCTGGAGAAGAATGAAGAAGCCACTACGCATTCCGACCTACTGGTTTGTGCCGATCTTCTTGGCGCTGGTAACAAGCGCAAGCGCGCGAGAAGACCATCTGATGCCCCAACCCGCGAGCCTGGAATGGAATGAGGGAAGACTGGCGATCGATGCCTCGTTCCATGTTGGCATCACGGGGCGCAGGGACCCTACGCTGCGTGCCGCTGCGAGCCGTGCGCTGCGGGAACTCAGCCTGCGCACCGGAATCCCGATCGTCAATTCAGTGTCAAGTGATCCGGGAGCCACCTTAGTTCTACAATGCGCCGGCCCAGGGGAGCAGGTGCAATCGTTGCATGCTGACGAATCTTACGAGCTGCAGGCCACCTCGAAGCAGGTGACGATAAAAGCAGACGCGCCTGTGGGGATCGTCCGGGGGCTGGCAACATTGATGCAGTTGGTTGAGTTCGACGCAGAGGGGTTTGCAGTGCCTGGCGTCATCATCCGCGACCGCCCGCGCTTCCCGTGGCGCGGCCTGATGATCGACGTATCACGCCGATGGATCCCCGCAGCGATCATCACACGCAACCTCGATGCCATGGCGGCGGTGAAGCTGAATGTCTTTCACTGGCACCTGACCGATGACCAAGGATTCCGTGTCGAAAGCCGCGCGTTTCCCCGGCTGCACGAAATGGGCTCCGATGGGAACTACTACACCCAGCAAGAAGTACGCGAAATCGTGGCCTATGCTCGCGATCGCGGCATCCGCATCGTACCCGAGTTTGATATGCCGGCTCACACTGGGAGTTGGTTTCCGGGATATCCGCAGCTCGCGAGTGCGCCCGGACCTTTCCTGATGGACCGTGAACTGGAGATTCGCGATGCCGCCATGGATCCCACTCGCGAAGAGGTGTACGAATTCCTCGACAGGTTCATCGGAGAGATGGCG
>Ga0209698_10007497_pt1 | contig 11454 bp, 11 predicted proteins | sample LitLauG_LLR_2012_FD_187203 | JGI IMG/M metagenome (GOLD analysis project Ga0209698, IMG submission 187203) | Freshwater sediment microbial communities from Pennsylvania, USA - Little Laurel Run_MetaG_LLR_2012 (SPAdes) (version 2) | ecosystem: Environmental > Aquatic > Freshwater > Creek >... | reverse complement strand
ATTGCCGCGAGCCTTCGAGTGGGCGCGGCAAATGAACCCGACGCAGCCGCTTACCAGCGGAGTCTGGGACATCGACACCTCGGCGGACGAGCCGGCGCAGGGAGAACTGGCGCGCATCCAGTTGCGCGAGTCCGACGTGATCACGTTTCACAACTATAGCTGGCCAGAAAACTTCCGGCGCGAAGTGGCGTGGCTGAGGAAGTACAACCGGCCGATCTTCTGCACCGAGTTCATGGCGCGCTCGGTGGGAAGCACGTTCGACCAGATTTTGCCGATTGCGAAGCAGGAGAAGGTGGGCGCGATCAACTGGGGATTCGTTGCCGGCAAGACCCAGACGTACTATCCCTGGGAATCGTGGGAGCATCCCTACATTCGAGAGGAACCCCCGGTGTGGTTTCACGAGGTATTGCGGCCGGATGGCACGCCGTATCGCCAGGCGGAGGTGGATTTGATTCGGGAGTTGACGGCAAAGCCGTAAAGCTCGCGACCGCCCCTGGCCGCAGGGGTCAGGTCGAGAGTTCGAGCACCGATTTCTCGACTGGTTTCCACGCCGCTGTGCGCGGGTCGATGACGTCGAAATGGCCGACGCCGGGGATTTCAACGAGTCGGACATCTTCCTTTGCTTTTCCCGTGCGCTGGGTTTTGGCTGCGACGTAATCCCGGCTGAAGTCCGGGGGAACCACGTCGTCGGCAGAACCGTGGATGAGTACCTCGCGAGCTTGGGGGATTGCCAGCGCCGCGGGATCGGCCTCGCGGTAGTGATCCGGGACTTCACTTGGCGTGCCAGCGAGATACTCGACCACGGCGTCTTTGCTCAAGTGCAACTGGTAGGCGCGCAGCAAATCGACGACGCCCGCCAGCGAGATCGCGCGGGTAACGCGGCGTTCGTGGGCGGCCAGGCAGAGAGCGAGCTGGCCTCCCGCGGAGTGGCCCATTACGAGGAGCCTGGCCGGATCGAAGTTGTACCGGAGGGTGTTCTGCAGTAGGAAATAATAAGCCGAGCGAATGTCGGCGAAGGTGCCCGGCCAGCCGCCGCCCGCGTTGCCCGCACGGCGGTATTCGAGATTGGCCGTTGCCAGTCCCTGGGCAGTGAGAGCAGCGCAGAGGTGACCGGCATGGTCGAGATTGAAGCGGGCACGCCAGTATCCGCCGTGGATGTTGATGACCAGCGGCGTGGGTTTTGCTCCCGACGGAGGCAGGCGGAGATCGAGGAACTGGTTCGGATCCGGGCCGTAGTGGAGTTGCGTGTCGGCGGGTGGAGGCGGAAGGGTGAGGATGTCGTTCGACATGGGCTCGCTTTATCGTCTCACATTGGAGTAAACGAGCGTCCGCCACCCCCGGCGCTGAAGCCCGTGCTGCTTCTACGCGCCTAACGTGGCCACAGAAGGGCCACCCTTCCACGAGCAATGCGCATTTTCAGAGGTTTTCCGCAACCTTTGAAGCCATGCCTTCCCCAAGACTGTGCCCATCCCAGACTCGCGCCCCCGCCGCTATTCGTAGCGCAGGGCTTCGATGGGGTCCAGATTGGCGGCGCGCATGGCGGGGACCATCCCGCTGATGACGCCAACTACGGCGAGAATCGAGGTGGCCACCACCAGTATCATGGGAGATACAACCAGGCGGATGTCGCCAGCCTCAGCATGTTTGGCCAGGGCGCTGTATAGGGTGAGGCGTCCCACCGACACGGATACGGCATAGGAAAGAAGTATGCCGATAATACCGCCGAAGGCTGTGATGACCATGGCTTCGGCGAGGAACTGGAACAGGATGTCGTGACGGCGGGCGCCCAGGGCTTTTTCCACGCCAATCTCGCGCGTGCGCTGCGTGACCGAGACCAGCATGATATTCATCAGTCCGACGCCGCCGATGCCCAGCGTGATGGTGCCGATAAACGCCAGCAGGACCTTCAGCGCCATGCTGATGATGCCGAACTGTGACAACTGCTTCTGCGCGTCGAACACGAACATGGCGCGGTGATCGTCGGGCTTGAAATTGTGGGCCGTGGCAATGGTTGCCCGAATCGTGTTGTCCAGTTTGTCGTGATCGAGGCCCGCTGAGTCGAGCCAGATGCCGTCAAGGTAGTGGTTGTCCTTGATTACGTCCATCGAGTTGTAGGGGACGTAAACCACGCGATTGTTGTCGTTGTCGCCCTCCTGCATGCGGGGCTTGCCGATGCCGATGATTTCGAAAGTCACGCCGTCGATGCGGATGGTCTCACCGAGCGCCGGCATGCCGGAGAACAGCTTGTCGCGGGCTTCGGAGGCGAGGACGGCGTAGAGGCCGTGCTGCATATTGTCGGCATCGTCGAGAAAGCGTCCCTCTACCAGGTCGAGATTCCAGATGTCCTGGATGGAGGGATCAAGACCCATGACCGGGAAGGTGAAGGAGCGGTTGTTATTTTGAACGGTCGAGTCTTTCTGCAGCATGCGTGCGATGTGCCGGCAGAGAGGCACGTTGTTGCGCAGAAGTTCGATGTCATCGTTGGTGAAACGGACGAGGACGCCGGCCTTGTTACCGCCGGCCTGCTGCGAGGTGCGACCGGGAAACACGCCGACGGCGGTGGCGCCGAACGACTCAAAGATGTTTTCGATGGCGGTGCCGAAGCCGTTGCCGTAGGAAAGCAGGAGCACGACCGTGGCGATGCCCCAGGCCATGCCTGCCATGGTGAGCAGGGTACGGCGCAGATCGTGGCGCATGGCGGAAAAGGCTTGTTGAAGGAGATCCCGATGCATGGCTATTCCTTGCGGAGGGCCTCCACCGGTTCCAGCAGAGCCGCGCGGCGCGCGGGATAGAGGCCCGCGGCGATGCCGGCAATGGCCAGGGAAATGACTGCGAGAGCAGCGGTCGATGGAACCAGTTTCGGGGCGTCGAAACCGGGACCAAGTTCAACACCGGAGAAAGGTGCCATGAGCGCGGCGGCTCCGAGAATGCCAATGCCGCCGCTGAGCAGAGTCAGGAATGCTCCTTCGATGAAAAACTGGAACATGATGCTGCCGTTGGTGGCACCAACGGCTTTGCGCAGGCCGATTTCGCGCGTCCGGTCGGCCACCGCTACCAGCATGATATTGATGATGCCGATCGCGCCCAGGGCGAGCGTGATCAGTCCCACGCTGCCCAGGAACAGGTTCATGGCGTCAAAGATTTTCCCCACCTGATCGACCGTCTTGATGGTGTCCCATTCGTCAAAAGCATCAGGATCGTTGGGATTGAAGCCATGATTGCGGGCGATGATCTTGTGGACTTCCTGTTGCGCGGCTTCGTGCAGCGCCCGCGACCGCGGCTGATAGTTGATGAACGAAATCACCTCGGTGCCGATGCCGGTGTTGAGTGGCCTGAAATAGTCCCGCATGGCGTGGAAGGGGACGAAACTGCGCAGGTTCAGGTTCATGTTGTCGCCGTGGCCGACCTTCTGCAGGGTGCCGATCACGGTGAAGCGGACGTCGTTGAGCAGGATGGTAGCGCCAATGGCGGGGCGGCCGGGAAACAGAGTGCGGCGAACTTCGTCGCCAATCACAATGACGGCTCGTTTCTGGGAGTCGTCCAGATCGTTGATCCAGCGGCCCTCGTTGAGCGGAAGGTAGCGGATCTGGTTGAAATCTGCCGGCACCCCGGTAATTTGCCCGCTGGCTTGGAAGAACTCGCTGACGGCGCGAATGTCGCCACGCATAATGGCCGGCGCGGCCATGCGGACGCTAGGACACTCACGGGAGATATCTTCATAGTCGCGGTAAGTCAGGTAGTACTGGCGCAACGCGGTAAAGCTGCCTTGCATTACCGGGGCACGGCCCGACCAGATGAACATCACGTTTTCGCCCACAGAGTCGAACTGCTTGCGGTTGCCGGAGCGGAACCCTTCGCCGAGTCCGACCAGCAGGAGCAGGGAACCGACGCCCCAGGCGATGCCGAACATGGTCAGGAAGGATCGCAGCTTGTGCGCCCAAAGTGTGCGCAGGGTCTGTCCGAAGATGTCGAAGATAAGGCGCACTCTTTAGATTATACGGGCGGCTCCTGCACGTTGGCCTTGGAGGAGTGGATGCGGTTCGGGTTCGGCAGAGTTGCGGAGAATTTTCCTCAAAAAGTGGTTCCGAATGACCCGCAGGTTGGTTATGCTCTAGCAGGATGACGATTCTGGCCTTAAGCGAGCTGCTGGGCGCCACGGTGTATGACCCGTCCGGCGCGGCGAGCGGACGGGTGCGCGAAGTGACGCTGGCGCCGCAGGAGGACCGCTCGCGCATTACCTCGCTGATTGTTAAGACCAAGACGGGAAACCGCGTGCTGCCGTTTGCGGCCATATCGGGCATCAATGGAGGGGTTCGCGCCACCACCGGAGCCGGAGACTGGGTCACTGCCAATGGCACGGAAGGGCTGTTTCTGCTGGAGCGCGACCTGCTCGATCAACAGGTGATCGACATCAATGGGCGGAAAGTGGTCCGGGTCAACGACGTCGACCTAGTGATGGATGCCCAGAAGGTGCCCGGAGAGTCGCATCCGGTGTTGCGCGTGCACTCTGTCGATGTTGGAGCCCGTGGTGCGGTGCGGCGCCTACTCCGAGGGGTCGCCCCGAAAATCGCTCTGCAAGCGCTGCTGGGCAGAATTCCGCCGCGGAGCATCCCTTGGAACTTCGTCGATGTCATCGAGACCGACCCTGCCCGGCGGGTCAAGCTGAAGATCTCCTACGATGGCCTGGCAAAGCTGCACCCGGCCGACATTGCCGACATTGTCGAAGAGTTGGCGCCGGACGAGCGCCAGGCGGTGTTCCAGAGTCTGGATCACGAAACCGCCGCCGAGGCTTTGGAGGAGGTAGAACCCAAAGTTCAGAAGGCCATTGTTGAGTCGCTGGACTCAGAGCGCGCCGCCGATATCGTCGAGGAGATGAATCCTGACGCCGCCGCGGACTTGCTGGGTGAGCTGCCGGAAGAGCGCACCGAGCAGATTCTGGTGCAAATGGAACCCGAGGCGCAGCAGGACGTGGTGGAGCTGCTGGAGCACAAGGAAGAGTCCGCCGCGGGCCGTATGACGACCGAGTTCCTGGCCCTGCCGGTGGCGGCTACCGTGCAGAATGCCATCGATTCCATGCGTGTATTCGAGGGCGGGGTTGAGGCAGTCAGCACCATCTACCTGGTCGATTCGCACGGCACGCTGGTGGGCGCGGTTCCGCTCCCGCGGATCGTGCTCGTTCCCCAGAACACGCCCATGCTCTCGCTCACTCAGGAGCCCCTAATCCTGACCCACGAAGGCGCACCAGAAAACGACGTGGCCGAGTTGTTTGATAAATACAACCTGCAGACTCTTCCGGTGGTCGATGAACACAACAAGCTGACCGGCATTATCACCTCCGATGACGTGATCAGCATGCTGCGTGCGAAGTTGTGACAGCCGGGTAACGGGTGAGCCCTCGGGGTGTCCCAACAGAGGAAGCATTTTCCCTACTTTTCGTTTGGCCAGATTCGCCGCTTGCGTTTATTCTGTTCGGTCGTTGCATCTGCTTTCAGTTCCATCCCTATGTCTGTGAAATGCGCGCATGAGGTTCCTGAGGCGTTGGAAGACCCGGATCCTGCTGTTCTTTGCCGTAGTAGGGCCGGGATTCATTACCGCGAACGTCGACAATGATGCCGGCGGCATCCTGACCTACTCGTCCGCCGGGGCGCAATTCGGGCATCTCCTGCTGTGGACCATGATCCCGATCACGCTCGCCCTGATCGTGGTGCAGGAGATGTGCGCCCGCATGGGCGCGGTCACCGGCAAGGGCCTGAGCGACCTGATCCGCGAGGAATTCGGGCTGCGCATTACGTTCCTGATGATGATCGGGATCCTGATTACCAACTTCGGGAACGTAGTGACGGAGTTTATCGGTATCGCCACCAGCCTGGAATTGTTTGGCCTGCCTCGCATCTACACGGTGCCGGTGTGCGCCGTCATCGTGTGGCTCATCGTGGTCTATGGGCAGTACAAGAGCGTGGAGAAGGTCTTTCTGGCCGCGTCTTTTTTTTATGTGACCTACATTGTTGCCGGCATCCTGGCGCATCCGCTGTGGAAGGACGCGACGATTGCCACCTTCCGGCCCCCGAACATCAAGGCCTTCCGGGACCAGGCCTATCTGTACATGGTCATCGGAGTGGTGGGGACCACGATCGCACCTTGGATGCAGTTCTACCTGCAGTCGTCGATTGTCGAGAAGGGAGTGACCCGGCGTGGATTCAAGGCTTCGCAGCTCGATGTGGTGACGGGCTGCATTTTCACCGACATTGTGGCCTGGTTCATCATCGTGGCCTGCGCGGCGCAGCTTTATGTCAACGGCTTCCGCGATATCCGGTATGCGGCCGACGCGGCGGCGGCGCTGAAGCCACTGGCCGGGCAGTATGCCTACATTCTTTTCGCGGTCGGGCTGTTTAATGCTTCGCTGTTTGCGGCGTCGATTCTCCCGCTTTCCACCGCGTACACGGTGTGTGAAGGGCTGGGATTTGAATCGGGCGTGGGGCTGAAGTTTGGCGAGGCACCACTGTTCTACTGGCTGTACACGGCGCTGATCATCGCCGGCGGAGCGGTGGTGCTCATCCCCGGGTTGCCGCTGGTCAAGATCGCTGTACTGTCTCAAGTGGTCAACGGGGTTGTCCTGCCCTTCGTGCTGATTTTCATGCTCCTGCTGATCAACAAAAAGGAGTTGATGGGCGAGTACGTAAACACGCGCTCGTTCAACCTGATCGCCTGGGCCACCACGGTTCTGATGATTGTGCTGACGCTGGCCTGGTTCTGGACCCTGCGATCCGGCTAGCGAACCTCGTAGGTCCGCGAATTCATGACCGGTCAAGCTGCATTCCGGTACCGGCTGTGTGGGCTTGCGATTTGCGCCGTTGCCGTCGGACTGTGCTTGTTCTACGTGGATCGCCCGCACGCAGAATTTCTCGCTGAGCACGTGCGCCATTCAGAGTCCTGGTAGTGGCTTGATCGTGCGCTGATTCCGTTCCCTCTCCGGGTTGTGGTTGCGCTGCTCTTCCTTTTTGGATGCGGGACGTGGCTGGTCTTCGGGCGCCAACTCGCTCCTGGACCGAGACCCCGCTGCGGTGGTCATGGAGTGCGATGTGGGCGGTGGGGCTGAGGCTTTGGGCAAGCCCATCGTTGGGCCGGGGTGTCCGGATCCGACGTTTGTTCGCGATCATCGCTATGGCTTTCACTGCCTGCACCGGCAAACCTACTGGGACTCCTTTCCATCGGGGAGGGCGATGGTATCTCTCGCCCGGCTTGCGGTGCTCTGGATCTTACAGCCACTATCGCGGGCTGCCGGCCTGGTGCTTGTGGTTCTATTGTGGACGGCAGTCGTCCTCGGGAACTATCACCGGCTGTCGGATATGATCGCGGGAGGATCTCTCGGCGTTACCGTGGGCTGGTCACCGGACGATTGATGTGGCCGCAAAGGCGAGAGGTGAGCCGGACCGTGGTTAGATGAGCTTGCCTGCGGCCAGGTCGCGAACCAGGGTCAGATCTGCTTCCAGGAAGTCGAAGCCGGGCAGGTCCTTGGGAGCGGTCCACTGAATGTCCTTAAAAATGCGATTCTCGATTTCTCCCTGGTACTCACGCACCACGAAGAAGCGCAGTTCCACCATGCCGCCATTCGGATATTCGTGCTGAATGCGCGCGACCTCGTCGCCGATGTTGGCTAGGATCCCGAGTTCTTCTTCCAGTTCGCGGCGGAGAGCGTCGCGGGGCTGCTCGCGTTCTTCGATCTTGCCGCCCGGGAATTCCCACTTGAGAGGCATGGTCTGGTGGCGGGTGCGCTGGCAAACGAGGAGCTTGTGGTTCTTGATGATAAGACCTGCGACCACCCGCTTCATCGGGCGGCGGCTTCCAGTTTCTTCCCGACCAGCTTGGCGCAGTATTGGACCAGGTCCTGGTGTTCGCGGGTGAAGGCAGCGGGAAAATGGCTGTCGATGTCGAGTTCACCGACGACCGTCCCATGAACGAAAACCGGCACCACGATTTCGGACTTGGTCTCGAGGGAGCAGGCCAGGTAGCGCGAATCTTTGCGGACGTCATCGACCACCACAGTCTGGCCGCTCGACGCTGCAGCCCCGCAAATTCCCTGGTTCAGCGGGATGCGGGTGTGGGGCGTCATGGCACCCTCGAATGCACCCAGCACCAATACCGGAGGCTGTGCTCCGGGTTCGAGCATGTAGAAGCCAACCCAGTTGTATTTCAGCATGCGATCGTGCAGCAGTTTGACCATCTTCTGCATCAGGTCCTGCGCGGAAGTGGAAGACTCGGCCAGTTCGCTCACCTCATGGCGCACTTCTTCGACTCGATCGGCTACGGGCATAGGAAGATCTTAACTCACGTTGGAGAATTCGCCGCTGTGGAAGGCCCTAATTCGGTGATGGGGTGGATTCCTGGGGGGCGCAGGAAACGTTCCGGATGAAGGGCGAAGGCCAGGGCATCCAGACCGCGGAGCAGCGAAGGCGCGGGTGTATTCAGGAATTCGTCGCGGATGCAGAACACCCGGCCGCTGGCTGCCGCCGACGTCTGCTCCCAACCACGATCGGAGATGAGTTTGTGCAGGGGGACGCGCTCGCCTGCGCCGCACCATGCGGCGACTATGACGTCAGGCTTCAGGTGGAGGACTTCGTCGGACGTGTGCGGTTGGCCGGGCGTGCCGACGAAAGTTCCACCGGCAGCATCGACCAATTCTGCGATCCAGGGCTGCGAAGCAATGATCGGTTTGCCCCACTCTTCACAGAAGACTCTCGGCTGGTGGATGCCGGACGTGACCGAGCGGACTCTGGCGATGTGACTCTGCATCGCGGCGATGACTTGCTCTGCCCGCTGGGGAGCACTCACGATGCCTGAGATGGCTGCAATGTCGGCGTAGATATCGGCAAGAGTCTTCGGGGCCAGCCCCAAGAATCGCGAGCCTGCCCGCAGGATCTCGCTGACCGCCTTGTCCTGATACGGCACGGCGGCGATGACTAGGTCGGGCCGGGCAGAAACGATTTGCGCCGCATTCGCTGTCCAGGAATCGGCAAGGACGATGCGGGATCCGTCGGCGACGGCGGGCACGACATCCGCGCAGTACCGGGTGCAGGCGACCACGCGATCGATTTCCCCGACGGCCTCGAGAATCACGGTCGCACTCGGCTGCAGGCAAACAATGCGGCGGGGGGCGTAGGAGGGCATGGTTTCGATTTACGTTTTGAGATGACCGAGCGCGGCAGCGAGAGTATCCAAGGCCAATTGCGCGGCATGAGTGGAGGCCTGGGGCAGGCCGCCCACAGCCTGGATTAATTTCTCGCGGGGCAAGGTGCGGGCGCTGTCCACGGTCTGGCCGGAGACAAGTTCGGTCAGGGCGGAGGCGCAGGCCATCGAAGGAACACATCCTTTGGCCAGGAAACGAATCTCGCAAATACGCTCTCGATCAATTTTCAAGGTCAGGCGAAGCACGTCGCCGCACGCCGGATTCGCGATTTCCGCGGTGGCATCCGCGCCCGCGATCTCGCCTACGTTACGCGGATTCTGAAAGTGATCGAGCAGCCGGGCGGAGTACATGCAACTCAATTGTAAGCGGGATCCGGTGCAGCGGAGATTTGAGGATCAGATGGGTGACGTTTATGCCGCCTGGCTTGAAGCGTTCGGCTGCGCTGCAGGCTGCGGTTGCCGGAGCTGCGGCTGCAAGCCGCAGTAAATCAGGGAGACGACGGTTCCGGTGTCCATGGTGACCGCCGGTGAAGCACTTGCCAACAATGTCCAAAACAACACGAACGTCGCGCCGGCACTGACGTTTTCCAGAGCTAGCACGCCGACTGCGGCAGCGAATCCAAGATTTGTTGCGATCGGGGTTATCGCAAGGAAGAACCCGATGACCGTCCAGCGACGGCTTGCCGCGATCCGAGCCCCGCGCCGGGAGCCTGGCCCAGTCACAGCCTGCAGGCAGAACCCGAAGCGCCGCGAGTCAAGCGCGTGCGGCGAATTTCACCCGCGGGCAGTGCCATCGGGGAAATAGATGCTCCAGCCACGTTCGCGCGCGGTTGCTTCCAGGTCGGGATTCGGATTGATGGCAAACGGGTGCTGGGCGAAGGCCAGCATCTCGGTATCCCAGCAGGAGTTGCCGAAGGCCGCATCGATGGTCTGGTTGGCCACCTCGCGCAGAGCCTGCGGCTTGCCCGGACCCGAGGGCATGCGGACCAGTCGGCCGGTCACAACGCCATTCTCGACCGCAGCGGTGCCGGCCAGGCAGCGCTCCCCGGGGATTCCGAATTGCTTCATGCCGGCGCGGATCACCCATTCGTTCGACGACGAAACGGCCCAGATCTCGCAGCCCTTCGCGCGCAGGCGGTTGACCAACTCCACCATGTCCTCGAAGATGCGCCCGGGAAACGAATGCTCCATGAATTCGGTAGCGGCCTCCCTCATCCTGGACTCCGGGATTCCCTGGTGCATCGTAACCATTTCGCCGCACATGTCTTCTTCGCTGACCCGGCCCGCCTTGTACTCAGCATAGCGGGCGCGCGCAGAGCGGGCGACTTCGGCGGATACCAGGCTGGTCCGGATCTCCCAGTCGAAGAATGTTTCTCCGGCGTCGCCCAGCCATAGCGTGCCGTCGCAGTCGAACGCTGCCACGCGCGGCGCGAGACCTAGGACGGAGTCAAGGAAAGCGGGGCGAGTGAGCGGGGCGTTCGAGATTCCCATGCTTCTCGACGATAACGTGCCGCGGGCGAATCGCGCAATTCGGGCTGAACCGGGCTAAGCCTTCGCCAGCAGGGTGGCGTAGTCTTCGGGAGTGTTGACGTTCAGGGCGACGAAGGGATCGTTTACGGGAACGTACTGGATGTTGGACTGAAGCAGATGTTCCACGTCCCGGGCGCTGCCAGTGGCGGGAGCGCGCAGGAAGGCCTCGATCAGTTCGCGTCCGGCGATCAAAGGATGGCCGTGCCGGCCGGAAAACTCGGGCACCACGGCCCAGATGTTCGAGGGAGCGCTTTCGAAGGAAGTGCGCAGAAGTTCGATGGTGGCTTGGTTAACCGGGGGACGATCGATCAGCGTGATCACGGCGGCGTCGCGGCCGCGATTGAGCACCTCGTGCAGGCCTACCTGCAGAGAGCTGAACTGTCCGCGGCTGGGGTCGGGATTGACAGCGAGCGCGGCTCCGTTGGCGTAGACCACGGGTTCCAGCGCGGATTCGTTTGCACCGGCCACGACAACGACGAAATCGGTAGAGAACGACAAGGACCGGATTGCGGCCGAGAGGAAAGTCTCATGCGATGGCGGATGTCCCCCCGTTTGCGGCGGCCAGGGGAGCAAGGCCTTTTCCGTGCCCATGCGCAAGGATTCGCCGGCGGCGAGAATCACCCCGGCGAAGCTGGAGGAGCGGGACATGTTGCGGAAGATAGCAGAAAGCAGGGGGAAAAGTCAGTGATCGTAATCAGCGGTGATGGTCGCGTTCCTCGATGGCTTCCGGCTGGTCTGGAC
>Ga0209698_10007496_pt1 | contig 11455 bp, 8 predicted proteins | sample LitLauG_LLR_2012_FD_187203 | JGI IMG/M metagenome (GOLD analysis project Ga0209698, IMG submission 187203) | Freshwater sediment microbial communities from Pennsylvania, USA - Little Laurel Run_MetaG_LLR_2012 (SPAdes) (version 2) | ecosystem: Environmental > Aquatic > Freshwater > Creek >... | reverse complement strand
GTCCGACCCCGCAGCGCGAGGCGGTAGGCCGGATCCGCGCTCTCGGCAAAGGGCCTCTGCCGGCTGACCTTCCATGCCTGTTCGGCCTTGTTACGAACTGCGCCGCCCTCGATGAATTTCCAGGCGGTCTTCGGGAAAAAGTGGACGGGCTCGCTCAAGCCCCGCCGGTACAGTGCGAGCAGCTGCCGCAAGAGCGCGTGCGGGGCGTCGGGAGCCCGGAAGCAGAAGCCGCCATCGAGGGTCAGCCAGCGCGTCTGCAATCTGGCGCCGGCGGGCGGATCACAGCACAACGCCAGGTGGTGGATCCAGGCTTCGAGCAAGCTTGTGGCGCGGGTTTCATCGTAGCGCCAGCGCACCAGCCCACAGGGTCGCAGGTCGGCATAGCCGCCGCGCAGTTCCCAGGCCTCGCCGTCCAGGTCGAAGGCAAGCTTGACCTCGTGTGGCCCGAGCACGGATTCGACGGTCGCCTGTCGAACCTCGTGGGCAAAGCTGCCCAACGCGCGCAACTCGCGCGCGATGTCGTGTTCGCCCAGGGCGCCGGAGGGCATCTCGGTGCCCGCCAGCGCCAGTTGCCGTATCGCCGCCGGCTCGGCGCCCCGCAATAGCGCCGGGAGCAGGCGCTGGGCCAAGGAACTGCGCGCGGCAATATCGGGCAAAAAGGGTTCGTCATCCTGCAGTTCATCGGCCCTGCCTTGCAGGTCCAGGCCCAGGCGGCGCCTGAGCAGGGTGCGGCAGGGGTTGCGGTAGAACTCGATCAGCCGCTCGACGGTAAGCACGCGCCAGGGCGGTGGTGGCGGCGGCAGGGGCGCGCGGAAGAAGGGCGCTTGCGGGTCCCAGGCGGCCGAGGCGTCGTCGCCTTCCTCGCCTGCGGCCGTATCGGGGCCGGCGTCGTCCGTCGATAGGCCGCTGGCGGGCGCGGCTGCCAGGGGCAGCGCCAGGCTGCGCTGCAGGGCCCGGGCCAGCTCCTGGTTGAAACTGCGGATGCGCGGCGGGGTATCGATGCGAAAGCAATCCAAGGAGAAGGGCTGCAGCGGGTGGTACACCACCAGGCGTTGGCGCGCACGGTCGAGCGCCTGCGGCGAGGCGGCATCGCCGGCCGTGGCAGGGACCAGCACATCGAGCAATTCGGCGAGCAGCACCGAGGGTGGCAAGGGGCTGTTGTCGCGCACGCTGCGGCCGGTGTAGCTCAGGTGCAGGTGGTCCTGGGCCGCCAGGACCAGGTCGAGGAACACGTTGCGCTCGTCGGTGCGACGCTGGCGGTCGGTCTTGCGCGGATCGGCGGCCATGAGGTCGAATTCCGGGGGACGGGCGACACTGGGGAATGCGCCGTCATCGAGGCCCAGCGCGCACACCACCCGGTAGGGCAGGTTGCGCAGGCTGCTCATGGACGTGAAGGTCACGGTTCCGGTGGGCACGCCGCCGCGTGCGGGGTCGTCCAGCGTCTGCTCCAGGGCCTTGTGCACCACCGCCAGCGCCAGGGGCTCGCTCAAGCCGCCGCGCTGCATGGCGCCTGCCAGTTCGCCCAGGCTTGCGCGCAGGTCGTTGAAATCCTCCAGCTCCTGGGCGTCGGGTCTGAGAAAGTCGTCCATCGCGCCCAAAAGAAGGTCCCTCCAGGCGTCCGGCGTCTGTGTCTTGGTAATTTTCTCCCGCAGTTGCGCCAGGCACTGGGCGTAGCGCCAGAACGCCCCCAGGGCAAGGGCATTGGAGCCCTGGGCGTCGCCGCAGGCCAGGCGCCCGCCGAAGGCTTGCGGGGTGTCTTGCGGCAAGGCATAGCCGAGGAACAACCGCTGCAGGCCGTCGTCGAGGGTGTGGCGCGGGTCCGGCGGCAGGCCCAAACTGGCGCGGTGCTGCTCGTCCTGGCCCCACCGGATGCCGCAGGCCAGCATCCAGTCGTGCACCTGCTCCAGCGCATCGCTGTCCAGCCCGAAGCGGCGCGCAACGATGGGTCGCTGCAGCAGGCCGAAGATGTCGCTGGCGGCAAAGCGCGAGGCAGCCAGAGAAAGCAGGTCGAGCAGGGCGCCGGCCGGCACATCGATCGATGCGCGGGCCCGGCCGGTGATGGCATAGGGGATGCGTCGCTCGGGCGGCGCGGTCCCAAAGATGCCCTCGATCAGGGGGGCGGCCGCCTCCAGGTCTGGCGTGACCACGAGGATGTCGGCGGGTTCCAGGCTCGGGTCCTGGGCAAACAGCCCCAGCAGGCGGTCCTGCAGCGCCTCGAGTTCGCGCGTCAGGCTGTGGCAGACGTGCACTTCGACGCTGCGGTCGGTGTCGGCCAGCTTTATCGAGGCGGGCTCGAGTTCCACGAGTTCCAGCATGGCGTTTTGCAGCTGCGCCAGCAGCGTCCCCGCCGGGTTGGGGATGAATTGCGCAACATCGGTGGCGCCGTCGCAGTGCTCGACCAGGCCCAGGATGCTGGCTTGGGTCTGCTGGCCCCAGGCCGAGAGCAGACGATTGCCCACTTCGTGGCCGGCGGCCCGGCCATGGGCGGCAAGCAGGGCCAGGCGCTTGCCATCGACCAGGTCGAACCAATATTCCTGGCAGGGGTTGAGGACGTAGGCGTCGATCCGGATATGACGCGCCAGCAGTTCCAGCAGCTCGATATGCTGCGGCGGCATGGTCGGCAGCGCAAAGACATGGACCCGGGCAGGCAGTCCGCGCTTGCGAGCGAGCTCTGGGCCACCGCGCTCCAGTGCCCGGCCAAAGGCTTGCGCCGGATGCTGCTGTCCGAGTTTCAGATCGGCGCTGATTCTGCGCCATAACTGCGCCTGCCACTGCTCGTCGGCGCGCACCGATTCCTGGGCGTTGGCAAGCGCGGCCGGCTCGCCCTTTTGCCAAGCCTCCAGCCATTGCGGCCGGTAGGTAATGTACTGCTCCAGCACGCGCGCGACCTGCTGTGCCAGTTCGAAGCGCATGACTTCGTCGCCGCCCTGCAGATAGCCGTGCAGGCGCGGATGCGCCATGCGGTAGGACGGGTCGCCGAAGGCGGCATGGACGCGCCAGGTCAGCGCTGTTGAGGTGAAGGGCGATTCCTCCTGGATGCCGGGCAGCACGCGCCCGATCTGCTGCCATAGCCATTGCGCCAGGTAGTCGAAGCGGACGTTGGCGCACAGGCCGTGCTGGCGCGCGATGGCCAGTGTCAGCGAGCGGCGCACGGCCGCGCTCGGAACGATGACCTGGTCGGCGGCGAAGGCGTCGGTACCGGCAGTAGCGATTTGCCCGAGCAGCGACTCCACGAGCGCGTCGTATCGGTTGGAGAAGTGGATATGGAGCATTGACAACGGCAACAGGGCTCGAGCTATAGCGGGCAACGGATCCATTGTGCGCGAGCGGGCAGGAAAAGTCCTGGCGGCAATTGGTCGCGACTGGGGACGCATGAGCAATAATGCGGCTTCGTCCCGCCGCGCCGGCTTTGCCCTTCGAGGCGTTGTCACGCGATGCCGCGATCGGTTTCAATTCCCAGGCGGGTGCCGGAACCGGTGCGGGCTGCAACCCGTTAAGGTCGACGACCAGAACGGCGGCACTTGTCCCGAGGTCGCGGCGATAAATCGTTCCGTCCAGGGCGAAGATCAGTCGTCCCGCCCGGTATACAGGCGCCGGATTCGAAGGTGTCAGCGCGCGTATCCCGCGTGATGATGTGAAACCATGCCGAGGGTCCGCGAACGCAGATGGCGGCGACATCCAAGGCGCAAGCCGGAATGACGAAAATCCGCGGTGCGGGTGGTGCTTGCATCATTGCAGCCAGGCGATCGGATACCGTGGCATCAACGTTCGGGGAGCGGCAAGCCCAGGGTCTTTGACAAGTAGATTCGTTGATGTCCTGCCGGGCAATGGTCAAGCGTGCCCATTACCGTGAAGCCGCATTTCTCGTAAAACGCCAGAGCCTGGAACGAATACGTGTAGAGGAAAACACCATGGCAGTGGCGGGCACGCGCCTCCTGCTCCGCAAGCGCGAGCAGCCGTGTCCCAAGTCCCGAACCGCGGCGCGATTCGTTGATCCAAAGGTAATCGATGTAGAGCCAATCCATGCCGGACTGGCCGCACATTCCTCCGACGACTTCGTTCGACTCGTCCCTGGCGTAGGCCTCGAATTTGTCGTAGGCGCGTTGTCCCACGAACCTTTCGTTGAAATCCTCCAGGCCCCTTTCGACAACGGCCCTGGCCTGCGGATCGTCCCCGATCAAGATGTTCAAGGCTGAAGTCATGTACTTCCTTGGGTCAGTATCGGGGTCATCCGCACGAGAAGTCGTTCGCTCGATTGCTGGCCTTGCAAGCCTTCCACGGGCTCAGCTCTTTGCGCGCGTCAACCAGCCCTGGACCCCCGGGTGCGCGGCAACCGCCTTGTGCAACTGCAGCAGCTTTGGGCAATGATCAAACACGGTCGTCGGTATGTGATCGACAACGCCGGACGTCAGCCATCTTGCCATCATGTATAGCTTCACATCGGCGACCTGCAGGTTTGCGCCGCCGATGAACGGCCCGGCACCGAGTTGGCGTTCGATCTGAGCGCCCCAGGTCTTCAATTCGTTTGCCGCCAGGGCCTCGCGCGCCGCGCGCTTTTGCTCCGGGTCGGTGATGCGCAGGGTGGGCGAAATCGCATGCCGCAGGTCCTCCGCGGCGCACATGAACGCCTCGTGCCGGGCGGCTTCGAAAACGTCATCGGGATGCAGGTGATGCTGGCGGCCGATGAACACCAGGATGGCATTGGACTGCGCCAGCGGCGGCCGGCCGGGCATCTCAAGGACCGGCAGGGCGCCAAACGGCGTACTGCTCTTCATGGCGGGCCAGTCCGCCGACGGCACGCGTACATCGTCAAAATCGACGCCGGCCAAATGCAAGGCAATTCGGCACTCTTCGCCTCGACTGCCGGAGAAATCGAAATAGATCAAGCGCGGTTTGTTCATGAGCGTCCTCAGGGTGTGGTGCTGCGATAAGCTTTTGGAATATAGCGTGCTGGATCGGGATAGGCGGCGGAGTCTACGATCCGAGTTGGCCCCGACGGGCTTTGCTTTTTCATCTTTTCGGCGGCGGCGGCGCTGAGCCCGACAAGATATATTGCTCGGATGACAAGCAGCAATCCTCCTCCCGCCGGCGCGGGCGTATTGGCGCTGCCGCCGATGCAAGGGGCGGCTCCCAGTCCTGAAGATCCCGGCTTTCCGGCACGGCTTTCCTGCGCCACCTTGCTTGCGGAGGCCTTGCAGGATCAGGACTTTACGAGCCTCTGGCGCAATGCGGCCGACGCGGGTTTCCGCGGTTTTGCGGTGGCGGTATTGCAGCTGGGCGGCATACAGAGCCTGGACCCCGTCCAACGCAGGGCTTTTTACCGGCAGCTTGCCACGCAGCGGCGGGGCCGCTTGCTGGCGCAGGTATTGAAATTGCAGGCCCCGGCCGCGCCGCGGATCGTCAAGCTGATCGGGCTTGCCGACTGGAAGAAGTTCTCGCGGCGCGATTGGCGATTACTTTTGGCGGCGGCCTTGGAGGAGGGCGTCAACCCGGCGCTGGCGCATCTGGCGCGGATCAAGGCGACACTGGTGCACCAATACGCCTGGATACCCCAGGAATTGCGCCTGCCGGCAATCCTGATCGTCGCCAGCACGCTGCGGCTGTCGCAGCAGCGCTGGCGGCAGTTGGGCGAATTCCTGCGCTCGGCCGAGCCGGGCCAACGGGCCGACCTGTTGCGCAGCGCAGGGACGGTCGATTCCATCGGCGCGTTCTGGGATTTTTATGTGCGCTGTGAAGGGCGCTATGGGCGGCCGTTTGCCATACCCCAGCCGTTTTCCGATTCCGCGCTGCTGCAAGCCCTCGAAACGCCGGCACAAATGGAGGCCGAAGGCCTGCGCATGAACAACTGCCTGGCCAACCGCGTGGGCGTGGTGCGTTCGGGCAGTCGGGTCTATTTCCGGCTGCGCACGGACGCGCTGGTAAACGCCGAACTCGTGTGCGAGGGATCGGCCTGGGTGCCGGGCGAGATCCTGGGGCCACACAACGCCGAGACGCCGCCAGCCTTGCGCGAGACCGTGCGCAACGAACTGGCAAGGCTCGCGGCACTGACCCGGGACGGCGACGCTTCCGCGGAAGTGGCGGGCCAAGAGGCTTTTATTGCCCATCTGCGCGCGGCGGTGCGCAAAACCTTCGATGGCGCGTCGGTGGCGGCGATCCGCGAGCGCCTGCGTTCGATCCGTGGGCGCTCCTTGTCCTGGACCGATGGCGCCTATGCGATCTTCGAACTGCGGGGCAATCGCTACCTGCAGTGCCTTTCGAGCCCGGACGGCAAGGAAATTCTCTGCGAGATCAGCTCGCACAAGTATTTGACCAGCATGGATCCGTATCTCACGGAAAAATGCGTCGACATCCTGCAAGGTGCCGGATTCGACTGGCCGCGCGGCAAGGGAAATTTCCTGCGCTGGTTCAGCGCCTCGTCGGAAGCCCAATTGCAGGCCGTGGCCGAAGTTGCGCTCGCGCTGCTGGCGGGTGTTTTCGGCTATCGGCCGGGAGAGAATCTTGAGTGCCGGGAGCATATTCCGGCCGGATAGGGCGCGGCCGTCGCGCCCATCGACCTCCGCGTGGCAGCCCGATCCGCCTTAGCGCAACAGTTGCGCCAAAATGGCAAGGCCGCGATCGATTTGATCCTCATGGGCGTGGCTGAAGTTCAGGCGTAGGGCACCGCAGGACTCCTGCGCCTGCGCGTAGAAGGGCTCGCCGGGCATGAATGCCACGCCGCGCCGGATCGCCTCCGGCAGCACGGCGCGGGTATCGAGGCGCTGGTTCAGGGTCAGCCAGAAAAAAAGCCCCCCCAAGGGCGTATCCCAGCGCGCCAGGTCGCCGAGATGCCGTTCCAGGGCCTGGGCGAAAAGATCGCGCTTGCGGCGATAGGCCGCCACGACCGTGGCCAGGCGTTCGGTGCGACCCGGATCGCGCAACTGCTGCAGCACCAGCCATTGGCTGATGCGACTGCTGTGCAGGTCGGCCGCTTGCTTGAGGCGCGTCAGGTGCGGGACCAGGTCTGCAGATGCGGCGAGAAACCCCAGACGCAAACCCGGGGCCAGACTCTTGGAAAAAGACCCCTGGTAGATCCAGGAGGCGCGATCCAGGCGGGCACACACCGGTGTGCGATCGCAATCCGCGTAGACCAGATCGCGATACGGGTCATCTTCGAAGAGAGGCAAGTTCCGCTGGTCGCAAAATTGCGCCAGGGCCTCGCGCTGGGCGGTCGAATAGCAATGCCCGGTGGGGTTCTGGAACGTGGGGATGACATAGGCGAAGGCCGGTGCGCTCGCCGCCGCCCAATCCGCGACGGGCCCGTCGGGGCGCAGCGCGTGAAAGCGCGCGCCGAAGAAGCGAAAGACCTGCAGGGCTGCCAGGTAGGTCGGCGATTCGAGCGCCACGCCCGTGCCCGGATCGATGAAAAGCTTGGCTACCAGGTCTATGCCCTGCTGGGAGCCGGAGAGGATCAGCACCTGATCGGCCGGGCATTTCAGGCCGATGGCCGCCAGATCCGCCGCCACGGCCTCCCGCAGCTCGGGCTCGCCCTCGCTGGGGCCATATTGCAGTACGGAACGGGGAATGCCATCGATCTGCCAGGCCGGAAAGCTGTCCGACGCGGGCAGGCCGCCGGCAAAGGAAATCATGCCGGGCCGATCGACCACCGCAAGGATTTCGCGGATGGGTGAGGCGTGCAGATCGGCCACGCGACGGGAAAGAGCTGCCTGAGCCTGCATGCTGGCCTCCGGTACAAGTCAACAATATTGACGTATCGACAGGCTAGCGCTTGCGCCGTAGCATGTCAATATGGTTGACCTTACCCAAAGCCGCGAGGAAAAGCTGCGCGAAGCCATAGAGCTGCTCTATTTTGCGTACCGCGCCTTCACGGCTGGCCCGGATCAGATCCTGCTTGAGCAGGGGCTGGGTCGGGTGCATCATCGAATCCTGTATTTCGTCGGTCGCCATCCGCAGATTTCGATCAACGCGCTTTTGGAAATTCTTGCGGTCTCCAAGCAGGCGCTCAATGCGCCGATGCGCGAACTGGTACGTCGGCGGCTGGTAATCGTGCGCGCGGACGATGCCGACCGCCGCTTCAAGCGTCTGAGCCTGACGCACGAAGGGCGGCGCCTCGAAGCACACCTGACCGGCACGCAGATGAAATTGCTCGACGCCGTGTTTGGCGCAGCCGGCGGCCAGCGCGAGGCGGCATGGAAGGCGGTGATGCGCGAGCTGCCCGTGCGCGCCGCTGCCGGGTCATGAGTGCCTGCCGATGGGCGGGCAAGGACGGCGCCGTGCGCCGCTGGGTAATGCACTCTTGGAGAAGACCATGCCCCTGTTCCGCTACGTGTCGCCCTTTGCGGCGCTGGTCCTGATGGCGTGCGCGCAGGCGCCCATGACGCCGATGACGCCCCCGGCGCCAACGCCGGCCGTGCGGCAGGCGGCAGGGCCTTTCGCGGCGCCCAGCACGCTGGCCTACGGCCTGCCGGATTTTCACGCCATCAAGGACAGCGATTTCCTGCCCGCCTTCGAGGCCGGCATGGCCGAACAGCGCCTCGAGGTCAGTGCCATCGCGCAAAATCCGCAAGCGCCCACCTTCGACAACACCCTGGTGGCCCTGGAGCGTTCGGGTCAGCTGCTGGATCGGGTGCGGAAGGTCTTTTTCAATTACACCAGTTCCATCAGCAACCCGACGCTGGAAAAGGTCGAAAAGGAAATGGCCCCGCGCCTGGCGGCGCATCGGGATGCGATCTACCTGGATGCCGGTCTTTTCGCGCGCATCGAAGCCATCTACGCCCAGCGCGCTGCCCTGGGCCTGGATGCCGAAGCGCGCCAGCTGCTGGAACGCGATTACATCGATTTTGTCCGCGCCGGGGCGCGCCTGTCCGACGCCGACAAGACGCAGCTGCGCGCTTTGAACGAGCAGCTGGCAACGCTCAGCACGCGCTTTCGGCAAACCGTCCTCAAGGCCAGCAAGGACGGTGCGGTGCTCGTCACCAGCGCCGCGGAGCTCGACGGCCTTTCGCCGGAACAGATCGGGGCCGCCGCCGCGGCCGCGGAGTCGCGCGGCATGGCCGGAAAATGGCTGATCGCGCTGCAAAACACGACCATCCAGCCGCCGCTGGCCGACCTGAAGAACCGGGGCCTGCGGGAGCGCATTTTCCGCGCGTCGGTTGCGCGCGGCCTGGGCGGCGATGACGACACCACCGGCACCATCGCCCAGATCATCTCGATTCGCGCCCGGCGCGCGCAGTTGCTCGGCTACGCCTCGCACGCCGCCTACGCCCTGGCCGGCGAATCGGCCGGCTCGCCCGAGGCCGTCAGCAAGATGTTCGCCAGTGTCGTGCCGCCGGCTCTGGCGGCGGCGCACCGCGAGGCGGCCGATATCCAGGAGGTGATCGACCGGCAGGCGGCAAGCGCGCCCGCCGGCGCCTTCGAGTTGCAAGCCTGGGACTGGGCGTTTTATGCCGAACAGGTGCGCAAGGCCCACTACGATTTCGATGCCGAGCAGGTAAGGCCGTATTTCGAGCTCGATCGCGTTCTCAAAGACGGTGTTTTTTACGCCGCCCATGAGCTGTATGGCATCACGTTCACGGAGCGCACGGACCTGCCGGTGTACGAACCTAGCGTGCGCATCTTCGAGGTGCGCGATGCCGACGGCGCGCCCCTGGCCCTGTTTTTGGCCGACTACTTCGCGCGCGACAACAAGCAAGGCGGTGCCTGGTCGAGCCCCTTCGTCAGCCAATCGGGCCTGCTCGACCGCAAGGCCGTGGTGTGCAACAACCTGAACATTCCCAAGCCCAAGCCCGGCCAGGCCGTGCTGCTGAGCTTCGACGAGGTCACGACGATGTTCCATGAAATGGGGCACGCCTTGCACGCCATCTTCTCCCAGGCCCGGTACCCCAGCCTGGGGGGCACCAGCGTGCCGCGCGACTTCGTCGAATATCCGTCCCAGTTCAACGAGATGTGGGCGCGCGAACCCAAGGTGCTGGCGCACTTCGCGCGGCACTACCAGAGCGGCGCGGCGATGCCCGCCGCGCTCTTCGAGAAGGTGCTGGCCGCGCAAAAATTCGGCCAGGGATACGCCACCACCGAGTATCTGGCCGCGGCCATGCTCGATCAATCCTGGCACGTGATCCGCGCCGACCAGGCACCCGCCGCCGATCAGGTGATGGCCTTCGAGGCGCAGGCCCTGCACCAGGGCGGGATCGACTACCCGCCGGTGCCGCCGCGTTATCACTCGGCGTATTTCTCCCACATATTTTCCAGCGGCTATTCGGCCAGCTATTACGCTTATATGTGGAGCGAGGTCCTGGCGCGCGATACCGGCCAGTGGTTCATGGATCATGGCGGCATGACCCGGGCCAATGGCGACGTATTTCGCGCCAAGGTGCTGTCGCGCGGCCGCACGCGCGAACCGGAAGCGAGCTTCGAGGATCTTTACGGCAAGGCGCCCGATTTCGGCCCGCTGCTCGACTACCGCGGACTGTTGCCGCGATGATCAGCGCAGTGCCGCGCCGGCGCAGCGCTAGGACTTCTTGCCCGACTGCAGATGGCGGTAGACCATCTCCCGGAACAGATTCAATGCCGCCGATTCATTGGCCCGGTCGCGGTCGCGCTGGGCGTGGTGGCGCTTGAGCGCGGGCGTGCTGCGGTTGCCAAAGTCGGTCGTCACGTTGACCACCTGCTTGTCGGTGTCGACGCAAAAGCCGCCCTTGTACGTCACCCCGCCGATCGTCGATTGAACCGCCTGGTAACCGTCTGGAAGTGATGACATGGTGTTCCCGTTAGATGCCGCCGTGTACGGCAGTGTAGGCCCTGGCGCCCGATTGCGGCGATAGTTTCCCGCTGGCCCTTGCCCGATGGACGGCGCGGGCGCCACGCCGCTCAGTATTTGTTCCGTGCCTGGGTGCTCGATGCACGGGTTTCGATGTGGCGAAAGGTGATGCGCGCCTTGCTCATGTCGTAGGCCGACAGTTCGAGCGACACCTTGTCCCCGGCGATGATGCGGATGTGGTGCTTGCGCATCTTGCCGGCCGAGTAGGCGATCAGCTTGTGCCCGTTGTCCAGGGTGACGCGAAAGCGCGAGTCGGGCAGCACCTCACTGACGACCCCGTTCATCTCGATGTGTTCTTCCTTGGTCAATTCCAAGCCTCCGCAACATGCATGGTACGCATCCTGGGCACCGGCTCGCCGCAAACGGGCGAGGGTGCCGCAAGGCTGCACAGTGAAGAATGCACAGCGGGGCCGGCTTCGGGCCGGCCCCGCTGTGCGCCGTTCGAGGTATCAGGCGACGAGCGTGATTTCGGATGCCTGCGGGCCTTTTGCGCCCTGCTTGACCACGAACTGCACGCGTTGCCCCTCGGTCAGCGACTTGAACCCGCCGGCCTGGATTTCGGAGAAATGCGCGAAAAGATCCTTGCTGCCGTCTTCGGGGGTGATGAAGCCGAAGCCTTTAGCGTCGTTGAACCATTTGACG
>Ga0209698_10007495_pt1 | contig 11455 bp, 11 predicted proteins | sample LitLauG_LLR_2012_FD_187203 | JGI IMG/M metagenome (GOLD analysis project Ga0209698, IMG submission 187203) | Freshwater sediment microbial communities from Pennsylvania, USA - Little Laurel Run_MetaG_LLR_2012 (SPAdes) (version 2) | ecosystem: Environmental > Aquatic > Freshwater > Creek >... | reverse complement strand
CCAAGACGACTTCATCGCCTTTTTGGAATACGCCCGTGAGGAGCGGCCCTATTCGATTGTGCAGCGAAAATAGGATCTCGTCCTCGGAATTGAGTCGCTCGAGGCGATCGAGGATGTCTCGAACATTCTGGGCTGGGGGATCCTTGCCATCAAGACGTACGGCCCGGAGCCGATGGCGTACCTTGTTGTGGCCGATCCATCGGGGTAGCAACCATCTGGCGTTCGCTACGTCCCATTCCTGACCAAGGGCGGAGGATTTTATAGTGGCCAACTCGCGCCGGTATTCGGCGGAGAAACTCGCCCAAATGGCGTCTCGTGCCTTTCCGTGAGTACTGAACTCCTCGATCTCCTGGAGAGTCGTGGAGTCATTTGCTGCCGATACGATGCCGGGCGCGATCGCTGGGACTCCAAGAAGTACTTCCGCCAGATTGTCGATCGCGTGGTAGCGCGAAAATGCCTGCCCAGTGGGCGCGAGACCGAGAAGTTTGCAAATTGGCTGCGCGGCTGCGTCAAATGCCAACGTCGCCCGCTCCAGCGCAAGAACGCTCTTTAGCCATTCTTGTGCCCAGGTCGGAGACCATTGAACCTGGCCAAGGAGCCGCAACGGGTGGTGCGCAAAGTCGGGGATCTCGCCGGCGAGAACCTGCATCTGGCTGACCGTGTCCCGCAGGTCATCGAGCTCGGCGCGGCTATGCTGATCCGAGGTTGGCCAATCGAACGTGGCAAGCTGTCGTTCGGCATTGGCAGCCGTCGTACCCGCGGCTTGGTAGACGGTGAGCCCACTCTTGCGAGGCTTATGGAGTGCATCGACAACGGCGTTAAGGTCCATGCGAAGGCGTCCAAGCCTATTGGCCTCGTGCTCCCACTCCTCGGCGGTATGAACGGCTGCGGCGTTAAGTGGCGCACCGATCTGCTCGACGACATCGCTCTTTTTCGACTTGGAGGAGTGAATCTCGAGGCAAAAATCGCCCAGCCCAACGTCCCGGAGCCGTCGATGCACAACTTCAAGGGCAGCCATCTTTTCAGAGACAAATAGAACAGTCTTCCCCGTTCCGAGAAGGTGGGCGATTGCCGAGGAAATGACCTGCGATTTGCCAGTTCCCGGAGGGCCTTTTATGACGATGTCTCGACCTTCTGCGATGGTCGCAAGAGCTACGAGCTGCGAGGAATCGGCCCTCAGCGGGACGAGGAGATCCTCCGGTCGGTATCTGTGGTCGAGAGTTCGAGCGTCAATTCGACCTTCACCAGGAAATGCGGTCCCGGGCCTGTTGATCAGGTGCTCGACCACTCGATTATTTTTCAGCTTCTCCGTGCGATCTTGAAGATCCTTCCACATCAAATATTTCGTAAATGAGAATCCCGCCAGGTACGAAACGGTCAACACTTCCCAGCCCGTCATCTCCTTGACCGCGATCCGGAACGACTGAAGGATTTTCTCGACGTCGATTCCTTCATTGAGCTCCGGAAGAGACTCGAACGACGGCAATTGCAGGCCAAATTCGTCCTTGAGCTTGAGTACCAAGGTCGGATTTACGATCGGGTCGTCGTCATGGGCTAAGAGCCGATAGCGTGAGCGGACCGACTGGCGGACCAAGCTGACGGGGACGAGAAGGATGGGGGCTAGGTGCTTGCTCCCCGCCTTCGAGGCTTCTGTCCAATGGAGCATTCCCATGGCAAGATAAAGCGTATTTGCCCCGCCCTCCTCCAAACTCGTTTGCGCTCCAAGAAACGCCTCAAGCAGTTTTCCTTCAAGTTTTTCATCCGGGACATCGAGTACCAGCTCGTTCTTCGAGAGCGCGTCGGCGGCAAGCTGCTTCATGGCGTCCTGGCCCTCGCGCGCTTGATGTACAGCAGCAACTCGATCATCCAATCCTGTCATTAGCGCGGGCGCGGCACGGAGCGAGAGTTCCTTTCTCTGCGAGAGTCTGGATTCGACCCCCTGCAAGTCCTGGGTCACGACCGCGAAGCTTGTCTTCGTTGGCCGAAAGTTCAGCAGCTTGTTGCGAAGCGTAAGGTCGAGGAGCTTTCGCTTCCAATTTGCAAGGCGGGCGTCTGGAGTTCCATCTGGGCGATTGATTTCGACAGGAGGAAGCAGACTTGGATCGAGGGGAGGAAGTGGAGGCAGCTCCTCGACGGCCGGCTCGGCACTACGCCCTTCAACGTCGGCCAGAAATGTCAAAATCTCTTGATGGCTAGGGATCGGCCGGATGCGACGTTCTCGCGCCCTGTTGATGTCGACCGCAAAGCGAAATCCGCGAGAGTCTTCTAGAAGAGACTTGGCGGCGGAGATCGAAAAGCGAAAGCTTGGCCTTGGGGCGTGGGTTACGCAGGTTGTCTCGAAGACGAGAAGCTCGCCCGTGCTCTCACGCTTTCGCACCGCTTGAACATCGTCGACCACGGGAGTCGGAAAATTCGTCTCCACTAGCCAGCAGCCAACGAAGGCATGCGACTCCGTGAAGATCAGCAAGGGCCGCAGCCCTGCCTGCTCGATACAGGATGCGAAAAGGATTGCAAGATCCAGGCAGGTGCCGACCTTGGCGTCCAAAACCCGATCTGGGGAACGGATTTTTTGCCCGTTCTGCGCAAAAGAGGCCGGAGGAAGCACGTACGAGACTCCCTCCCGACAAACGACGCTGTAGAGAGCGGAAAGCTGCTTTAGGACGCTCTCGCGGTTTTTGCTTTTGTACCCATCGAAATGAAGACTCCGGTCCGAGGCCTGTAGCGCCTCCCCGGCTTTTCCGAGTAACCGGTCTACGGCTCGAGCATTGGGTTCGACAAAGGCAGCAATCATCTCAACGAGGCCGCGCGAGCCAGACCATTGCTCGCAGGCAAGAACTTCGATCTTGGCGGTCGCTTCCCCGACAACTTCGTCCCTAGAGCGGACGCTGACGGTAACGGTCGAGTGCTCGGCTTCGTTGAGTGCACGAAGATAGGCGTGGTCAGGTCGAAGGTCGATGATTCCGAGCGAGCGAATCTCTCCTGGAGCCAATGCATCAAGAAGGAGGTTTGCGCCGGCAGCAAAAGGCGGGCTGCAGGCGATGACGACCTGCAGATTGGCGAGGGCTACATCCGATTCGTTTTGAATTGAGAGCGAACGCACGACCGGCACATCATTGTGCACAGTCGCGAACCCCAGGATTGGGCTCGCCTCAAGTGTGACAGTCAGCGCCATCGGCAAGAAAGGTAGCCTTGGCGCACCTCAAACGTGCATCAAGGAGGAAGCTTTTCCCTTTGCAAGGCTGGGAAGTTTGGCATAGAAGCTATTGGCGCGTAAGGCCATTTCTTCTGGAGCCAAACGACCTAGCCAGCGCTGCGCTTCCCGACCGATTGCGCGGCGGAAACTCCCCTACCTGTGACACTACGAGGTACGGCCAAACGCCACGCGAATGACATTTCCCTGCTCTCTGGCCACAATGGACTTGGCGGCGCGAAGTCTTGCGCGGATCGTGGAAATCTCCAGCAGTTCCGATGGGGGAAAGAGGACGACGTTTCCAGCCGGGGTCGGCGATGTGACGCGAAATCCACCGCAGACGACGAGGGAGACTCCTTCGACCGGGTTGGGGTGCGTGTCCGAAACAGGGTCACCAAAACAGCACGCGGTCGCAATCTCCGGGTGCCGCTCCGAGAGGTGACTTTCGAACTCGTGCCACGGAAGGCCGTATGGAACCTTGTTGACGACAAGTCCGATGGTGGATCGCCCCTCCCCGATGGAGACCGCAACGGGCAGCTCGCGCAATCGCAGCTCGACGCTCTCGAGAAAACGGCCGGGAGGTACAGAAACCTCCGGAAATCCTAGGGAGGATTTGGAAACCTGACCGCCGGGCGCGAACTGTTTCAACAACGATCGTTCGTTGGGGCCTGCCAGGATGGCTTCGAAGAGGCCGCCCGTCAGAAGGCTGCAGGCGTGATAGACATTCCCGTCAACGACATTGCCGAGCCCAAATAGGCGATCGTGGCCGCGGCGAAATGCTGCTCCCGAGAGAAGGTCAGCGAGTCTCTCGATGTTGCCCTCAATGCCCCATATTGCAAAATCTCGCCCGCTTTCGTTTGCCGATACCCTGGCGAGCCAACCCGATTGACCTGCAGGAGCGGAAACGCTCAAGCTGCAACCCCGTCGACTCGTAGAGCGGTGGGAAGGGACACCCCTTGTACAAGGTCCTCATCTGCCTCGCCTGTCATGTCAGCATCGCTGGCCTCGCGATCCAGCTGGAGGATGAGATGGGCGGCCGCAGCCTCCCGCTGCATGCGCAATTCGCCACGATAACGTCGTCGATTCCGGAATAGCTCTTCGACGATCGCCTCATGGGCGTCGGAGGAGCTTCCCATGCGCCTGGCAAGCTCCTCGATGGGATTTTCGATCCGCTTCACTACAGGGGTGGCCTCCGGGGGGGCCTTTTTGCCAAAGCGAAGCCAAACCCAATAGACAGCCAAAATCAGAACCAGGGTGCTGCCAAGAAAGAGTCCGACCACAATCCAGGTTGGAAGGTGGTAGCGCTCGAGATTGAATCCGTGATCAACGTGTTTGGAGGCTGCGATCGCCGCCACCTCCTGGCGAGCCTCGTCGATGGAGACAGGCTTTGCCCCGAACTGCACCGGAAGAAACTTGTCGGTCAAGACACGCTTCGCGTCGATTTTTCGAAGCGAAACGCCAAAAAGAACAAAGGAGGAGCCCTGTGGAACCGACCCGAGAACGGCTCCCGCCTTAATCACGCTGCCCCGCTTGGGGAGGTCAGAAATCCAGTCGACGCCAATGTAGTGGGCAAAGGATCCATCCTCGTGAGCGATAAGGAGTTCTCCGAGCTGCAGGGGCTTCCCGTGGACGGTAAAGACGTTGGCGTCAGAGTCGACTAGGACGCCGTCCCTTGCCGCCTTGACCGGGGTTCCCGCCGGTGCTTCGATGACAAACGGGCACCCCTCGCACTCGGGATCGAGCCCCATCATTCCAACGTCGTGTTCGGACAAATCGTCCACAACCCGCGTATACCCGGCGATCGACGTATTGCCGACCTGTCGTGGGTCGCCCAACTCTGCCAAGGGAGTAAACGCGGCCTTGAATGGTTTGGCCGGATCCTTTGGGAAGACGACGATGAGGACCTGGCGTTGGCGCGCAGGCACTATCTCGAAAAACGGCCAAGGACGAGAGGCCTTCAGGTTGTCATTGGGAACGAAATCCACCTGCACCATCACCGGGACGGGGCCTTCATTGACGGCAAGGAGGTTGCACGATCCCACTTCGCATTGGGTGTCGATTCGAAAAGGGTAGGTGGACGACATTGCGTACGCATCCTTGCCGAGCAAGGACAAAAAGCTGGCGACGGCAGCAACGGCGATGTTCGAGGCAGGACTCGCAAGTTTCATTGAAGCACCATGTCAAAAGAAAGAGCCCCCTCACTTCGCAGGGACTGCAGGGCCTGATCGGATAGATCGGGTTGCGCGGTGAGGGAATCGCATTCCTGATGCGTAACCTCGAACATGACGTCGAGCTCGTCAGGCCCAAAGGCCTCGACATAGCCGTTGCGGAACATGATCCTGCAACCAAAGGCGCGACGTGAGTTGGCGCCCACGATGATCGTCTCGACGACTAGCCCAACCTGGCCTTTGGGAATTGCAATTCCGAGGCTGCGAACCAGACGAAGCTTGCTGCCAGGGCGAATCCGGCGCTGGTAACGCATGGGATCGAGGTTGCGCCCGTCATAGGCCAGGAGACCGTCGAAAGCGCCGGTCTCACCGAGCACTTCCCGGGCTTGTTCGGCATTGACCGCGCGTACAAAAAGGGCGCGCGCCTGCATCACGTCCGCAGCAAAGCACAGTAGATCGGTTGGCTTGACCTGCGCCCGTTCAATCTGGCGTGGAAGCCGGTCTTCGATTCGGAAAAGGGTGTACATGCGAAACCTTCCGGTTGTCCAGCCGGCGAATCTAGGGCTCACCGTCAATGAGGTCAACGCAAGGCGCAGGTCATTTTGCGAGAGCTTGGCGATGACGCAGCCGCCGTGGTCGGGACACGTTGGCTTGTGTTTCGGCTTTTGCATCAGCAAAGAATAGTATTCGCCGAAATAAAAGCCGAAACCCCGCCTGAATTGATACAAAACCTTGCAGTGATTCCCACGACTCCCTACCGCGAGAGACCGATTATGAAAGTCGCCAATTTGCTTGCGCTCGCCACCATCGCAGCGGCTGCCATGCCAGTTGCACAAGCGGAGTCTGGCTTCTGCGAGATTCCGACCCTATCTCCCGGCGTCCCGTACACGGTTCACGCGGATCAGCTGGAGAACTGGGCGATCGCGTGCGGTCATGTGTGGATGAATCAAAAGATTGTTCGAGTCGACGACAAGACCGTGATCAAGGACCCCCAGCCGATTCAGGCCGCGCTCGATCAGGGCCGGCCCGTCTGCGAGCGCCTGGTGAATCTTCGCCTTGCCGATGGCGGGCCGACGTACATCGTTCGTCTGGTAGCGCCGCGAGGGGCTGCAGGCCAGTGCTGAGGTAATCGAGAAATAGCGCAGGTCGAAGGAGATTCTGAAGGTCAGCGATAGCCTCGGAGCCTGTCCAATGCATGGAGCGAAGGGCCGTTCTCAGCGCGATCGGTGCCACTCCCACGCGGATCGGACGATTTCGTCAATGGAGGTCAGGCTCGGCAGCCATCCGAGCAGCTCCCTGGCAAGACCAGCATCAGCGATGAGCGAAGGAGGGTCCCCGGATCTTCTCCCAGCAAGTTGATATGGGACCTTGTGGCCGGTCGACTTTTCTACGGATTGGACTACCTCAAGCACGCTGTGTCCTTTGCCCGTTCCTACGTTGAACGTGCCGGAGGGGGCGCCACCTGCCAGGGTCTCGAGAGCTTGGATATGCGCCCGGGCCAGATCAGATACGTGGATGTAGTCACGAATGGCCGTACCGTCAGGAGTTGGGTAATCGGCACCAAAGATAGAAATCGCAGGCCGCTTTCCCATTGCGGCGAGGATAGCCAGCGGTATGAGATGGGTTTCGGGCTCGTGTTCCTCCCCGATCTCGCCTGACAGGTCAGCGCCCGCGGCATTGAAATAACGCAGACAAATCGACCCGATGCCGTGCGCGCCGCCAGCCCAGCGGATCGCATTCTCGCCATCGAGTTTCGTCTGAACGTAGGGGCTGACCGGAGCCAAAGGATGCGTCTCCCGGATGGGAACATCCCGCGGTGTTCCGTAGACAGCGGCGCTGGAGGAAAAAATTAAGCGATTCACGTTGCAACGTCGCATCGCTTCGAGAAGGTTTAGGGTGCCCACGAAGTTGTTGCGATATTACGCGAGAGGGTCAAGCACGCTCTCGCCAACGGAGATGCTCCCCGCGAAGTGGATCACGGAATCGACTCCATGAGCGCCGAGCGCCGCCTCAATTTCGTCCGTACGAGATAGGTCGCCCTCAATCAGCGGTCCCCAACGCACCGCAAGGCGGTGACCACCGCGCAGATTGTCAAAAGTGACCGGGAGAATCCCCGACTGCGCAAGGAGCTTGCAGGTGTGGCTCCCAATGTAGCCCGCCCCGCCGGTGACCAAAACAGCACGAATTTGCCTTCGATCCATGAAAGGGCAAAAAACTCCTTCCCTTGCTCAACCGCGCCGGGCAAAAGCGGAACTGCCCCATTCGGCAGGCCCCTTGCAAAAACGTCTCTGCAGCGCGATAACCGCTACAAGAATTCTACAAATTTTGGCCCGCGAAACCTGATCGTGAAAACAATCATGTGTGGCGGAGCCCGAGTTGATCGACTTCAAACCCCTTCCGGTGGGGGTTCCTTCGGATATTCCACGTTTTCGCAGGAGAACAAGGGGGCAACGACGACCGCTCAAGCCATCCTGGCCGAGCACCCCCTTGAAAGGAGCTTTGATGAAATCCGCTCTCTACTTCTCGCGCAAGACCGGAAACCTCGTTCTTCTCGGGTCCGAAGTCGGCGGTGTTACGACGCTGGCTTCTTCCGCGATCGACGGGGCTTTCTCGGAAGTTTTGCGGTTTGCTCCGCAGGACGAGAAGGCTCTTGGCGACACCCTCGATCGCATGTTCGAGGATGACGCCGTTCGAGTCGGTGGTGGAATGACAATCGACCATTTCCACTACGTTTGCCGGCTTGTGCGAAAGGCCTTCAACAACGAAGGCCGGGCGGTTTTCTCCTCCGCCAACGATGCTGCAATCGCGGTGTCAGTGCTCAAGGCTTCTGGCCTGATGAGTCGTGCCTGGCTGGTTCGCATTGCGGTTCCCGCAAAGCGTTCTTCCCTGGTCGAACGGCAAGCGGAACTCGCGTTTGCCTAAGGTGTTGCTCTTCCGAGAAGGAAGCTTCGCTTCCTTCTCATCTATCCCCCTCTGGCATTTTGCAAGGAGCTCTGATGCATACGCCAATAGAGGCGATCGCCGCTCTCAAGGCCCGCCTTGAAGGGGAGCGCGAAAGCTTGAAGACCTGGACTGACATCACTACCCCCCCGCCCGATCACGAGGAATGGAAAACCGGAACATATTCTGAGGCGTGGCGCCATCGCTGCGAAGTTTTCCACATGGCAGCAATGATCATCGATGGCGTAGAGGCAGCTTACCTCACGGGCCTCTCAAAAGCCCGAGGAGAGGGATCTGCAAATGCCTTGGTAGGAGAGGCCTCGTCGCTCCTCCGAAGCCTCGATCTTGTAATCGAGACGTCGGACTCGCTCTACGAAACGGAATCACTTTTTTGACCAGCAAGGCTCTGCGACTTCGTCGAGAGCCTTTTTCTTTCGCCTTCCAAGCCGCTGCAGGAGCACCATAATGCGATGAAACCGCGCGCCCAGTGGATACGAGGTGCAAATTGAAAGGAACGCGATGAAGATCGTGGAATTTGAACAGGGGTCAGAAGAATGGCTCGCCTGGCGCAAGGGGGGAATCGGAGGATCGGATGCGTCCGTGATCATCGATGGCCTGAGTCCGTACGGGACTAGACGCCGCCTATTCGAAATCAAGCGCGGAACACGAGCGGAACCACCCACGAATCCGGGGCACCTGTACGGTAGGCGGCTCGAGCCCCGGGCAAGGGAGGCGTATATGAAGCTAACCGAAAGGGTAGTGACGCCCATCTGCGGCGAGTCCGAGGAGCACCCAATTCTTCGGCGGTCCTACGACGGAATGAGCCTAGACATGAAGAGAGCCATCGAAATCAAGTGTCCGAATGCCAAGGATCACGCGATGGCGCTCTCGGGCCGAGTGCCGGAAAAGTGGATTCCCGAAATCATGCACGGCCACCTTGTCAATCCATCAATCGAGGTGACGGATTTTGTGTCGTACCGGCCAGGATGCGAAACCGCAATCATCCCGGTGTTTCCCGACCCGATTTACATGAAGAGACTACTGCAGGAGGAACTTGCGTTTTGGGAGGGGGTCGTTACGGGAGATCTGCCAATCCAGGAGGAGATAAATCTTCTTCTTACGCGACTTCGTGCGGCGATGATCGACAAGTTGGACATACAGCGCGAAGAGGAGGAGCTGCGCAAGCTAATCATTGATCAGCTTTCGCCAACCCAAAAGCGTGTCCATCAGGCAGGCGTTCTCATCACACGGAAGAATATCGGAGCAGGAGTCCGGTACGACGATCTCGCAACCGAGCTGGGCGTTTCGCAAGAGGAGCTCAATGCGTTTCGGTCACAGGGGCCAATCGACCTTGCCAAGGTAATCGAGAAGTTTGGCGAAGAGGCGCTCGTTGACTGCAGGTCACCTGGCCCTGTGGATTTCCACGCGTGGGCAGAGTCGCGTAATGTCTCGGCAGAGCAGCTAGATCGCCATTACTCGGACGGGGCGGTTGCCTACCAATTTCGATTGCAAGACGTAGCGGAAGAGGAAATTCCGATCATGGGGTCCAGGTTCCTGGACGAGGAGGCAGTGCTTGCACAAGTCTCCGAAGGATTCAATTTTATCGCCTAGTCGTACATTGGTGATTTCGAAAGCCATGATCATGTCGGAGAGCAAGCCTCGCTTGCTCTCTTTTTTTGGCAAAAAAAACGAGCCGGAAGCGATGCTTCTGGCTCGGTACTGCTTTTGCTTCCTTTAATCGGGAAGTGCCTTGTAAAGAGACCCGTAGGCCTTCGCGCGGGACTCGTCGTACCAGGTGATGGTGTAATCACGAGATACACGACCAACGGCCTCAAGCTCGGTAGCAACCTCGGCATTCGTGAACCACATGCGAGCGACGGTCGGATAGTTCTCGAAGAGTCGACCGGCGGCGCAGAGGATCCGATCCTCCAGACGCACGAGATTTACGGCGTGGTAGAGGTTCCCCTCGTAACAGACGACCGACTGATCCACGGCGCGAGGATCGGGCGCGCCTACGATTCCGCTTCCCGATGCGATGTGGCGGAGCTTGGCAGAATCGATCGAGCGAGGTATGTAAATCGTCGCGAACTCGATCATCCCTGGCTCCCCAGGATGTAGCCAAGGACCCTGGCGATCTCGTGGGCCTCCGCAAAGCCTCCCCATGTCCGAATCGAGAAGGCCTCGAAATCGTGTGATGGAAGACCGCCACCATCTAGGTCCTGGATGGCCTGGAGATGCGCAACGTAACCATCGCGACCGTGCCTCGTGACGAATGTCACGACGCCAGCGTGTAGTGTGGGGAAGTGGTCATTTGGCTCAAGCGGTCGAACCCTATCCTCCCGTATGAAACCAAGCTTTGCCTCGACAATGGAAGCATGCGGCATGTGCTTTTCAAGCAGGCCGGAAACGGAATCCAGAAGAGCGGCTACCCGCTTGCCGGAGGGGTTGATTTGCTCCACGGCGTCAAGGTACACGGGCACGAACGGCAAACCGCGCATCGGCAAGGCCCTTGCGGTGGAAAGGGCTTTTCGAGCAAGTTCGGCCGCAAGAGCAACGATGCGCTGGTCGACGACCCGGACGTTGGCGCCCAAAAGGTCCTCCTCCTGACGAACAGCCCTCGTGAAATTGTCAGCCGCCTGCTCGAAATAGACGGCCGAGGCTGTGATTGCTTCAAGCTTCTCCAATGCCTTTCGGGAAACCACGACCTGGTCGCGCACGCAACCATTGGTGTTAGCCGATCTGCAGACATTAGAGATCGATTCTGCAAGCATTTGATCTCCCTTCATGGGTGGACCACCGCCATTGCAAAAAGCGGTCAACGAGGTAGAACTAGACCCGATTGCCATCGATTTCAACGATGACGTTCGCACCCTTAACGCGACGGACCCAAACTTCGTCGGTCAGGCTTTCCATGTCGCGAAAGCAGGCGTAGCCCGATCCCTTGCACTGTCCGTTTCCAGATTGATATTCCGAAGTGCCCTGGAGGGTTCCGTCGCCTGCGCGTCGAAGCCGATACCACCAGCTATCGCTTTGAATTGCTGAAACCATATTGATCCCTTCAAAAGAGATGCCGCGAAAGGTCTCGCTGCACGCATTGCCATCGCGGATGGCGCTGCAAATGTGTGGCAGGGAAACATGTGCGGAATGGCAACAGATC
>Ga0209698_10007494_pt1 | contig 11456 bp, 11 predicted proteins | sample LitLauG_LLR_2012_FD_187203 | JGI IMG/M metagenome (GOLD analysis project Ga0209698, IMG submission 187203) | Freshwater sediment microbial communities from Pennsylvania, USA - Little Laurel Run_MetaG_LLR_2012 (SPAdes) (version 2) | ecosystem: Environmental > Aquatic > Freshwater > Creek >... | reverse complement strand
GGCAGGACTTACTTCTAAACCGCGCCATGCTCAGCGTCCACAAGACGCCTTACGTGGGTCGTTTCGCCCGCGACTGGCATCGACTTTCAACCACAGAACCACTCGCAGCCCCGAAGGACATTCTAGGGCCTCGTCGACCGAGAAGTCCGCGCCACGACCCCCGTTGGCTCGTCGTCCGTGGGCTCGATCTAGCCCTTCTGCGCGTAGTGGGCGCTGACTTCGTCGCTGGTCATGCGGTGATGCTCGTCGATGGCCGGGTGATGGGTCCGACAGAGCTTGTGCTTCACACCGTTCATCTCGTACTCGTGGCGTCCGAACCGATAGCAACCCTTGACCCCGCAGTTCTGGTGGCGGATCACGGTGACGAGTCCGCCGATGATCGCGATCTCACCAATGTCGGAACCGAAGCCCGACCAGAAGTTGTACCACTCGCCGCTGCCGGACGCATGTGTGCCGGTGACGTTGAGGAACCAGTGCCATACCGAGCCCATGTGCTTCCTTCCCTTGGAAATCGTGATCGAGAGTCCCTCGAGAGTGGGGCTCGCTGCCCACCGACGTCAGGTGACCCGTCGAGTCCACTCCTGAGGCGACGTCGAACCCGCCATCAGTGTACCGAAGGGCTCAAACGAAATGCTTCGATGAAAGAAGCAAACTCTGACCCAGCGAAGCCGTTCGCGTGGCCCTGGATGTTCTCTGTCAGTAAGTGCCAGCGCGATCAATCGAGTCGGCTCAACATCAGGAGAAGGCGCGAACCGAGCACGAGCGCGGCCAGCGGGACGAGCAGTCGGCGAACGCCTCGGGCGGTCTGCCACTCGAACGCCAGGGCACTTCGGTGGTGCGCTATGACCATCTCGCGTGAGACCCTGGCGCGCGAGACGCCCTCGATATGGGTGACGACAGCTTCGGACGTCGATGCGACCTGGTGGCCCAATTGGCGGATCTGCCAACACAGAGCCATGTCCTCGGCGAACATGAAATAGCGTTCGTCGAATCCTCCAGCCGCTTCGAAGACGTTTCGCCGGACGAGGAAGAAGGCGCCGGACACCCAGTCGACCGTGCCGTCGGGATTGGCGGATCGATACCGGCGGGTAGCGGGATTGGTCGGCCAAACCGGTTCCAGGATGGCGTGGAGGCCCGCCAGCCAGACGTTTGGAAAGACTCGTTGGGAGGGATAGACCGTCCCGTCCGGACGGACGATCTGGGGTCCCACGAGTGCCACGTCGGGATGGGCGTCGAGGTAGTCGACCAGAGCCTTGACGGCCCCGTCGTGCACGAAGACGTCGGGATTGGAGACGAGGAGGTACTCCTTACGTGACGTCGCGGCGGCGCCCCGGTTGACGCCCCGCCCGTACCCGAGATTCACTCCTGGTTCGACCAAGGTCACCGCCAACGTCTCGAGCACCCGACGCGACGAACCGGCGTCACCGTTCTCGACGACGACGATCTCGTCGACGTCGTTGGCGTGTAGCGAGTTGACGCAGTCGAGGAGGGCGTCTTCGGCGTGGTAGTCGACGACGACCGCGCTGACCCGCGACGCGACGTCGGTCATCGCATCGATCCAGGGCGGTCGCGTACGAGACGTGCCACGCCCTCGCGCCAAGCCGGAAGTGGACCCCAGATCTGGGAGAACTTCTCGGTCGACAGGTCACTCCTCGCCGGGCGAACGGCCAATGGCGCCGGCGAGAGTTCTGCGGTCGATATCGGGGCGGCGAAGTCGTCGGAGCGTCCGAGCAACTCGCCCACGTAGGCCGCGATGTCGAACCAGGTCGTCGCACCGGAGTTGGCCACGTGCCACACCCCGCCGACTCGCTCGCGCGCGAAGGTCACCAGCGCACGGGCTAGGTCGCCAGCGGTCGTCACGGTCCCCATCTGGTCGTCGACGAAACGTACCGTCTGGCCCGAGGCGGCTCGGTCCGCGATGACGTGGACGACGTTCTTCCCGCGCACGCCCATCACCCACGAGGTGCGCACGATGGTGTCCTCGTCCGAGCAGAGCAGTTCTCCGGCTCGCTTGGATGCGCCGTAGACACTCAGGGGGTTCGTGGCGTCGTCTTCGACGTAGGCCGAACCCTTCGTCCCGTCGAAGACGTAGTCGGTGGATATCGTGATCAGGTGCGCCCCGACCGCCCGGGCCGCCAACGACATCGATTCGGTACCCGCGGCGTTGACGGCGAAACACTGTTCGCGCTCAATTTCAGCCCGGTCCACCGCCGTGTAGGCCGCGAGGTGGACGATCACGTCGGGGCGGGTCGCCTCGAGAGCGGCGAAGACCGCCGAGCGGTCCGCGACGTCGAGCTCATGGCGGGTGAGGGCCAACGCCTCGAACTCGTCGATCGACACCGGGCGTCCGTCGGGGTTGAAGCCGGTGTCACCGCCCGGCGGGTTCACGCCGTTGAGGGTGTCGACGAGGTCGACCCCGACCTGTCCCCCTGCGCCGGTGACCAGGACCCTGACGGAACGGGTCACGGTTCCGACCTCTCGTCGAGCCGTAGATGGACAACGTCACCGGAGGCGAATACGACATCCTTCCCATCGATCTGCACGACGAGCCGACCGGAATCGTCGACGCCCGTGGCCAGCCCGCGCGACTCGCCCTGGAACTGTTCGATGCGGACCCATTGACCGATCGTCATGAGTGCCTCGCGGTACTCGTCGCGCAACTCGTGGCGCCCGTGCGCTGTGCCGAGCCACGCCACCCGGACCTCGAGCTCTTCGAGCACGATGTCCAGCAGCGCCCTGGCCGTGACGTTGACGCCGGCCTCGCGCAACACGCTGGTCGAACGCGCGCTGTCGGGACCCTCTTTGCGGAGGTTCACCCCGATCCCCACCACGACCGCCGGATTGTCTCCAGCCACGTACTCGGCGAGGACTCCGGCGATCTTGGCGTCACCGACCACCAGGTCGTTGGGCCACTTGAGGACGGGACGGACACCGCAGAGGCGCACCAGAGCCGCTCGGGCGGCCAGGGCCACGCCAGCGACGCAGAGTTGAGGGTCGACCACGTCGGCGTCAGGCCGCAGGAGGATGGAACAGAGCAACGACGTCGCGGGGGCGGCGACCCAAGTTCGATCGAGTCGACCTCGGCCCCGAGACTGGAAGTCGGCGTAGGCGACCAATCCCTCTTCGGCGCCGTTCTTGGCCTCGTCGACGAGCCACCGGTTCGTCGAATCGATCTCCTCGAAGTGTTCGACTCGCCAAATTATCGGGTTCACGCTTAAACATTAGGGTTTGGTCGACGGGTGATAGAAAATTACAGGTCTCAGACGGAGGTTCGCGTGTTGAAGAAAGTCCTCATCGCCAATCGCGGTGAGATCGCGGTGAGGGTCATCAGGACCTGCCGGGAGATGGGTATCGGCACGGTCGCCGTCTACTCCGACCTGGACCGGGACGCGTTGCACGTCCGATTGGCCGACGAGGCGTACGCCCTGGGTGGCCAGACGGCCGCGGAGAGCTACCTCAACACCGAAGCGATCCTCGACGTCATCGAGCGGTCCGGCGCCGACGCCGTGCATCCGGGCTACGGCTTCTTCTCCGAGAACACCGACTTCGCCCGCGCGATCACGTCTCGTGGCGTGACCTTCATCGGTCCTCCCCCCGAAGCCATCGAGATCATGGGCGACAAGATCTCCTCGCGACTCGCCGCCGCCGCCGCCGGTGTCGCGGGCGTACCCGGTCGCAACGAGACCCTCGGCGGGCCCGACGAGGTCGTATCCTTCGGCCAGGAGTTCGGCTGGCCGGTCGCCATCAAGGCGGCCTACGGCGGCGGGGGCCGCGGCATGAAGGTCGTCAACGGGCCCGAAGAGGCTCTCGACGCCTTCGAGAGTGCCCAGCGAGAGGCCCTCAGCTACTTCGGCCGGTCCGAGTGCTACGTCGAGCGCTACCTCACGTGGCCCCGCCACATCGAGATGCAGGTCCTCGCCGACGCCCACGGCCACACCCTGTGGCTCGGTGAGCGTGACTGTTCGGCGCAACGTCGACACCAGAAGCTCATCGAGGAGTCCCCGGCCGCCAACTTCCCCGACGAGGTGCGCCGCGCCATGGGTGAGGCCGCCGTCAAGGTGTCCGAAGCCTGCGGGTACGTGAACGCCGGCACGGTGGAGTTCCTGTATCAGGACGGAGACTTCTTCTTCCTGGAGATGAACACCCGCCTGCAGGTGGAGCACCCGGTGACCGAACTGGTCACCGGTCTCGACCTGGTGGAGTGGCAGCTGCGGATCGCCGCGGGCGAATCGCTCGACTTCACCCAAGACGAGGTGCGCCGCGACGGACACGCCATCGAAGTGCGCATCAACGCCGAGGATCCGACCGAAGGGCGATTCTCGCCCTCACCGGGGACCATCACGCGTTTCGACCAGCCCTCGGGGCCCGGGGTGCGACTCGACGCCGGTTACCTGGCGGGCGACACGATCTCGCAGTACTACGACAACCTCATCGCCAAACTCGTCGTCTGGGGTTCGGACCGGGAGAAGGCCCGTCGGAGGATGTTGCGCGCGATCGAAGAGACGGTGATCGAGGGGGTGTCCACCACGTTGCCGGCCGACGTCGTGATCCTGTCCGACGACGACTTCGTCAACGGAACCCATTCGACGAAGTGGGTCGAGACCAATCTCGACTTCTCCAATCTCGTCCACCAGTCCGGCTCCGCCATCGCGGTCGGTGAGGGACTCACCCGTCGAGACGTCACCGCCGAAGTCAACGGCCGCCGGGTCAACGTCACCCTCTGGCTGCCCGAGTCGGGCGACGACGGCCTGCCCAAGCCGCACAGCACCGCCGCCAAACCTCGCCGGCAGCACCACGGTAACGTCGCGGCCACCGGGTCGGGCAACGTGACCGTCCCGATGCAGGGAACGATCGTCAAGGTCGGCGTGGAGGTCGGCCAGGAGGTGGAGGTCGGCGACACCATCGTCATCCTGGAGGCCATGAAGATGGAGAACTCCGTGAAGGCCGAGAAGGCGGGCACGGTCCAGAGCGTGAAGGTCGCCACCGGCGACTCGGTGAGCGCCGGCGACGTCATCGCCATCATCGCGTGAGTACCCGTTCGGTCGCCACCTCGGCGATTGAGGGCGCGCGCGGCGACCTTCTGGAGCTCAGCCACTTCATCCACGCGCACCCCGAGATCGGATACGAGGAGTTCGCGAGTGCCGAAGCGGTCGCGACCGCGGCCGCGACCGCCGGGTTCCTCGTCGAACGTGGCGTCGCCTCACTACCCACGGCCTTCAAGGCCACGGCCGGTACCGGCGACCTCCACGTCATCTTCTGCGCCGAGTACGACGCCCTCCCCGACGTGGGCCACGCCTGCGGCCACAACATCATCGCCGCTTCGTCACTGGGCGCCGCCATCGGCCTCGCGGCCGTGGCCGACGAGCTGAACGTCAAGGTGACGCTGCTCGGCACGCCCTCCGAGGAGGGCGGTGGGGGCAAGATCGACTTGATCCGGGCCGGCTACTTCGAGGACGCCCACGCGGCGATGATGATCCATCCCTGGCCGAGCGAGCGCCTCGAGGCGACGTGCCTCGCCGTCGATCACTTCGACGCGACCTTCACCGGCAAGGAGGCGCACGCTTCGGCGGCTCCGTGGGAGGGCACGAACGCGCTCGACGCGCTGACCATCGCCCAGGTGTCGCTCGCCTTGCTTCGTCAACAGCTGCGCCCGGGAGACCAGTTCCACGGCTTCACTCTCGAGGGTGGTTCCGCGGCCAACATCATCCCCAGTCGCGCCGTCGGCCGCTTCATGGCGAGGTCGCTCACCTCGGAGCGATTGAGTGAGCTTCGTTCCCGCATCGACGCCTGCTTCGAGGCCGGTTCGATCGCCACCGGAGCTTCTTTGGAGATCGAGGAACTGGGCAACGCCTTCTCGCACATGGAGTCGGATCGGGCGATCCTCGCGCACTACCGAGCTGCCGCCGAGGCCCTGGGTCGCGACTTCTTCCTCGACGACGAAGGCGCCGCCAAGCCGACTATCTCGACCGACATGGCCAACGTCTCGTTGGTGGTGCCGTCGATCCATCCGCTGTTGATGATCCCCACTGAAGGCGCCGTCAACCACCAACCCGAGTTCACCGCGGCGTGCGTCTCCCAAGCCGCCGACCGGGCGGTTATCGAGGGAGCGATCGCCCTCGCTCACACCGCGATCGCCGTGGCCACCGATGAGGCCCTGCGCGAGAGGCTGATGAACCGCTCGTGAAACTCGAACACGCCTTGCTCCAGGTCACGCCCGGGCGAGAGACCGAATTCGAAGCGTCCATGCGAGAAGCCCTGCCGATCATCGAGTCCGCGCCGGGTTGTCACGGGGCTGAGGTCCGTCGCCAGTCGGAGGACGCTTCGGTCTACCTGCTACTCGTAAACTGGTCATCGATCGAGGCGCACATGGCCTTTCGAGAGACGGAGTTGTTCCAGAGGTGGCGTTCACTCACCCACCCCTTCTACGTCGACCCTCCGACCGTCACGCACTTCCACGCACCGCTCGACCGCTAGCTGGGCTGGTAGACCCCGAACTCGGCGCGCAGGACGTCGGCCACCTCGCCGAGGGTCGCGAGGCGCGAGAGCGCGACCTTCATCGGATACAGCAGATTCGACGATCCACGCGCCGCGACGGCGAGGTCCTCGAGTGCCGCGGTGACGGCTTGATTATCGCGTGACAACTTGAGCGACCTCACCCGGGCGATCTGGTCGAGTTGCTGTTGGACGTCGACCGGAAAGACGTCCGCCCGGGTCGACGTGGTCTCGGCGAACCGGTTGACGCCGACCACCACCTTGTCTCCGTGGTCCACCGCCTTGGCGAACTCGTAGGCGGCAGCCTCGATCTCGTCCTGCATGTAACGCGACTCGATGGCGGCTACGGCTCCGCCCATCTCGTCGATGGTGGTGATGTACTCGCGAGCCAACCGCTCGACCTCATCGGTCAGGGATTCGACGAAGTACGACCCGGCCAGGGGATCGACGGTGTCGGCGATGCCCGACTCGTAACCGATGACCTGCTGGGTGCGCAGGGCGAGTTTGGCCGCGTGCTCGGTGGGCAATCCGAGCGCCTCGTCGAATCCGTTGGTGTGGAGACTCTGGGTGCCGCCTAGTGCCGCGGCGAGAGCCTGGATGGTGACGCGCACGATGTTGCTCTGCGGCTGCTGGGCCGTCAAGGTCGATCCGCCGGTCTGGGTGTGGAAGCGCAGCATCATGGACTTAGGGTCCTTCGCGCCGAACCGGTCTCGCATCACCGACGCCCACAGCCGTCGGGCGGCGCGATACTTGGCCACCTCCTCGAAGAGGTTGTTGTGGGCGTTGAAGAAGAAACTCAGTCGCGGGGCGAAGTCGTCGAGTTCGAGTCCGGCGCCCAGGGCGGCCTCGACGTAGGCGATGCCGTTGGCCAGCGTGAAGGCGACTTCCTGGACGGCGGTCGAACCGGCCTCACGGATGTGGTATCCGGAGATCGAGATCGTGTTCCAATTGGGCATCTCCTTCGCGCAGTAGGCGAAGGTGTCGACGATGAGGCGCATCGACGGACGAGGAGGGTAGATGTAGGTCCCGCGCGCCACGTACTCCTTGAGGATGTCGTTCTGGATCGTCCCGCGAAGCTGTGCCCCGTCGACCCCCTGCTCATCGGCCACCAACTGGTAGAGCAGGAGCAGGGTGGAAGCCGTCGAGTTGATGGTCATCGAGGTCGTGACCTCGTTCAGCGGCAGACCCGCGAGCAGCAGGCGCATGTCGTCGAGCGACGAGATGGCCACACCCACCTTGCCGACCTCGCCCTCGGCGCGGGGGTGGTCGGCGTCGTAACCCATCTGAGTCGGCAGGTCGAAGGCGCACGAGAGGCCGGTCTGCCCGGCGGCCAGCAGGAACTTGAAACGTTCGTTGGTCGCCTCGGCCGTCCCGAAACCGGCGTATTGGCGCATCGTCCACAGGCGGCCCCGGTACATCGTCGGCTGGACTCCGCGGGTGTACGGGTAGTCCCCCGGTCTGCCCAACTGCGTCGCGGGGTCGAAATCCCCCAAATCGTCCGCGTCGTAGACCGGCTTGATCTCGATTCCCGAATCGGTGGAACGTTCATCTGGCGTCACGAGCCCAAGGCTAGACGCTCCCCCTCGACACCCGAAAGGGTCGCCCGAACTCGATTGGTCCGAACCGCCCCCACGTGTGGAGCAAGATAGATGGATGTACTGCACCCAATGTGGCTCGGAGACGACGGGACCGCGCTGTTCGGTCTGCGGCCAACTCGTCGGCATGAACTCGGTCGTCGACGTCGGTTCGCCGACGTCTCTCGCCGGATGGTGGCGACGCGTCGGCGCCACGTTCTCCGACGACCTCATCCTCATTCTCCCCACCCTCTTCGCCGCCGACCTGGTCGGCGCCTTCGCCGGCAACATCGGGGCGGTCGTCGCCGGCCTGGCGGTCCAGGGCTTCTACATGGTGTACTTGCTGGCATCGGAGAAGGGCCAGACCCTCGGCAACCGCATCGCGGCGACCCGGGTCCGCGACGCCTTGACCGGCCAGCCCATATCGCGACGCCAAGCCGTTAGACGATGGGGGTTCATCGCCGCCTACGGCGCACTCGGGCCCGTCGGAGGCGCGATCACGGCCGCGGTGGCGGTCGTCGCCATCGTGGACATCCTCTACCCCCTGTTCAACCCGCGCAAGCAAACCCTGCACGACCGTTTCGCCGGCACCATCGTGGTGAAGATCTAGGCGCCCACCGGGTGGGGCATACAGAGTTCGTCGTACTCGGCAATCACGATCGGTCCCGCGTCCTCGCCGCAGGCCGGACATGACGGGTCACGGCGTACCTTGAAGGTCCGAAACGACTGGTCCATCGAGTCGTAGGTGAGCAGGCGCCCGACGAGCGGGTCGCCCAGTTCGAGCAGCAGCTTGATCGTCTCGATCGCCTGGATCGATCCGATGATCCCGGGCAGCACGCCCAGAACTCCGGCCTCGGCACAACTCGGGGCGAGCTCCGCGGGCGGCGGTTCGGGGATCATGCACCGATAGCAGGGTCCGACGAACGGATTGAATACCGTCACCTGACCCTCGAACCGGAAGATCGAACCGTGCACGACCGGGATGTTCTTCAGCAGGGCCGCGTCATTGACGAGGTAGCGCGTGGGGAAGTTGTCGGTGCCGTCGACGATCACGTCGTACCCGTCGATGATGTCGAGGATGTTGTCCGCACCGAGTCGGGTGTCGTAGGTGTTGACCTTGAGGTCCGGATTCATCGCGCTCAGCGTGATCTTCGCGCTGTCCACCTTGCGCATCCCGACCCGCTCGACGTTGTGCAGGATCTGTCGTTGCAGGTTCGACGAATCGACCACGTCCATGTCGATGATGCCGATCGTGCCCACGCCGGCGGCGGCGAGATAGAGCGCCGCCGGGGACCCGAGACCGCCGGCGCCGAGCAGCAGGACCTTCGAGTCGAGCAGTCTGAGCTGACCCTTCTCGCCAACTTCGGGCAGGAGCAGGTGGCGCTGGTAGCGAACTCGCTGGTCCTGGGTGAGCGACTGGGGCGCCGACCAGACGAGTCCCTCGTCCTTCCACTTGTTGAAGCCGCCGATCACCGACACGACGTCGGTGTAGCCGAGGTCTTGCAACGTCTTGGTGGCGAAGGCCGAGCGCACTCCACCCGCGCAGTAGACCGCGATCGGCGCGTTCTTGTCGAGCAGACGGCCCTCGACGGAGAACTCGAGGTTCCCCCGCGCTATGTGAACGGCACCGGGGACCGCACCCTGCTCGTACTCCTCGGGCTCGCGCACGTCGAGCAGGGTGAAGTGCTCGAGACGGGCGGCGACGTCGTGGGGATCGATCTCCCTGATCTCCGCCTTCGCCGCGTTCAGTAGGTCTCGGGGTGTGGCCAACGGTCGCTCCTTCTGAGTTGCTAAATATTACCTTATTGGTCAACATTCGACGTCAGCCGACCTGCTAGACCCTTCGCGTGGAACTGCGCGAACTGTTGGCCCGACGGCGCATGGTCCGTTCATTCGACGGCACCGGTGCCGATCAGGCCTGGCTCGATGATATTTGCTCCGAGTCACTGCGGGCGCCGACCGCGGGCAACAGCGCGGGGGTTCGGATGTACAACTTCACCAAGGACCTGGTCGACGACTTCTTCGCGGTGGCGACCGACGCGACGTGGCGCGCCACGTCGCGTCGCGCGCCGGGGCTCGCCCGTGCGGGTGGTGGCGTCGTGATCACCTCGCGGCCGCAGGACTACCTCGCTCGCTACGCCGAGCCCGACAAGCGACGCTCGGGTCTCGATGACGAGTCGGCGTGGCCGGTCCCGTACTGGCACACCGACGCGGCCATGGCCACCATGGCCCTGCTCTTGTTGATCGAAGAGAGCGGTTGGCAGGCCACGATCTGGGGCAACTTCCGACGTGACCGCGACATTCTCGCCTGGGTCGGCGCGATCGACGAACAACTCTTCGCCACGGTGCTGGTCGGTATCGGCGACGACAACGACGTTCCCTCGCCATCGTTGAGTCGCGAGATCGAACCCAGGTCGCAGCGGGTGCGCAGAGTGAGCCGTTAGGGCTGAGCGGCGTCTCGGGCCACGGCTTCGAGGAACTCCACGATGGTCCGAGCACCGAATGCGGTACCCCCCTTGGTCACGTACCCCCGAGCGGCGTCGGAGCGTCCGGGACCGGCGATGTCGAGATGCACCCAGGGACGTCCGGCCGTGAACCGGCGCAGGAAGAGGGCGGCGGATATCGCTCCGGCCTTGCCGGGCTTGCCGATGTTCTTCATGTCGGCGACGTCCGAATCGATATGCGTCTCGTAGCCGTCGAAGAGGGGCATTCGCCACAGGGCCTCGCCGCTGCGTTGGCTCGCGGCGCTGAAGTAGTCCGCCAGTTCATCGGTCGACGCGAAGAGGGCCCCGATCTCGTCGCCGAGGGCCACGTACTGGGCGCCCGTCAGGGTGGCGACGTCGACGATGGCGTCCGGCTCGACCTCGGCGGCGAGGCTCAGACCGTCGGCGAGGATCAGCCGTCCCTCCGCGTCGGTGTTCAGGACCTCGGCGGTCATCCCATTGCGGAAGGTGAGCGTGTCGCCGGGCTTGACGGCCTTGTCACTCGGGAGGTTCTCGGTCATCGGGGCGATCGCGGTCACCCGAACGCGCAGTCCGAGGCGGCTGGCGATGGAGAGGGCGCACATGACGACGGCGGCCCCCGTCATGTCGGTCTTCATCGCCATCATCCCCTCGCCCGATTTGAGCGACAGTCCACCGGAGTCGAACGTGACACCCTTGCCGACCAGGGCGACGTGGGGAATCACCGTTCCCGGCTCCGGGTCGTACGTCGCGTAGACGAGGCGGGTGGGCTGGGCCGACCCCTGGCCCACTCCCAACAGACCCCCGAGGCGCTCCTCCCTGATCCGCGACTCGTTCCAGGCTTCGACCTTGACGCTGGGGTCGTCACCGAGACGCATCTCCACCTGTCGAGCCAGCTCCTTGGGCGGCATCGACGCGGGCGGCGTAT
>Ga0209698_10007493_pt1 | contig 11458 bp, 16 predicted proteins | sample LitLauG_LLR_2012_FD_187203 | JGI IMG/M metagenome (GOLD analysis project Ga0209698, IMG submission 187203) | Freshwater sediment microbial communities from Pennsylvania, USA - Little Laurel Run_MetaG_LLR_2012 (SPAdes) (version 2) | ecosystem: Environmental > Aquatic > Freshwater > Creek >... | reverse complement strand
ATACAGATACATCCGCTCGTCCGGCTGCCGGTAGGTCGTGATCTTCGACAGGTCGCCGCCCACATCGGCCAGCGTCTTGGTGGGCAGGCTGGGCGCGGGCGAGCCGACGGACAGGCCCCGCATCAACCGCAATTTCGGGTCGGAGCGGTCGCAACCGCACAACAGCACCAACGCGATGCCGGCGATTGACGCCGCGACCAACCGACTCCGAGCGCGATTCATCTTCGACACCTAGAACAGGAAATTACCGACCATTTGCAGCGCGCCGAACGCGACCGCCACCGCCATGCCTGCCACGATCATTCCGAACATCACCTTTTCGCCGAACTTGGCGTCGCGAGAGCCTTTGCGCGTTGCCCAGAATATGGAGACGATTATTCCGAACACGGCAATTCCGATCAGCAGGAACGCGAAAACGCCCTCCCCGAAAGCCTGGCTGCGCATGCTTTCGATGCTCAGGTCGAGCTTGGGTGAGGCCTCGTAGCCCACCTCGAAGTTCCAGCCATTCGATTGCAGTGGCAGCGTCATTGCCGGTGTTTCCAGCCGATCGAGGTCCTGAGCAGGTTATAGCCCCAGATGACATTGGCCAGCAGCACCAGCATGCCGAAGATGCCCACCAAGGCCATCATCATCGCGTAGATCTTCACCGTCGCGTCCGCATCGCCGAGGTTGGGCAGGCCACCCACGAGCCCGGCCATCGTGAAGAAGAGGACCATGCCAACCAGCCCGAAGTTATGGATCCAGAAATGCACCTTGACGAGGCGGACGCTGTAGATCGGCCGCCCGGCCAGCCGCGGCACGACGTAGTAGAGCGCGGCGAAAATCGCCATCTCCACCCAGCCCAGCAGGTTGATGTGAGTATGGGCGAGCACGATCTTGTGCCCGTACGCCGAGTAATCGACGAAATTGCGCCAAGACGGGATCCCGCCCATCAACGCGCCCCAGCCAAATCCGATGATGCTGTAGATGATGCAGGCGAACACGAACCACAGCGTGTACCGCGTGAAATCTTCCTTTTCCGCCGGCGACAGTTCAGTGGCCATTGCGCCGGTCCGGCTGGGCCGCGTTGTCGTGGGAGTCCGAGTCGGCACCCTTGCGCACGTCCTTGAAGCGCGACTGCCAGCTGTCAGGAGCCCACATGTCCAGCATCGAGTCGATGAAGCTGGATTTTCCGCTCGGCGGCGCCTGCGCGACCGCGGATCCGCGGTCGGCCTTCAGCTGCGACAGGAACACCGCGATCTTGTGCAGGTCCGCGTCGGGCAGCTTCGACACGTACGCGGCGTCCTTCGGAGCCGGCCCGTGATCCAGGGTGCGGCTCGGGTAGGTCGCCTCCGGATCCTTCAGGAAACGGTACAGGAAGGCCTCGTCGTGCACCGAACCGATGCCGTCCAGGTCCACGCCCATGTTGGTTCCATTGCCCACCGCCCGGTGGCACAGCGTGCAATTGTAGGTTCGGAACAGCTCCGATCCCTTGAATCCGTCCCCGGCGAAGTCGTAGTGGGTGCGGATCGGATACATCACCTTGTTGGAAGACTTGCGATACCACTCCAGGGCCACGTAGTTCTCGATCGCGACAAGCGTGAAGACCACGACGAAGCCGAACAGGATCTTCTCGCCGGTCTTGAGCCGGCGCCACTTTTCCCACATACCGCCAACCGTCCGTAACCGAACCGGAACTATAGCCCCACCCAAAAAGAAGCCGCGCCCCTGGGGGCGCGGTCCTGTGCCGGGTGCCGGGCGATGGATTTACTTGACCAGCACCACGTTCTTCAGAATGCTCTGGTTGTCGGGCACGAACGAATCGCCCATCACGCTCTGCGGCGCATGCGACAGAAATGCCGCCGCGTTCGCGATGTCCTCGTCGGTCATGTTCTTCGCGACCGCCCGCATCGCTCCCAGCGGGTCGTTGGCGCGGCTGCCATCGCGCCAGTGTTTCAACTGGTTGGTCAGGTAGACGTACTTCTGCTGGCCGATCATCGGAAACACCGGATCCGCGCCGCGGCCGTTGTACTGGTGGCAAGACTGGCAGGCCGGCGCCTTGCCGATCACGCCGTACTTGACCAGGATCTCGCCCTTGTACGCCTCGCCGACCTCGGTGCCGGATGCCTTCAGCGCGGCCAGATCCGACTCCTCGCTCGTCCACGGCAGCGTATTCACGAACGCCGCCACGTCGCGCCGATCCTCGGGGGTCAGCTGCTGCGCGAAAATCGGCATCACGCCCTGCGTCAGGTCCTGGCGCTGGCCTTCCGCGAAATTGGTCAACTGCTTGACCACGTACGCGTAGCCGACATTGGCCAGGCGCGGCGTCCCCATCGTATCGTTGCCGAGGCCTTTTTCGCCGTGGCAGCTGGAGCAGGGCGGAACGGAGCCGCCCTTTCCCTTTTCGAAGATCTCCTTGCCGTGCGACGGGTTCGCCGTGACCGGCGCGCCTTCGGCGTACACCGCCGCTCCGAACGCCGCCAGGACTACCGTCAGAAGACAGGCCGGCAGCCGCCGTGTCATCGGGTTACTTGCAACGCGCATTCGCTCCCCCTGCACGCTCACTTGGAGCGCCTTTTCATCATAAAGATGACCACGGCCAGGATGAAAACGAACCAGACAGCGTACATCGCCAGCACTTCGTGGGTCGTCGTATCCGTGTCCAGCATTTAGTTCTCCCTCAAGACAATCGCATGTCGCCGCCCGATCAACTCCTGATCTGCGGCTTGTTCTTGTCGTACTTGTCCACAAACAACCCATAGATCGCCGGCGCGACCCAGACCAACACCACGATGCAGAACAGAACGACCGGTGGGTTATCGACTTCAAGCATGGTTTGCGCGCTCCTGCTCAATGATCTTTGCTGTGGGTCGGCTGCCACGTGGTCGGCGGCAGCCGCTTCACCGTAATCACGACACCCACGAAGAAAAACAGAATGAAGAAGATGTCGATCGTGTAGCCCTTGTCCCACCAGGGCTGCTTGCGCTCGCGCCTGCCGTCCGGCCGGAAGTTGCCCTCGAAATTCGCCATGACCAGACGGTCGCCGACGACGTTGTATTCCTCAAGGTCCTCGCCCTTGGCGAGAAGAGCCTCGATCTGCGGCTTGATGATCCGCAGATCATCCATGGTCACAGGATGGCGCTCGAGCAGCGCGTCGTACTTGGTCTTGCCCTTGTTCGCCGCGACGATCTTGGCCATCGCCTGGGAGTCGTCCAGGCCCTTGAGCGCCGGGTCGTCCATCGATTTGACGTAGGACACGTAGATGGCTGCGTTCGGCCGCTGGCCCCAGAGCGGAAAGGTTATCGCAAAGGCCGTGAAGATCGTCAGCACCAGCAGCCACAGGATAGGCACCGGCAGCCGGTTGTTGTCCTCGGTCAGCCCGCCCAGACTTTCCGATTCCCACAGCTGCTTGGCACGCACGTTCAGCTGATTGTCGCTCATCGTGTCGAGCGGGTTTTCCAGTTGCAAAGCCATGTTTTCTCCAGGTTCGGTCGCGAACGTCCTCAGGTCTCTTACTTAAGGCTCAGCACGAAGTCGATCAGAGACCGGATTTCCGAGTCCGGCGCGTACGACGGAACGTCAGGCGGCGTCACCCGCTTGCCGTCGCGGTAGTCGATGTACTCGGCGCGCCACTTGTCGAAATCGATCGGCTTGCCATCCGCGTCCTTGGTGCCCCACAGGTAATCGAAGCGCGGCATGATCGAATGCGGCTGCACCAGGCGCGGATTGAAGAAGTGCATCATCATCCATTCCTTCGAGCTGTTGCGCGAGCCCACGTGCAGCAGGTCCGGAGCCTTGCGGTCGGAGCCGAACGCGGTGGGCGATTCGCCGTTGAAGTCGCCCAGCGCCGGCGGCGCACCGAACACCTGCCAGTCCTGCGTCTCCTCCGGCAGCAGCGTGTGGCACCACCAGCAGCCTTCGCGCACGAACATCGACTTGCCCTTGCCGACCTGCGCGATATCCGCGTCGGACGCGACCTTCAGCACGTCCTTCGGCGTCCACCCGCGCGTTGCGGTCAGGTTCTCGATGTAGGAAACGTTCTGGTCGCCCTTGCTGACCTTGGCGATCCCGAACACCGCGCCTTCGGACTTCTTGGCCTCCAGGATCTTGCCCTGCTGGATCGCCAGTTCCTGAACATCGCCGCCGAGCGTGATCGGGTGCAGGATGCCGCTCGGAAACGGCGTGCCGGCCTGGAACACGTAGACATAGGAGGGTTTGTCGATCGCCGTGCCCGTCTTGGGATCGGTCCTCAGCATCACCTTCAGCGGTTTGTTCCAGCCGAGCATGAACGGGTCATCGACATTGAACCCGGTCTCCCGACCCGCCGACAGCTGCTTGTCCAGCGAGATATCGGTCGCGGACACCGCCCGCACGTCGATGGTCGGAAGCACGAGCGTGATGAACATCGATGTGCCGAGCGCGATCCCGAACATGCGCGCCCCGATCTTGTACTCTCTGAATGCCATTGGTCAGTCCCTCTCGCGCCGCTCGTTTTACCGCTCGTAGGCCAGTTCGTGCGGCATCCGGCCCTCGGGCACTACCGTGCCTTCGCGCGCCGTCATCCACATGTTGAACAGCCACAACAGGTTGCCGGTGAACACCAGCGTGCCTCCGATCCAGCGGGCGATCATGTACGGGTGCTCGGCGATCACCACGTCGATGTACGGCACCTCGTAGATCTTGCCGGCGCCCTGGATCAGCCCGGCGATCGTCATCGACACCCAATAGATCGTGAACCCGATCAACAGCAGCCAGAAGTGCATGTTGCCCAGCGTCAGCGACCACAGCTTGCGGCGCAGGATCGTCTGAATTCCGTAGTACACGGCCGCCGCTTCCATGAAGGTCGAAAATCCAAGCAGCGCCAGGTGCGCATGGGCGACGATCCAGCCGGTGCCGTGGATGTACCAGTTGATCGCGCGCGTCTGCTGGAACCCGCCCTGCATGTTCAGCGGGATCGCCATCAGCACGCCGGTGATCGTGAACCGCACTTCCAGGTTCTCGACGAACATGTGCCATTTGCCCTGCATCGTCAGCGTCAGGTTCGACACGAACGCGATGGCAGGCACCAGGATCAGCACCCCTTCCACCGACGCGAACGACTTGAGCCACTCGGGCAGCGGCGACGACATCAGGTGGTGGGCCGCCGGCGTCGAGTAGAACACCACGACCGACCAGAAGTGCAGGTGGCCGATCCGGTGCGAGTAGAGCGGATTGCCGGTCACCTTCGGAATCGTGTAGTAGGCGATCGCCGCCGCCACCGGAGTGATCCAGAGGCCCAGCACATTGTGGGCAAACCACCAGGTCAGGTACGCCTCGGTCAGCCCGGTCAGGTGGAAGAACTCGGGCGAGTTGCCGACGATGAACACGATCGTGACCATGAAGGTGGCGGCGCCGAAGAACCAGTTGGTCGTGTAGATGCCCTGGGTGCGGCGCTTGATGATCGTCATCCAGACGTTGACGGCCATCGGCAATGCGATGAAGGCGGCGATGTACAGGTCGATGAACCACGGGAAATCCGAATACTCGCGTCCCGAGGTGACGCCGGCCCACAACACGACCAGGCCCAGCGACAGCCCGATGTTCCAGAGGAAGCAATTCCAGATTCCGAGCTTTTCGGACCACAGCTTGGTGTTGCCCAGCGCCGGCGTGATGTACATCATCGCCATCGCGAACGCCATCGAAATCCAGCCGAAGATCACCGCGTGCACGTGCACCTGGCGCATGTGCCCGAAGGCGAACCACTCGTTGCCGGTCACCATGTCGGGGAACGCAAGCTTCGATGCGTTGAACGATCCCAGGCCGGTGCCGATCACGAACCAGACGATCGATGAGAAACCGAAGAAGATCGCGGACGTTCCCGATGGAATCTCTTCTTCCCTGGCAAACAGGTACTTAAGCATGTTCTGCCCCCTTCAAATCGAATCCGTCATGCATCGCCGCGCTTCTGATCCCGCTTCTTCGGGGTCAGAACATAGAACGAAAGCAACATACTGGAAAATGCGAGCGTCATTCCCAACAAGCCGGCGATCAAGGCCATGGACTCCCCCGTCTGACGTAGTGCCGTTGTGCAAATTCGCGCGTCAACCCTGCGCGCGTTCCAGGGCTTCGTGACGCGACAGGCCGACCACCATGATCAGCATGAACGCGATGCCGAACACGATCATCGCCCAGTCGATGAACCCGGTGAAGGTCGAAGGGTCGTACGCGAGATGGCCCGGGCCGCCCCAGTCGGCGAAACCTCCGCGGCCCAGAAGGCACATCATGGCGGCGCCGAAAACGCTGCCATTGCCCATCCCGGTCAACATGCCCCCGATCAGGATCAACCAAAACGATTTTGCAGTGAGCGACCCGCTTGCCATTCCCTCTCCCCCGATTCGATCCGCAATTGCCTGTGACCGTTAACGAACTGTTACTTCTTCGGGCCGTCCCGCCAACAACGCCGTTCAAGCCCGCTTTAACGCAATGCAGCACCCTACGTGGCAACCCGCACCATGGGTGAAACGCGAATGAGACTTCTTCCAATCGACGGTGTTTTCCATCGGTGCCCCGGTCGTCGGAATTCGATTGTACGGACCCGACGACGGACGGCGCGTCAACATGGGATCGTGATCTGCCCCGAAATGCGCGCCGCCCGAACCGAAAGGTTGCGCGGCATCCGGCAACCGGATGTGGATCGACGCAACGCGTTCAAGGAAATGGACTTCATCCGCTTCAGTCAGTCGAAACCACCAATGGCAGCAACCCGCTTCCTGCAATTACCGGGAAACTGGGACCGGCCTCCCGACACCTCGGGGTCGCCGAGCGCTCCTCCGCCGATTCCGGCTGTCGCCGAATCGGAACTTTTATTATCGAAGTGATGATAGAAATCAGTGTCACGCACTGTCAAGCTCATTGCACTAACGTTTATCCGTATAAGGTATTGAACGTATCAAAACGACGCGCGGTTGATTCGCATTCGCGCAGACGCTTCTTAGATCGAAGTCAGATTTCGCATCGCAACGCGTGCGATTCCGACATTTCGACGCGAAGTGCGAATCATTTGTCCGAGCCCGGTTGCGACGCAGGCAGCGTCGCCTCGCCGGTGAGTTTTTCGTGCTCGAGCCGGCGCGTCTCCTGCAGATACCAGTCCTTCACTTTCAAACTGGCGAGGTAGTCGGCCAGCAGGTTCCTCTCGTCGACCGGCAGCGCGGCGAACGACGGCATCCGGTACTGCGGCTTCAGGCGTGAAGGCAGGATCTGCTGCGGATCCGGAGACGACAGGTACGCGAACAACCAATCGCGCGACCTGAGCGACCCGATTCCGTCCAGCATCGGCGCGGGCACCGCCTGCAACATGTCGCGCAAGGTGTACAGCGAGTGGCAGTCCTTGCAGCGGTACTTGCGATACAGGTCCATCGCCGCCCGCGCCGTTTCGGGCGGCGCGGCACTGTAGAACGGAATCTCCTTGTCGCGGGCCCCCGACTTGAGCATCAGGGCCCGGGCCAGGCCCGCCGCAAGAACCGCCGCGACCGCCCAGAGAATGATCCGTTCGCCGCGCCTCACGCCTTCTGCGACGTCGACTGCCGCAGCGCCGCCTGCTGCGCGAGATGGCGCTCGCGGCTTTCCATCTGGCTCTTCATCACCTCGCGCGCCTTCGCGAACTCCTCGGGAGTCATCTTGTCCTTATCGTCCTCGTTGAAGACGACGTACTTGATGTCCTCGTCGAACTGCTCGTTCTTGAAACCCCAGCGCATCCAGTAGATGACCGCAATGATGATCAAGGCGCCGGCGACCAGCCACAGGTAAATGGTCCAGCCATCCGGAAGCGAATCGAGAAAGCCCATTTTCCAACCTCCTGCCCTACCTCGGTAGGACTCGCACACGGCAAGCGTACGCCATCATAATTCCGCCACATCCTTACAATACGCGCTGACGGCGGAAATTTTCGATGCGCACGAAGCCACGTTACCTGCTCGGAGCAGCGGCCCTGATGATCGGCAGCGGACTCAATTACTTCGGGGACCGCCTGCTGGGAGTCACGCTGGAGCTGTTCCACGGCCTGTCCACCTTCAGCTTTGCATGGATGGTGGACGTGTTCCTGGTACCGTTCATCGTCGGCCTGGTCATCGCGGTGATCTTCGGGCGCGGCGGATATTGGCTCTGCTACTTTCCGCCGCTGATCGTGCGGACCGTTTCCTATGCCTCGATCTATTTCAGCGGCCAGGTGCCGGAGGGCAGCCGGCTCATTCCCATGGGATGGTGGGGTTTCTTCGTGATCCTCGCGATGGAATCCTCGGCCATCGGCGGAGTGCTGGGCGAGGTGATGATCAAGCGGACCTACGGCCGCTCGCCACCGGGCGGTCCGATGCGCAAGACGCTGGAGCCGGGCTCGACTCGCAACCCAGAATGAAAGTGCGATTCGCACCGCCGAGTCCGCAGGAGCGGGCCCGCAGAGCACGTTTCGTCCAGGCCACGCTGATCACGTGCGTTGCGCTGCTGATGATCGGGGGCAGCCTGCACGTGGTGCTGCTCGGTTCGATCCGGATGGACGAAATGCGCGACAAGGCCACCTACAACCTGCGCGAGGAGCAGTCGCACCTGCGGGCGGCCGGCGAGGACATCGTGCTGCACCAGCGCAACGAAAAGCTCAAGCGCGCCGCGGCCGAAGCGCAGCCGTTTGCCGTCGGATACACGCTGGAAGAAGCCAGTGCCCTGTTGACCAGGCCGCAGTGGGACGAGCTCGATTCGACCGTGCTGGTTCCTGCAGGGACCTTTCAGATGGGCACCGATTACAAGCTGGCCGACGCCCAGGACCAGCCGCAGCACGCGGTCACGCTGCCGGCTTACCGCATCGACAAGTACCTGGTGACCAACGCCCAGTACGCGCGCTTCGTGGCGGCCACCGGACACCGTCCACCGTCGACCTGGAAAGGCGGCCGCATTCCAGACGGCAAGCTGCTGGATCCGGTGACGCTGGTGAGCTGGTTCGATGCGCAGGCCTACGCGCAATGGGCCGGCAAGCGCCTGCCAACCGAGGCCGAATGGGAGAAGGCGGCGCGTGGAACCGACGCGCGGCGCTGGCCCTGGGGCAATGCGATGGATCCGAAACGCCTGAACACTTACTACAATGTGGGCTCCGCCACCAAGGTCGACTCCTACGCGAGCGGAGTCAGCCCGTACGGCGCGTTCGACATGGCCGGCAACGTCGCCGAATGGATCGACGACGACTTCCTGCCGTACCGGGGCACGAGCGCGACGGCGGACCTGTTCCAGGGCAAGGTCGCGCGCGCGCTGAGCGCCGAAGACCGCTCGATGAAGCTGTCCGATCAGGTCCCCGTGAAGGGGCATTACAAGGTGTTGCGGGGCGGTTCATGGAAGAGCGATCCGTTTTCGACCGCCACCTACCACCGCAGCTATGCGTGGCCGAATTACGCCTCGGACTTCTTCGGCTTTCGCTGCGCCCGGGATGCCGACACGGCTCGGGCCGAGGCGTCCAGATGAGCCCATCGTTCTGGCTGAACGCGGCCGGCTGGCTGAGCTGGCTGCAGGCCGAGGCGCCCGCGGCGGCGCCGGTCGACAGTTATCGATTCCTGCACGTGACGATCGATACGCCCTGGCATATTTTCCTGTTCCTGCTGATCGGCGTATTCGCCCCGTTCATCCTGATGGTGGTGCTGGTCTGGAGAAACTCCTGGAGGAAATGGAGCCGCCCCGATACGCAGGAACACGGCGGCGAACCCGGCGAACCGAGCTCCCATGATCCTTGATGCCTTCAAGCTCGCGCGCCCGCGCAGGGGCATGCGGCTGCTGCTGTCCGTGTTGCTGGCGTTGAACGCGGTTTTGCCGGCGCACGCGGCCGAGGCCGGGCCGGGCAACGAAGGCGCGCAGGTGCTGCAGTCGTTCGAAAAGTCGCAACCCGCCGCGGTCGTCGACGAGACGCTGCGCACGCGTCACAAGGTGATGTTCCTGCTCGGGATCCCGCTGCTGGCGCTGCTGCTGATCACCGGCGCGCTCGGCATCGCGACCGGGCTGTTTGGAAAGCCGCTGTTCGTGCTGCACATGCTGTTCGCCGGTTTGAGCGTCACGCTCGCCATCGTGCACGCGATCGTCGGTCTCGTCTGGTTTTACCCGTTCTGAGCCCCGATCCGCTGGTCGCGAAACCGCTTCCAGCCGACGCATCGCCGTGGGCATGGCGGCGGCTGGCGCTGCTGTACTTCGCCTCGGGCGCGACCGGCCTCGCATACGAAGTGCTGTGGGCACGCCTGCTGGCCTCCCAGTTCGGCGTCAGCATATTCGGGGTGATCGTCGCGACGGCCGCATTCATGGCCGGCCTGGGCGTCGGAGCCGTCGCCGGGGCGCGCTGGATCGAGCGGCCGCGCCTTGCGCCCCTGACCGTGTTCGGCCTGCTCGAAGCCGGCGTCGCGCTGTACGCCTTGCTGGTTCCGGTGCTGGCCCTCTCGTTGGGGCAAGGCCTGGACGCGCTGGCTCCCCGACTGACGCTCGACCAATGGTTCGCGGTGCAGGCGGCCGCCTGCTTCGCTCTGTTCGCCATTCCAGCGTGCGCGATGGGCTTCGCGTTCACCAGGGTCCTGGCGGCCGCGCATGAGCGGCCGCACGCAGTAGGACAGCTGTATGGCCTGAACACGCTGGGAGCCGCGTGCGGCGCGCTGGTTCCGCTGTGGACCCTTCCGAGCTACGGGTGGGCCGCATCGGCGCGCGGCGTTGCGCTGGTCGGCTTGTCGATCGGCATCGCGGCGCTTTGGATAGGCCGTCGCGCGCCGGCGCGCCTCGAGCCGCCCGGTGGCGCAGAAGGCGCTTCGCTCGAGGCCTCCGGCGGCGACGATCGGACCGCCACCCCGGATCCCCGCTGCTCCGGCGCGCGGCCGCCCCTGCGGACGCTGATCGTTTACGCGGGAATAGGAGCCGCCGCCCTGGTGCTGGAAATCGGGTGGACGCGCCTGTACGGGATGGTCCTGCTTCGCACCGAGTACGTTCTCGCGATGGTTCTGGCGGTCTACCTGCTCGGACTCGCGCTGGGAAGCCTGATCGCCGAACGACTCGAGCACCGGGCCGTGGCGTGGATCCTGCCCGTGCTGGCGGTGGCCGGAGTACTGGAGAGCCTGTTCGCGCTTCCCGTGCTGTCCGCGCGACTCGAGAGCGCCCGCTTCACGTCGCTCGGCCAGGCGATCGCGGTCCAGGCGCTCGCGCTGGCGGCGCTGACGCTGCCGGTCACGCTGGTGCTGGGCGCGTGGCTGCCGATCCTGAGCCGCCGCTGGGACGGCCGGCAGAGCGGCGCGTGGCTGTACGGTTGCAACTGCGCCGGCGCCGCCCTGGGCTCGATCGCGGCCGGCGCGGTGCTGATCCCGCTCGTCGGTACCGCAGCCGCCGTAGCACTGGCCGGTCTTGCGCTGCTGGGGCTGGGTCTGACGTTCAGCCCGTCGCGACGAGCCTGGCTCGTGTTCCCGATCGCGGCGCTGGCAGCGATACCGGCCGGCCGCTT
>Ga0209698_10007492_pt1 | contig 11458 bp, 9 predicted proteins | sample LitLauG_LLR_2012_FD_187203 | JGI IMG/M metagenome (GOLD analysis project Ga0209698, IMG submission 187203) | Freshwater sediment microbial communities from Pennsylvania, USA - Little Laurel Run_MetaG_LLR_2012 (SPAdes) (version 2) | ecosystem: Environmental > Aquatic > Freshwater > Creek >... | reverse complement strand
ACCTGCGTGTGCGGTCGGGTCTCCGGTCTGCACACGCAGGTTGTGGCCGCGCGCCACAATGCTCCCGTTTCCGTCGGCCAGCACCGACCCGATCGGCAGTCCGCCTTCGATGAGTCCCGCCCGGGCTTCCTTCAAAGCCTCACGCACAAGCATCTGGACGTCCATCTCGCCGCTTAGTCCTTTCGGGAAACACGTACGTGGTTTCCCACAAAGTTTGTTAGAGGATAAACACGACCGCACGGAATGGTTATGATTTAGTTAGCAATTAACTTATTGATATTGCAACTGCTTTCCGACTTTGCATCCCCCGTCGGTGCCATAGGGCACCCCGACCGTGTCATTGACGCTGGCTCAGTGTACGGGCATTCTCAGATAGTTCACAACTGGGTGCAGTAGAAGGCTTTGTGTGGAGTACTCGCCAGGCAGGCGAGCGAAGACTGGGGATCCACAACAAAAGCCGGCAGAGCCGGACGGGAAGATCTTCCCGGCCTGACGAGTTCATGGGGGAACAGGCCAATTGTTCGCGACTGAAGTCATAGAGCGAGGACACCGAAGCGTGCTCAGCGAGAAGATCAGAACAACCAGCCATTTTTCTCTGTTCGCGGACGTGACTCCGGCTGAATTCGAGACCATCATGTCCGCGGCGCGCGAGAAGCGTTTTTCGCGCAGGGAGACCATCTTCACGGAAGGCGATCCTGTCCGCCACGTGACGATGTTGCTCTCGGGCTTTGTCAAAGTCACGCAGATGGGTGTAAACGGGAATGAAGTGATCCTCCGGCTGAACGGCGCCGGAGAGATCGTCGGTTCCTACCGGGTTTGCACGAACTGCACGCATTGCTCGACCGCACAGGCAGTGCAACCGTGCGTTGCCTGGATTTGGGACGCGGCGGTGTTCGAAAGGCTGCAGGCGAAGATTCCGGCATTTCGTCGGAATTCAGTACGCGCGCTGGAAGAGCGGCTGCAGGAAATGGAGCAGCGCTTCCGCGAAGTTTCTACCGAAAAGGTAGGGTCGCGCCTGAGCAGCGAACTGGTCCGCATCTCGGACCGGCTGCGGCGCAGCAACGATGGCATTCTGGAGATCACCCTGTCGCGGGCGGAACTTGCTCAACTTACCGGAACCACGCTGTTCACAGTAAGCCGGCTGCTCTGCCAATGGCAGAACCAGGGAATCGTCAGAATCCGCCGCGAGTCTGTACTGGTGCAGGATTTCCGCGCTCTCGCTCAGCTTTCTCAAACCGAGGACCGCGAATCCGCGTAGAGAGCCAAACGGCTCGTTCCGTCCGGTTGACACCTCCTAGGACAGGCCGAGATTCCCCGCCGCCGTATCCACGATCGTCTTTCCGATCATCAGCGATGCCGTCGCGGCCGGAGAAGGCACATTCAACACATGCAGCACCTTGCCTGACGGCACGAACTGGAAATCATCCACCAGTGCGCCATCCGGCTTTAGCGCCTGTGCCCGCACGCCGGACCCCGAGGGGACCAGGTCGCCGGCCTGGATCTCGGGCAGCAGTCGCTGCAGGGCTGCTACGAATGCTCGCTTGGAAAGTGAGCGCTTCCACTCTCCCAATCCGTTGCGCCAATGCTTGCTGGCCATGCGCCAGAATCCCGGAAACGCGAGTGATGACGCCAGATCCCGCACACTGATGTCGCTGTGCCGGTAGCCTTCCCGCGCCAAGGCCAGCACTGCATTCGGGCCGGCATCGACTTTTCCCGAAATCCGTCGCGTGAAATGCACGCCCAGAAATGGAAATCGGGGATCGGGCACAGGATAGATTAATGCCCGCACCAGGGAGGACCTCTCAGCAGTCAGGTCGTAGTACTCGCCGCGGAACGGAACAATTATGATTCCGGGATCGTCCCCCGCCATGCGCGCGATCCGGTCACTGTAAAGGCCGGCACAGTTCATCAGCGATCTCGTCGCATAGACGCCTCGCTTCGTCTCCACCACGATCAGCTGCGCCGAGCGCCGGATTGCAGTCACCGCTGCAGATGTGCGTATGCAGCCTCCGTTCTGCGCGATCAACTCGGCATATTTTTCGCACACACGAGCGTAGTCAGTGACGCCGGTTGCAGGGACGACCAGAGCCTGCAATCCGTGGGCATGCGGTTCAATCTCGCGCAATTCCTGTGGACCGACCAGGCGGAGTCCTGTAAGGCCGTTCGAGACACCGCGCTGACGTAACTCCTCCAGCCGCAAAAGTTCATCTTCCCCAGTAGCAACAATCACTTTGCCGCATACGTTATGCGGAATTCCGTGTTCGCGGCAGAAGTCCACCATCGCAGCCGCGCCTGCCACGCAAAGACGGGCTTTCAGGGAACCTGGTTTGTAGTAAACGCCGGAATGAATTATGCCGCTATTGTGGCCGCTCTGATGGCGGGCTACCCGGTCCTCCTTCTCCACCAGCAAGAGCTTTTGCCGCGGAAAGCGCCGAGTGATTTCGAGTGCCACCGCCAGACCGACGGCGCCTCCACCAATGATGATCACATCGTAACTGGAATCGGTCATACCGGCGGCCTGGAGCGCCACTCTCAGTCGCGTTCGCGTGCAACCAGAAACCCCTTAGTTTACGACGAGTGCCACGGTCGTGCTTTGCCCGGCGTCGGCGGGTGTTCCTGAAGAGGTACCGGTCACAACGATGTGATAAGTCACGGGCGGAGGTGGCTGTCCTCCGCCACCTCCGCCACTGCTCACACCGGCACACGAGATCAGGAGCATGAGGAGCAAACATGAAATCATGCATCCGAGGAATTGACGCCGTCTTCGCGAATTTTGAATTCCAGTAATACTCGAACCAAACATCAGGAACGCTGCGGCAAACCATCCGGCAACTGGAGTAAACCTTCCTCTCGAGGATCCCTGTGAGTCCGCACGATAAGCCTTGGTGGAGATGTTCAGGACTACATCTGCCGCCGAATTGCCGGGCGTCACCGGCGTCGACGGATTAAAGACGCACTGCGCCCCCACCGGCAGCCCCGAAGTACACGCCAGGGCCACCGCCGCATTGAAAGTGGACCCGACCGGTTGCACCCTTAGGGCGTATGGCCCGCTTGTCTGTCCAGCCGTAACGCTCTGGCTCGCCGTGGAGGACGTCACCAGAAAGTCCTGTGCCACGGTCAACGCAATGGTCGTGCTGTGGCCAGGAGCGCCGTTCGTATCCTGCGTGTTGATTTTGATGTTGTACGTCCCTGGAGTCGCGTTATTCGGAACGCTCATCGCAGCAGACAGATTCAACGTGCTTCCCGCTGAGACCGTCACCGGACTCGCCGGGCTCAGCGCACAAATCGCTCCCGATAGCGCACCGGCATTACAACTGATGTTGATCCGGCCGCTATAGGAGTAAACCGAGGTGAGTTGAAGACTCGCCGTAGCCTGAGAACCCGGAGTCGCAGAGAGTGTCTGCGTTCCCGAGACGGTATAGTCGCCCACGTTAAACGCTACCGGCAGCGTATGCACCGTGGATCCCGAGGTCCCCGAAATATTGAGAGTGTAAGCACCGGCGGCAAACGAATTTCCGTTGATTGTGAGTGTCGCGGTGGACGGAAACGAACTCACCGAAGCGGGACTGATGCTGCAGCTTCCGGCGCCATAGGTCGTCGGACAGTTCAAGGTCACAGTCCCCGCGAAACTGTCGAGCGAACTCACAGAGATCGTCCCCGTCGTTCCCGTGCTCCCAGCGTTCACCTCGGGGAATGTCCCGGACTCACTCAAAGCGAAATCCGAGTTCGCCGTAACCACGAGATTGAATGACGTGCTGACGGAAGTGGACGTGCCACTGGTGGTCGCCTGCAGCGTCACCGGATACGTGCCGGCTGCCGTTGCGCTTGGCACGGCAACACTGGCCGTCATATTCACCGGAGACCCCTGCCTGGGATTCACAATGTTGCCAGGCGTCAGAGTGCACGTTGCCGCCGGGACACTCGTACTGCACGAAACGGTGACGCTCTGGCTAAACGATCCGGCCGCGGTAACCTGGAAACTCACCGGAGAGGACGCAGATCCCCGTGCCACCGTGACGCTGGCGGGTAAGGGCGCAGTCATCCCGAAATTGAGCAAGTGCAAAGTCACCGGTACCGAGTGCGTTACATGACTGGCATCGGATCCAGCAGCTTTCACACTGAAGCTGTAATCTCCCGCGGCCCCGCCAACTGCCACGCTAAAGGACGTCTGATTCCCGGGGATGAAACTCGCTGGAGATGGCGTGCAGGTGCTCGGCGGAGTTGTCGTACCGGCTACGCAACTGAGCGTCACAGAACTTCCATATCCGTTCACTGCAGTCATCGTGCCCAGGAAAGCGATCGACTGTCCCACGAACCCGGTAAGCGGACTGTTCGACACTGAGAACTGAAAATCGGGTGTAATCACCAGATTGAATTGCCACATCCCGCGTCCGTACGTCGAAGCACGTAGCAATTGCTGTCCACCGTGGTTGAACACTGCGAGCGCCGTGACTGGAACGTTGGGAAGATATCCTGCCTGATTTGTACCGGGACTCGGCCCTAATTCGGTCCAGTTCGGTGCGGCCTTGGGACTCGCAAATACTCCCACATCGGTTCCCACAAAAACCTGCGACATCGCTGGGTAAACCACGACCGCATTGACCGGCGAATCCGGAAGGTTCCCTGTGAAATCAGTCCACGTCACTCCGGCATTGGTTGTCTTCCACACGTGACCGGTTCCACCCGTGAATCCCATCACCGTTATGTATGCGGTATTCCCCGTTGCGTCTGAGGAATCGGTGGCCACACTCGAAATCGGAAACTGATTGGGATTGATGTTACCAAGTGGCCCATTTTCGGTGACATCCGCAAACGTTGTGGGCCCCGCAGTCGCATTCGTCGTGACCCAAACCCGGCCGCCCGGCGAACTCAACGGTCCTTCCGTAGGCCCCCATCCGCTGGTAGTAGCGTAGATTGTTCCCGATCCATAGCTGTCGATCCTTCCCGCCGCAGCCAGCCCGCGCACCTGATTCACTTCACTTCCCGAGCACGTCCCAGAACCCAGCGTGTCAAAATTCGGACTCAAGGCCGTGAAAGCTCCGCCGCTGCGGGGTCCACGCCAAACGCGGCACGTCCCGATCAACATCGACGAGGAAGACCCGGGATCGAGAATGTACGGGAAATAGAACCCGCCATCATCACCATCGAGCGCGCTGCTGGTCACCGCGAAATTAAACTCACCATTGTTGCAGCTCACGCCGTTCGAACAGAGCTGGACGCCCAGGCCTTCCGGCGGGACGTCTGGATTCGACGCATAGAAATTGAGCGGCACAATCGGATCGATCGCGTTGTATCCGCCATCTCCTCCCAGAACGTTGCCCCAACTCCGATTCGCCGTGGCCTGGGCCGTTGCGGGAGAACCATTGTCCTGCGTCCCACCCAGCAGGATATTGGGATCGTTTGGATGCTGCGAAAAGCTCACGAACTGGGCCATCGAACCCAGACTCTGGTTCAGGTCGTCAAACTGGTTCACCCCCGCACACGATCCCGAAGTGAGGCCCGAGTATCCATCGAGCGCCCGGTAGATTCCGCCATCATTCGCAAAATAGAGGAGAGCATTCCCCGCATCGCTGCCCGAAGCAGGAATGGCGCCGGCCAATGCATGCTGGTCCGGATGCACATGCGAAGGCGCGGCGACGGGGCTGCACCCATAAACGTGCGTGAGATTCATGAAGGGAGTGACTGCGCACGTCGGATTTCGCGAGGTGATTCCGCACTTATAAATATTGACGGCTCCCGCATACAGTTCTGTATCCGCGCCGTCGGGGATGGCAAGCAATTCCAGATTGTAAGTTCCCTGCTCTACACCGCACCCGCGGCCGTCTCCGCAATTCGCAATCCCGAGGTCAGAGATTGAGTTCCACGACGCGCCGCCATCCAGGCTTTGCCAGATTCCGCCGTCGACGACCGCTCCACCTGCGCCGAGATCCACGTACCAGGCGTACATTTCATTGCGTTCCGGCACCACCGTGATCTCTCCGCGATAAATCGGGCAGTTATATCCGTTGGATGTAGAGGTCGGCGGACAGGCGCTCGTGTTTAGTAATGCGCCTCCCGGCTGATTCGCCAGCCGAGTCCAGTTGACGCCGTCGCGGGAAGAGTAGAGGCCGTGAAAACGCACAGCCGCAAAGAACTGTCCCGCAATCCCGTTGTAAACGACGGAAGTCGCCGAGGTCGCATCGATCGCGCCGCCGGGATCGGATAGTGCGTCATAGGTCCAGCTCTGTCCCGCATCCAGTGAGGTGTAGAGTCCCCGCGTGGTGGCGCTCGTGACCGCGCCCTCGACTAGTCCTTCCGAACTCGCCGCCATCGCTGCCACGACCGTGCTCGTCTGTCCCACACCGGTGCTAAAGGCCATTCGTGCGCCGCCCAGACCACTAAACGCAAGCGCGCCGCCGTTCGCCGTCGAGATCAAGCCCCACGAACTTCCGCCATCCGCGGACCGCAGGATGCCGAGCCCAAAATAAGAATCGCTGGAATTGTTCGCTTCCCCGGTAGCTGCGAGGATCACGCTCTTGGCCGGATCATTGTTGCCCGGCTGAATCGCCATCGCCCCAATCGAAAGCGTCGCCTGATTGTCGGTCACCGGCGTCCAGGAAACAGCATTCAGATTCGGATTCGCCGCATTCGTCGACTTCCAGATGCCGCTCTGCGCTCCGCCAATGTAGATCGTGTTCCCCGATGGGTCCGCCGGGTCGATCGCCACCGCCGTCGCCCGGCCCGCAACCTGGTGATAGTCCTGCGTACCATTTCCGCTCGCGTCCGAAGCCAACGGAACAGGTCCGAGCGAAGTCCACGACCCTTGCGTAAACGACACCTGCGGATTTGCATTCGGGTCCGCTCTGAAATCATGCGCCCGCAAGCGCACCTTCTGCTGGAAGGCTCTGCGGCGCAGTTCCGCCGTTGGTAGACGCCGTACTACACGGCCGCGATAGAACCACGCATCGCGTTCCTCAACGTGATCTCCGTCAGGACCGGCCCCTCCATCCCGAGGAATGTTCGCGGATTGCGTCTGAGAGAAGGAGGAGAGCAATAGAATGAAGCACGCCCGCGCCAGAACTCGCCACCAGCACCGCGCACGGCAACTCGACGGGATCGCGTCGCTCACGTGCCAGTATCGGAACCTGGCGCCGATGAATCAATGCAAAACGAAACTTTTGGGCACATCTTGGACCAATTCGGGAATCGTGAGTTCGACCGGCAGCAGCGGTTCCGCTCTCATGCTGTAATAGAAGTCAGGAGGACCCTGTATGAAGCGATTCGCGTTTGCCGCGGTAGCTATCTTTTTATCCGCAATCCCCGCGTTCGCTCAGCAATCCAAACCGGATACCGAACTGCTCGTGGCCGCCGCAGCCGATCTGAACCCTGCGCTCAAAGACATCGCTCAGCAGTTTGAGAAGAAAACCGGAGTCCGCGTCAAACTCTCGTTCGGAGCCTCCGGGGCTCTTACGCAGCAAATTCAGAACGGAGCTCCATTTGATATTTTCTTCTCCGCTGACCTGGAGTATCCGCGACAACTCACCGCCCAGGGCCAGGCCGATGCTGCCAGCCTCTACAAATACGCGCTGGGAAAGCTCGTCCTCTGGGTTCCAGCCGACTCTCCGCTGGATTTGCAACATCAGGGGATGAACGTATTACTGGATCCGTCCGTGAAGAAAATCGCCATCGCGAATCCACAACATGCCCCCTACGGACGAGCGGCGGTCGAAGCGCTGCGGCACGCAGGTTTGTATGATCGCGTGTCCTCGCGTTTCGTAATGGGCGAAAACGTCTCGCAGACCGCCCAGTTTGCGGAGTCTGGCAACGCGCAAGTAGGGTTCGTCGCCCTGGCCCATGCCATGTCCCCCGCGGTCAAAGATAGAGGCAAATATTGGGTGATTCCTGCGGATTACTACCCGCCTCTGGAGCAGGCGGTCGTCATCGTCAGCAAATCACAGCACAAAACCGAGGCACAAAAGTTCCTGGAATTCCTCAGGACAGAGGAAGCCCAGAAAATTCTCAAAGCTTACGGCTTCACACTTCCGCAGAGTTGAAGATTTTCGCGGCGATTTCTAGTGGCGGGAACTACGATTTTCTCAGTGCCGGTGCAGCGTTCTGGGTGAAGAAGTTTGGCGGGAGACTCTTCGCGCGGGAACCATCAGGCTTACATGATGTTCTTCGAACGTAACCCTGGGATCGTGGGACGCCCTCTCGGCATAGGAGGCGAGCGCCTGCAGGAAAGTCTGCATTTCCACGCGTACCTGCTCGTTTCCCGTCATATGGGAAAAACTCCTTCGACGGTATTCTCTGCCTTTCATTTCTACAATCCTGGTCGCCGGATACGTCGAGTTCCGGGCGATTCCCTGTGGCCGGTATCGAAAACGTCGCCGGCACCAATCAGTTCTGGGGGGAAGCAGTAACAGTACTTTGGAATGAAACTCGAGTAAATAGCACCTTCAGGCCATGAACATGGATAAACAACAGGGAAAAACGGGATTTACAGCCTGCCACCCCGCAATGTGATGGCCGTGGGAAGGAGTTCTGCGGTCAGCCCGCTCTGCGCGATCTGAGCCGAGACTAGCTTGTGCGCCCGTGAGATCGGGCTTCGAGGATCGAGGAAGATCAGCACCGAGGGACCTGCTCCGCTCAGAACCGCGCCCAATACTCCACCCTTGCCTTTCAATTGCTGCAGACAAGGCAGCAGCGGGCATAGCGCGGCGCGATAGGGCTGGTGAATGCGGTCCTCGAGCGCGGCACTCAGAAAGTCAGGCCTGCCCTGCATAAACGCGCTCAGCAACAGCATGGAATTCTGCACGTTCGTCACCGCGTCCGCGCGCGAATATTGAGCGGGAAGCACTCGTCGGGCCTCCTCGGTCGAGAGAGGCTGGTCCGGAATCGCCAGCAACAGGGGCCACTTTCCCTTCGGACGAATGACCGCCACCTGTGCCTCCGCTTCTCCGGACATGCGGGCGACCGTCAACCCGCCCATCCAGCACGCCGAAGCATTGTCGGGATGATGCTCACGGCGCGAAGCTTCTCCGACAATCTGCGCCTCCGTCCACTTGAGCCGTCCGAAATGATCGGCCAGGGCGATGCCGGCAAGCCGGGCAGCTGCCGAAGACCCACAACCCTTCCCGATGGGGATGTCGTTGTCGATGCTTAGCGACAGCGGAGTTACCTCCCGTCCTGCGCCGGCAAGCACTTCCCGATACGTATTCAGAATGAGGTGATTCTCGATTTTCCCGCAGATGACTTCATCCCGCCCCTCAGCCTGGATCGAGAACTCTTTGGAGGCGCGCGCCTGAATCCTGATGTAGAACCCCATGGCGAGTGCGGCAGCATCGAACGCCGGCCCCAGGTTCGCTGAAGTCGCCGGCAGCGTCAGTTTGAATGAAGACTTGGGCATGGTAGCGCCGGCGTCCCGCCGGCTGTCGCGAGCGCATCTTGCGCTCGCAGCGTGCGAGAAAACACCCGCAGATCTCTTAGTTAAATCTCTCCAGCGTCCGAATCACGGCGTCCAGCGTAGCGTCCAAAACAATCGGTGGATGCCGCAACGGGGCTAACAGCTCCGCCTGTTGGTTCTCGCCGAACATACCGCCCCGATGGAAATCGATTGTGAAATCGGGATCCTTCAACAAATTCCCCGTCAGCACCAGCACGACAGTCTCGTCCGGTTTCACGAACCCCTGCTTCACCAATTTCTTGAGGCCCGCAAGAGTAACCGCCGAAGCAGGTTCGCATCCGATCCCTTCCGCGCCGATCTCGGCCTTAGCCTGGGCAATCTCAAGTTCGCTGACCTGTTCGCAGGCTCCGCCGGTCGCTTGAAGCACGTGCGCTGCTTTCTTCCACGAAGCGGGATTGCCGATGCGGATCGCCGTCGCACGGGTCTCCGCCGCAACCGTGATCAACTTCTTGCCGCCTGCTTCCCGCAGTGTGCGCACCAGGGCGTTCGCCCCCTCGGCTTGGATGACCGACACCTTCGGAAGCGTGGCGATCAGTCCCAGATCTCGCATCTCCAGCAGCGCTTTACCGATCGCGGAACTATTGCCGAGATTCCCGCCGGGAACAATGATGTGGTCTGGCGTCTGCCACTCCAGTTGCTCCATCAACTCAATCGCGAGCGTCTTCTGCCCTTCCAAACGAAACGGATTGATGGAGTTCAATTGATACACCGGCGCCCGCTTGACGAGATCCTGCAGCAGCTTCAAGCAGCCGTCAAAATCAGTACGCAATTGACAGGTGACCGCGCCGTAATCGAGAGCCTGCGACAGCTTGCTCCACGAGATTTTGCCCTCAGGAACAAGCACTAAGGCCCGCATCCCCCCGCGCGCCGCGTAGGCCGCCATCGAGGCCGAAGTATTCCCAGTCGACGCGCATGCCACCCAGCGGAATCCAGCGAGCAGGGCAAACGAAGCCGCCACGGTCATCCCCGTGTCTTTGAATGACGCCGTAGGATTCATCCCCTGATGCTTGGCAAACAGCCGCACGCCCGTAATGGCTGCACAGCGCGGCAACGCATAGAGCGGCGTGTTCCCCTCACGCAGTGTCACTGCATGATCATCATGGTCGAGAGCAGGAAGCAGATCGCGAAACCGCCAGACACCGCTGAGGTCTACTTGACGATGCGAAAGCTTCCGCTCGCGCCACTTCGCCTTCAGTTGCTGCGCGTCCGGCTTCGCTTCCTTCCATTGAGGATAAGTGATCTCCAGCAGATCCCCGCACGCGCTACAGCGGAAATCCTGGCGGGCGGCATCGCTGATTTCACCGCAAGCAATACACCGGAATCGGAAATTCTTTTGAGACACGGGCGGGGCTGGACGGGAGACCGATGGCATGGGCGCGATCTATTTCTCTCCCCGGAGATATTGGTCGGTCTTGTTAATCCAGTCAGCGCGTGGCGGGGTGAAGACGTCCAGGTCCACGGTGTCCTCGAGAGCCTCGGCCTTGTGCGGCATGTTCGATGGGATGCACAGCACCTCGCCCGCATGAACCACTATTTCTTGACCGTCAATATAGAACTTCAGAGCACCCTCGACGATATAGGTCAGTTGCTCATTATGATGCCTGTGCAGAGGGACGATGCATCCCTTCTTGAGCAGCACTCGCGCCAGCATGATCTCCTGTCCGAACACGAATTGCCGCTGCAGTAACGGATTCAGATCTTCGAGAGCAACAGTGTGCCAGGGAACGTATTGCAGTGATGCCTTGACCGCTGTTTTAACCCGAGCCGGACCGCCGACTCGGTGTATCTTCTGCTTCGGACTCGCCTTCCGCACTTTTGTCTTCTTTTTCGCTTTCGCCATGTTCTTCCCTGCCAACATTTTCTCTCGATGATCCGTCAGGAAATTCCTTCCAGAATGCGGACATCGCGTTTGGCTTCGCCTAAGACTTCGATCGCTTTCTTGTACTTCGGACTCTCGTAGGCGGCGATCGCATCCTGGACGCTGTCAAACTCGACAATCACTGAACGCTCCTGCAA
>Ga0209698_10007491_pt1 | contig 11459 bp, 8 predicted proteins | sample LitLauG_LLR_2012_FD_187203 | JGI IMG/M metagenome (GOLD analysis project Ga0209698, IMG submission 187203) | Freshwater sediment microbial communities from Pennsylvania, USA - Little Laurel Run_MetaG_LLR_2012 (SPAdes) (version 2) | ecosystem: Environmental > Aquatic > Freshwater > Creek >... | reverse complement strand
AGTCAGCGCCGGCCCGCCCCGAGGCCCCACGTGAGCAGGCCCATGCCGCCCCGGCCAGAGCGGCCGATCGTCAGTCGGAGGGCGACAAAGGCGGGCCGCACTAGCGGGCTCGCCGCGATGGCAGGAATCTACGCCGCGCACAGGAGCGCGGGCGCCCTCGCCCGCAGGCTGCCAGTTCGAAGCTAAGGGGCAGCGTGGCCAAGGCGTGTGCGGGGGCGAAAATGCGGGCGAGGGCGCCCGCGCTCCGGGTGGCTCGCCAGAGTGTGGTTAGCTCGAGCCGCGGATCAGAAAAAACGTGCGGCGCGGGGTGATCTCAAACCCTCACCCGCGCCAACGGCAGCACCATGCCGGGCACGTCCGTCCGCGTACGGAATATCGTGCCGCAGTTCTCGCGCGGACCGTCGTTCGAGCCGGTCACCACATAGAGATCGCGCAGATCGTCGCCGCCGAAACAGAGCGACGTCACCATCGGCAGCGGCACGGCGACGTCCATGCGGTGGGTCCCGTCGGGGTTGAACACCGCCACCCGGCCGTCGTGGGCGGCCGCGACCCAGACCGAGCCGTCGGCGGCCACCTTCAGCCCGTCGGCGCCGCCATCGAAGTCGACGAACGCCTGCCAGGGGCCAACCGAACCATCGGCGAGCACGTCATAGACCCGCACCCTATTGCTGCGGGTATCGGAGTGGTAGAGCCGCTTGCCGTCCGGCGAAAACCCCAGGCCATTGGTCAGCATCACCCCATCGGAAATCGCCCGCGACGATCCGTCCAGGTCGATCACATGCAGCTTGCCGGGCTTGGGCTCATCGCCGCCGAAAACCCGGAACGCCAGCGAGCCGACATAGACCCTCCCCTTGGCGTCGGTGGTCAGGTCGTTGAAGCCGATCGAGCCCGGCACATCCGCGGCCGACAGCAGCACCTTGCCCTCGCCGCCATCGAGCGGCGACCAGGAAATGTCGCGTCCGCCGAACACCAGGCCGCCGTCGGCGTGCCGCGCCAGGCCGCCGACGCCGCGCCGCCGATCCAGCACCGTCGTCACCTGGTCCGAGCGATCCAGCAGGCGGATGCCGCCGTTGAGCACGTCGGTGAAATAGAGACCCTTGTCCGGATCCCACAGCGGCCCCTCGATCAGGCCATAGCCGGTGGCGACTTCCTGCATGCGTCAATCTCCCTGAACAGGAGTGTCGGCCCAAACGCGGCGCGGGGCAATATCGCACTGGATGCGGTGGCGATGCTTCGCGCAACCCGGACGCCAGGCGCCGGATCGTATCCCCTACCCTCCCCGGCCGACCCTTGACCTGGCCAGCTGCCGGCCCAGGACGACGAAGGCCGCCAGACCCAACGCCACGGCGCCCGCGAACAGGCCGTAGAGAGGCGCGTAGCCGTTCGCCCCCGTGAGCAGGAGACCAGCGGCCGCCGGCCCCAGGGCGCCGCCGACCGCAAGGGCCGCGGGCATGAGCACCGCCACGTGGCCGCGTTCGTCGGCCGAGGCGATCATGCCCATCTGATAGGCCATGGGAAAGTTCCAGACCCCGACCGACAGGACCACGCCGACGAGATAGGCGGGAAAGCCGTGCCCCCATTGCAGGGCCGCGGCGCCGGCGAGCGCCAGCAGCATGCCGGCCGCCAGGGGCCGCGCCCGGCCCAGCCTGTCGCCGATGAGCGTGGCGGCGATGCCGCCGCCGGCGCTCGCCACCAGGGCGGCCATGAAGGCCGCCGAAGCCGCCTGGGGCCCGACGCCGAAGGTCGGCGCCAGCTCGGTGAGGAAGGCCCAGAGCGCCGAAAGCCCGGCGAAGGTTATGAACAGCCCGGCCAGGCCCGACCAGGGGGCCCAGTCGCGAAGCATGGCGGCGGCGCCCCGGCGCTGCCCCTTCATGGCGAAGCGCTCGGCCGGCGGGGTCAGGGCCCGGCGGGCGGGGAATGCGGGCAGCGCGCAGAGCGCCGCCACGCCGACGAAGCCCGCCAGCACGAGCGTCGCGCCCGAGAACCCCCAGCGCGGGATGGCGAGGCCGGTCAGGGTCAGCAGCGCCGCGGCCCCGAGGAGGACCTCGGCCGTGAGCTTGACCCCGAAGGCGGGATCGGGCCGGTGGTGCTCGGAGACCACCGCGATGCACAGGGTGTAGAGCACGCCAAGGCCGGCGCCGGCGACCACCAGGGCCGCCAGCAGAAGGGCGTAGCTGTTGGCGAAGGCGCAGGCGGCCAGACTGGCGGTCGCCACCGCCGTCCCGCCGCCGACCAGCGCTTTCCAGTTGAACCGGTTGAGCCATTGGTTCGAGCTGACCGCCACCAGGGCGAAGCCGGCGAGATAGCTCGACCCGACCACCCCGATCTGCGCGGCGTCGAGGGAAAAGCGCGCCGCGGCGGCGCTCAGCAATGCGGGCATGACGTTGAAGAGCAAGGCCGCGGCGGCGGAGACCAGGGAGGCCGCGGCGAGCACGCCGCGCGGCTGGCGGTAGGGGATCGGCCGGGTCGGCGCCGGACGGGCCGCTTCCGCCGGCGCGGCGCGCGGCGCCAGGGTTTCCGACGGCGGGATACGCACCTGCAGGCTGGCGTAGCCGCGGGTGAAGGGACTGGCGACATAGACCGGCTCGCCCACCACCTCGATCCTGGGATAGCGCTTGAGAATCTCTTCCCAGACGATGCGCAGCTGCATCTCGGCCAGCCGGTTGCCCATGCAGCGGTGGATGCCAAAGCCGAACGACATGTGATGACGCGGACGCTCGCGGTCGATAACGTAGTCGTCGGGACGCTCGATCACCCGCTCGTCGCGGTTGCCCGAGACGTACCACATGATCACCTTGTCGCCCTTGGCGATGCGCTGGCCGCCCAGTTCGGTATCCTGGGTGGCCGTGCGCCGCATGTGCGCCAGCGGCGTCTGCCAGCGGATGGTCTCCGAGACCATCGAGGGGACCAGGTCGGGGTGGTCGCGCAACTTCTGGTACTGATCGGGGTTCTGGTTCAGCGCCAGCACGCTGCCGGTGATGGTGTTGCGGGTGGTGTCGTTGCCGCCGACGATCAGGAGGATGATGTTGCCCAGATACTCCATCGGCGTCATGTCGTGGGTGGACTCGCCATGGGCCAGCATGGAGATGAGGTTGAAGGCCGGCTCGGCGTTCACCCGCTCGTTCCAGAGTCGCACGAAGTAGGCCAGGCACTCCATCAGGATTGCGGTCTGTTCCTTCTCCGTCTCGACGATCTCGCCGGGACCGGGAAATGCGGTGGCGACGTCCGACCAGTAGGTCAGCAGGCGGCGGTCCTCGAAGGGAAAGTCGAACAGGGTGGCGAGCATCTGGGTGGTCAGCTCGATGGAGACCTTGTCGACCCAGTCGAAGGTTTCGCCCACGGGAAGCTCGTCCAGGATCTTGGCGGCGCGCGAGCGGATCAGGGCCTCCATGCGCGCCAGATTGGCCGGGGCGACGATCGGCGAGGCGACCTTGCGCTGCTGGTCGTGCTTTGGCGGATCCATGGCGATGAACATCGGCAGGGGCGGCGCGTCGCCCGAGCCCTCGTCGACGATGGTGATGCCGCCGCGATAGACGTCCGAGGAGAACACCTGGTGATTGGTGTCGACCGCCATGATGTCTTCGAAACGGGTCACCGACCAATAGGGGCCATAGGCGCTCTTGGCGCAGTAGTGGACCGGCGCCTCGCGGCGCAGGCGCGCGAAATAGGGCCAGTGGGCGTTATTGCGCCAGAGCTCGACGTTGCTCACGTCGATATCTTCGAGCGCGATCGTCTCCGCATCGTGCAGCCGCATCGCGGCGGTGGCGTCATCGGCCATGGCGTGCTTCCCCGTTTAAGGACCGTCCCGGGTCGGGTTGGGCGTCGAGCGGCGCCCTGCCCTGCTCCCGGGATGCGATCCTGTGTCGATGTTAGTGCGCGATGGGGCTTGACGCCAAGTTTGAATTGCCGAGCGCACACTTCCCTATCGAGCTGACGCGGCCGCCCACAATTTGTCGGCGCGTGGGCTAGCCGCCGAGACTGCGTCGCGGAAGGAAACCGGGACACACCCCTTTTTTGAAACGGCGGCAGCGTTGGAACGCCTAGTGTGCGAACGTCCCGGTTTTGCGAGACGAGAACCCACGGTTCGCCCGCCCCCGAACCCTAGGCTGAGCCATCCGGCAGGCGGATGCCGCCCGCAAGCACACAGGCAAAGTCGAAACCCTCGTCTAGATCCTACGGCGGGCCCCGACCAGACTATAGCCGGTCGCGACTCGGTGGACGCGTCGATCCCCGCAAACGGTCGTGTCGGCCCAAATGCGGCGGCGAGCGAAATTCAACCGGACGCGGTCCCTATCCATCGCGCGACCACGGGACCAGCGCCACCAAGGTAGACGTCTCAGGGCCGCTTCGATCTGGTCAGCGAATTCGACTTTACGCGGCCTCGACCCGTTGCAAAGGATTGCGAAAGACGGCGCGAACGGCCGAGTTTGGCTCTCGGCGAACAATCGTCGTCAGGGGGTCCGCTTTTCGGCGCACGATTGGCCACCGGGTGCGACCCAAAGCAAACCCCGGCGCGCTGCCGATAACAAACCTTAGGCACGAAACGCTGTGGCCGACGAGTCGGCTCATCGGCTTTGACGTCCAGCGGTTGGATTTCGCCATCAACAAGGCCGCCCATTCGCTTGCGGTAAAAGCTCACACGACTCTGGAGGTCAACGTCCATGAGCTGCCAGGTAGGGCCCGACGGCCGCCTCCAGCGCCGGGTGCAGGTCATCCAGGCCGGCCAAGTCGAGGACGCCGAGGATCATCTGGACGTGCATCGGAAAGGCGAGCGCCATGGCACGCTCGGTCTCGAGTTCGTCATCGGCGTCCAAAATGTAGGAGTGGCTGCCCAAGCCGCTCGGGTGCGCGATCTTGGAAGCACTCCAATAGACGAAATAGTAGTGGCAGACCCACTCCCCGCCCAAAGCGTTCGCCATCGTCTCCAGGTTCGGCAGTCCCGTAAACCCTTGCGGTTTAGGCGTCAGAACAGGCTGGAACGGCTCTTCGGCTTCCAGTCCCGATATCCATGAGGCGCACTTCCCTTCCGCCTTCAACTTCTGGATTTGGTCGTGTTTCGTACCGCGTTGCCGGTCTCCGTCATAGATGAACGACGCCGCCCGGAAGGTGCGCTCGGTGTCGTTCTGGCCGGCGAGGATGTAGCGGGCGTGCAGCGCCAATTCCAGGATCGCCCGCCCCACCACCAGTGTGTCTTCGTGAAATCCGGCCGCGGCGAGCGTCACCGCCGCTTCGAGATGGCGGCTCGCCTTTGTCACGAAGAACCGGGTGACATGGAGCACCTCGGCCGGCGCGGACGATCTGTCGAGGCGCGTGAGAACCTGGGCTCTCACAAAGTCCCTGACGTAGCCGTCACGGATCAGCCGCGCGTCGTTGTAGGATATCATGGGAAGGTAGCTCGGAGCGGGGCGTCTCGCCGGCCAGTTGGCCGGCCCACGGTCGGTTCCGGGATCGACAATCAAGAGGTCTAAAACCCGCTCAGGGAGCTTCTTACCACGATCAGACTTCGTCGGGCTATACAGGTGACGCCGGAATCTCAAAGCCGGCCGCCCGAAACATGGCCGTGCCGCGCTCCTCCCCGACAAGCGCCATCGCGAGCTGGTGCGCGGCCCGCGCGTCGATCGGCGCGAGCAAGGGGATGACCGAGAGCCAGTTGGTCGCGCGGAACCACTTGCCCTTCAACGCCGACCGCTGCACGCCGATCGCCTTCAGCGCCTTGTCTGGCGTCCAAAGGCCCTCGCTCACGGTCATCTCCCAAATCACACAACCGCTTGCGCCTTGCAGGTCGGGGATCTCGCGGATCGCGCCATCGAGTCCAATCACCTTTCCGCGCCGCTCAAGGGCGAAGAACAAATCCCACGCCGGCTGCCTCGCGTCCTTCAGGTCCTCGTCCGGCGGAGGCTCCACGAGCATCTCGGTGAAATAGATGAGCGGGTCTTGGTCGATCGTCGTCTCCGTTGCCGCCGCCATCGCTTCAGGAAAGCCGGCAAGCACATGGGTGGACCCCCGCGTCGGCATCGCGACCTGGGCAAGCGTCAGGCGTCGGTAGTTCGCGCGGAACGCCGCGATGGTTTCTGACGACTGCAACTCTGCGATGGCCACGTCCGGGAGATTGGAACCGTGGGGGGCCTTCCGCAGGCGGAACTCGCCCCACGTAACCATTTCGGCCTGCTTGCGACCCCAGGGACTCGATAGCTTGCTCAGGTCGCATTCGTCGAAGACGTGCGACGCCGTGATGAGGCAGAGCTTTTCGCCGACCTCCAATAGGGTGCCGGTCCCCCGCACCTCCACGTCGCCAGAGTCGGGCGTCAGGTAGATCGGCACAATGATCTGTTCCAGGTAGGCGCGGAGCAGGACGTGCTTCGTCCCCTCGACGAGTTGCTCTTCCGTCATGCTAAGCCGGTTCCCGCGCCAGCAACCTCGCCAGCGCCTCCGACCGCGACGAGAACGCCCAGATGTGGCTCCCGTCTTGGTTCGGGGCTTCCGGGTCGCCGCCCAGCCTGACGCCGCCGTAGACGGTGATGCGCCAGGCGGTCACGTGCTCGTCCACCACACCCTGCAGGCCGTGGTACTCGAAGGCCCCGGTGCCGAGGTTCCCGATGACCCGGTTCCCGTTCATGGTCAGCATATGGGCCCGGAATTGAGCGTCACCCTCACCCGTCACCATCGAGGCCACAACATTGTGGTCGGCCGGGATCACCACGCGGAAATGGTGCTGGGCGAGCCCGCGAGCCCAAAGCATGGCCAGCGCCTCAAGCTTGTCGGCCTGGAACGGCAGCCGCATGGCCGGTGCCAGCAGGCCGCCGCGACGCTCCCACACGGTTTCCCGGCCGGCGCTGAGCGACTTCTGGAGTTTCAGGTTTCTCGCCAAGCGCGGCTCGACCATCCCGTTGAGCACTTGGTGCGCGTCGGCGTGGCGGGCGCCGAACGGCATGACGGCCGTCAAGTAGTGTTCTAGCTTTGCCTTCTCGTTGTTGCACCGTTCGCAGGCGGGGACCTGAGGCAGGTTCTCGCGCTTGTCTATTGGGAAGAACTCGCGCGCAAACACATGGTCGCCCGTGGTCGATGCACCGGCGACGGTGCAGTAGGTGCAGGTCTTGCCCTTATATCGCTTGCTCAAAGCGCGGCGCCGACTCGATCAGAGCGCCAAGCATATCACGCGACGGGCCGCCGCCGCGCCTTCAGGCCGACGATTTCCCTACCCTCGTCGTGGGCCGCGACGCGCGCAGGCGCAACTCTCCCAAAAACGTTCGTTTTTCGGAGGTTGGCGAGCGAAGGCGCCTGCTGCTGCCGGATGGGGCGCCCAATGCCCCAGAACGATCCCCCGAAACCCGCATCCGAATTGCCGCCGTCACCAACGAGTTCTTGGAAGGCGCTCGAATGTGCAGCCGAGGGTGAAGGGTGGTCTACGCCGTGTCCCTATCTGGTGGATCGCGGCCGTCACAAGTGCTCGATCCCTGTGCTAAATCCTCGGCAGCGACCGGTCCGCGCCCAGTTGCCGCCGGGGCCACATTCGGAACTCGACTTGCGAACAATCCTGCCCGCCCCCGGCTCAAGCCGCCGCGGCTTCCTCCGCCTGGAGGATCTCCTTCAACTTTCGCCGCGTGAACGCATGCAACTGCCGCGTGTGCTCCAGCCTCAAATAATCGCGCGCCCCCGCCGGCGTCAGCTTGTCGAAGCCGTCGTCGAGGCCGAGCATTTCGCCCAGCCGCGGGGGATTGCGCGCGATCAGGGAGACGTCCGGGCGTTTGGGATCGATCGAGCGCAGGAAGTTGCGGTTGAAATGGGGGTGCAGGGTCACGCGCTCGCCCGGTTCGGTGCGCGGGCCCTGCCAGTGCCAGACCCCTTGGGTAAAGAACACGACTGAGCCCTTGGGCATCTCGATCGCGACGCCGTCGTCCCGGCCTTCGCCGGGCCGGGGCGCGCGGCGATAGCGGTGGCTCTTGGGCACGATCCAGGTGGGGCCCGACGCCACGGTCCAGTCCTCCAGCGACCAGACCGCAACGCCGCTCAGGGCATAATCCGGATAGGGCTCGGGGATGTCGGTATAGTCGGTATGGATGTCGATCTGGCCGGGGCCGGGGCCGCGCAGCAGGGCGCCGAGGGTGGCGATCTGGGCGCCGCGGCCGAGGGAGGCGTCGATCAGGGTCATCAGCTTGGGGTTGAGAATGACCCGCTCGAACGGCCGTCCGAGGTAGAGCCAGGAATCCAGCAGCCCCTGATCGGGGGCCATGGCCGCGCGCGTTCGCTCACGCAGGTCGTCGGCGAGGTCGGTCGAGATCGCTTTCTCGATCACGACGAAGCCGTTCTCCTCCATCTCGCGGATCTTGCCGGCGAGGCCCAGTCGGCGCGCGCGATGGGCGAGGTCCGGGTTCTCCACCGTGCGGCGGGCCATATGGTCGTGGAAATGGGCGAGCGCCCGCTGGGCCGCCTCGTCGTTGAAGGCGCCCTTGATGCGGAAGGCGTCGGGGCCGAAGAGCACCGCCGCCTCGCGCCACATCTCCTCGCCGCCGCCGGGGGCGGAGACCCCGACGAACTGGGCGACGAAGAGCGCCGCCTGATAGTCGCCCTCGATGGAGACATCGGCGCCGTCGTCGAAGCCGCGCTCGACCGAGGCGGCGTCGCCGTCGAACCGCAGCGTCCAGCTGGCCACGTCGCCGGGCAGCTTAAGGTGCGGCGGCGCGTCGGCGTAGCGCCCGCTCACGGAGAAGGCGCGGCCGGCGATCGCGCCTTTGCGGGCCGCCGGCAAATCGCGCCAGAAGCGCCGCGCCTCGTCGAACCAGCGGTCGGAGAGGTACTCGACATGGTGGGGCAGCGTGATGAGGTCCGTCCCCGCCGGGGCCGCGTAATCCGCCATCTGTTTCCTCCTTCGCCGCGTTTGCGGGCGATATTCCGTCGTTCTGGGGAAGATAGACGAGGTGGGGGTGGACGATGGAACTGTTTTTTGTCCGCAGATGACGCAGATAGGCACGGATTTGCGGGGTTGGTCGGTATCTATCTGATGGGGCGGGATTTATGGGACTCCTGGATCCCGGCCTTCGCCGGGATGAGCGGGAAGGAAGGGGAAGACCGCCCACCGCCAGGAGCGCGGGCGCCCTCGCCCGCAAACTCCTCATCCCCGCGACTCCCCCCCACAAACCCGCTCATCCCGGCGGACGCCGGGATCCAGGGTGTTCTGGGAAAGGGATAGTTATCAGACAGCTAGCTCCCGACATGGTGGCCAGGCTGGACAGCGCTGGATCCCCGCTTTCGCGGGGATGAGCGGGGGTGTGGTGGGGATTGGGGCTCACTCAGATCATTCGATGAGGCGGCCGTTCGCGTCCCGGCGTTCGGGTCCGTTTACGCGGGCGCGGCCGTCGCCGAAGGGGTGGTCGCGATCGTGCAGAGCCTGGCGCAGCCCCTCTTCCCGGGCCTGGCGAAAGAAGGCCCGGGCCGCCGCGGCCGTGTGGCCGCGGGCGTCATTCTCCACGGCGAGGCGCTGCAGCGTGCGCGCGCCCATCAGCTCCATCCCCAGGTTGACGATGCGCTTGTTGACCGTGAGCACGTCGGGGTCGATCCGCGCCAGCCGGTCGGCCAGCCCCTCGACCTCGGCCTCCAGGTCGGCCGCCGGCACCGCCTTCATGACCAGGCCGAGCTGCTGCGCTTCCGCGCCGGTTACGGAATCGCCGGTCATGGTCAGCCGTTTGGCCCACTGCGGCCCGATATTATAGAGCCAGAGGTTGTTAGGCAGGGCGCCCATGCTCCGTCCGGCGGGGAAGCCGATCACGGCGTCCTCGGCGGCGATGACCATGTCGCAGAGCAGGGCCACGTCCGTGCCGCCGGCCAGGCAATAGCCGTGCACCTGGGCGATGCTGGGCTTGTGCGCGTCGAACAGCGCCATGCGCAGGCGTTGCGACCGCTCCATCTGCCAGATGTCGTCGTCCTGGCTGGCGCCGCCGCGGTAGTCGTTGGCCTCGCGGTCCTCGATGCGAGAGACCGGCACATGGCCATCGGCGCCAGCGAGGTCGTAGCCGGCGCAGAACGCCCGACCGGCGCCCCTGATGATCAGGCAGTGGACGTCGCGGTCGTTGTCGGCCTCCCAGACCGCTTCATTGAGCTCGGTCAGCAGCTTCAAGGTCAGCGAGTTGAGCTTGTCCGGCCGGTTGAGGGTGATCCGCGCCCGGCCCCGGTCCTTCTCGTAGATCAGGCTTTCAAACTGTCCCATGGCTCTCTCCATCCTCCCGGGCGCCCACTCGGCGCGGCATGTTTCAGGCCTTGAAAATCGGTTAGCCGCCGCGGGGCTGCGAGCGCGGGTCGCGCGCGCGCCAGGCGCCGCCCTCGACGTCGCTGAAGAACGCGAGCAGCTGCTGATTGAACATCGCCGGCTCCTCCAGATTGATCCCGTGTCCGGTCCGCGGCGCCATCCAGAGGCCCGCGCGCGGGAGGGTGCGCTTGAGAAAGACATTCACCTCGATGACCGCGTCGTCCTCGTCGCCGACCATCAACAGCACCGGCGTTTGCAGCCGGCGCAGCGCCTCGGCGAATCCGTAGAGCGAGGGCCGCGCGGCCTGGAAGTTGCGCAGGGTGAGCGAGGAACCGACGACCGAATGTTCGTGCAGATAGTCGCGGAACATGGCCCAGCCGCGCGGGTCCTTGTTCTGCAGCTGAACGCGCGAGGGGCCCACCGACATGAAGGCGCCGCCGCGCTCCCAGCCTTTGGCGACCAGGGCGTCGGCGGCGGCGAGCATGTCGGCGGGATTGGGGGTCTGATCGAGTGGCAGGGAACCGGAGCCGCCGCTGGCGAAGGCGACCGCCGTGACCCGATCCGGCTGGGCCAGGGCGAACTGCAGCGCCGAATAGGCGCCCATGCTGAGCCCCACCAGATGGGCCCTCTCCAATCCCAGATGGTCCATCACAGCGCCGATAGTGTCCCGCTGCCGCTCCCATCCATAGGCCAGGGGATCCACCGGGATGTCCGATGGGGCGTAGCCCAGGGCGTTGTACGCCACACAGCGGTAGCGGCGGCCGAGCTGGCGGACCTGCGGCTCCCAGGTGCGATAGTCCGCCGCGAACTCATGGCAGAAAATCACCGGGTGACCGGCGCCGGTCTCCTCATAGTAGAGCCTGCCGGCCTCGGTCTGGGCGTGGGGCATGGCGGCTCTCCCTTAGGTGTCTCCCGTTCGCACGGGCGGGGAAACCGTAGCGACAGCGATGGATCGCGCGCAAGCTTTGGCCGCGGCGGCCAGACCAAAAGCCCGCTCGTTCCCGCGGAATACTCCACACCCCCGCTCATCCCCGCGAACGCCCCACAAACCCGCTCATCCCGTCCACACCCCGAACCCGCTCATCCCCGCGAACGCGGGGATCCAGAGTTTTCCAGGAAGTTGATAAATTTCAGACAGCTATCCGCCGACGTCGCGGCCAGGCTGGACACCGCTGGATCCCCGCGTTCGCGGGGATGAGCGGGGGGTTGGGGGGCTATC
>Ga0209698_10007490_pt1 | contig 11461 bp, 6 predicted proteins | sample LitLauG_LLR_2012_FD_187203 | JGI IMG/M metagenome (GOLD analysis project Ga0209698, IMG submission 187203) | Freshwater sediment microbial communities from Pennsylvania, USA - Little Laurel Run_MetaG_LLR_2012 (SPAdes) (version 2) | ecosystem: Environmental > Aquatic > Freshwater > Creek >... | reverse complement strand
TGCCGGCGCATCGGGGCAAGGCCAATCCGGCGCGCGATCCGGGAAGATGGACGCGGACTGGGAGGCGATCTGGAAACACAAGGTGCCGGCCTGGTTTCAGAACGCCAAACTGGGGATCTTCATTCACTGGGGACTCTACTCGGTTCCCGCGTGGGCGCCGACGACGGGCGAGCTCGGCAAGGTGGATTGGAGCAAGTGGTTCCGCGAGAATCCATACGCCGAATGGTACTTGAACACGCTGCGGATCGAGGATTCGCCGACGCGCAAACACCACGTGGAAACGTTCGGCGCCCAGTTCGACTACTACCGGTTCGCCGACACGTTCAACCGCGATACAGCCAAGTGGGATCCGGCGCAGTGGGCGAACCTGTTTCAGAAGACGGGCGCCCGGTACGCCGTGCTGACAACGAAGCATCACGACGGATTCCGGCTGTGGCCGAGCGCGGTAGCCAATCCGCGGCGCAATCGCGCGGAGATCACGGCAAGCCGCGATCTGGTGGGCGATCTGGCGAGCGCGGTCCGGGCGGCGGGCATGAAGATGGGTCTTTACTATTCCGGGGGCCTCGATTGGACGTTCACCGAACAGCCCATCCGGAGTGTTGCGGACCTATCGGGCACGGCTCCACGCGGCGAGGATTATGTGCGGTACGCGGATGCCCATTGGACGGAACTGACCGACCGCTACCAGCCAGCCGTGATGTGGAACGACATTGGATACCCGAGCAGGGACAGCTTGCCGCGCCTCTTTTCGCACTACTACAACACCGTCCCCGAAGGCGTGATCAACAACCGGTTCAGCGTGGACTTCTCGGATTTCACCACGCCCGAGTATTCGAACTACGACAAGATCGTCGACAAGAAGTGGGAGTCCTGCCGGGGGTTGGGTTTCAGCTTCGGCTACAACCGGAATGAGGGGCCTGGAGTGGTGATCGAGGCGGAGAAGCTGGTCTGGCTGCTGGTCGACATTGTGAGCAAGAACGGGAATCTGCTGCTGAATATCGGGCCGCGTCCGGACGGGTCGATTTCCGAAATTCAGACCGACAGGCTGACCAAATTGGGCGCCTGGCTCGCCGTGAACGGCGAAGGAATCTTCGATACGCAGCCCTGGGTGCGTCCTTCGGGATCGGAAGCGGGCGCGGCAGAGGTTCGATTCACGCGCAAGGATAACGTGGTGTACGCGTTTTGCGAGAAGCGGGAGTCCACTTTGGTCATCCCGGGCGTCATCGCGGCGGCTGGGACGAAGGTCAGAGTTCTCGGCAGCGAAGCCGATAGCGAATGGCAGCAGCGCGGGCGGGATCTAGCGGTTTCGCTTCCGGCTCCGGTCACCGGCGATTTCGCGATCGGCGTCCGGATCGCCCCGGAACCATGGCAAGTCGTGAGGGGGTAGCGGGTGCGGCTGGCCGTGTTTTTCGCGGGATTGGTTGCGGGGATGGCAGCGCAGCCGCCGGCGTTTCGCAACGCCAGGGCGCAATATGTGGGCTCGAAGACCTGTTCGCCCTGTCATAAGGCCATTTACGACAAGTTCGTCAAGACGGCGATGGGACGTTCGGTGACGCGTCCGGCCGCCGATCTGCTGGTGGAGCCGGTCCGGGTGAGCAACGCCAGGTTTCAACGCGAATTTCGGGTGGTGCGCGAAGGCGGCGAGCTGTTCCAGACGGAATCGCAGGCCGGCCTGTTCGATGTCAAATACAAGCTGGAGTATGCGGTGGGGTCGGGAGAGAACGGCATTAGCTTCGTAGTGCGCCGCGGCAATCATTTGTTCCAGGCGCCCTTGTCCTACTACACGGCGGCGAAGCGCTGGGATCTGTCGCCGGGCTATGAGGAGTCGGGCGAGGGATTCAACCGGCCGATTTACGAAGACTGTATTGTGTGTCATTCGGGGCGTCCGAAACCGGTGCCGCGGCGGGATGGCCTGTTCGAGGATCCGCCGTTTGCCGAACTTGCGATCGGGTGCGAGAACTGCCATGGGCCGGGCGCGTTGCATGTGGCTGAGCGGTCGCGCGGTGCGCCTGTTACGGTGCCGGATACTTCGATCGTGAATCCGAACCGGCTGCCGGCGCGCCTGGCCGAGGACATTTGCATGCAGTGCCATCAAGGCGGCGATACGCGCGTGTTGTTGCCAGGGAGGACGTATTCGGATTTCCGGCCGGGTTCGCGGCTGATTGAGACGGTCGCGATCTTCAGTCTGCCGGCTGAGGGCAAAGACGCTGATCTGCTGGAGCATCACTCGTCGATGCAGTTGAGCCGGTGTTTTCGCGAATCGAACGGTGAGCTTGGCTGCGTTACGTGTCACGACCCTCACCAGCAGCCGGCCGATCCGCCCGCTTATTTCCGGGGTAAGTGCATGACGTGCCACAGCCAGCAGGGTTGCAAGCTGAACCTGGCGGCGCGCCGAGCGACCAAACCCCCGGACGATTGTATCGAGTGTCACATGCCGAAGCGAACCGTCGCACGGATCTCGCACTCGGCGCTCACCAATCATCGCATTCCGGCCCGTCCGGGCGAGCCGCTTCCAATTCCGTCGTCTCGGCTGACGGTAGTGAACGGGCGGGAGGCGGAACTTCCGCTGGCGACCCGGCTGGCGGCTTATGGGGGGCTGGCGGGGAAGGAGCCGGCGTTCGAATCCAAGTATGCCGAGTTGTTGGACGAGGCAGCGCGGGCAGGCAGCCAGGACCCGGCAGTACTAACCGCGCTCGGGCACAAGGCGCTGGCGGAATCTCCCGCGAATGCGGCAGCGCTGCTGGCAAAGGCCGAAGCCCAGGGCGCTACCGGGCCGCTGTTCTTTCTCGATTTAGGAGAGGCTCTTTCGCAGGCCGGGAACGAGGTGGATGCCGTAGCGGCGTTCGAGCGCGGGGTGACCTTGTTCCCGTGGTCGCCCGCGTTGCGCAAGCGGTTGGTGCTTGGATACATCCGCGTCAAAGCGTATGCGAAGGCGAGAAGCGCGATGGAGCGCTACGTGGCGGACTTTCCGGAGGACCCGCTGATGCGGCGCCTCCTGGAGCAGGCGCCGCAATGATTCCGTTTCTGGTGGTGGCGCTGCTGCCGCAGCAGATCGATGCCGTCCATTACATGGGCAGCCGCGGAAGCGGCGTGATGTTCAGCCGCGTGGAGAATGCGGCGGAGCTTCGCGAATTTCAGCGGATCGAAAAGGTGTCCGGTCCGGCGGAGAAGCGGAAGCTGGCGGAAGCGTTCCTTGCCGGGCATCCGGCTTCGTGGTTGCTTGCCGGTGTCTATCAGGCGGCGGCTACGGCCAGTCTCGAGTTAAACGATCCGGCGAGGGCGCTCGTAGAGGGGCGCGCCTCGTTGCGGCTGCTTCCCGAAAACGCGTCGCTGCTGGCGGTGATGGCTCAGGTGGAGATCGCGCGCGGAGAGCGGATGCAGGCGGTTCGCGATGCGCGCGACGCTTTGCTGTGGCTGAATCTGTTCGCTCCGCCGGCGGGCGTGAAGGATTCGGCGTGGAAGAAGACGGCGAAGACGATCGATGAGAGTGCACGGGCGGTGATCGCGCAGGCGGGAGAGAAGGCTCCGGTTTTCGGGGCTGGCACCGAGATTCACGGCGGCCGCAGCGCCGCGGTCAAGTTCGCTGGGTCCGCGGCCTGCCAAGGCTGCCATCCTCCAGAGTTTGAAGCGTGGCGTAAGACTGGCATGGCGTCGATGTTGCGTCCCATTGCGGAGGCGGCGCTGTTGCCGGATTTTTCACAGCCGGTGGAGTATTCGAGCGATGGCGCGCGCGTGTCCGTGCGGGCGGGCGGTGGGAACCGGCCCTATTTTGAATTGCCGCAAAGCGATGGCTCGTGGAAGCGATACCGCGTGGACTACGCGATCGGATCGAAGTGGCAGCAGGCGTTCGCAACCAAGCTAGGCGATGAGCGGCTGTTTGTCTTTCCGATTCAGTACAGCGCGATCGAGAAAAAGTGGATCAACTATTGGGCGGCGATCGATCCGCCGGGGAGCGAGCGCGCCGATACCGCGGCATTCTATCGCTTCGAGAGCTCGACCAATTACCAGCGCAATTGCGCTGCCTGCCACACCAGCCAATTGCGTTTGCAGCGGCTGGACGATTCGACAATGGAGAAAGCCGAGTTTCGCGAGCCAGGAGTAAATTGCGAGATGTGCCACGGGCCGTCGGCAGCACATGCGGCATCGCCGGACACGCCCACGCCGCTGCGGTTTTCGAAGCTCGATCATGTGGAAGCCACGCTGATTTGCGGCCAGTGCCACCGGCAATCGGCCTTGCGCAATTTGGGGCCGAATGGCGAGATGAACTTCACGCGGACCGAGCCGTATTACGATCGGCTGATGAGCCAGCCGTACGGGGAATTCGGCGCCCGCGCATTTTACAAGGACGGGCGGTTCCGGGAGACCACGTTCATTGGCGAAGCGTTTCTTCGGTCGGCTTGTTTCCGGCGGGGCACGGCGCAGTGCGCCAGTTGCCACAACCCGCATCCGCCCGATGCGGGCCGGGCGAATCCGGTGTCGCTGAAGTTTCGCGACGATCCGGACCGGATGTGCACGCAGTGCCACCTGGCGGCGGGCGCTCTGGGAAGCGCGCATACGCATCATCGCAAGGAATCGGCGGGGTCGCGCTGCGTGGCGTGCCACATGCCGCCGATTATGAGCAGCCTGCGGTTCCAGGCGGCGTCGCACCAGATCGACGATATTCCGCGCGCGGATTTGACCATGCGGTTTGGGCAGGCGGAGAGCCCGAATGCCTGTTTGATCTGTCACACTGGCCAAGAGCCGCAATGGGTAGAGGCGGAATTGAAGAAGTGGAAGACGGCGGCGCGCTAGAACTATCCTGAAGGGAAGCATGTACCGAAGAAAATTTCTGGCCCAGGGTTTGACGATGGCTTGCGCCCCGTTCGGCGGGTTTGCGCAGGGAGTGGCCACGCGCAACGCGAAAGCTCAACCGCGCGGCAAGCCTTCCGGAATTCCGTTTCATTCGCGGCTGGTGGATGTCGGCAGGGAGGCCGGGCTCGTTCATCCCGTAATCTACGGCGAGGTGGCGAAGAAGGATTATATCGTCGAGACGGTGGGTTGCGGATGCGCCTTTATCGACTACGACAACGATGGCTGGATGGATCTGTTCGTGTTGTGCGGTAACCGCTTGGGCACGCCCGCCGTGGGCGCATCCAACCGGTTGTACAAGAACAATCGTAATGGCACGTTCACCGATGTTACGGAGAAGGCCGGATTGCTGAGCTCCGGCTGGGCATCGTCGGTGTGCGTGGGCGATTACAACAACGATGGATTCGACGATTTGCTGGTGACGTTTTGGGGTGGATTCACCTTGTACCGGAACAACGGCGACGGTACGTTCAGCGATGTGACGGCTTCGGCAGGGCTGGCTCCGGACAGCAGTGAATGGTATTCCGGCGCGAGTTTTGTCGATTACAATCGCGACGGCCATCTGGATCTTTTCATCGGCACCTATCTGAAATTCGATCTAAAGACCGTGCCGAAACCCGGCCAGAGCTCCAACTGCACATGGAAAGGGATGCCGGTGAACTGCGGTCCGCGGGGACTTCCGCCAGGCCATTGCCGGCTGTTCCGCAACGACGGGCGCGGCAAATTCGCCGATGTAAGCGAAGCCGCCGGCATCCGGAAATCGATTACCGGGTATTGCATGACGGTGACCTGCTTCGACGCCGATAACGACGGGTGGCCGGACATCTACGTGGCTTGCGACTCCTCCTCCAGCCTGTTGTTCATCAACCGTCATGACGGGACGTTCGTCGAAGAGGGACTGATTCGCGGTGTCGCGCTGAGCGAGGATGGAATGGAGCAAGCCGGCATGGGCATCGGCATCGGCGACTTCAATCTGGATGGGAATCTCGATATTTTCAAGACACACTTCGCCGACGATACCAACATCCTCTACCGCAACAATGGCGACGGGACATTCGAGGACGACACCGCGCGGGTCTCGCTAGGCGTGGAAACGCGCTTTATTGGTTGGGGCGCGGGCATTGTCGACTTGGACAACGACGGCTACCCCGACTTGTTTCTGGTCACGGGCAGCGTGTATCCGGAGCTGGAGGCGAAGTTGCCGGCCTATCCGGCGAAGACGCCGCGCGAGGTCTTTCGCAATCTGGGTAATGGCCGTTTTGAGGAGTTGATCGAAGAGGCTGGCCCGGGAGTGGCCGAGCCGCATATCAGCCGCGGCTGCGCTTTCGGCGATTTCGACAACGACGGAGACATCGACGTGCTGATTGTGAATATGAACGAACCACCGTCGCTTTTGCGCAACGATACCGGGGCCGGCAATCACTGGTTGAAGCTCAAGCTCGTGGGCACGAAGTCGAACCGGGGCGCGATTGGCGCCAGGGTGACCTGCCATTACGGCGGGAAGAAGCAGGCCCAGGAGATCACGAGTCAATCGAGTTTCTTTTCGTCGAACGATCCGCGGTTGCATTTTGGGTTGGGGCCGGTGAAGAACGTGGACCTGGAGGTGCGCTGGCCGTCCGGATTGGTGCAAAAATTTCAGGGCGTCGCCGCGGACCGGATCGTGACCATCACCGAAGGCAAGGCGCTTTGACGGCCGATGGGTATCCGGCGCCAGATCGCTTGGTTTGCGCTGCTCGTCGCGTTACAAGGGCAGCCAGGCGGGGCGCCTCCGCCGATCGTATTAGAGGATGTGACGGCGCGCTCGCAAGTGCGCTTTCTGCACCGGTCCAGCGCGACCTCGCAGAAGTACCTGATTGAATCGATGGGCAGCGGCGTGGGCGTGCTCGATTACGATGGCGACGGTTTTCTGGATATCTTCTTTGTAAACGGCGCGCAGATCGACGATCCCATGCCGGCGGGAAAGCTGCCGGACAAGTCGCCGCCGGCTTTCTGGAACCGGTTGTTCCGGAACAACGGAGACGGCACGTTCAGCGATGTGACCGAAAAGGCGGGTGTTCGGGGCGTCGGCTATGGGATGGGGGTCGCGGTTGGAGATTATGACAACGACGGACATCCGGATTTGTATGTCACCAGCTACGGACGCAACACGCTGTATCACAACAATGGCGATGGCACCTTCACCGATGTAACCGCGCAGGCGGGAGTTGGCGGCGGAGGCTGGTCGACCGGCGCCCTGTTCATCGATTACGACCGCGACGGACGGCTCGACTTGATCGTCACCCGCTATGCGGCATGGGATTTCTCGATGAACGTTTTTTGCGGCGAGCGGAAACCGTTGCGCCGCGATTATTGCCATCCGGACCAGTTTCAGCCGGTGACGCACCTGGTTTATCACAACGAAGGGAACGGACGCTTTAAGGAAGTGTCCGACGCCAGCGGGATTGGCCGGCACCCCGGCAAGGGCCTCGGCATCGCGATGGAGGATTTCGACGGCGACGGTTGGCCGGACGTGTTTATTGCCAACGATGCGGTTCCGCAGCAGTTGTTCCGGAACAAGCGAGACGGGACCTTTGAGGAGGTTGCCCTCGCGGTTGGAGTTGCCTACGATGCCGATGGCCGCAGTTTTTCCGGCATGGGTACGGATTTCGCCGACTATGACAATGATGGCAAGCCGGATATCTTCGCCAATGCGCTGGCGCTGCAGCGGTACGCGATCTTTCACAATCACGGCAAGACGTTCGATTACGTTTCCGATGCCAACGGTGTGGGAGCGGCGAGCATTCAGCACTCCGGATGGGGCGCGAAGTTCGTCGACTTCGATAACGATGGCTGGAAAGATCTGTTCGTGGCGCAGGGGCATGTGATGGACAACATTGAGAAGTCGTTGCCGCATGTCCGTTATCTGGAAGCGCCGTTGGTGATGCGCAACCTGAAGGGGAAATTTGTTGCCGTTCCCGGGCTTTCGGAACCGGTCGCGGCCCGGGGCGCGGCATTCGCCGATCTGAACAACGATGGATGGATGGATGTCGTCGTCAACTGCAACAACCAGTCGGCGCGGGTGCTGGAGAACCACTCGCAGGGAAACCGCAATCACTGGCTGACCATCGAGACGATTGGCGTGAGCAGCAACCGCGACGGGATCGGCACGCGGATCCGCGTAGTCACCGCCGATGGACTGCAACAGTTCGCGATGGTGACCACGGGAGGCAGTTACTTGTCGTCGAGCGATAAGCGCGCCCACTTCGGACTTGGCCAGGAACCAGCCGCCGCGCTGGTGGAATTGACATGGCCGAGCGGCAAGCTGCAACGGCTGGAGAACGTAAAGGCGGATCGCATCCTGAAAGTGAGGGAGCCGGACTAAGCCAGGCTCAGTCCCAATACTGTTCACTTGAGCCAATCATTGGGTCGAAGAGCTCCGCGTCTGGCTCTGGCCGTTGAGCGCCGCCTTCCATAGTGCTTCGCGACACGCGCTCCCATGCAAGTAGTTGATGTGGGCCTGGCGCAGAGAGGCGTGATCCCACAAAGCAATTCTACATCAGAATGTTCTTTTATGACCCAGTAGTGCTAGGCGATTCTGAGTGTTACTCAGGAGCGCCCCCTGATCTGGAACGTGAGGACTGTGGTATGCGTAACACCTCCGCCAGTGCCTGTTATCGTGATCGGGTAAGTGCCGGTCGGGGCGGTTCTAGACACATTCAGATTGAAATCGGACGTGCCGGACCCCGGAGCCCCTATAGAAGCAGGGCTGAAATTGAAGGTGACGCCCGTCGGTACGCCGCTCGCGCTCAAGGAAATCGCCGAGTTGAAGCCGCCGGAGACTGTCGTGGTGACGACGGCATAGCCGCTTTGGCCCTGATACAGGTAACCAGAAGATGGCGAGACAGAAATGGTGAAGTTACCAGTTGCCGGCGCGGTCACAGTAAGCGACACGGTCGCGGTGTGCGTGATAGAGCCACCGGTGCCTGTCACCGTGATCGTGTAGGTGCCGGTCTGGGTGGTTGAGGCTACGGCTATGGTCATCGTGGACGTACCAGAACCGGGAGCCGCGATAGACGTTGGGTTGAAGGTGACGGTGACACCTGTCGGCTGGCCGCTCGCACTCAAGGCAACCGCCGAGTTAAAGCCGCCAGAGACGGTGGTTGTGATCCTGGAAGTGCCGTTATTACCCTGCACCACGGAAACGGAAGTTGGCGAGGCCGAAATGGTGAAGTTAGGACTCGCTGGCGCGGTGACTGTCAACGTGACGGTGGTGGTCTCGGTCGTGCTTCCGGAGGTGCCTGACACAGTAATGCTATACGTGCCCGTGGCTGTGGATGCGGCTACGGTCAAGGTCATCGTCGAGCTTCCGGCCCCCGTGATCGAAGTTGGGCTGAAGCCGACGGTCACGCCCGTTGGCTGTCCGGACGCACTCAAGTTGATGGCCGAACTAAATCCGCCGGTCACCGTGCTGGTGACGGTGGACGTTCCCGAGCTGCCCTGTACCACCGAGACCGAAGTGGGTGAGGCCGAAAGGCTGAAGCCAGGAGCTGCCGATCCAGCAAGTGCGTTGATCAGGCTGCTTCCGTTCGGACTCCCCCAGCCGGTCGCCAAATCGTAGCCTGTGGTTGCTGAAAAGCCATTGCTGCCGCTAGTGATGTCGTGGAAATCGGCGCCATAGCTTGACCCCAAGCCAATCGAATAAAGGGTCGGATTGATGAAGCCGAGCGGCTTGCCTGTGTTGGCTACGGCTTGTTGGTTGGCAAGCGCCAGGTAACCGGCCCACATGGGCGCCGCAAAACTGGTCCCGCCATACTGGTTGGCCGTGCAGGCAGTTTGGTCGCCACAGACGTAAAAGGTGAAATTCGCATTCGCCGAAACGTCCGGGGCATTGCGGTAGGTCTTGGAACAGCTCGAGCAGCCGCCGGCCGCGGCCGTTTGCCAGGAGGGAATCGCATACCTGTGCGGCGAAATGCCGCCGCCGCCATCGACCCAGGCGCTTTCCGAACTCCAGGAGCCTCCCCCGCTGCTGGTCGTTAGATCCGTCCCACCCACCGACGTGAGATACGGATCGTCCGCCGGGAAAATGGCGGAAGACGACTTCCATGCGCCGCTGTCGCCGGCAGCTTGAAACAAATTCTGACCTTGCGCCGCGAACTCCTGGAAGTACGGATTGTCCGTATTGGGATCCGCGGGGCTCCAAGTCCACGACGAGCTCAGTTGCGCATTCAGCGGGCTGGCTGTAGCCATTGCGTTGAAGATGGCGGAATCGCTGGATCCCACGTACACTACCAGGCTGGACAGTCCTGGGGCCATGCCGAGGGCCTGAGTCATGTCCAAAGTCTGTTCGATGTCATCGCAGCCAGCCGATGCCAGGCAGCTCGTGCTCGTACCATCCGTGGAGAGGAGGGTTATAGGAACATTCTTCGTTTGCCCAACGTTCGCATAGTAGGTGCTCAGATCCGCCAAATCGGTTCCGTAAAACTCCAGCAAGCCCAGCGACTGGCCGCTGCCGGTGAGCGCTGTTCCGCCGTAGTATGCCGCCCGCATGTCGCTGCCGAGAAACGATGCCGAAGGACCGGAGCCGGTAGTGGCGGCGGGCTGACCGGCCGCCGGGGTACGACGAACGAGGGCAGGCTGTGGGATCGAATAATTGTCCAGGCCCGAGACATGCCACAGCGGCACCGAGAGATCCGGCGTGGGTTCCCTGTCCGAACTGTAAAACGTGCGGTTTTCGGTGGGGTGCTGGTAAACGACCATAGATACATGAAGGGCAGCCTCAAGGCTCGCCACCGGTCCGGTGACATCCACGTTCAGGCGATTGCGGGAAGTACCCACCACCGTAAGGCCGTGCGTCTGTGCAAAACTCACCACAGCGTCATAATCGTCTTGGTTGGGACCGAACATCGTGGTGAACTGTTCCACGGTGAGGAACTGGCGATATGACGCGCTGGAAGGATCGTACAGCTCCTTCAAGAAGCTATCTAACGCGGCTTGGTTGCGGAGCGGTAGAACCAGGACGAGACGCATAGACTGCGTTGCGGGAAGGCGCCCGACGGGCTTCGCCTGCCCATTGAGGACCACATCACGCACATGACGCGTCCACGGTGCCGCTGGCAGCGACTGCGCCACGCACACGAGATTCACGACCGAACCAAGCGCGACGACTGTGAGCAAGAACGTGCTTAATTTTCGAATCACGAGATTTTCCCCCTTGATTGTGCTCTTGTCCGGTATCCAGGGTTTCCGCTGTCAGCTATCGGCCCCGCTATCGACCGAATGAATTTGAAGAGTGGCCCAGTTTGCGAACCAAGCTCCCCGGACATAGACTGTCGGAAGTATATCACCAAGCATCTCCATCGGAACCCTGTGTTTTCAAGGGTTCTTCAGAACCCGGTCGACTCCGTGGTCTATTACCCATTACGAAGTGACATTTCACACATCGCCCGGGCACATCTGAGCCTGGGCTGGCAGGTGCGGGAGAGCACACGGTGTCGTTCGCTCCGCCTGGCGTGGACGCGGCGGCACTGGCTACACGTGCACGTGAATCGCACGATCGCGCGCGCCTATTTGTCGGAAATGGCGATCGAGTACGGCGGTATCAGAACTCGGTAATTGTCGAGCGTTGGCCGGTATA
>Ga0209698_10007489_pt1 | contig 11461 bp, 8 predicted proteins | sample LitLauG_LLR_2012_FD_187203 | JGI IMG/M metagenome (GOLD analysis project Ga0209698, IMG submission 187203) | Freshwater sediment microbial communities from Pennsylvania, USA - Little Laurel Run_MetaG_LLR_2012 (SPAdes) (version 2) | ecosystem: Environmental > Aquatic > Freshwater > Creek >... | reverse complement strand
ACGTAGGACACGACGGGCTTGGTCATGTTGTGCTTGATCCACTCGGCCGCACGCTCTTCCTCGGAGCCACCGATCTCGCCGATCATCATGACCGCTTTGGTCTCGGGGTCCGCTTCGAAAGCCGCGAGGCAGTCGATGAAGTTCGTGCCGGGTACGGGGTCGCCACCGATGCCCACGCAGGTCGTCTGTCCGATGCCGTGCTGGGTCAACTCGTAGAGGGCTTGGTAGGTCAGCGTGCCCGAACGCGACACGATGCCCACCGGACCGCCGGCCAAGGCGATGTCGCCCGAGGTGATGCCGATGTTGCACTTGCCGGGGCTGATGATGCCCGGGCAGTTGGGTCCGAGGAGGCGCACGTCGGGGAACTCCTCGACCAGGCGGTTGTACGTGACCGCCTCGTCGTGGGCCGGGATGCCCTCGGTGATGCACACGATGAACGTGATGCCGCCCTCGGCCGCCTCGAGGATCGCCGCGGAGGCGAACTTGGGGGGCACGACCACGAACGACGCGGTGGCGCCCGTCGCCTCGACCGCCTCCTTGACCGAGTTGAAGACCGGGATGCCCTCGACGTCGGTGCCGCCCTTGCCGGGGGTCACGCCGCCGACGATCTTGGTGCCGTAGTCGCGGTTGCGCAGGCCGTGGAACTTGCCCTGGCCTCCCGTCAGACCCTGGACGATGACCTTGGTGTTTTCGTCAACAAAGATGCTCATGATGCTCCTTAGGCGTTCGCGAGGGACACGACGCGACGAGCGGCGTCCAGCATGGTGGGTTCGGTGATGAGACGGTCATTGAGATGCGGGGCCAAGATCGCTCGGCCCTCGACGGCGTTGGTGCCGTCGAGGCGAAGGACGATCGGGGCGTTGATGGTGACACGGGCCAGCGCTTCGAGGACACCCTTGGCGACCTCGTCGACGCGGGTGATGCCGCCGAAGATGTTGACGAAGATCGCGGTCACCTTGGGGTCGGAGTTGATGACTTCGAGGGCCGCCGCCATCACGTCGGCGTTGGCGCCGCCGCCGATGTCGAGGAAGTTCGCCGCCGTGCCGCCCACCTGGTTGACCACGTCCAGGGTCGACATCGCCAGTCCGGCCCCATTGGCGATGATGCCGACGGTCCCGTCGAGGCCGATGTAGTTCAACCCCTTCTCCTTGGCCATCTTCTCTCGCGGGTCCTCGGTCTCGGTGGCGCGATACTCCTCCCACTCCGGGTGGCGGAACGACGCGTTCTCATCCAACGTGACCTTGGCGTCGAGGGCGTGCACCTTGCCGTCCGGGGTCAAGATGAGTGGGTTGATCTCGGCCAGGTCGCAGTCGCCCGTCGTGTAGCAGTCGTAGAGCTTGACCAGCAGCTCCGCGGCTTGCTCGCGTGCCACTTCGTCGAGTTCGGCCTCGTGCACCCAGCGACGGGCCGTCTCAAGGTCGAGTCCGCGCACCGGGTCGATGGACAAGAAGGCGATCGCGCCGGGGTTCTCCTCGGCGACGACCTCGATCTCCACCCCACCCTGCGCGCTCAGCATTCCCAGGTGCGTCTTGTTGGGCCGGTCGAGCGTGAAGGAGGCGTAGTACTCCTTGGCGATGTCGCTCGAGCGCTCGATCCACACGCGGTGCACCACGTGACCCTTGATGTCCAGTCCCAGGATGTTGCCGGCGTGCAGACGGACCTCGTCGATGTCGTTGGCCAATTTGACGCCGCCCGCCTTTCCGCGTCCACCGACCTTGACTTGCGCCTTGACGACGACGGGATAGCCCACGCGCTGCGCCACCGCGACCGCCTCCTCGACGGTGTCGGCGATGTCACCGGGCGAGACCGCGATGCCGAATCGAGAGAAGTACTGCTTTCCCTGGTACTCGAAGAGATCCATTCGTTTCTGCTTTCTGACTTAACGGGGGGGCACTGCGACAGCGAAGTTTACGACGGGGTGGACGTCACGGCGTCGAGCGTGGTCTCGAGCCACGTGCCGATCTCGTGCAGCGACGCCCCCGGCGTGAAGACCCGGGCGACCCCGACCTCTTCGAGGGCGGCGACGTCGGCGTCGGGAATGATGCCGCCCACCACCAGGACCACGTCCTCGCGGCCCTGGGCGCGCAGCAGGTCGGCGATACGCGGCACGAGCACCAGGTGCGCGCCCGACAGCAACGAGAGACCCAGCGCGTCAGCGTCCTCTTGGACGACCGCTTCGACGATCTGCTCGGGCGTCTGGTGCAGGCCGGTGTAGACGACCTCGAAACCGGCGTCACGAAGGGTGCGTGCGATGACTTTGGCACCGCGGTCGTGACCGTCGAGACCGGGCTTGGCGACCACGACACGGTAGGTACGCTTCACGACTATTCATCTTACGTGAGGTGGCGGCCCGCGCGAATCGAGGGTCGACGAAGGGGTGCGACTAGCCTTGATAGTCGTGAGCAGTCCAGGTACGCCCCGGGGAGCGGTTCGAGCCCTCGCCTCGGCCATGCGCATCCCCCAATGGGTCAAGAACGGATTGCTGGCGGTCGCTCCGGGCGCCTCGGGGACCTTGTTTCACCGCCACGTGCTGGCCAATACCGCCGTCGCCTTCGCCGCCTTCTGCTTCGTGTCCTCGAGCGTCTACATCATCAATGACCTGCGCGACGTCGCCTCCGACCGCCAGCACCCCACCAAGCAATTCCGGGCCATCGCCTCGGGTGACCTCTCGACGTCGAGGGCTCTCGGCGCCGCGGGTCTCTTGGCCGTCGTGGGGCTGGCCCTGCCCGCCCTGATCAGTCATCCCGCCGGTTTCTACCTCATCGTGGGTCTCTACCTGGTGGAGACGCTGACTTATATCTTCTGGCTCAAGAATGCGGTCATCATCGAGCTGGGCCTCGTCGCCAGCGGCTTCTTCCTGCGCTCCTACGGCGGCGCGGTCGCCTCGCACATCCCGGTCTCGACCTGGTTCTTGATCGTCGTGACCTTCGGCGCATTGTTCTTGGTGGTGGGTAAGCGCGCCGCGGAGCTACGTCACGTGGGTTCGGTGAACCGAGCGGTCCTCGCCGAGTACACGACCGACTTCTTGCACTCGGCGCTGACCATGTCGGCCACGGTCGTGGTGACGGCGTACTGCTTGTGGGCCATCGACACGTCCTCGACGGGTCTCTCGTCGGTCAAGCATGACGTCATCCCGGTGCGACTCTCGATGGTCCCGGTGGTGTTGGCGATCCTCTTCATCATGCGCGGCGCCGAATCGAGCGACGGTGAATCGCCCGAGGACCTGCTGTTGAAGAACCGCACCGTGCAAGTGCTGGCCATCATCTGGCTCGGACTGATCATCGGGGGGACCTACGTATGACTCGTCAACGCCTGGTGGGCTGGGGTCGCACCTCTCCGAGCATGTCCGACGTGCTGAGCCCGGCGACCGAGGACCTCGTCGCCCAGGACCTCGCCCAGGCCGATCGCGTCATCGCGCGCGGGCTAGGTCGCAGTTACGGTGACGCCGCCCAACTGAGCGGCGGCGTGGTGCTGAACAATCGCTCCTTGGGCGGCATCGGAGCCATCGCCACCGATGGCGTGGTCACGATCGGCGCGGGCGTGTCGATCGACGAGCTGTTGAACGTCACCATCCCCCTGGGATGGTTCATCCCGGTCACCCCGGGCACGCGCCAAGTGACGATCGGCGGCGCCATCGCCGCCGACGTGCACGGCAAGAATCATCACCGCGACGGCTCGCTCGGCGACCACGTCCTCGAGATGCGACTGGTCACCCCGCGCGGGATCCTCACCGTGTCGCCGACCAACGAACCCGACGTGTTCTGGGCCACCATCGGGGGCATGGGCCTCACCGGCATCGTCACCACCGTCACGATGCGACTGCTCAAGATCGAGACCGACAAGGTGCTCGTCGACACGACGCGCTTCGCGAACCTCGACGACGTGATGGCCGCGATGGTCGGGGGCGACGACGAGTACCGCTATTCGGTGGCCTGGGTCGATTGCATGACCAAGGGTTCGTCCATGGGACGAGCGATCCTCACCCGCGGCGAGCACGCCACCCGACGCGACGTCACGAATCCGTCCCTGGTGGCCCCGGGACCCGCGCGCCTGCGCGTACCCTTCAACGCCCCCTCGGGCCTGCTCAACCCTCTCACCATCCGCCTCTTCAACGAAGCGTGGTTCCGCAGCGCTCCGTCGTTGCGCGAGGGCGAGGAGCAGTCCCTCGGCACGTTCTTTCATCCTCTCGATGGCGTGGGCGACTGGAACCGGCTCTATGGACGGCGCGGTTTCGTGCAGTATCAGTTCGCGGTGTCCGATGCGCAAGCCGAGTGCGTGGTGCGAGCGATCGAACGCCTCTCGTCGTCGGGCGTCCCCAGCTTCCTCGCGGTGCTCAAGCGCTTCGGCCCCGCCAACCACGGACACTTGTCGTTCCCGATCTCGGGATGGACACTGGCGTTGGACCTGCCCGTCGGTCCCGCGGCGCTACCCGACGTCCTCGACGACCTCGACGAGATGGTCATCGAAGCGGGAGGTCGGGTCTACCTGGCCAAAGACTCGCGACTCAACCCCGAGGCGGTGCGGGTCATGTACCCACGCCTCCCCGAGTTCTTGGAGATCAAGAACCGCGTCGACCCTCGACACCAGTTGGCGAGCGACCTCGCGCGCCGACTCCACTTAGTAGGAAAGTGACCATGGAGAACGCATTTCGTCAGCCCCAGAACGTCGTCGTCCTCGGCGGCAGCTCCGACATCGCGCGCGCGATCACCAAGAAGCTCTGCGCGGCCCGCGCGCATACGGTGGTCCTGGCCGGCCGCAACCAGCAACTGCTCGACGAGGCCGCGCGCGAGGCGCTCGATTACGGCGCCTCCAAGACCGACACGGTGACCTTCGACGCCGAGGACCCCGCCAGCGCGGCGCGGGCCGTCGGCGTCGCCTTCGACAAGGCCGGCGACCACGTGGACCTGGTCATCATGGCGGTCGGCCTGTTGGGTCACCAAGTGCGCGACCAGAGCGACGCCGCGGCCGCCACGAGGATGATGAACGTGAACTTCACCTGGCCCGTTGCGGCCCTGACCGAGGTGCGCACTCGCCTGGTCGCCCAGGGCAGCGGGCGGATCCTGGTGATGTCCTCGGTGGGCTCGGTGCGGGTGCGCTCGAGCGCCTACCTCTACGGCGGCGCCAAGGCGGGACTCGACCGCCTCTGCCAGGGGATGGCCGATTCGCTGATCGGGACCGGGGTGTCCCTGCAACTCGTGCGAGCGGGAGCGGTGCGCACTCGCATGACCGAGGGACTCGCCGAGGTGCCCTTCACCACCGGCGTCAACGAGGTGGCCGAGTACGTCGTCAAGGGCCTCGCCACCGGCGACGCGGTGATCTGGAGTCCGCCGATCCTCAAGTACCTCTACGCGGTCTTGCGCCACCTGCCCGGCCCCGTCTGGCGCAAGGTGATGGACCGCTAGCGCACACCCGGTGGCGGACTCAACCCGCCGTCGAGGCGTTCTGGTACTTGGGCTTGAGGCTCATCACGAAGAAGTCACGCGTCCACCAGTTGGCGAAGAACCGACCCGGGTTGCCGATCATGCCGGGCAGCAGGTTGGTGCCCTGGGCGCCGGCGACCGAGGTGCCGATGGGTCCGGCGTACGTGGTGTACTGGACCCAGTCGGTGTTGATGTCGAGTTGCATGCCGCGCACCGCGCCCGCGCGCACCAGCGTATCGGCGAGGTCGGCGATGGAGAGGCCGGCGCCGCCCACGTAGACCAGGGCGCCGTCCGACGTGATGCCGAGTCCCGAGCGCCAGACGTTGAAGGTGCCGCCCAGGGTCTTGCCCCAGGCGATGGCGTTGGGGTTGGTCAGCCCGGGGACCGCCGTGCCGTGGTCGACGATCAGGTTCAAGTTCTGTCGCACCGACGCGACGGGCGAACCCGCGGTGTTGGGCGCCATCGTGAAGTCACGGCCCCACTGTCCGACGTTCATCGTGCCGTCCTTGTAGATGATCACGGACGCGGCACCAGGACGCAGTGGCATCACCAGCTTGTTGTTGGTGTAGTAACCGCCATTGGCGTCTTGCATGCGAAAGCCCGCGTTGAAGGCGGCGACCACGGTCTTGGAGGCCGTCGCCGAGATCGGCGCCGACAAGGGGTAGGGACCGCCACCGGGGATCTGCGAACCCGAGTACAACTGGCCCGAGAGGATCTTGGTGTCCATCCAGGCGACGCCCACCACGTAACTGGTGTGGATCGCGTCGGGACGGATAAAGGTGGTGTAGACCGCCGGCACGCCCGTGGCGGTCAAGCGACCCGCCGGATACCAGACGCCCTCGTGCGCGAGGGGCACGGCCGCGGGCGTCTTCAGAGGTGCGGGCGGCGCGAGCGGCTGCACGCCCTTGGAGATCTGCACCGTCGGGACGGTGGGGATCGCGTGTTGCGAGGGGGTCCCGCCCTTGAGCGCCGGGTGCAACTTGTTGTACTCGGTCTCGGCCCAGGTGACGATGCCCCCGATGCCGTGCTGACGGCCCCACTCGGCCATGCGCGCTTGCAGCGACACGCCGTAGGCGGGGTTGTTGAGCGCGAAGCCGAGCGTGACCCCGTAGTAGGAGAAGACCAGGAAGGTGAACAGGGCGGCGGCGGCGATGGCGCGGCGGCGCCAATAGACGTAGGGAGGCAATCGGCGACCGTGGCGCGCGCCCGAGCGATACGGTGCTCGAACGTTGGGCCCCGGTTGCGGACGCGGCTGAGGGCGCGGCGGCGCGGCGTTGCTCATGAAGAACCAATTTTACACAGGTGACCCCTCGAAGTCCCTGAACCGCCTCAACAAGCGCTAAAAAATGACTAAGAACCCGGTGCGCGCTTCAGGGGCGTCATGGCCAATACCAGTTGTTTCGTGCCGTAGTCGTCGAACGTGACGCTGGCGCGCGCGTGGGCACCGCTGCCGTCAAGTGTGGTGACCACGCCCGGTCCATAGCGGTCGTGGACGACGCGTTCGCCCACGCGCAGCCCCAGGTTCTCCGCGCCCGTGGAGCGCACCGGGGGTGCCGTGCCGGCACCGAAGGCCTTGCCCGCGGTGAAGTCACCGCCGCGACCGACGAAGCCCTCCTCGTCGTTGACGAAGGTGGCACGGCGGGTGGGCAGTGAGGCCGAGAGGTCGTGCACCAGCTCGGCGGGGATCTCCTGGAGGAAGCGGCTGGGCAACGCGTCGGTGCGCTGACCCCACATGGTGCGACTCCACGCGTGCGTCACGATCAGGTGTCGCATGGCTCGCGTGAGTCCCACGTAACAGAGTCGCCGCTCCTCTTCGAGCTCGGCGTCGTCGGAGAGGGCACGGCGATGGGGGAAGATAGTCTCCTCGAGCCCGGTGATGACCACGAGCGGGAATTCGAGCCCCTTGGCGACGTGCAGGGTCATCATCGAGATGGCCCCGGCTCCCCCGTCGAGTTGGTCGGAGTCAGCCACCAGCGCCATGCGCTCGACGAAATCCATCAGCGTGTCGTACTGCGAGGCGGCCGACGCGAGTTCACCCAGGTTCTCGAGGCGTGAATACGCCTCGTCGGAGTTCTCGGCGCGCAGCGCGTCGCCCATGCCGGTCTCGCGCACGATCGCGTCGATCATCTCTCGTGGTGTGAGGTCATTGGCCATGGCGCGCAGTTCGTCCATGATGAAGGCGAACTTCTCGGCGCCCGTCAAGGCCTTGGCGCTGAGGCCCGCGGCCGCGGCGTAGTGGGCCGCTTCGGCGAAGGAGAGTGAGTTCTCCGCGGCGTAGACCCCGAGCTTGGCCTGGGCCGCGTCGCCGATGCCGCGCTTGGGCTCGTTGATGACCCGTCGCGCGGACGCCTCGTCGCGCGGGTTCACGACGAGGCGCGCGTAGGCCAGCGCCGTCTTGATCTCCTTGCGGTCGTAGAAGCGCATGCCCGAGATCACTCGATAGGGGATCCCCGCGCGCAACATCTCCTCTTCGAGCACCCGGCTCTGCGCGTTCGTGCGGTAGAAGACGGCCATCTGGTTCCACTCGACGCCCGCCTCGACGCGCGCCCGGCGCAGTTCGGTCGCGACCCACCGGCCCTCGTCGTACTCGTCGCCGGCGCGATAGAGCCGGATCCGGTCACCGGCCCCGTGGTCGGTGAAGAGGTTCTTGGCGTGGCGCGAGGCGTTCTTGGCGATGACCGCGTTGGCGGCGTCGAGGATCGTCTGCGTGGAGCGGAAGTTCTGCTCGAGCAGGATCACGTCGGCGTCGGGGAAGCGTTCCTCGAACTGCAGGATGTTACGCACGTCGGCCGCGCGGAACCGGTAGATCGACTGGTCCGAATCACCCACCACGCAGAGATTGCGGTGCTGGGCCGCGAGCATCATCACGAGCTCGTTCTGGACGCCGTTGGTGTCCTGGAACTCGTCGACCAGCAGGTACTTGAAGCGCTGCTGGTACGCGTGCAGGACGTTGGCGTCCGCGCGCAGCATGGCGACCGCGTTGAGCAAGAGGTCGTCGAAGTCCATGGCGTTGGCGAGTTTGAGGCGCGCCTCGTACAAGGTGTAGATCTCGGCCACGCGACGATGGTTGGGGTCATCGTGGGTGCCCTGATCCGCGTAGCGCTGCGCGGAGAGCATCTCGTTCTTGGCGGCCGAGATGGCGGCCGACACGCTGCGCGGACTGATGCGCTTGGTGTCGAGGTTGAGCTCCTTCATGATGCGCTCCACCGCGGACTCCGCGTCGCCGGCGTCATAGATGGTGAAGCCGCGTTGATAGCCGAGCACCTCGGCGTGTGCGCGCAGCATGCGCAGGCACGCCGAGTGGAAGGTCGAGACCCACATGTTCTTGGCGTCCTCGCCCACGAGTTCCACCACGCGTCGGCGCATCTCGTCGGCCGCCTTGTTCGTGAAGGTGATGGCCATGATCTCGTAGGACCGCGCGTCGCCGGTCGCCAGGATGTGCGCGATCCGGCGCGTCAAGACGCGGGTCTTGCCCGAGCCGGCGCCGGCGACCACCAACAAGGGCCCACCACGCTGGACCACGGCGCGGCGCTGGGGTTCGGTCAGTCCCTCGAGGAGACTGTCCGGGTCGAGGGCGGACGTCGCGTTCTCCGAGTCGTTGCCCCACAACGCATCATCAGAGAAGGAGCGCCGGCTCACTCCCACTCAATGGTGCCCGGCGGCTTCGACGTCACGTCGAGCGCCACGCGATTGACACCCGGCACTTCTCGAATCAACCGGTTGGCGATTGACTCGATCACCTCATAGGGCAGGCGCGCCCAATCGGCGGTCATGGCGTCGTCGGACGTGACGGCTCGGATGACGATCGGGTACGCGTAGGTTCGACCATCTCCCATGACTCCTACCGTACGCACCGCGGGTAACACGGCGAAGCTCTGCCAGAGCTCGCGATAGAGCCCGGCCTTCTTGATCTCGTCGACCACCACGTGGTCCGCATTGCGAAGGATCTCGGCGCGCTCGCGCGTCACCTCGCCGATGATGCGCACGCCCAGGCCCGGACCAGGGAAGGGCTGTCGCCAGACGATCTCGGCCGGCAGGCCGAGCTCCTCGCCGACGTGGCGCACCTCGTCCTTGAAGAGGCTGCGCAGCGGCTCGATCAGGTCGAAGGAAAGGTCGTCCGGGAGTCCACCCACGTTGTGGTGGCTCTTGATGTTGGCGGCGTGTCCCGATCCCGATTCGATGACGTCGGGGTAGAGCGTGCCCTGCACCAAGAACCGCGGGCCCTCGTCACCTTCGGCGAGTTCACGCGCCACCGCCTCGAATTCGCGGATGAAGAGTTCGCCGATGATCTTGCGCTTGCGCTCGGGGTCGGTGACCCCGGCCAACGCGTCGAAGAAACGGTCCTGGGCCTTGACGTGGATCAGACGCACCCCGAACTGGCGCGTGAACGTCGCCTCGATCTGCTCACCCTCGTTCTGGCGCATGAGACCGGTGTCGACGAACACGCAGGTGAGCTGGGTGCCGATGGCCTTGGTCACCAGCGCGGCGGCGACAGCGGAGTCCACGCCCCCCGAGAGCGCGCACAGCACTCGCTCCGTGCCGACCTGGGCGCGGATCGCGGCCACCTGATCGTCGATGATCGACGTGTTGGTCCACGTCGGTGCGATCTCGGCCACGTGGTGAAGGAAGTTCTCGAGCAACTCCTGGCCGCGCTCGGAGTGCGCGACCTCGGGGTGGAACTGCACGGCGTAGAGGCGACGCAGCGCATTCTCCATCACGGCCACCGGCGCCAGTGGCGTCGACGCGGTGACGACGAATCCGTCGGGCGCACTGGCGATCGCGTCGCCGTGGCTCATCCAGCACGACTGCACGTCGGGCCACTCCTCCATCAAGAAGCTCGGTCCCTGGCGCGTCAGTTCGGTCCGGCCGTACTCGCCACCGCCGGTGTGCGCGACGTCGCCACCGAGTTGCTGGGCCATGAGCTGGGCCCCGTAACAGATCCCCAGGATCGGTACGCCGAGTTCGTAGATCGCCGGGTCCAGGGTGGGAGCTGGTACCTCGTAGACGGATTTGGGACCACCCGAGAGGATGATCGCCGACGGCTTCTTGGCCCGCACCTCCTCGGCGGAGATGGTGCTCTGCACGATCTCGGAGTAGACGCGCGCCTCACGCACCCGTCGGGCGATGAGCTGGGCGTACTGGGCCCCGAAGTCGACGACGAGGACCGTCAATGGCCCATGCCTACGCCCTGGGCGCGCTGGAGCTGCTTGCCCTCGGTCTGCAGCGAGGGGGCCAGCATGATCTCGGCCTTCTGGAACTCCTTCAAGGTCTCGTAGCCGCAGGTCGCCATCGAGGTGCGCAGGGCGCCGAAGAGATTGAGGCGCCCGTCGTTCTCGTGCGCCGGTCCGACCAGTACTTCCTTCAAGGTGCCGCGCACCTTGGTGCGCACGCGCGTGCCGCGCGGCAGTGTCGGGTGGAAGGTCGCCATGCCCCAGTGGAATCCGTGGGCCGGAGCTTCGATGGCGCTCGTCAACGGCGAGCCGATCATCACCGCGTCTGCGCCGCAGGCGATCGCCTTGGCGATATCGCCACCCTTGGACATGCCGCCGTCGGCGATCACGTGCACGTAGACGCCCGTTTCGTCGAGGTGACGCATGCGCGCACCCGCAACGTCGGCGATGGCCGTCGCTTGGGGTACACCGATGCCCAGCACCGCGCGCGAGGTGCAGGCGTTGCCCGGTCCCACGCCCACCAGCACACCGGCGGCGCCGGTGCGCATGAGGTGCAACGCGGCTTGGTAGCTCGCACATCCTCCCACGATGACCGGCAATTCGAACTCGCGGATGAACTTCTTCAAGTTGAGCGGCTCGACGGTCTTGGAAACGTGCTCGGCCGAGACGACAGTTCCCTGGATCACCAGGATGTCGAGTCCGGCCTCCAAGATGGTCTTGGCCATCCAGTCGGTCTTCTGGGGGGTCACCGACGCGGACGTGGTGATGCCGGCGGCCTTCATCTGGCGAATGCGCTCAGCGACGAGTTCGAGCTTGACCGGCTCGAGGTACATCTGCTGCATGCGCGCGGTGGCCTTGTCGTCCTCCAAG
>Ga0209698_10007487_pt1 | contig 11461 bp, 8 predicted proteins | sample LitLauG_LLR_2012_FD_187203 | JGI IMG/M metagenome (GOLD analysis project Ga0209698, IMG submission 187203) | Freshwater sediment microbial communities from Pennsylvania, USA - Little Laurel Run_MetaG_LLR_2012 (SPAdes) (version 2) | ecosystem: Environmental > Aquatic > Freshwater > Creek >... | reverse complement strand
CCATCCCGTAGAGCAACGCGGCCAAGCCGCCGTGGGGCACGGGCGCGACGATCAAGATGGACGTCGAGTGCGTGCCGTCGACCCGGTCAGCGTTGCTCATGGGGCCATTGAAGCATCGCCTCCTGGGAATCGCCCGAGGCGAAGCTGTGAGTTCCCATAGAGCTCGGGCCCGCGTGCCGTGGCTCGCCGGGTCAGCTCCCGGAGGCCAGCTCCACCACCGTGCGGCCGGTGGTCTTGCGGTCCTCCATGTCGTCGAGCGCGGCGGGCAGGGCGGAAAAGGGCACCCGGCAGCCGACGACCGGGTGGATCCGGCCCGCGTCGAGCTGCTGGACGAGACGGGCGTGCACCGACTCGCCCACCGATCGGGGGGTCACGTTGAAGCCGGTGTGGCGCCTCGCATCGAGGGGATGGCTGCTGTAGGAGAGCAGCACGCCGCACACCGAGAAGTTGCCGAAGCACAGCGTCCGCGGGGTGACCGTCGCCTGCTCCTCGGCCTCGATCCCCGATGAGAAGCCGATGATCAAGTAGCGGCCGTTGCGCGCCAGGCAGCGCAGCGACTGGGTGCCGACGTCGCCGCCGACCCCGTCGAAGACCACGTCTGCACCGCGCCCTGCGGTCGCCTCGTGCACGGCCCCGACGAAGTCGTCCCGGCGGTAGTCGACCGCGACATCCGCGCCGAGCTGGCGACACAGCTCGGTCTTGGCCGGCCCCCCGGCGGTGGCGATCACCCGCGCCCCCGCCCGCGCCGCGAGCTGCACCGCGGCCGACCCGACCCCGCCGGCGCCGGCGTGGACGAGCACCGTCTCGCCCTTGAGCAGCCGGCCACGCTCGAACAGGCCGAGGAAAGCGAGGTGGAACGGGAAGAAGAACGCGGCCGCACCCACGTCGTCGAGGCTCGCCGGCGCGTCGAAGGTCATGTCGGCGGTGGCGACCACCTGCTCCGCGTGCGCGCCGAACGCACCGGTCGCGGTCGTGACCACCCGCCGTCCGAGCCACGACTCCGCTCCGGCCCCGGTCGCCTCGACCACCCCCACCAGCTCCATGCCGAGGGTGTACGGCAGCCGCGGGTTGATCGTGAGGTACCGGCCGCGGCAGCCGTCGACCTCGTTGTAGTTGAGCACGGTTGCCCTTGTCCGCACGCGCACCTCACCCGGACCCGGCTCGGGGACGTCGACGTCGACGAGGCGCAGGGCCTCCGACGGCCGGCCGTAGCGTTGGACCTGCCATGCCTTCACCGCACACCTCCTGGTCGTGGGCAGAGCGCGGCGATGACCTCCTCGCCGATCTCCTCCTTGCGCAAAAACCCTGCGGCCCCGCAGTCGGCGAGGTCGGCAGGCAGGTCGGCAGCCCGGTAGGTCGACGCCAGCAGCACGACCGTGCCCGGCTGCGCGGAGAGGATCCGCCGGGTGGCCTCCGCCCCGTCGATGCCGGGGAGGCGCACGTCCATGAGCACCAGCTCGGGCTGCAGGGCGCCCGCCATGGCCACGCCCTCCTCACCGCTGGCCGCCGCGCCGACGACCTCGTAGCCCTCCATCTGCGAGACCATCGCGGTCGCTGCACGCAGAAAAGGCCGCTGGTCGTCGACGATCAGGACCCGCACCGCGGCCGGCGGGGCCAGGTGCGCGCAGTACAGGCGCAGCTGGTGGATGTGGGCCGTCGCAGCCGGCAGCAGCCCGAGGCCGAGCCAGAGCAGCAGCCCGGCGAGGTACGCCCCGAAGAGGGCGAGCACGAGCGCGTGTTCCACCCGCGTCGGCCGGGCGCCCGAGCCATCGACCGCCTTCGCTCCTCGAAGGACCACGTCGGCCATGCTCCCCCTCCCGGGACCCGGTCGTGCGGGCCGGGGGACCACGCCCCGGTACCGCCCCGGCGAGCCTACCGGTCGCCGCGCGAGGGGTTCCTCGGCTCCTACGGCGGTTCGGCCTCGCTCAGCTCGACGGTCGCGACGGCGATGGCCTCGGTGACCGATTGCTCGGAGGGGGCGACGTCGACCCGCGCCCGCCACAGCTCCGGGACCCGCCACACGATCACCGCCAGGCCGGCGATGCTCGCGAGCCCGCCCGACCACACCGCGAACTGGGCGCCGCCGATCGCGGCGGCGGCACCGGCCTCGGCATCGCCGAGGCGGTTGCCCGCCATGGCCGCGGCGAAGAAGGTCCCCGACAGACGCCCCCGGAGGCCGTCGGGGACCGTCATCTGCAAGATGGCGTTGCGGTAGACGGTGCCGACCATGTCGGAGATCCCCGCGACGGCCAGCATCGCCAGGCCGACCCACAGGATCGGCACCACGCCGAAGACGGCGATCGACGCTCCCCAACCGACCATGCACAGCACCAGGGCGCGGCCCTGGCGCTGCACCCGCCCGATCCACCCGCTCAGCAGGGAGGCCACGAAGGCCCCTGCGCCGGGGGCGGCGTAGAGGAGCCCGACCGTGCCGGCGCCGCCGCCGTAGAGCCCCACGCCGATCGCCGGGAACACGGCCCGGGGCATGCCGAAGATCATCGCGTCGAGGTCGACCCAGAAGGTCGAGAGGAGGAACTTGTTGTCCCAGAGGTGCCGGAACCCGTCGCCGATGGCGCGGAAGCTCACCGCGCTCGCCGGACCCCTCGGCACGAGCGAGGGCAGGAGCGCGACCGCGAGGATCGCCGCCCCGAAGGTCCCGGCGTCGATCCAGTACACCGCGCTCAGCCCGAGCTCGGCGATCAGCAGGCCGGCGATGGCCGGACCGGTCACCGCCGCGCTCTGCCAGAGGATCGACTGGAGGGCGAGCGCGGCGGGCACCTCGGCGGGGTCCACCAGCATCGGCATGGCCGCGTTGCGGCTGGGCCAGTCCGCGCCCTGAAAGGCCGAGGACGCCACCACGCAGCAGAACACCGGCCACAGCGCGGGGCGCGCCGAGAGGGCGTTGAGGGCGAGGCCGACGCTCGTCGCCGCCATGGCGAGCTGGGTCACGAGCAGGATGCGGCGCCGGTCCTTGACGTCGGCGAGCGCGCCGCCCCAGGTCGAGCCGACCAGCAGCGGTGCCAGCTGCACCAGGCTCACGAGCCCGACCATCGGTGTCGAGTGGGTGATGCGGTAGGTCTGGTACGCCACGCCGACGATCGTCAGCTGGCTGCCGATGCCGGAGACCATCTGACCGAACCACAGCCGCCGGAACGCCGGATGACGGCGCAACGGTGTGATGTCGGCGAGCACCCGGGCCACCGGGCGACGTTAGCGGGCGGGACCGGACGACCGGATCCAGACTTTTCTCTCTGAGCGGTCACCCGGGTTGGCAGAGCGTTCACCTTTCTGCCTCGGCGCCCCGCCGCCGGTGTTCCTTCGTCCCGGGACGGCGGCGCGGGCCGGCGGGACCGTGCATCCTGGCCGGATGCGCAAGCGGTGGGCCCTCCTCGCCGTGGTCGTCGTGGCCGCGGGCGTGACCTGGAAGGTGGCGCGCCCGGGCCACGCCGGCGCGGGGGCGCGTCCGGTGCAACCCCACGTGGCGCACGGCCGCTGCACCTACGGGCCCGCACCCGAGCCGCCCACGCTCTACCCCTTCCCCACCATCCCCGCAGTGCCGGAGGGGTGGCCGCTGCCGAGCTGCGATCCCCCCGGGCCGACCAACACCGGCGTGCCGGCCGGCACCACCCTGACGGCGCTCGACGCCGACCACGTGCCGGTCGGTGCGACGTGGGACGGGATCGCCCTCTACGTCCACCAGGACGGCGCCACCATCGAGGGCTACGACATCCCGGGTGCGGTCGTCATCCAGGCCAGCGACGTCACCCTCAGAGATGACCGGGTCACGGTTACCGAGGACCGGTTCCCGACCGCGGACGGCGCCGTGATCCTCGTCGACTACAACCACCCGGGCGCGTCGGGGATCGTCGAGGACACCGAGGCCAGCGGGAGCAACGGCAAGGCCTGCGGGGTGGTCATCGGGTTCTCCGACTTCCTGCTGCTGCGCGACAACTTCCACAGCTGCGGCGACATCGTCCACCCGAACGGTTACAACCTGATCCAGGACTCCTGGCTGCACGACACCCCGGACGCGACCGGCGACGACCACAACGACGCCTTGCAGATCACCGGCGGCGGCGACCAGCACTCCTCGGTGAACGTGACGATCCTCCACAACAAGCTCGAAAACCAAGAGGGGGAGGTCTCGGCCATCGGGCTCGGGCCCGACCAGGGCGACATCCGCAACGTGCTCATCTACGGCAACATCCTCAACGGCGGGGGCTACAGCCTCTACGGCGGCGGCGCCAGCCACGGCCACCACACGACCAACACGCGCATCATCGACAACCGCTGGATGCGCCTCCCCCAGCCCGGCGCGTACTTCGCCAAGGGCGGTGCCAGCGGCCCGGTCGCCGCCGACGACCCCGACACGCTCCAGGGCAACGTGTGGGACGACACCGGCCAGCCCGCGTTCCCCGACCACCGCGGCAGTTGAGGCGCGGGCGCGGACCGGCCCTACGCCGGCTCGCCCAGGCGCTGGCGCAGGAGCCGCAGGGAGCGGTCCCGCATCGGCCCGACGCTGCCGATGGGCATGCCCATGCGGCGGGCCACCTCCGCGTAGCTGAGGCCTTCCTCCGAGCTGAGCAGCCGCAGCACCTCCCGGTAGCGCGGCGGGAGCTGCTCGAGGTGGCGCTCCACCTCGGGCTCGAGGATGCGCCGGAGCACCTCCTCCTCGGGCACCTCGTGGGTGTGCAGACCCTCGTAGCGGGTCATGTCCGCCTCGCTCGCCGCTTCCCGCCCGGCCACGATCGACACCCGCAGCGCCTCCCGCTTGGCCGTGGTGATGAGCCACGCGGCGAGCCGGTCGGGCTCGCGGATGGCATCGAGGTGCTCGACGAGGCGCAACCAGGTCAGCTGCGACGCATCCGCCACATCGCGCTCGCCCAGGCCCACGCTGCGCACCACGTGCCACACGAGCCGCCCGTAGCGCTCCACGAGCGCGTCCCAGGCCCGCTGGTCGCCGGCACCGGCCCGGCGCAGGAGCTCGCGGTCGCTCGGGCCCCCATCCCTGTCGTCGCCCGGGTGACGGTCGCTGCGTCCCATGGTCCGTGCTCGCCTCCTGTAGCCGATCGGATGGTTGCGGCGGGCACCTCGACGAAGTCGGATCCCCGGCGCCTCTCGTTGACAACAGCCTGCGCCCGCGCCCCCCACTCGGGCATCAGGGGGGGTCCCTAGTCCTGAGCGTGGAGCCCCCTGGTCCGCGACGATCCGGCGGCGTCGCCGGGGTCACCGGATCGTCCCGAACACGGGCCGCGGTGGGCGGGGCGGCCAAGTGGTGGCGGCCACCGCCCTGGGTGCTTAGGCTCCACCTCTCCGGACACCACCCTGGGGGAGAAGATGGCGTCGACGACGCTCGTCGGGCGGGCCCATGAGCAGAGCATCATCGATGGTCTGCTCGCCGGAGCCCGGGCGTCGCAGAGCGGCGTCCTCGTCGTGGAGGGAGAGCCTGGCATCGGCAAGACGGCGCTGTTCGAGCATGCCCGCCGGTCGGCCGCGCCGATGTCGGTCCTGAGCGACAGCGGCATCCAGTCCGAGCTGGACCTGCCCTTCGGCGGCCTGACGCGGCTGCTGCGGGCCGGCGCGGAGCTCCCCGGGGCCGACGCCGCGGTCACGCCGGAGTTCGCCCGCCAGCTCGAGGCGGCCCGGCCGGGCGAAGCCCGGCCCATGGCAGACCGCTTCGCGGCCGGCGCCGAGATCCTGGCCATCCTGTCGAGCGTCGCCGAGCAGGCACCCCTGCTCGTCGTCGTGGACGACGCCCAATGGGTCGACGATCCGAGCATCGACGCGCTGGCCTTCGTCGCCCGCCGCCTCCACGCCGAAGGGATCGTGCTCCTGATCGGCCGGCGCGCCGGCGAGGGCAGCCCGGCGCTCGACGGGCTGCCGAGCCTGCGCCTGCGGGGCCTCGACCCGCGCTCGGCCGAGCTCCTCCTCGCCGCCTGGGCACCCGCGCCCTTGGACCCGGCGCGGGTGGAGACCCTGGTCGGTGCCACCGGCGGCAACCCCCTGGCCCTGGTGGAGCTGCCGTTCCTGCTCGATCGCGAGCGCCTGCTCGGTCTGGTCCCCTCCTACGAGCCGCTCCCGGTCGGCAGGCACCTGGTGGAGGCCTACGGGGAAAAGGTGCGGACGCTGCCCGAGCCCTGTCAGGAGGCACTCGTCGTCGCCGCGGTCCTCGATGTCGCGGACAGCCGGCTGCTCCATGACGCGCTGGCGCACGTGGAGCGCACCGTCGACGACCTCTCGGCGGCCGAGGATGCCGGGCTCGTCACGCTGAGCCCGCAAGGCGTCGTCTTCCGTCACCCGCTCGTGCGATCGGCGATCACCCAGATCACGCCGGCGGGGCAGCGGCGCCGGTGCCACCGGGCGGTCGCCGCCAGCCTCGCCGGCTCCAACCGACCCGACGACGAAGGACGACGGGCCTGGCACCTGGCCGCCGCGGCACCCGGGCTCGACGACACCGCCGCCGACCTGCTCGAAGAGGCGGGCGGGCGCGCCACGCGCGCCGCGGGCTTCTCCTCCGCCTCGCACGCCTTCGAGCGAGCCGCCCAGCTCACCTATGACCGCGAGGTCCGACGCCGGCGGTTCCTTGCCGCGGCCGGCGCGGCGTACCAGGCCGGCCAGGGCGGGCGCGCCCAGGAGCTGCTCACCGAGGCCGCCGGCGTCGGTGGGTCCGCGAGCGGCGAGTTCGACCTGCTCCGCCTCCAGGGCCGCCTCGACACCTGGCAGGGCCATCCCCGGCAGGCCTTCGACCGCCTGGTGACGGCCGCCCACGCCGAGGCCGATCCACGGCTCTCGGCGCAACTGCTGCTCGACGCGGTGGTCGCGTCGGCCTTCTCGGGGGCGCCGGTGCCCACCTTGGCCGCCGCCGAGGAAGCCCTCGCGCTGGCACCGGCGAGCGACGCGGACACCGCGCTCATCGCCCGGCTGGCCGTCGGTGCCGGGCACATGCTCCTCGGCGAGTCACACCTCGGTCTCCCCCTGCTCGCCGGCCACGAGGACCTCATCGCGCTGACCGAGCGCTCCCACGACAGCCTCCCCTACGTGTCCTCGGTGGCCTTCTGCCTGCTGCTCGGCGACGACCTCCCCGCCGCGACCCGGCTGCTCGAGGCGGTGGTGAGCGCCGCGACCAAGCGCGGCGCGACCTCCGCCCTGCCCTTCGCCCTGACGGTCCGAGCCCACACCGACTTCCGCCTCGGCGCATGGGACGCGGCGCTGGCCGGGGCGCATCTCGCCGCCGAGCTGGCGGCGGACATGTCCCGCTCGACCGACCTGGCCCACGCGCAGGCGGTGCTGGCGCTCATCGCCGCCGCCCAGGGCCGCGACGACGACTGCCACCGCCTCGCCGCGGAGAGCACCGAGCGCGCCGCCGCGGCACAGGCGCTGAGCACGGAGGTCCACTGCCACAGCGCGCTCGCGCTGCTCGAGCTCGGCCACGGCCGCGCCGACCGGGCCATCGCCCCACTGGAGCGGGCCGAGGCGATGTGCCGCTCGCTCGGCTTGATGGAGCTGACCCACTGGCAGTGGGCCGCGGACCTGCTCGAAGCGCGGGTCCGCTGCGGATCCGGCGAAGGCACCGCCGAGCTGGCTTCGCTGCTCTCCTCCCACGGCGAGCGCAGCCGGCGGGCGTTGCCCCAGGCCCTCGCGGCGCGCGCCGCGGGGCTCCTCGACGACTCGGAGGGCTTCGACGCCCACTTCGCCACGGCGCTCGGATGGCACGCCCAGGTCCGGCGACCGTTCGAGACGGGGCGCACCCACCTGTGCTTCGGTGAGCGGCTGCGACGGGTCAAGCGCCGCGGTGAGGCCAGGCGCCAGCTCGAAGCCGCGCTGGACATCTTCACCCGACTGGGGGCGGTGCCGTGGGCGGAGCGGGCCCGCAGCGAGCTCGCGGCCGCGGGGACGGCGTTGTCGCGCCCGCAGCGGCTCCCGACCGACGTCTTGACCCCCCAGGAGCTGCAGATCGCCCTCACCGTCATCGAGGGCGCGACCAACCGGGACGTGGCCGCGCGGATGTTCCTCAGCCCCAAGACGGTCGAGTACCACCTCGGGCACGTGTACCGAAAGCTCCAGGTCAGCTCGCGCGAGGAGCTCAAGACCGTCCTGCGCCACGACGGCGACTTCGCGTCCGCAGGCCCAGCCCCGCGCTGAGCGGGGCGCGGCCCGACCGCTCTACAGTGGCCGGGTCGGCCGTATCCCGCCGCGGCCACCAGGGGGTTGCACCATGGCACAGGAACGTCCGAGCTACCTCGGCCTGCTCAACGGGATCGCGGTCGCGGAGTGCCGCGCGCACGCCTACCTGACGGCGTGGGCCGACACGACCACCGACGACCAGCTGCGGGCCACCCTGCGCACCGTGGCGGCGCGCGAGGGCGAGCACGGGATGAGCTTCGCCAAGCGCATCGACGAGCTGGGCTTCGAGATGCAGGAGGTCGACGACCGCGCCTTCAAGGAGCAGCTGGCGGTGGCCGGGTCCGATCTCAGTGATCTGGACAAGGCGGAGCGCCTCGGTGTCCGGGCCCAGCTCGAAGGCGACCCGTTGCGCTTCTTCGACGACGTCTTCAAGGACCACTCGATCGACATCGGCACCGGCGAGCTGCTCGGCCGCTACATCGCCGAGGAGCACGACACGATCCGCCGGCTGCGCGCCTGCTACCAGGCCCTGGTCGCTCGCTGCGAGGCCGCCGCCGCGGCTGCTCCGGCCAACAGTGGCACGGCCGCTCCGGCCAACAGTGGCACGGCCGCCCTGGAGGCCAAGGTCGACGCGCTGTGCTGCGCCGTGGAGGAGCTGCGCCAGATCGTCTGTGCGCCGGCCATGGCGACCAGCGCCTCCTGACCCGCCGCCCGAGGTGGCGATCCCGGAGGAGTCGGAGGTCCTCGAGTACTTCAACCGCCTGTCCAACTGGGGCCGGTGGGGGGATGACGACGTCCTCGGCACCCTGAACCTGATCACCGAGGCCAAGCGGGTCGAGGCGAGCCGCCTCGTCACCCGCGGTGTGACGGTGTCGTGCTCCTGGGACATCGAGACCGAGCTCCAGCCCGACGACGTGGCCGGGCCGCCGCAGCGGTACATGGTCACCACCGGGGAGGGCCTCGGCGACGCCCACCGGGTCCTGCCCCGCGGGATCCGGGAGGGCGACCGCCAAGCCGTCGCCCTGGAGTTCCTCGGCCTGGTGTACCACGGGCACCGCATCACCCACCTCGACGCCCTCTCGCACGTGGCATGGGACGCGCGGATGTACAACGGTGCCCCGGCCGAGCTGGTCAGCGCGCAGCACGGTGCGACGGCCCACGCCGTCACCGACATCCGCGACGGTGTGCTGACCCGCGGGGTGCTGCTGGACGCGGCGCGCCACCGCGGCGTGCCCTGGCTGGAGCCCGGCGAGCACGTCACCCCCGACGAGCTCGACGAGATCGTGGCGACCGCTGGCACCGGCGTGGGCGAGGGGGACGCGGTGCTGCTGCGCACCGGCTACGGCCGGCGCCGCCGCGAGCGGGGCGCCGACCGGGTGCACGAGGTCGGCCGCGCCGGCTGGCACGCGTCGTGCCTGCCGTGGTTGCACGAGCACGGCGTGGCCCTCATCGCAGCCGACACCGCTCAGGACGTCGTGCCCTCGGGCTACGAACAGCTGCGCATCCCGATCCACGCCATCGGCATCACCGCCATGGGTCTGTGGCTCCTCGACAACTGCGATCTCGAGGACCTGGCATCGACCTGCGAGCGGTTCGGGACCTGGGACTTCGAGCTCGTCGTGGCCGCCCTGCCCTTCGCCGGGGCGACCGGCTCACCGGTCAACCCGATCGCCGTCTTCTGAGCGCGGAACGCCTTCAGGTCGCCCGGTAGGAGGCATGGGTGGCGGGCCGCACCACCCGGCCGGGTCGGGCCGCGCCGGCGTCCTCGATCTGGGTGCCGTCGAGGCGGATCGGTGTCCCGTTGACGAGGACGTGGACGACACCGCTCGGGCGATCGGCGGTGAGGCGCTCCGCACCGGCCGGGAAGTCGCGCACCCGTCGGAGGGGTCCCGGACCGATCGTCGCCGGGTCGAAGACCGCGATGTCGGCCCACGCACCTTCGCGCAGGTAGCCCCGCCCCGCGAAGCCGAACAGGTCGGCCTGGAGGCCGGTGAGGCGTCGGACCCCCGCTTCGAGCGGCATCACGGCGCGGTCGCGCACCCAGGAGCCGAGGAAGTCCGTCGCCTGCGGCGCGTCGCAGAGCTGGCTCAGGTGCGCTCCCGCGTCCGAGAGGCCGAGGGTGCAGTGCTCCTCCCGGAGGAGGGCGCCGACGGCCTCCTCGTCGTCGTTGGAGACGACCCCGTGGATCCACGCCTCGAGGTCGTCGCAGCCGAGGGCCAGGTCCAAGATGGCGCCGAGCGGCCCGGACGCCGCGGCGCCCGGCAGCTCGGTCACGGGCGTGCCGACCAGCTCGGGGTGGGCGGCGCAGCGCGAGAGCCGGAAGGTCTCCCACCGGGGCCGGAGCCGATCGACGGTGTCGAACCCGGCGCTCGCCTGCTGGCGCCAGCGCGGATCACGGTACGCCGCGCGGCGCTCGGCGGCCGACGCCGCCTTGAGCGCCTGGAACGACGGGTTGAGGTTGAACAGGACCCCTGGATGGGCCATGCCGAACTCCACCGTGACCGGGCGCGAGGTCACCTGCGGCCAGACCTGGGCCCCGCCCTGCCAGCCCGCGCGGTTGAGCGCCACCAGCCCCTCGTGACGGCCGTCGGGGTCGCTCAACAGCGCGCCGTAGGTGAAGGGCACCCCGACCCGGCGTTGGAGCCCGTAGGCGTCGGCGACGCTGCACTGCTGGCCCGGCGAGATCTCCACGACGCCGATGTCGAGCGCGCCGAGCACGGCGGCGAGCGCCTCCAGCTCCGCCGCGTCGGAGAGCCGGCTCGGGATGGGCCGGCCCGCCGCATCGGAGTGCGTGAACGCGAAGCTGGTCGCGAACCCGGCCGCGCCGGCCCGCATGGCGGCGGCGAGGACCTCGGCCATGCGGGCGATCTCCTCGCCGGTGGCCGCCCGGGCGAACGCGTCCTCGCCCATGACGAAGAGGCGCAACGGGGTGTGCCCGAGGTAGCAGGCGAAGTTGAGCGCCGGGGTGCGGCGCTCGACCGCCTCCAGGTAGGCGGGGAAGGTCTCGAAGTCCCAGGCGATCCCGGCGGCCAGGCTGGCGGGATCCATGTCCTCGACGCTCTCGAGGATCCCGATCATGACGTCGCGGTGCTCGGCGCGCGTCGGCGCGATCGACAGGCCGCAGTTGCCGGCCACCACCGTCGTGACGCCGTGGTACGCCGAGGGGGTCAGCGCGGGGTCCCAAAAGACCTGCGCGTCGTAGTGGGTGTGGATGTCGATGAACCCCGGGCTGACCACGAGCCCCGCGGCGTCGATGCGGCGGGCGCCCGCGAGGTCGGGCCCGATGGCGACGACCCGCCCGCCCCGCACGGCCACGTCCGCGAGGCGCCCCGGCGCG
>Ga0209698_10007485_pt1 | contig 11462 bp, 6 predicted proteins | sample LitLauG_LLR_2012_FD_187203 | JGI IMG/M metagenome (GOLD analysis project Ga0209698, IMG submission 187203) | Freshwater sediment microbial communities from Pennsylvania, USA - Little Laurel Run_MetaG_LLR_2012 (SPAdes) (version 2) | ecosystem: Environmental > Aquatic > Freshwater > Creek >... | reverse complement strand
GCATCCCCAGAAATGCGTTTTGATTGGCGCATATCCGAGCGAGGCGCGGAACGGACAGGGCACAGGCCGTTGACGCTGATGAATTCGGCACGAAATGCACGGCGCCGGGCGCTTGGCCCCGCAACGTGCAAGTTGTACGCCTTGAAGCTGCTGGCGTACGAAAGGGAGGGAAGCGTATCCGGCGTCGCGCTGCAAGCGTTGCGAGCGGCGAGGCGAAGGGGACAGGCATGCAGTCCACAAGACCGCGAGGTCTCGATGACGGACTTCCGATGCCGGATGGCTACGAGTGATCGTGTGTGACTGTCAGTGTTCAATTCAGTGATCGATCGCGAGACCGAACTACCAAAATTCACGGCGCATTTTTACTCTCAATCGAGAGTAACTGCAAGAAATATTTGCAATTTTGCGCAACTTCTGCTCGATTGAAATCCCTGTTTACCGCCACGATGCCGATCCAATTCGAAGAACTGCAAGAAAGCCGCGCGCGAATTTCATGGTCGCGCGCGCCGTGCTCAATCCCAACTCAATGCACCGCCGCTTTGGTATTCGATGACCCGGGTCTCGAAGAAATTGCGCTCCTTCTTCAGGTCGATCATCTCGCTCATCCAGGGGAACGGATTCTCCTGGTCCGCGTACAGCGGCTCCAGCCCGATCTGCTGGGCACGCCGATTGGCGATGTAGCGCAGGTAGCCCATGAACATGGCGGCGTTCAGGCCAAGGACGCCGCGCGGCATGGTGTCCTCGGCATAGCGGTACTCGAGATCGACCGCCTGGGCGAAAAGCGCACGGATCTCGGTGCGGAATTCGGCCGTCCAGAGCCCCGGGTTCTCGAGCTTGATCTGGTTGATCAGGTCGATGCCGAAGTTGCAGTGCATGGATTCGTCGCGCAGGATGTACTGGTACTGCTCGGCCGCCCCGGTCATCTTGTTCTGGCGCCCCAGGGCCAGGATCTGCGCGAAGCCGACGTAGAAGAACAAGCCTTCCATCAGGCAGGCAAAGACGATGAGCGAGCGCAGGAGGGCCTGGTCGGTCTCGTGGGTCCCCGTGTGGAAGCCCGGATCGGTCAGCACGTTGATGAACGGCAGCAGGAACTCGTCCTTGGCCCGGATCGACGGGATTTCGCGGTAGGCATTGAAGATTTCGCCCTCTTCGAGGCCCAGGGACTCGACGATGTACTGGTAGGCGTGGGTATGGATCGCCTCTTCGAAGGCCTGGCGCAGCAGGAACTGGCGGCACTCCGGAGCCGTGATCTGGCGGTAGGTGCCCAGCACGATATTGTTGGCGGCGAGCGAGTCGGCCGTGACAAAGAACCCCAGGTTGCGCTTGACGATGCGGCGCTCGTCCTCGCTTAGCCCATTGGGGTCCTTCCACAGCGCCACGTCGCGCGCCATGTTCACTTCCTGCGGCATCCAGTGGTTGGCGCAGGAGGACAGGTACTTGTCCCACGCCCACTTGTACTTGAACGGCACGAGCTGGTTGACGTCGGCACGGCCGTTGATGATGCGCTTGTCCTCGACGCGAACCCGTCCCTCCTCCGCTCCTGGCGCGGCTGGCGCCGCTCCGGGAGCCACGGAGGGCTGGCGCCCTTCTCCCGTGGCGGGGCCGAGGGGGCGCGGAACCGGTTGAACTGCGGGTGTTTCATCCCATGACAACATGTAAATCCTTTCGACTGCTAATTGCAATTCCTGACCAATGGCGGGCACAAGCCCGCCGAAGCTCCCGTCGCAGCCTCGCCGCGCCAGGAGCGAAGGCGGGGGCAAGCCCTACTGGCAGACTTCGCATTCACTGAAGCCGGCATCGCCGGGGCGCAGGGTGCAGACCGGGCCGCTGGCGGCAACGCCGTCGTCGACCGGTACGGCGTTGTGGGTGCCGGTGCGGCCTGTGGCCTTCTCGGCGTGCGTGGCGCCTATGGTGCGCAGGTAATAGGTGGTCTTGAGCCCGCGCAGCCAGGCCAGGCGGTAGGTCTCGTCGAGCTTGCGGCCCGACACGCCCGCCATATAGATATTGAGTGATTGCGCCTGGTCGATCCATTTCTGGCGGCGCGCGGCGCACTCGATCAGCCAGCTCGGGTCGATTTCGAACGCTGTCGCGTAGCGCTGGCGGACCTCGGCAGGCACCCGATCGATGCGGGCCATGCTGCCGTCGAAATACTTGAGATCGGCAACCATGACCTCGTCCCAGAGGCCCAGGGACTTGAGCTCGCGCACCATGTGCACGTTGGTAATCGTGAATTCGCCGGAAAGGTTGGACTTCACGAACAGGTTCTGGAACGTGGGTTCGATGCAGGCCGATACGCCGACGATGTTGGAAATGGTGGCGGTGGGAGCGATAGCCACGCAATTGGAGTTGCGCATGCCCAGCCGGGCGATGCGCTCGCGCAGGGCGTCCCAGTCCATGGTGGCGCTGCGGTCGGCATCGAGGTGGCCGCCGCGCTCCGCCGCCAGCAGGTCCAGCGTGTCCTGGGGCAGGATGCCGCGGTCCCAGAGGGAGCCGCGGAAGGAGGAGTACGCGCCGCGCTCGCCTGCCAGGGTGGTGGACGCCCAGTAGGCGAAATAACAGACCGCCTCCTGGCTGCGATCGGCAAATTCGACCGCGGCCTGGGACGCGTAGGGAATGCGCATCATGTGCAGGCAATCCTGGAAGCCCATGATGCCCAGTCCCACCGGTCGGTGCCGCAGGTTGGAGTTTCGCGCCTTGGCAACGGCGTAGTAGTTGATATCGACCACGTTATCGAGCATCCGCATGGCGATATCGATGGTGCGCTGGAGCTTGTCGTGGTCCAGGCTGTAGCCGCCCGCGCCGTCGGCGCGCAGGTGCGCGACGAGATTCACCGAACCCAGGTTGCAGACGGCGATTTCCTCGTCGGACGTATTGAGCGTGATTTCGGTACACAGGTTCGAGCTGTGCACCACGCCCACGTGCTGCTGCGGGGAGCGGATGTTGGCGGCATCCTTGAAGGCGATCCAGGGATGTCCGGTCTCGAAGAGCATGGACAGCATCTTGCGCCAGAGCTGGGGCGCGGGGATCTTCTTGAACAGGCGCAGCTCGCCGCGGGCGGCCTTTTCCTCGTAGGCGGTATAGGCTTTTTCAAAGGCGCGGCCGGTGAGATCGTGCAGGTCGGGAACGTCGCTGGGCGAGAACAAGGTCCAGTCGGCGCCGGCAAATACCCGCTTCATGAACAGGTCCGGGATCCAGTTGGCCGTGTTCATGTCGTGGGTGCGACGGCGGTCGTCGCCGGTGTTCTTGCGCAGATCGAGGAATTCCTCGATGTCCAGGTGCCAGGTTTCCAGGTAGCAGCAGACCGCGCCCTTGCGCTTGCCGCCCTGGTTGACCGCCACTGCCGTGTCGTTGACGACCTTGAGAAAGGGTACGACGCCTTGCGACTTGCCGTTAGTGCCCTTGATGTGGGCGCCCATGGCGCGAACCGGCGTCCAGTCGTTGCCCAGGCCCCCGGCGTACTTGGCCAGCAGCGCGTTGTCCTTGATGGACTCGTAAATGCCGTCGAGGTGGTCCGGAACGGTGCTCAGGTAGCACGAGGACAGCTGCGCGTGGCAGGTTCCGGCGTTGAACAGGGTTGGGGTGGAGCTCATGAAGTCAAAGCTCGACAGCAGGCCGTAGAACTCGATGGCGCGCGCCTCGCGGTCCACTTCGTTCAGCGCCAGGCCCATGGCGACCCGCATGAAAAAGGTCTGCGGCAGCTCGAAGCGCCGCTCGTCGCGGTGCAGGAAATAACGGTCATAGAGGGTCTGCAGGCCCAGGTAGGAAAACTGCAGGTCGCGCTCCGGGCGCAAGGCCGCCGCCAGCCGGGGCAGGTCGAACTGCAGCAAGCGCTCGTCGAGCAGGCCCGCCTCCACGCCGATGCGCATGCAACGGGGGAAGTAGTCGGGGTAGCGCTCAACCATGGCCGCCTGGGCGACTTCGCCGCCCAGCACCTCGCGGCGGATGACGTGCAGGAGCAGCCGTGCGCTGACCTCGCTGTAGGCGGGGTCGGTTTCGATGAGCGACCGGGCCGCGAGGATCGACGACTTGTGCACCTCCTCTATGGCGACGCCGTCGAAGAGATTCTTGAGGGTAGCCGACAGCACCGCTTCGACGGAGACGAATTCGGTAAGTCCTTCGCAGGCCGCCGCTATGGTGGACCGCAGGTGCGCCTCGTCCAGCGGGACGCTGCGCCCGTCGATCGTGACGCGCAAGCCGGGCACCGGCGGCGCGGGCGGCGCCTGGCGCGCCCGCTCCTGGCTGCGGCGCTCGCGATACAACACGTACGCGCGCGCGACATCGTGCGCTCCATCGCGCATCAACGATAGCTCGACCTGGTCCTGGACATCCTCTATATGGAACGTGCCACCCGCGGGCTGACGCCGCACCAGCGCCCCGACCGCCGCCTCGGTGAGGCGTTCAACCTGTTCGCGGATGGCAGCCGAGGCAGCGCCCTGGCCGCCGCGCACGGCCAGGAACGCCTTGGTCATGGCGACCGCAATCTTCGACGGTTCGAAGCGCACGACAGCGCCATTGCGCCGTATGAGGTGGTACTCGGCCAACGAGGACGCCAGCGGGCGCGCGAGCGTCTGATCGGCGCCGGCAATGGCAAACGCCGCGACTGCCGCCCCCCCGTTCTCAACCGAGGATGGCGATTCCGTGTATCGATGTTGCATGTATTCCCCCGATGCCAGGGCCCCAATCGCACGTGCACGCCGCGCCGGGACCCACAAGTTCTAGACCTAGAAAACTCCGCTCCGCTGCCGACCCGACAACAGCCTGGGCGGGTTTTCCTTGACGGCGGCGCCGCTGGAGCGCCGCGACAGCGCCAGACCCGAATCCGTGACACCTACTACATGTTGTGGGTGTGGTCACGAAATCAACAAGGCGTTGTGGTACCGATGGTAGGAGAAGTTGAGCCGCGAGGCAACCGAATATTTCCGGTTGTTCATGTTGCGAGCGCTCGGAGAGGGTGTAATTTGCTGCGTGCGCCCTCACCCCGGCCCTCTCCCACGAAGTGGGAGAGGGTGAGAACGGTGTGGATTCCCGGCGGGAATTCACACAAACGAAAAGTCAGTCGCGGCGGAGGCGGGACCAGTCGAAATAAGGGCCGGGATCGGTCTTGCGCTGCGGCGCAATTTCACTGTGGCCACGCGCGCAGCGCAGGGGGTATTGGGTCCACAGCGCACGCTGCAGCGGATCGAGGGTCGCATATTGCGCGGCCGTGAAAGGCTCGAATTCGCTGCCTTCGAGCTCGATGCCGATGGAAAAATCATTGCACCGCACGCGGCCGTTGAATGACGAGACGCCGGCATGCCAGGCCCTGTCGTCGCAGGAAACGAACTGCGTGAGCAGGCCGCTGCGGGAAATCAGGAAGTGCGCCGAGAGACGCGCTCCGGCCAGGGGAGCGAAGGCCGCATGCGCCGCCGTGTCCAGGGAATTGGTGAATAGCCGCTCGATGTGTCCTGCACCGTAGCATCCCGGCGGCAGGCTGATGCAATGCAGGACCAAGAGCTCGGCTGCGCAGCCCGCGGGCCGCGCATCGAAATTGGGCGATGGCAAGCGCACCGCGCCATCGACCCAGCCCGCTGTAAGGTTGGTCATGACGCTGCTGGCAGTGGCTTGCCTGGAAACGTGCGGCAGGTTTGTGCTGCCGGGCAACACGCCTGGGAACGGGAAGCCGGGCCGGCCGTGGTCGATGCCACTATTTGAGTCCCAGGCGCTGCATCCGGTAACGCATCTGGCGAAAGGAAATGCCAAGCAGCTGCGCCGCCGCGGTTCGGTTATGCCCGGTACGCGCCAGCGCCGCCTGAATGGCAGCGCTCTCGACCGAATCGAGATAAGCCGCGAGATCACCGGGCACGGCTTCGGCAGCCACGGGGCCCGCGGCGGAGACCGCTTCGGCAGGGCCCTGGGCAGGCGCCGGGGCGGCTAGGAGGGGCGTTGGCGCAGGGGCGGGCTCGCCAAACGCGCGCGCCGTCTCGAGCACGAGATGCTCGGGCGCGAGTTCACCACCGCCCGTGAGTACTACGGCGCGTTCCAGCACGTTTTCCAGCTCGCGGACATTGCCGGGGAAGGCCCATTGCCGCAACACGGCCTCGGCGGCCGGCGTGAGCCAGGCATCGGGCACGCCGGCGCGATCGGTAATGCGCCGCAGCAGCGCCTTGGCGATCAGCGGTACATCGTCGCCGCGCTCGCGCAGGCTGGGAACGCGCAGTTCGATGACGTTGAGCCGGTAGAAAAGATCCTGGCGGAAGCGGCCTGCCTCCACCATGCGGCCCAGGTCCTGGTGGGTGGCGCTGAGAATGCGCACGTCCACCGGCTCCTCCGAGGTTGAACCGACCTTGTGGATGCGCCGCTCCTGGATGGCGCGCAGCAGTTTCACCTGCATGGCCAGGGGAAGCTCGGCCACCTCGTCAAGCAGCAGGGTTCCGCCGGAGGCGGCCTGGAAAAATCCATCGCGGTCGCGGTCGGCGCCCGTGAAGGCGCCGCGCCGATAACCGAAGAATTCAGCCTCCATGAGCGCCTCCGGGATCGCGCCGCAATTGACGGCGACGAATGGCATGGCGCTGCGCGCCGAGCCGGCGTGAATGGCGCGCGCCACGAGCTCCTTGCCGCTGCCCGACTCGCCAATGATCGCCACCGGCGCCATGCTCTGGCCCAGGCGTGCAATCAAGGCGCGCAGGCGCATGATTTCCGCGGACTCGCCGACCAGACGGGCCGCCGCGGCATTCTCGGCGGGCGCACCGCCGGCCGCGCCTGACGGGCTCCCGGCAATGGCCGACCGGACCAGCCTGCGCAACTGGTCGAGATCCACGGGCTTGGCCAGGTAGTCGAACGCGCCCGCCTTGAGCGCGGCGACCGCGTTGTCGGCGCTGCCGTAGGCCGTGATGACGGCGATCTTGGGTTCGCTGCGCGCGCCGAGTTCGCGCACCAGATCCAGGCCCGAGCCATCGGGCAGCCGCATGTCGGTGAGACAGAGCCGGTAGGCGCGGTTCTGAAGGAAATGTCGCGCCTCGGCCAGGGATTCGGCGGTGTCGACTTCCAGGCCAAGCCGGGAGATGGTCAGGCCAAGCAATTCACGCAAGTCGGCTTCGTCGTCGACAACGAGTACTGCCGGAACGCGCGAGCGACCAGCCGATTCAGCTTCAGTCATGGCAAAGGTCAGTGGGCAAGGGGTTGGCTTGCATGGCCGCTTCCATCAGGACAGGCTGCGGCGAAAGAATTCCGCCTCGGCCGGCATCGTATCGAGGAACTGCGGAGGCGGCACATTGTCCCCCCCACCGCGCGCGAAATACACGACAAACCCCGGACGGTCATCGAACCCCTGACGGCGCAAAACCTCGTATGCCAGTTCGGCGCGGTTGGCGATGCAAAATTCCCGCGCCAGGTAAAGGCCCAGCCCGGTGCCCCGCGCGTGCGTGGTGAAGAACGGCTCGAACATGGACCCACGGGACGCCGCATCGACGCCTTCGCCATCGTCGATGACCCAGAGTTGCGCGCGGCCAGCGTTCTCGGCTCCGGCGGCGAGATAGATTTCCACGCTGCCCGGGCTGCGGGAAGAATACCGCAGGGCGTTATCGACTAGATTAAAAAGGATCTGGCGCAGGTGACTCTGCTCGAACTTCACCGCGTCATTGCCCATCCCGCGCACGACGATGATGCCGGGTTCCAGCGCGCGGTCGCGAGAGAATTCTCCGGCCCACTCCTCGACGAAGGTCCGCAGCGGAAATTCGTCGCTGGCCGGGGATTCACGGCGCGCGACACGCAGGACGTCCTCGACCAAGCGGTTGAGCCGCGCCGTGTTTTCCCGCACGATGCCCGACAAGCGCTTTTGCATGGCATCGCGCGAGTCCTCCTCGAGCAATTGGCTGGCATTGCTGATCGCCGCCAGCGGGTTGCGGATCTCGTGTGCGATGGACGCCGTCAACCGCCCCATCGCAGCCAGCTTGAGTTGCTGGGCGCGCGCCTCGAGCGCATCCCGGTCCTCCAGGAAGATGACGAACTCCCCCGACTGCGGCGACGGTGGACGGGCAAACCGGGCGCGCAGGGGACGAATGGCCGCGGGTTTGGGGTCCTCGGATTCGTCGGGAGATGGTTCGCCGGGTAGTTCAACGGCGCCCGGCGCAAATTGCAGGTCGGACCAACCGGCCTCGCCGGAGTCCGTCAGGTGCCAGGCGAGAAACTCCTCACCGAGCACCCGCAGTCCGGCAATCTCGGTGAGGCGGCGCCCGGTGAGCTGGGAATTGCGCCGCATTCCCAGCAGCATTCGTGCTGCCAGGTTATTGGCGCGTACGACCGTGTCGGCGTCGACGACGATGACCCCCTGTTCCATCTGGGAGATCACGAGGCGGTTGATCTCGAGCTGGTTCTGCAGGTCGAGGCCGCGCACGTAGGCAAGCAGCTCCTGGCGGTTGAGCCGCACCGACAGCAGGCGCAGGAGGCCCGTGATGCCAAACAGGGCCGCACCATAGAGTCCGGCCTGAAAGAGTTGCGGTTCGGCGTGCTCCTCCCGCAGGCCCCGCAAGAGCGCGTGGCTCAACAAAATGATCACGGCAATGGATGCCGTGAAGAACGCCGCGCTCGTGGGCAGCATGAGCGAGGCGCCGGCTATCGGCAACAGGTAAAGGACGACGAATTCGCTGCGCATGCCGCCGCCCAGGACGACGAGGATGGTGGCCATGACGAGATCGCCGGCGAGATGGGCCGTGAGCTGACCCAGAAAGTGGCGCCGATAAAACAGCGCGGCGAGCGCCGCGGCGAGCGCAAGGCCGAAATAGACGATGAGGGCGATGACGATGTCGTTGCCGGCGCCGAGCCGGGCCATGGCGGGCGGCGTGAAGATCATCGCTGAAAGAAGCACGAAAACCGTTACCAGCACGCGCGCGAGCGACAATGCGTAGAGCGTGCCCCAGGCAGGATCGACCTGCATTGCGTCTTCAGCCCCGGGCCCGGAGCCGGGGGTTTGCTGCGCCTTGCGCTTTTGCGGGGCTGGCACCGCGGTTCGCTCTTTCAGGTTCGGCTCAGCAGCAGCTGGCGTGCCGCGGCATCAGGGTCACGGACGCGCCTGGGCGTGCTCGGGACAGCAGGCCCATCCACCGGCAATGGCGATGGCCTCGGACTTGGGTACGTTGAGGCGGCAGATGGCACATTGAACCATGTCCTCCGGTGCTGCCCCGCGGCTTGCGCCGGGTCGGGCGCCTGAGCTGAGCCGGCGTATGCCGGCGATCACGACCCAGGCGATCACCGCCCAGAAAATCACGCGGATCAAATCCAGCCCCGGCGCAGCACCACTTCAAACACGAAGCGCGAGCCGATATAGGCCAGCAGCAGCATGAGGAACCCGACGAACAGCCAGCGCTGCGCCACCTTGCCGCGCCAGCCGAAAGCATAGCGCCCGGTCAGCAGCCCGGCAAAAACGCTCCAGGAAATCAGCGCGAACAGGGTCTTGTGGTCGAACCGCAACGGCCGGCCGAAGAGCTCCTCGGAAAACAGCATACCGCTGCCCAGAGAGGCCGTGAGCAGGATGAAGCCGCCCGCAAGCTGGTGGAACAACAGCGATTCAAGCGCCAGGAGTGAGGGCATCTGGGACAGGAGGGTGCCGACGGACCGCGAGGTGTCGCGCGCGGGCTGGCGCAGGTAACGGTCGATGTAGGTCATCAGCACGCTCAGCAGGGCGGCGATGGTGAAGAAACTATAGGACAGCACGGACACCGTCAGGTGCACGCGCAGAGCCACGGAACTGCCCTCGCCGGCGACGGCAATGCCATGGAAGACCAGGGGCATGAGCATGGCGAACGCAGCCAACGGCGGCATCAGTACGTACAAGCCACCGACGGAAATGAAAAAGCTCTCGATCCAGAGCAGCGCACAGGCGGAAAGAAAACTGGCCGAGGACGCCTGGGCAAAGCCGAACCGCAGGCCACCGGCGCCAAAAAGGTCCTGCGCCAGCAAAATGCCGTGGCCGAGGACGGCCATGGGCAGCAGGAACCTGGCCAGCCCCTGGGGGCGGACATCGACGCCGTTGCGCAGATCCGACCAGCAGCGGGCGGCGAAGGCCAGGTAGGCCCCCGCTACGGCAAAATGGGCTGCAACGTAAAATGCGTAGGTTTGCATAGCGCGTCTATATACCACGCGCATCCCAGGAACCCCGAAATGCTTGATCAGCTTACTGACCGTTTTGCCCGGATCGTCAAACAGGTCCGCGGCCAGGCCCGCCTCACGGAGGCCAATACCCAGGAAATGCTGCGCGAGGTGCGGCTGGCGCTGCTGGAGGCGGACGTTGCTCTTCCCGTGGTGCGCGACTTCGTCAACCGCGTTCGAGAGGAGTCCCTGGGACAGGAAGTCGTGGGCAGCCTCACCCCCGGCCAGGCGCTGGTGGGCGTCGTACACCGCGAGCTGGGCCGCCTCATGGGCGCCGGATTGCCAGCCCGGGAGCGCGAGCTCAACCTGGCGGTCCAGCCGCCCGCGGTCATCCTGATGGCCGGCCTGCAGGGCGCGGGCAAGACCACCACCACGGGCAAGCTGGGGCGCTGGCTGCGCATCGACCGGCGCAAGAAGGTGCTGGCCGTTTCGGCCGACGTTTACCGGCCCGCGGCCATCGCGCAGCTGGAATCGGTGTGCCAGCAGGCGGAAATCGAATTCTTTCCTACGCCGCCGGATGCGCGTCCCGTGGACATCGTGCAGGCAGCGGTTGCGCATGCGCGCCGGCATCTGCTGGACGTTGTGCTGGTGGATACCGCGGGTCGCACCACCGTTGACGAAGCCATGATGGAGGAGATCGGCCAGCTGCACGCGGCGCTCAAACCGATCGAAACCCTGTTCGTGGTCGATGCCATGTTGGGTCAGGATGCGCTCAACACGGCCCAGGCTTTTGGTGCGCGGCTGCCGCTGACAGGCATCATCATCACCAAGCTCGATGGCGATGCGCGCGGCGGCGTTGCCCTTTCCGTGACACAGGTCACGGGCAAGCCCATCAAATTCGCCGGAACCGGCGAGAAATTGACCGGCCTGGAACCCTTCGATGCCGAGCGCATGGCCGGGCGCGTGCTGGGCATGGGCGACATCGTGGCCCTGGTCGAAGACGTCAAGAATTCGGTCGACGTGGGGGCAGCAGAGAAGCTCGCCAAGCGCATGCAATCGGGCGCGCGCTTCGATCTCAATGATTTCCGCGACCAGATCAGCCAGATGCGACGCATGGGCGGACTGGGCGGCATGATGGACAAGCTGCCGGCCCAGTTCTCCCAGGCAGCGGGCAAGGTCGATCCGCGCGACGCCGATCGCCAGGTGCGCCGCATGGAAGGAATACTCAACTCAATGACGCCGGGCGAACGCAGCAAGCCCGAACTGCTCAAGGCATCGCGCAAGCGGCGCATCGCCAGCGGCGCGGGCGTTCCGGTCCAGGATGTGAACCGCATGCTGGCCCAATTCGACCAGATGAGCACGCTGATGAAGCAGATGCGCAAGGGTGGGCTGGGGAAGAT
>Ga0209698_10007484_pt1 | contig 11462 bp, 9 predicted proteins | sample LitLauG_LLR_2012_FD_187203 | JGI IMG/M metagenome (GOLD analysis project Ga0209698, IMG submission 187203) | Freshwater sediment microbial communities from Pennsylvania, USA - Little Laurel Run_MetaG_LLR_2012 (SPAdes) (version 2) | ecosystem: Environmental > Aquatic > Freshwater > Creek >... | reverse complement strand
GACCAGCACGACCCGGTTCTTCTCCTTGCCGATCTTCATCACCGCCAGGGCGGTCGAGGTGGAGACCAGATCTGTCACCACGTCGACGTTGCCCTGCTCGAACCACTCGCGCGCCTTGTTGGCCGCGATGTCGCCCTTGTTCTGGTGATCGGCGTAGACCATCTCGACCTTGAAAGCGGGCTTTTCCTGGGCCACGAAATCGTCGATCGCCATCTGCGTGGCGACCACGGCGCCCTGGCCGGACAGGTCCGAATACGCCCCGGACATGTCGGTCAGCACGCCGATGCGCACGACACCATCTGAAATCTGGGCCTGTGCCGCGCCGGCCAGCATCGATGTCAGGAACGCGGCCCGGATCAGGGTTTTCGGTTTCATCGGTCCTCCTCGCAGTGGATTCGCAATCGGTTTCGTTACAGGCAGCCGCTACGGTTCCGTCATCCGGCTCACACGCCCAGCAAGGCATGCAGTCTCTCGGTGCAGCCCGGCAATTCCTCGCGCGTCACGGTCTGGACGATGCGCCCGTGCTCGAGCACGTAATGCCGGTCGGCGAGCGGGGCGGCGAAGCGGAAATTCTGCTCGACCAGCACGATCGTGAAGCCGCGGCCCTTCAGCGCCCGCAGCACCTCGGCCAGCTTCTTCACGATCACCGGCGCCAGGCCCTCGGTGATCTCGTCCAGCAGCAGCAGCCGCGCGCCGGTGCGCAGGATGCGCGCCATCGAAAGCATCTGCTGCTCGCCGCCCGACAGGCGGTTGCCCGGGCTGTGACGGCGCTCGAGCAGGTTGGGAAACATGGCGTAGATCTCGTCGGTCGTCAGGCCGCCGCTGCTGACCTTCGGCGGCAGCATCAGGTTTTCCTCGGTGCTCAGGCCGGCGAAGATGCCCCGCTCCTCCGGGCAATAGCCGATTCCAAGGCGGGCGATCCGGTGCGGCGCCGCCGAGGCGATCTGCTCGCCGTTGAACGTGATGGTCCCGGTGCGACGCCCGACCAGGCCCAGGACCGCCTTCAGGGTGGTGGTGCGCCCGGCGCCGTTGCGGCCCAGCAGCGTCACCAGCTCGCCCCGATTCACCTGGAAGTCGATGCCGTGCAGGACGTGCGATTCGCCATAGAAGGCATGCAGGTCCGCGACGCGCAGCATTTCGCCGGCCGGCGCGAACGCGCTGCTCATGCCTCGACCCCGACATAGGCTTCCAGCACCCGGGGGTCCCTGGAGACGACCGCGTAAGGCCCGTGCGCCAGCACGCTGCCCCGCTGCAGCACGGTGATCACGTCGCTCAGGGTTTCCACCACCGACAGATTGTGCTCGACCATCAGCACGGTCCGGTCGCGCGCGACCTTGCGGATCAGCTCGACCACGCGGTCCACATCCTCGTGGCCCATGCCCTGGGTCGGCTCATCCAGCAGCATCAGTTGCGGATCCAGCGCCAGCGTGGTCGCGATCTCCAGCGCGCGCTTGCGACCGTAGGGCAGCTCGACCGTGACGCGGCCGGCGAATTCGCGCAGATCGACCGCCTCCAGAAGCTGCAGCGCCCGGTCGTTCAATCCGTCCAGGCGCGACTCGTGCTCCCAGAAGTGAAAGGAGTTGCCGACCTTCCTTTGCAACGCGATCCGTACGTTTTCCAGCACGGTCAGGTGCGGAAACGTCGCCGAGATCTGGAATGACCGGACCATGCCGCGCCGCGCAACCTGCACGGGCGAGGCGCCGGTGATGTCGACCCCGTCGAACAGGATCCGTCCCGCCGTCGGCTGCACGAAGCCGGTCAACAGATTGAACACGGTCGTCTTGCCGGCGCCGTTCGGGCCGATCAGCGCATGCACGCTGCCGCGCCGGACCTTCAGGTTCACGTCCTGGACGGCTGCAAATCCCAGGAACTCCTTGGACAGCCCCCGCGTCTCCAGAATCACGTCGCCGGGTGTCACAGGCCCCGTCTACTCGATGGCGCTGGTCGACTTGACCTGCTGGCGCAGCAGGAACTTCTGGATCTTCCCGGTCGACGTCTTGGGCAGCGTTCCGAACACAATGCGCTTGGGCACCTTGAAGCGAGCGAGCAGCGTGCGGCAATGCTCGATCAGCTCGTTGTCGTCCACGCGGGCACCGGGCTTGAGCTCCACAAAGGCGCACGGGACCTCGCCCCATTTCGGATCCGGCTGCGCCACCACCGCGGCCGTCATCACGGCAGGATGCCTGTGCAGCGCGTCCTCGACCTCGATCGACGAGATGTTCTCCCCGCCGGAGATGATGATGTCCTTGCTGCGGTCCTTGATCTTGACGTACCCGTCCGGATGCACGACGGCCAGGTCCCCGGTGTGGAACCACCCGCCGGCGAACGCCTCGGCCGTGGCAACCGGGTTCTTCAGATACCCCTTCATCACGATGTTGCCGCGGAAAAAAATCTCGCCCATCGTCTCGCCGTCGGCCGGCACCGGCCGCATCGTGACTGGATCGAACACGGCGATCGCCTGCTGCAAGTGGTACGCGACCCCCTGGCGCCCGTTCAGGCGGGCCCGCTCCTCCAGCGGCAGCCCGGCCCAGTCCTGCTGTTTCGCGCAGACGGCGGCCGGTCCATAGGTCTCGGTCAGCCCGTACACGTGCGTGATGTCGATCCCGATCCGCTCGCAGCCCTCGATCACCGCAGCCGGAGGAGCGGCTCCCGCGATCAGACCCTTGATCGCATGCCCGGTGCCGTCGTGCAATTGATCCGCCGCGTTGATCAGCATGCTGTAGACGATGGGCGCCCCGCACATGTGGGTCACCGCGTGCTCGCGGATCAGCGCGAACACCTGGGCCGGATCGACCCGACGCAGAAAGACGCCGGTACCCGCATTCAACGCCATGGTCCACGGGAAGCACCAGCCGTTGCAATGAAACATCGGCAGCGTCCACAGGTACACCGAGTGCTGCGGCATGCCCCATGAAATCACGTTGCTCGCGGCGTTCACGTACGCACCGCGATGGTGGTACACGACCCCCTTCGGGTTGCCGGTCGTGCCCGAGGTGTAATTGAGCGTGATCGCGTCCCATTCGTCGGCGGGCAACTGCCACGCGAACGCGGGGTCGCCCGCAGCCAGGAACGCCTCGTAATCGACCTCACCGAGCTCCCGGCCGGCCGGCGCCAGAGGGTCCTGCACCTCGATCACGCGCGGGCGCTCGTCCGCGAGCAGCGCCAGGGCCTTTTCCACCACCGGTGAAAACTCGCGGTCCGTCAGCAGCACGCTCGCACCGGAGTGCTGCAACATGAACGCGATTGCCTCGGCGTCGAGCCGCGTGTTGAGCGTATTGAGCACCGCGCCACTCATCGGAACGCCGAAGTGCGCTTCGAACATGGCGGGCACGTTGGGCAACATCGCGGCCACCGTGTCGCCTCGCCCGATGCCCTGCGCCGCCAGGGCGCCGGCCAGGCGGCGGCAGCGCCGATAGGTCTCGCCCCAGGTCTGCCGGCGCGCGCCATAGATCAGAGCCGTCCGGTCGGGGTACACGCCGGCCGTTCGCTCGATGAAACTGAGCGGCGACAGCGGCACGAAGTTCGCCGGGTTGCGGTCCAGACCGGTCTGGTACGGGTTGCTGCGGGTCATGGCCGCCTCTGCCGCCTGCGCGCTCGTCGCCGCGCGCAGCGCGCCTGCCTGCAAGTTCGAATTGGATTCCGACTCCCTGCAGACCATCATATACAACCTTGGCCTATGATGTCTTCGAATCAGTCTGCCGACCTTGGCGCCACCCGTCGCATGAATGCGGTTGCGGCCAGGCAGGCAAATGCCGGGCGAGTGCGCCGGCCTTTCCGCAGCGCGGTATCCATTCGTGTTGAGCTTTCTGTTCAAAGGGTTCGCGATCGGTCTGTCGATCGCCGCGCCGGTCGGTCCGATCGGGCTGCTGTGCATTCGCCGCAGCCTGGAGCAGGGCCGCACGGCCGGGTTGGTTTCCGGGCTGGGTGCGGCCACGGCGGACGCCGCGTACGGGTGCATTGCCGGATTCAGCCTGACCACGGTGTCCGGATTCCTGCTCGCGCACGCGCTCTGGCTGCGCCTGGGCGGCGGCGTGGCGCTGTGCTATCTGGGCGCGCACACCTTCCTGAGCGCCCCGGCGCAGCGGGAGGCGCAGGCAAGCGACGACGGACTGTTTTCCCTGTACTTCTCGACGTTGCTGCTGACGCTGGCCAACCCGACGACCATCCTGTCCTTCGTGGCGCTGTTCGCAGGATTCGGCCTTGCGACGTCACCGAGCTACATGGCCGCCGGCACGCTGGTCGCGGGGGTTTTCATCGGCTCCGGATTCTGGTGGCTGTTCCTGAGTACCAGCGTATCGCTGATGCGGCATCGCCTGAGCGACGGATGGATGAGGACGGTCAATCGCCTGTCGGGCGCCGCCATCGTGGTGTTCGGCCTGTACGCGCTGTCGACGCTGCTGCCGGGGGTCAGAGGCTGAGCGAGGCAGCGGCATGACCGCCGGCGCTCTTCGAATACACGGCGATCAAATGGGAGAAAATGCGCAATGGCACACGGAAAGGATGGTCGATGAATCGAAGGATGCGGGCGCCCGCGGTGGGCGCCCTTTTGATCGCATGTGCGCTGCTGTGCGAACCGGCCCGGTCGATGGGGATCACGCTGACACAGGAGCAATTGACGCGCTTGCTGAAGGTGGTTGACAAGGAGGGAAGCCACGCGACGGTTCCGGGCTCGGTGGCGGGCCTGCTGGGCCTGGATCCGAAGCAGCTTGCACCCGATATCAAGCAGGTCGTGTACCAGGACGAGGACGGAAACAAGCACGGCTTTGCGCCATTGAACGACGGTTCCGGATTTTTCATGTTTCGTGCCGGCGCCTCGATCGGCCATTCGGTCTATCGGGTCGACGACAAGATGCACCTGGTGCGGGCAGCGCGCAGCCTGGTAAGGAGCGGGCCGTTGCTCCCGCTTACGCCGAACGAGGCGCAAAGGGAGCTTGACGACGAGTTTGCCAGCTGGTCCAGGGTGCTCTCGCCCAACGGCCCGTCGGCACCCATGGATTTTCCTTTCAAGAAGTCCGCGGGCCCGACCGAAGCCCCGGCGGTGGGCCCGCAGGATTTTCCCTTCAAGAAATCCGAACCGGCCAGGCCCTGACGTACGCGGTCGATCAGACGAAAAGGTCCGGCAGCAGATCGCGCGTGCCGGGCACGACCGCATAGGAGTCGAAGTCGCTGATTCCGGCGGCGCGCAGCACGTCTTCGTCCAGGAAAAAATTGCCGGTCGTGGTCTTCGCGTCCGAGCTCAGGATCGCATGGGCCGCATCGGCCACGATCTGCGGGCGGCGGCACCGCTCCGGCTGCACGCCCGGGATCATCTGCAGCGCCGCGGTCAGGATCACCGTTCTGGGCCACAACGCGTTCACGCCGATCCCGTGAGGTCGCAATTCCTCGGCGTGGCCCAGCACGCACAGGCTCATGCCGAACTTGGCGATCGCGTACGCCAGGTGCGGGCCGAACCATTCCGGCCTCAGATTCAACGGGGGCGACAGTGTCAGCACGTGCGGATTGCGTCCCCGCTGTGCCGAGCGCTTCAAATGCGGCAGGCAGGCCTGGGTGCACAGGAAGGTGCCGCGCGCATTCACGCCGAGCATCAGGTCGAAACGCTTGATCGGCGTGGCCTCGGTTCCGGTCAGGCTGATTGCGCTCGCGTTGTTGACCAGGACGTCGATGCCGCCGAAGCGTTCGACCGCGCGCCGCACGGCGTCCAGCACCTGCGCCTCGTCCCGGATGTCGGCCTGCACCGGCAGGCAGGCGCCGCCGGCCTGCTCGATTTCGAGCGCGGCCGAGTGGATCGTGCCCGGCAGCTTCGGGTTGGCCTCGGCCGTCTTGGCCGCGATCACCACGTTGGCGCCGTCGGCCGCCGCGCGAAGCGCGATCGCCAGGCCGATGCCGCGCGAGCCGCCGCTGATGAAGATCGTCTTGTCCCGCAGGCTCATTGGAGTCGGCCGCGCACCGTCAGCGCAAACCCGAGAAGTCGGGCTTGCGGCGCTCGACGAACGCCTGGAACGCCTCCCGTGCGTGCGGGCTGGCGATCAGCCGCTGCAGGACCGCAGTTTCGTCGGCGATCGCCTTGTCCACCGCCGCGCGCCAGCCGGCCTTCATCAGGCGCTTGGTTTCGCGCACCGATTCGGGCGGCAGCTGGCACAGGCGCTCGCACTGCCGCCGCGCGTGACCGAGCACCTCGCCTGGAGGCAGGATGCGATTGACCAGGCCCATTTCGCGCGCCTCCTCGGCCGAAAGCGGTTCGCCCAGCAGCAGCTTCTCGGCAGCCTGCCGGTATCCGGCAGCCAGCGGCAGCAGCAGGCTGGAGCCGAACTCGGCGCACAGCCCGAGATTGACGAACGGAAAGGAAAAGCGCGAATCGTCCGCGCAGTACACCAGGTCGCAATGGAGCAACAGCGTCGCGCCGATCCCGACGGCCACGCCATTGACCGCCACCACGATCGGCTTGGCGGCGCCCGCCAGCGCCGACATGAAGCGGAATACCGGCGCATCCGCTTCGCGCGGAGGGCGCAGCAGGAAATCCTCCACATCGTTGCCTGCCGTGAATACGTCGATCTGCCCATGCAGCAGGATTGCCCGAACCGATTCGTCGCTCTCGGCCGCGGACAGCGCCTGAGCCAGCGCCGCGTACATCTCGGCGCAGATCGCGTTCCTGCGCGCAGGCCGGGCGATCTGCACGCGTGCGATCGCCCCGCTCGTTTCGGTCAGGATCGACGGCGCGGCTTCCATGCTAGACGCGCTCGAATATGCCGGCCGCGCCCATGCCGGTGCCCACGCACATCGTCACCATGCCGTACCTGAATCCGCGGCGGCGCAGTCCGTGCACCACCGTCGCCGACCGGATCGCGCCGGTCGCGCCCAGCGGGTGGCCCAGCGCAATCGCGCCGCCCATCGGATTGACCCTGGCGCGATCGAGCCCCAGATCGGCGATCACCGCCAGGGCCTGTGCCGCGAAGGCCTCGTTCAATTCGATCCAGTCGACGTCGTCCACTTTCAATCCGGCCGCGCGCAGGGCCGCCGGCACCGCTTCCTTGGGCCCGATGCCCATGATCTCGGGCGCAACACCGCGCACCGCGAAGGATACGAAGCGCGCCAGCGGCACCAGGTTGAACCGCTTCAGCGCCGCTTCGCTGACCAGCACCAGCGCGCCGGCGCCGTCCGAGGTCTGCGAGCTGTTGCCGGCGGTGACGCTGCCGCGCGCCGCGAAGGCCGGCCTCAACTTGGCCAGCGCCTGCGCATTGGTGTCGGCGCGCGGGCCCTCGTCCAGCGCGATCGTGCGCTTTTTCACCTGCACCTGGTGCGCGGCCAGATCCGGCACCTTCTCGACCACCTCGAACGGCGTGATCTCGTCGCCGAATTCGCCGGCCTTCTGGGCCGCGATCGCCCGCTCGTGCGAGGCCAGCGCGAATTCGTCCTGCGCCTCGCGCGAGACCTTCCAGCGCTGGGCCACCTTTTCCGCGGTGATGCCCATGCCGAACGCGATGGCCAGGTTCTGGTCGGAGTCGAAGATATGCGGGTTGAACGCCGGCTTGTTGCCGACCATCGGAACCATGCTCATCGATTCCGTGCCGCCGGCCAGCATCACGTCGGCCTCGCCCACCCGGATGCGGTCGGCCGCGATCGCCACCGCGTTCAGGCCCGACGAGCAGTAGCGGTTGACCGTGATGCCGCCGACCGAAACCGGCAGTCCGGCCAGCAGCACCGCGTTGCGCGCGACGTTCATGCCCTGCTCGGCCTCGGGAAACGCGCAGCCGATCACCGCGTCCTCGATGGCGGACGGATCGAGCGAGGGAACCTTGGCGAGCGCGGCGCGGATCGCCGCCACCAGCAGATCGTCAGGCCGGACCGCGCGCAGCGCGCCACGAGGCGCCTTGCCCACCGGCGTGCGCGTCGCCGCCACCACGAATGCCTCTTGCACTTGTCGGGACATCGTTCGGCCTCCGTTCAGTTCCGCACCGGCTTGCCGGTCTGCATCATTCCCATCATCCGCTCCTGCGACTTGGGGTGGCCGACCAGCTTGACGAAATGCTGCCGCTCCAGGTCCAGCAGCCACTGCTCGTCCACCATCGATCCGGCTTCGACGTCGCCGCCGGTCAGCACGTCGGCGATCGAACCGGCGATCAGGAAGTCGTGCTCGCTGATGAAGCCGCCCTCCTTCATGTTCACCAGCTGGGCCTTGATGGTGGCCGCCCCGCCGCGGCCGGCCACCGGGAACGCTTTGACCCGGTGCGGCGGGCGATAGCCGACGGCTTGCATCGCGAAGGCCTGACCGACCGCGGTCCACAGCAGCTCGTACGGATTGAACACGATGGTGTCGCTGTCCAGCAGGTAACCCATCGTGCGCGCTTCCAGCGCCGACTTGGAGACGTTGGCCATCGCGGTGTTCTGGAACCAGTTGCGCAGGAACGGCACCAGGTCGTTGCCGTTGGCCGCACGGAAGGCGGCCGCGGCGCGCAGCGCACCCTCCTTCAGACCGCCGCCGCCGGGAATCAGGCCGACGCCCACCTCGACCATCCCGATATAGCTTTCCAGGCAGGCCACCCGGTGCGCGCAATGCAGCAGCAGTTCGCAGCCGCCACCCAGGGCCAGCCCCTGCACCGCGGCCACCACCGGTACCTGCGCGTACTTCACGCGCATGAATGCCTGCTGCAGCTTGGCCTCTTCGACCCCGATCGCCTTCGCTCCGCCGCTCATGAACACCGGCAGCATCGCCTTCAGGTCCGCACCGGCCGAGAACGGTTCGTCGGCCGACCAGATCACCAGGGCGCGCCCCTCCCCTTCGGCCAGGTCCAGGGCTCGCGTCAGACCGGAGACCACGCCCGGGCCCAGCACGTGCATCCGGGTGCGGATCGAGAAGACCAGCACGTCCCCGACATAGGGCCGGTCCAGGCGCCACAGGCGGCACGAGTCGTCCGAAAAAACCGTGACGCCCGCCTCCTCGCCCGTCGCACCGCCCTCACCGGCCAGCGGGGCCCTGAAGATCTGCCGCGCGTACACCGGCAAGTCGATGCGCGGCTCGAATCGCCCACTCGACGGATTCCAGGATCCCTTCGGCGTATGCACGCCGGCGGCCTGGGCCACGGGGCCGCGCAGCACCCATTCCGGCAGTGGCGCCTTGCACAGCGCTTCGCCCCGCTCGATGTCCTGGCCGACCCACTCGGCCACGCGTTGCCAGCCGGCAAGCTGCCAGGTTTCGAACGGTCCGGTCTGCCAGCCGAAGCCCCAGCGCAGCGCGAAATCCACGTCGCGCGCGGTCTGGGCCACCCCGGCCAGGTGCACGGCGGTGTAGTGAAACATGTCGCGAAAAATCGACCACAGGAAGCGGGCCTGCGGGTGATCGGTCTCGCGCAGCAGCTTCAGGCGCTGTCCCGCATCCGGCGTCTTCAGGATCCGCACCACGAGCTCGTCGGCCTTGCCGGCGCTTTCCACGTAGTTCGAGGTGCGCGGGTCCAGCACCTTGATCGCGCGCCCCTCCTTCCGGTAAAAGCCCGCGCCGGACTTCTGTCCCAGGGCGCCCTGGTCGATCAGGGCCTGCACGACGCGCGGCACGGCGTACAGCGACGCGAACGGGTCGCGCGCCGGCGGCAGCGCCTGCTGCATCGTGCGGATCACGTGCGCCATCGTGTCCAGTCCGACCACGTCGGAGGTGCGGAAGGTGGCGCTCTTGGCGCGCCCCAGCCGCGTGCCCGTCAGGTCGTCGACCACGTCGAAGGCGAGCCCGTACTTTTCGGCTTCGTGCATCGTGGCCAGCATGCCGAACACGCCGACCCGGTTGGCGATGAAGTTGGGCGTGTCCTTGGCGCGCACGACGCCCTTGCCAAGCGCGCTGGTCAGGAAGGTTTCCAGCTGGTCGAGCACCTCGGCGCCGGTGCCCGGCGCCGGGATCAACTCGACCAGGTGCATGTAGCGGGGCGGATTGAAGAAATGCACGCCGCAAAAGCGCGGGCGCAATGCCGCATCGAGCACCTCGGACAGGCTGGCGATCGAGAGGCCCGAGGTGTTGGACGCCAGGATCGCACCCGGCGCGATGTGCGGCGCGATCCTGCGGTACAGCTCGAGCTTCCAGTCCAGGCGCTCGGCGATCGCCTCGATCACCAGGTCGCACTCCCGCAGCCGCTCCAGGTCCCTGTCGTAATTGGCCGGCTCGATGTATTGCGCGTCCTCCTTGAGCGCGAGAGGCGCAGGGCTGAGCCGGCCCAGGTTCTCGATCGCCCGCAGCACGATGCCGTTGCGATCGGGCGACTTGTCGTCGGCCAGATCGAACAGCAGCACGGTTGCCCGCGCGTTGACGCAGTGAGCCGCAATCTGGGCCCCCATCACGCCGGCACCCAGCACCGCGACCTTGCGGATCGCAATTCGTTTCATCGTTTCATCTCCGGCCGGTCGCCCGGCAACGCAAGCCCGCTCAGAACAGGTCTGCCTCGAGCTCCATCAGGTTTTTCGCCCCCGAACGTGCGGCGCGGATATGGTAAGCGGTCTCCGGCAGCAGTCGCTGGAAATAGAACCGGGCGGTGGCCAGCTTGGCACGATAGAACGGATCCGCAGCGGTGCCGGCCTGCTGCAGCGCGACCTGCGCCATCCTCGCCCAGAAATAGGCGAACACCAGGTGCCCGATCACGCGCAGGTAGCTCGCCGCGGCGGCGCCGACCTCCTCCGGATTGCTCATCGCCTTCATGCCGACCTCCATGGTCAGCTTCTGCACCTTGTCCGCCAGATCGGCCAGCGGCGTGACGAATTCGTTCATCTCGGCGGAGCTGCCGTGCTCGGCGACGAAGCGCTGCACCAGCTCGCCGAAGCGCCGCAACCTGGCCCCGGCGTCCGTCAACACCTTGCGATAGAGCAGGTCCAGCGCCTGGATCGCGTTGGTGCCCTCGTAGATCATGTTGATGCGCGCATCGCGCAGCAGCTGCTCCATGCCCGACTCGCGGATGTAGCCGTGGCCTCCGAACACCTGAAGGCATTGCGAGACGCCGTCGAACGCGTTGTCCGTCAGGAAGGCCTTCGCCACCGGCGTCATCAAGGCCATCATGTCCGCCGCGAACTCGCGTTCCGAGGCCTCCGGGTGGTGGTGCTGCTGATCGACCATCAGCGCCAGCCAGTACGCAAACGCGCGGCCGCCTTCGGTCCAGGCGCGCGCGGTCAGCAGCGAACGCCGCACGTCCGGGTGCACGATGATCGGATCGGCCGGCTTGTCGGATCGGCTGCCGGGGGCCGCGCTCTTGCCCTGCAGCCGCTCCCTGGCGTACGCGGCGGCATTCTGATACGCGGCGTCGGTCAGGCCCAGGCCCTGCACACCCACGGCCAGGCGCGCGCCGTTCATCATCACGAACATCGCGTTCAGGCCGCGATTGGGCTCGCCCACCAGCCAGCCTGTGGCGCCCTCGAACACGATCTGGCAGGTCGAGTTGGCGTGGATACCCATCTTGTGCTCGATGCCGCCGCAGAACAGCGCGTTGCGCGCGCCG
>Ga0209698_10007483_pt1 | contig 11463 bp, 10 predicted proteins | sample LitLauG_LLR_2012_FD_187203 | JGI IMG/M metagenome (GOLD analysis project Ga0209698, IMG submission 187203) | Freshwater sediment microbial communities from Pennsylvania, USA - Little Laurel Run_MetaG_LLR_2012 (SPAdes) (version 2) | ecosystem: Environmental > Aquatic > Freshwater > Creek >... | reverse complement strand
CTGATGGTCTCCCACCTGCTCCCGAGGGTCCGTGGGGTGTTCCTGACCCGCCGCCAGCTCACCAGCGGGACCCCGCCGTCGTGGCTGTGCATGGCGTGCCTGCTGGTCAGGGCCGACGTGTTCGACCGGTTCGGCCCGGTGCCCGAGGACGAGCTGGTGTACGGCGAGGACCTGGCCTGGGGCACCGCTGCGACCGATGCCGGCGCCCGCTTCGCCTTGGCCCGGGAGCTGACTGCGGTGCACGCGCAGGGAGCCTCCGGCGGATCTGCCCGCTGGGTGGCCGCGTTCGAGCGGACCCTTCGCCGCAGGCTGCCGCCGGCCCAGGGCACGGTGGCGGTGCTGTGTGTGCGGATCGGGCTGGGTGCCCGGCGGCTGGTGGGACGGCGCGTCGACTGAGTCGGCGGCGGCCGACCGTGCGACCGTTGCGCCGTGCACTTTCGCCGGGGACGACGCCACCGCGAAGTGTGGGAGACGCTGGGCGACACCGACCCGGACTGGGCCGTGCTGACCGACCCTGGGCGACGCCGGGGCGGCTGGGACAGCGACCTGGAAGCCTTCTACGCCACCGGCCGCGCCGAAGTCGACGAGGTCCTCGACGAGATCGGCGCCGAGGTCCGCCGAGCGCGGGCCACCGACTGGGGATCAGGCACCGGCCGTCTGACGTTGGCGCTGGCGGCGCAGTTCACCGATGTCACCGCTGTCGACGTGTCCACCACGATGCTGGACACCCTGGCGGCTCGGGCCGCGCAGCGGGGGGTGACCAACGTTCACCCGGTTCGGCTGGAGGACTTCCGTCCCGGCGGCGACCAGGACCTCGTCGTGTGCCTGCTGGTCCTGCAGCACCTGCCCGACCGGGCGGCTGTGCTGGCCGCGGCCCGGACCATGGTGGCTGCCCTGACGATCGGGGGCCGGGTCGTTCTGGAGGTCCCGGACCGGGCCCTGACGGCCAGGGCGGCCCTGCAGCCCCGCTACCACGCGTACCGGGCGCTGCGGCTGGCCCGCGTCTCGCCGCGCTGGCTGCACAGGCACGGGCTGTCCGGGATCTCCATGGTCACTGTGTCCTCGGAGCAGGTCCGGTCTGCTCTGGAGCAGGCTGGGGCCACCGTGGAGGTGGCCCGGGTGGTGCGTCCCGGCGACGGGCACCGGTACGTGCGGTACGTGGCCCGCCGGGTCAGGTGAGCCGCCGGCCCGGCGGGGGTGCCGCCGCTGACCTTCAGGGGTGGGGCGGACCCGTCGAGGCAGACAACGACAGTCCGGGCCCGCGGGTGGCAACAGATCGCCGCAGCGGACCGCTTCAGTGCTGGAGGTGACATGGGCGGACAGGGTGTCCTGGTCGTCGGCAGCGGCTTAGCCGCTGCCGCCGCGGCCCATGCCGTCACCCAGGCCGGAGTGCGGGTCGAGGTCATCGAGCGGGCCCAGTGGTGGGGTGGGCAGCTGCGGACCGCCCAGGCGGCCGGGATCAGCTACGAGCCGCACGGGGCCCACATCTTCCACACCCGCGACCGGCAGGTCTGGGACCTGGTGTCCGGTTTGGTGCCGATGCTCGACTACCGGCACCGGGTGCTGACTGAGGTGCAGGACCGGCTGCTGTCCTGGCCGCCGCAGGTCGAGGAGCTGGCGACGCTGCCGCAGTGGCCGCGGATCGAGGCCGAGCTGGCCCGCCGGCCCGCCGTACCGAGCCGGGCCAACTTCGAGGAGTGGACCGTCGACGTCATGGGCCCGACCTTGTACGAGTGGTTCGTTCGCCCGTACACCGTCAAGCAGTGGGGTACCGACCCGCGGAACCTGTCGGCCCACTGGGCACCGAAACGGCTCGAGCTGCGCACCGACGGCTGCCGTGACCTGTTCCGTGACCCGTTCCAGGGCTGGCCGGCCGGTGGGTACACCGGGCTGGTCGACCGGCTGCTCGAGCAGGTGCCGGTCACGATGGGTGTGGAGGTCACGGCCGCCAACTGGGCCGAGATGACCCGCGGGTACCAGGCGGTGGTGCTGACCTCGGCGCTGGACGAGCTGTTCGCCGACGCGCTGGGGCCGCTGCCGTGGCGGGGGGTCCGGCTGGTCCACCGCTGGGTGCCGCACGTCGAGCACGTGCTGGCGGCGGCCGTGGTGAACCATCCAGGTGAGGACCAGCCCTACACCCGCCGGATCGAGACCAAGTGGATGAGCGGGCAGAGCGGCGCCGGGACGGTAGTCAGCGAGGAGATCCCCGGCTCCGACGCCCGGCACTACCCGGTCGACGACGCGGCCGGGGTCAATCGGGCCCTGGCGGCGCGCTACGTGCAGCTGGTCGGCGCCGAGCTCGGTGACCATGTCCTGGTGGCGGGGCGTCTTGCCACCTACTCCTACATCGACATGGACCAGGCTGTCCGCCAGGGCCTCAACGCCGGCGCTGCGGCGGTGCGGCGGGTGCTGGGCGGTGGCTGAGCGGTACGACGTGGTGCTGGTGGTGCCCTCGCTCGGGCGTAGCGGCGGGCTGCGGGTGCTGGTCGAGTGGGCCGCGCGGCTGGCCGCCACCGGCCAGAGGGTCGCCGTCGCCACCGCCGCGTCCGGCCCCGGCGCCGCAATGGCCGGTAGCGCCGACATCGTGGCGCCCGGCAAGCTGCGGCACCTGCTGGACGAGGCCGCGCTGCGGATCCTGCGGCCGCGGCGGGCGAGCCTGGCCGACCTTCAGGTCTACCCCAGGACGGTGCGCTCCAGGCTGCCGGCGGCCGACCGCTACGTCCTGGGCTTCGCCCCGTGGGGTCCGGCGCTGGACCTGGACGGGGAGGTCCTGACCTACTGCCAGCACTGGGAGCCGCTGTGGTTCCCCGACAGCCCGCCGGCGGCGGCGATCGCCGAGCGGGCGATGCACGCCCCGGGACCGAAGGTGGTCAACAGCACGTGGCTGCGCGGGCACTGGCCGGCCTCGGCCCAGTCCGAGCTCCATCTGGTGCACCCCGGGGTGGACCTGGAGGTGTACCGGCCCCCGCAGCGCCCGCGGCAGCGCGCCGCGGGTCAGCCGCTGCGGGTCGCCGCACTGGGGCGCGCGGATGTGCGGTGGAAGGGGCTGGCCGAGCTGCGTCAGGCCCTGGACCAGGCCGGGGTGCCGGTCGAGCTGGTCCTGTTCGGAACTCCCGGTCGCGGCACCGTGCGGCGCAGCTGGGGAACCGAGACTGCTGTGGGCGGTCTGTCACCTGAGGAGCTGGCCGCTGTCTTCGGTTCCGTTGACGTCGTGGTGACAGCGTCGTGGTTCGAGAGCTTCCCGCTGCCGCCGCTGGAAGCGATGGCCTGCGCAGCGGCGGTGCTGACCACCCGGGAGGGCACCGAGGACTACGCGATCGACCGGGTCAACGCCCTGGTCGTCCCGGGGCGAGACGCTGCGGCGCTGGCCGGCGGCATCGCCGAGCTGGCCGGCGACGGCGACCTACGCGCCGCGCTGGCTGCCGCCGGCCCGCAGACCGCGGCCCGGTTCACCTGGTCAGCGGGCTTCGCGGCGTTCCAACGCTGCCTGGACGAGACGGCCAGCTGACTGCGCCGAGCAGGCCCCGGTAGGTGGCCCAGGCGGCGCCGCCCCCGACCCCCAGAACGCCGAGACTGGGCAGGGTGCCGATGTTCGCCAGGGCCACCGCGGCCGCCGACGCCGACATCACCGCGCCGCTGGCCGCGGACGCCAGCCACGGCACGTCCCGCACGAACCCCCGGACCGGCCGCCCCAGGGCCGCGGTGACGATCCGGATGAACCACAGTGAGCCCACCACCTGGCCCGCGGCGGTGCCGACGCAGACCCCGACCAGGCCGAGCCACGGAGTCAGGGCCACCGTCACCGCCACGTTGACCAGGGCGCTGACCCGCCCGTAGCGGGCCTCCAGGGCCGGGTGAGCGGTCGAGCGAGTCAGGTAGCTGAGTACACCGGTGCCGAGGTTGACCGCATGCCCGACCATCAAGGCGGCGGCCACCGGCGCGGCCGCCAGCTGGTGGCCGCGGCTCAGGACGGCGGCGGCGCCGGCGGCCAGGGCGATCGATGCGACCGCAGGGCCCGCGACCAGACGCACCCAGCGCCGCTGCACCTGGGTGTGGGCGGCTAGGGCGGCGTCCAGGTCGGTTCCGGCGTCCGAGACCGGTCCCAGCATCGGAGGCAGCAGAGTCGACAGGGCGGAGCGCAGGCCCCCGGCCACGCTCGAGGCGACCGCGTAGGCGCCGAGGCTGGTGGCCGGCAGCAGCACGGCCACCAGGATCAGGTCCGACTCGAGGTTGATGAAGCCCCACAGGCCGGCGACCTGCATCCGCAGGGCGAACCTGGCGACCTGCCCGGCCTCACCGCGTGTGGTCACGCCCCCGCGCCAGGGCCGCCAACTGGTCGCTGCGCCCACTGCCACCGCCGCCGCCAGCACAGTGACCAGCTGGCCGGCGACCAGCCAGGCCGCCAGAGCCGGAAGGTTCAGGCCGGCCGACCGTGAGGCCAGCACGCCACCGGCGTAGACGCCCTGGCCCAGGCCCACCGCCAGCGCGAGCAGCCCGAACCGGGCCTCGGTCTGCAGGCGGGCCGCCAGCGCTGCCGCCATCATCGGCAGCAGCAGGACCGGCCCGAGCCAGCGGAACATGGCCACAGTGGCCGGGACGAGGCTGGGGTCCTGGTGCAGGGCGGCGGCGAAGATCGGGGCCGCGGCGGCCAGCAGCGGGCTAGCGACCGCCAGGACCACCGCTAGGGCGGCCAGCGCGGTCGTCAGCAGACGGTCGTTGGCTGCGGGGTCCCGGCGGCCGTTGACGCCGAAGAAGCGGAACAGGGAGGCGGCAAGCCCCAGGTCAAGGGTCGCCATCATGCCCGCGGACGCGGCCAGCAGCGACCATGCCCCGAACGACGCCGCACCCAAGCCCTTGAGCAGGACCGGCACTAGCAGCAGCCCGACGGCCAGCGGCACCATGCCCGCCACTGCATTGAGCATGAGCCGGGGGGCCGGTGGGCGGTGACCTGCGCTCACCTGCCGATGATCGGCAGGCGACGCCCTGCCCTGGAGGTTCACTCCTGCCAGGTCAGGTCAGCCCCGCTGAGGAGCTCGGCTGCCAGGATCCGGAACGGCTCGGTACCTGGGTCGCCGGCGGCGAGGGCGAAATGTCGCCCGTCGCGCAGCACGAGCCCCACCCGCGGTCCCGCCTGGGCCGGCTGGGCCGGCTCAGCGGGCTTGACTAGCTGGGCTGGCTGGGCTGGCTGGGCGAGCTGGGTGGGTGCCGCGGCTGCGACCCCTGGGTGAGGCTGGCGGTCCTGGCGGCCGGGGTCTGCGCCCTGCGCCACGACAGCCGCCGCCGGGAGGGCAGCTGTGGGGGCGTACTGCCGGGTTGCGTGGCGTCCGCGTCGGCGACGCCACCGAAGCGCCATCTCAGACCGAGGCCCGCTCGGCCTCGACCTCGTCCAGCACCGAGTACAGCAGCGCCAGCAGGACCGCCTTGACCGACTCCTTGTCGGTCGCGTCGCACGGCAGCAAGGCCACCTCCGGCGCCAGCGCGAGGGTGTCGCGGATGGCCCGCTCGTCGGTGTCGCTGAGCCCGGCGCTGCGGTTCAGGGCCACCACGTACGGCACCCGCGCCATCCGACGGAACGCGTCCAGGATGGCCCCGGCCTCCGCGATGGAGTCCTCGCGCTCGGCGTCGACGAGGACGACGTAGCCGAGCATCCCCTCGCCGAGGATCTCCCACATGAAGTCGAAGCGCTCCTGCCCGGGGGTTCCGAACAGGTACAGCACCAGGTCCCGGTCGATGGTGATGCGACCGAAGTCCATCGCGACGGTGGTCTCGGCCTTGCGGCTGCGGGTGGAGTCGGTGATGCCGCGCTCGGTGGACAGCACGGTGATCTCGCTGATCGTGCGGATCAGCGTCGTCTTCCCGGCGGCGAACGGGCCGGTCACGACGATCTTGACGGCTTGGCCGCCGCGTCGGTTGCGTGTCCTGGTTGCCATCTCTACAGCCCCCGTACTCCGGCTATGAGCCGCAGCAGCAGGCTCCGGTTGACACTGGGGTCTCGTTCGATCAGCGCCGCGGTGTCCGGGTCGGCGGCCATCGCGGCCGACCCGTTGACCCCGCCGACTCCCGAGGCTCCGCCGCCGATGGGCCCGCTGGCGGCCACCGGGGACGCGGACGCGCCGTAGCCGCTCAGGGCGGCTGACGGCTGGGAGAACGGGGACGCGCCACTGACTCGGGCCGCGGCAGGGACAGTGGAGCCGAACCCGGCGCCATGGTCGACCTTGTCGTCGCCGGGCTGGTCAGGGTGGTCGACCGGGCGGCGGCCGATGAACGGCTCCGGCCGTGGCGGGACCACTGCGTCGGGGACGTGCGGGCCCCCGACAGTGGACACCAGGTCAGGCTCGGGGACCAGCTGCGCTGCGGGAGCGAGCCCGACCGGCGGTGCGGGCACCAGGTCCTGGTGGTCGGCGCGGGGGGCCGCGAGCTTTGCCGGCGGTGCGCCCCCCGGGCCGGCGCTGGCCATCGCCGCCTCGGCGGACCGGTCGGGGACGGCAGCCGGCTCGGCGGGTGCGGCCAGCGGGGCCGTCGCCTGGGCGGCGACCGAGACGGTCGGGGTGTCGAACCGCTCGCCCGCCTCCGCGCTGCGGGCAGCTGCCTGGCCGGCGCCGGCGGCACCGCGGCGGCCGGGTCCATCCAGGTCACCTTCCAGTGCGGCCAGGACGTCGATGCGTCGGGCCAGCACGGCCAGCGGGTCTTGGCGGTCACTGCTGACCTCGAGCAGCCCACGGCGGACCAGGGCTGCCAGTGCGGCGACCTGGGTGTAGTAGCTCTGCCCGGTCAGGTCGACGAGCTCCTCGACGGTGCGCCGCCCGTCGGCAAGGGCGACCAGCGCCCACTCCGCGCGAGACAGCTCGGGGTCGGTGGACACCGTCGCCGGCATGGTCAGCACCTGCTGGCCGGAGTCGATCACGTCCGCCGCCGAGTCCAGGGTCTGCTGGCGGCCCCGAGCGCAGGTGACGACCTGCTCGACCGGAAGATGCAGGCCCACATCGTCGGCGTTGACCGCCTCGGGGGAGAACGCGAACTCCCCGTCGGGCCAGCGCAGCAGGTCGAACACGGCGTCGTAGGCGACCTCTGCGGCGGTGTCGCGGACCACGTCGGCGTCCAGCGCGCCGGCGTCCATCAGGGCCCGTCCGACCCCGACACCGTCCTGGCGGGCACGCTCGACCGCCTGGGTCAGGGCTTCGTCGGAGACGGTCGCGTTGCCTACCAGGCGGCGGGCGAGAGTCTGGCGTGCCAGGTCCGCGTCGGCCCCGGTGACGGCGCCGTCGGCGAAGTGCACGACCCCGACCATGGCGCCGCTGCGCAGATGCAGGCCGCCCGTCTTCTTCGTCAAGCTCAACAGCTGGAAGATGTCTGGCAGGCCGAAGGCATCGAGTGAGCCCTCGAGTTTCACGTCTCGTCCCGTCGCTTCGTCGGTGGTGGCCGGTGTGGATCGCGGTCAGGGCCCGGGATCAGGACCAGGAGTCGCCGGCCCCTGGCTGGGCGGGAGGGATCTGGCCGGGCGCGTAGTTGGTCCAGTTGCCCGGGTCGGTCTTGGGCCATCCGTTGGTCTCCGACGCCGCCGCCACCGGCGCGCCCCACGGCGACAGCGGCCCCACCGGCGCCGCCGGTGCCACCTGCTCCGCGTACGGGGCGTACGGCTGCTCGAACACCGGTTCCGGTTCCGGTTCCGGCCCGGACGCCGGCACCGGGTAGATGTAGGGCTCGGGCTCGCCGGGGTCGACCACGTGCAGCACCGGGGCCGCCACCGCGGCGTCCTCGGGCACCCACTCGGCCACGGCGGGGGTAGCCAGGTACGCCTGCGCCGGCGCGGCCTCGACCAGCAGCTCAGCGAGGATCTCCGGGACCGCCGCCTCGGCGGCCGCGTCGTCTGCGCGCAGCGCGGTGGCCACCGCTGCCGCCGATCGGCGGACCTCGAACATCAGCAGGCCCACTTTGGCGCCCTTGGCGCCGACCGCCACCAAGACGGCCTCGTCGTCGGCGGAGACCAGGAAGACGGTGCCGTTCTCGCCCTCCACGTAGACCTGGGTCAAGGACCCGCGACCGAAGTTCTCCGCGGCCCGCTCCCCCAGCGACAGCAAGGCGGCGCTCATGGCTGCGACCCGGTCTTCGTCCATGCCGGCTGGCAGCGCCGAGGCCATGGGTAGGCCGTCGAACGACACCACAGCTGCGGCCTGAAGCTCGGGGGCCTGCCCGAGCAGGTCGCCGAGCACCCGGTCCAGCCGGGACGATCGACTGTGGGAGTGGAACAGATCCGCCATCACGCACCCTCTTTGCGCCGGATGGAACCCCGGTCACCCGGGGTCCTCTGCTGGTGCTTCGGCGGCCACGCCCGCGGGCTTGAGCGCAGCGGCGACTCAACCCGGGCGGGTCGCCATCGCAGCGTGGCCGGCCTTGCGCATGACCGCCACCAAGTCCTGCACGGCGGCGGTGGTGCCGGTCATCAGCACCACCTGCAGCGCGCCCTGGTGGACCAGCAGGTCCAGCCCTGACAGGACTGTTCCGCCGTGCTCGGACCAGCTGGCGGCCAGCGCCGTCGGCCACGGGTCATAGACGACGTCGAACAAGGTCCCGAGGCCTCCCAGCACCTCGGTGGTGAACTGGTCGGCGACCGTCTTGGGCAGCGTGGAGACCACCAGGTCGCTGCGCAGCGCCGACGCCACCTGCCCGCGGCTGAGGTCGGTGGAGGTCAGCCGGACGCCGGCCTCGAAGACCCCTTCCGGCAGCGCGGAGCGCTCCCAGCTCATGGTGACCGGCCTCCGGGCCAGGACCGTGATCTCGTTCCAGCCAGCAGTCACCAGCGACAGCACCGCCGAGCGGGCGGTGGCGCCGCCGCCGAGCACCGCGGCCGGGCCTTTCGGTGTCACTGAGCGCTCTGCGAGCGCGGCGACCAGGCCCGGCACGTCGGTGTTGAAGCCGGAGCGGGCCCCGTCACGCAGGACCACGGTGTTGGCGGCGCCGGCGCGCACGGCCAGCGGGTCCACCTGCGTCAGCAACGGCAGCACGGCCGCCTTCAGGGGCATCGTCAGCGACACCCCGGCCCACTGCGGCCCCAGGCTGTCCAGCAGGGCCGGCAGGGCGGCCTCGTCGCACTCGAGGGTGTCGTACTGCCAGTCCAGCCCCAGGTAGGCGTACGCGGCCCGGTGCAGGGCCGGCGACAGCGAGTGCGCGATCGGGGACCCGAGGACGGCGGCTTTCACCGCTGCCTGCCCGGCCGGGCGGTGCGCCGGTGGACCGTCATGGCCGCCGGCTCATCCGCCGTTGGCGGTCAGCTCGGCTTTGAAGGTCAGGAACTCGGCATAGGAGTTCGTGAACTTGGTTTCGCCGGTCTTGGGGTTGACGGTCACGAAGTAGATCCAGTTCCCGGTCGCCGGCGACAGCACGGCGGCCAGCGCAGCCTGTCCCGGGGAGTCGATCGGTCCCGGTGGCAGCCCAGGGAACAGGTAGGTGTTGTAGGGGGACTGGACGGCGATGTCGGTCAGGGACAGCTTGGCTTTGCCGTTGCGCAGCACGTAGTTGACGGTGGAGTTCAGCTGCAGCTTCATGCCGATGGCGAGCCGGTTGAGGATGGTGCGGGCGATCATCGGGAAGTCCGCGGGGGTGCCTTCGGCCTGCACCAGGCTGGCCAGGATCACCACCTGGTTCGGGGTCAGGTGCACCGCCGGTGCGCGGTGGACCAGGTCGACGGCGGTCGCCGACACCCCGAAGCGGGTCACCATCGCGCTGAGCACGCCGAGGGCGGTGTTGCCGGGCACGACGTCGTAGGTGGCTGGGAAGAGGAACCCTTCGGGGTTGGCCCGCGCGTACACCGGCAGACCCAGGGATCCCGGCTTCGACAGCACGGCGTCGAACTCGGCCACCGAGATCCCGGTCGCGCGGGCGAGCAGGCGGACGGTCTCGTCGACCCGCAGCCCTTCGGGGATCACGGCCCGCTTGGAGATCCTGGCGCTGGGGTCCAGGAGCATCGCCAGGGCTGCCGCGGAGCTCATCTGCGAGTGCATCTTGTAGGTGCCCGGCTGGATGTCCTGGCCGTTGGGGTCGGCGCTGGCGACCGAGACGAAGGTGGCGCCGGACTTGACGACGTCCGCGTCCTGCAGGGTCTGGCCGATCTGGTCGAGGTTGGCGCCGATCATGATCTGGATCACGACTTCGCCGTGGCCGCTGCCGGTGTAGTCCGGGGAGCTGGAGGAGAACAGCCGCAGGAACACGATCACCACCACCGCGACCAGGCCAAGGACGACTCCGGCGGCGATCAGCACCGCCACCCCACCGCCGCGTTTGCCCGAGCGCCGTGGCTCCTGGGTCACCGTCGTCATCCCGAGTCCGAGCTGGCTCATGCCTCACCTTGGTCGTCGTGTGCGGGTACGGGCGATCGGTCCGAGGCCGAACGGTCGAGCACGACGCCGGGTGGTGTCCCGGTGGAACGCTCGGCGTCGAGCGCGCTCTGAAGAATGATGACAGCAGCCGCCTGGTCGATCACGGCACGGCGCCGTTTGCCGCCCAGTCCGGACTCACGAAGCGTACGCGTCGCATCGACCGTTGACAGCCGCTCGTCGACCAGGCGGATGGTCACCGTGACCTCTGCGGCGAGCCGCTCGGCGAACGCGACGGCGGCCTGAGCCGCTTTCCCGTGGGCCCCCGACAGGGACACCGGCAGCCCCACCACGACTTCGACCGCGCCCCGTTCCCGGGCCAGCAGCCCGATCCGCGCCAGGTCCCCGGCGCCGCGGCGAAGGGTCTCCACCGGCGTCGCCAGCGTTCCGCCGGGGTCACTGGCGGCCACCCCGATCCGAACCGTGCCGACGTCGACCCCGAGCCGAACCCCCGCTCTCATCGGCGGCGGCACCGCAGCCGCGGAGGCGCCGCGGGCAGCACCTGGCGGGCGGTTCACCGCAGCAGCCCGCGCACCTGCTCCACCGCCCGCGCGAAGTCCCCTTCGTCGCCGCGGCCGGCGCCCTGGGCGACGTCGGCGGTGCCGCCTCCCTTGCCGTCGAGGGCTTTGGCCAGGACCGTCATCACGGCTGCTGCGCCGGCGCCTCCGGCGGCCGCGGCGGCGTCGGCGGCGACCACCAGCGAGATCTGGCCCGACCCGTCGGGGGCGCCGAGGACGACCAGCGCCGGGCCGGCTGGCTGGGTGCGGCCGCGAACGTCGAGGGCGAGGGTGCGGCTGTCGCCGGGGCGCACCCCGGCCGGTAGCAGCTCGGCGACCAGGTTGACCCCGTTGACGGTCTCGCCGCGGGCCGCGATCTGGGCGGCCTGGGCCAGGACCTGTGCCGCCCTGGCCCGGTCGATCTCCCGCTCGGCGTCCCGCAGCCGGGTCACGATGGCCTCGACCCGGAGATGAAAATTTTCGTAGTCGTCGCGCTCGCTGAACAAGTGGCTTCCGCGTCCACTAGCCTTGAGCGTGCCGTCTTCCACCTTCCAGTCGCCCGGCTGATCCGGGTGCGTCTTCCAACCGGTTAAGTC
>Ga0209698_10007482_pt1 | contig 11464 bp, 10 predicted proteins | sample LitLauG_LLR_2012_FD_187203 | JGI IMG/M metagenome (GOLD analysis project Ga0209698, IMG submission 187203) | Freshwater sediment microbial communities from Pennsylvania, USA - Little Laurel Run_MetaG_LLR_2012 (SPAdes) (version 2) | ecosystem: Environmental > Aquatic > Freshwater > Creek >... | reverse complement strand
GCAGCGATGCGGCCGTGTTCGCCCTCGAATGTAGCACCGGAGGGCCACTGCTTCCGCGGCTCGATCGGCAGCGAAAGGTGCTCCAGGAACTGCGCGGCCTGTTCCGCAAGTTCGGCGGGATACCCTGCGCCAAGCGGTTCGCCGGTGCAATTCGCGCACTTCCCGCAGGGCGCCGCTTGCGGATCGTTTAATTCCTCGGCCAGGAACTGCATCAGGCAGCCGTCCGCCTCGATGTAGGCTTGCATCCGAATCTGCTCCTGGCGCCGCAGTTCCGTGATGTGCTCGATCCGCTCGGTCGGCATGGTCCAAACCACAGGCGTCCGGACGTACGCCGTGCCCTCGTGAGCGATCGGAGAAGGCGACTCCACCTCGAGGAATTTCAATGCCTTCGCCAGCTTGGCCGGCTGGATATTCACGGCCTGCTGCAAATCCGCGGCCTTCAGCGGTGCCGACGCCGCTTCAAGCGCGCGCAGAACTTCGGCGACCTCCTCGGCTGAAGGAAACGCCGTCCGGATGAAGTAGTCCGCGATCTCGTCGTCCTCCGCACCCGACATCAGAACGCCGTGCGCCTGGTCAATGGCACGTCCGGCGCGGCCCACCTGCTGGTAGTAGTGGACCACCGATCCGGGCCGTTGGAAGTGAACCACAAAGCCGAGGTCCGGCTTATCGAAGCCCATGCCGAGTGCCACCGTAGCGACGAGCGCCTTCACCTGGTTCGCCAGCAACATGTCCTCCAGTTCCAGCCGCTCCTCATTCGTCAGCCCGGCATGGTAGGCGCGTGCGTTGATGCCACAGCGCTGCAGCCAAGCCGCCACGTTGTCAGCATCGCGGACCGTCAAGGTGTAAATGATTCCGCTGCCGGCGAACCTTGGAACTCGATCTGCGAGCCATGCCAATCTCGCGGCTTGGGAGGGAACGTGCAGGGTTTCCAATCGCAAGCTCTCGCGAACCAGCGGGCCGCGGATGATCGTCAGGCGCGGTCCCAACTGTTCGGAGACATCGTTCACCACACGATCGTTCGCGGTTGCGGTGGTGGCCAGTACGGGCAAATTCCGAGGCAGCGATCTCAGAATACGCACGATGCGGCGGTAGTCCGGCCGGAAATCGTGCCCCCAGTCGGAGATGCAATGCGCCTCGTCCACGACGAACAGCCCGACGCGTGCGGCCATGGGCAACAGGCAGCGCGTCATGAACTGCTCGTTCGCGAGCCGTTCGGGTGAGACCAGTAGGATGTCAATCTGGCCGGCCCGCAGCGCCGCCTCCACCGCGGGCCATTCCTCCGGGTTCGTGGAATTGATCGTCTCCGCGCGGACTCCGATGCGCTCCGCGGCGGCGATCTGGTTGCGCATCAGGGCGAGAAGTGGCGAAATCAATAACGCGCAGCCCGCGCCCTGATCCCGCAACAGCCTGGTGGCGATGAAGTAGACAATGCTCTTGCCCCAGCCCGTACGCTCGACAACCGGAAGCCGCTCCCAGCGCTCTACCAATGCCTGAATTGCCTCCCATTGACCGGGACGGAACTGCGCGCGGGGATCGCCGACGGCCCGGCGTAGAAGTTCGAGCGCTCGCTCTCTCATTACATCCAGACTGTAACTGACTTGCAGTCCCAATCGCACGCTCGAATCAATTCCCGCCCCCGTGCCGGGGTGAAGGATCTCCCGCGGGCAGTTCACAACCGAAAATCGTCGAGACCGCTGTCGGCGGCCGGTCATCTGGGGGCCTGTCTGCCGCTCGGAACGGACCGATTCGGTCGCCCGACATTGCATCGAATCATACAGAACTGCTGACAATCAGTCAGCAGGTCGGCGTCCCGATAAACTGAAAAAAAGCGGTTAAACTCCCAAGCAGCAGCGGCTTCCGAATCATGACGCTCTCGGCTCCCGAAACGTGGTTTTGATCCGCGCTACGATGCATGCCAATTGGGGCAGTCCACGGGATCTACATATTGCCGTGGGAGTTACCAGCGGCCGAGGCGTTTTGGCACAGGTAGGGACGGAAATCAGAGTTTTCGCACCTGTGCCAAAATAAGAGCCGGCGTCCCGAAGGAGCCGGCTCAATAACTTTCTATTTTTCAATGATTTCTGGAGCCACCCGCCGGGGTTGAACCGGCGACCTGCTGATTACGAATCAGCCGCTCTACCAACTGAGCTAGGGTGGCCCGTATTTGAACAACTTGCGAGCGGTACCGAAAGGAACCTGGACTCAATCGGCCTGTCTTCCCTCAACGGCTCCCGGTTTCGATTCTAGCAGATGGGCCATTCGACCGCCAAACGCTGGTGGGGCATCGGTGTCGAGCCGGCCACGGTGGTTTTGACTCGTTCACTCGATGGTCACGGGGCGGTCGAAAACGACATCGAAGGTGGATCCCGGCAGGAGTTCCACTTCCTGGCCGCGCGTGAGTAGTGTGGTGACGATCCCCACGGCGGTGCCGGCGCCCGCACCGATTCCGGCGCCCTTCCAACTGTGCTCAGCCAAGCCGCCGATGGCGCCGCCCCCGGCGGCGATCACCGCCACACGCTCGGCGTCCTTGCCCTTGGTGCCGCCCTGTTTGATCTCGCCCTCTTTCGGTTCGACCTTCTGTTCCGAACCGGCGGAATCGACCGAACTCAGATGCGATGAGATCTGGATGGTCTTGCCGCTGGGCAGAGTGAAGCTGTCGATGCGAATGCCCAGTTCCGCGCGGCCTTTCACGCGGCCGCTGCGAACCGAGTGGGAAACCACGCCTTCGGCATAGCTATCGACGGGCACCACAAACTGCCCCCCGACCAGGATGGGGCTGGCGGTGCGCAGGTAGACGCGGTCGCCTTCGCGCGCGGTCCGGGTGCTCACGGAATTCACCATGCGCAACAGCACGTGCGTGCCCTGCGGGATTTCGGCGGCGGCGAGCACGCCAACCAGAGGAAATACCAGGGTCAGAAAACGCATGACAAGTCCTGACTCTATGGTACGGCACACCGGTTGCTAATGGTCGATTCACTGCGGGCCGAACAAGGTCAAACGGTGTCCGTCGGGATCGGTGAAGGTGGCAGCCCACGAGCCGGGCGTCACTTCCCGAGGCCGGTTCAGAAACTGGCAGCCGTGCCCGGTGAGCCGGCCGTGCGCCGCGGTTACACTCTCGACCGGGAAAATGATTTCGACGGCGCCCGCCCTCGGCTGTACGGCCTGGCCCAACGGCAAGGCCAGCCCCAGCGTAATGGCGCCGGCCGAAAAGAAGGCGAATTCGGGGGACTGATTCCGCAGTTCGAGCGCGAGCGTGTCGCGATAGAACGTAACGGACCGGTCGATCTGCTCCACGCCGAGCATGATCATCGAAACTTGGGACGGCAGATTCGAGTTCATAGCCCACATGGTATTGGGTCCGCCCCCGCAGGTCTGATCCGATCTTGCGAATTTTCAGGATCGGCGAACCGCGGAGGGAGCCACGCCGTAATGCGCCCGGAAGAGACGGCTGAACGAGGAAGTACTGGTAAAACCGACTGCGACGCACGCCTGGATGACTGGAACCCGGGCGCGGAGCAGCGCCTGCGCCCGCGCCAGCCGGACCTCCGTCAGATAGGCGTGAGGCGTCTTCTGAAACACTTCGGTAAAGGCGCGGTGGAAATGGTAGCGGGACAGGCACGCTGCCCGGGCCACGCTATCCAACGAAACCGGCTCCGCCAAGCGCCCGTGCACGTACTCCCGGCCCCTCTCCAGCCGGCGGAACAGCTCTTCGCGAGTGCTCGCCTTCAGCGCCGGAACCCTCGTCATTTGCGAGCGCACCTGCCGGTACAGCAGCAGCAGGCGGTGGGACAGGAGGAGAAAGTCTTCCTCGAAAGCGCTGGGCTGCAACTGCGCCGAACAGCGCCGGGCCATCGTCTGCAGCCTGCCGAGGACGGCGCGTTCCGGATCCGGATGCAGGCGGGAAAGGTAGGGCAGAGAGGGCGCCGGCCGCGTGGGATCGTCGAGAGACGCCTCGATCCGCGTGGTGGCGTCCAGTGCCATCTCTTCGACGAATCCGCGGCGAAAAAACGCGCAGGCGGTTTCCAAGGGGCGGGGCTCGTTCAAATCCAAGGAGTACTTTTCGCCTTCGCCGAGCACCAGGAAGCCGGTCGGGTCCACCACCAACTCGCGGCCGCCGACGGTCCAGGTGACCGTGCCGCTCAGCACCGTCTTGATCGAAAGCGGCCCTGGAAAGTCTGTCACCTGGTGACGCCGCGCTTTGGCGTGCAGGATGAGGTTATCGTCCCCGAAGCGCGCGCCCTCCGGGAACAGGAAGGGCGTCTGGATTGCCTGAGCCGCCATACTACTTCGTCCCGAGCCGCAAGCCAAAAAATCCTTCACCCCTCCCGACGCCGCGGCTCCGCATCGGGTGCCGTTACCGATCCTCGACTCGTCAGGGAGCGGTGCTGGTCTTCGCCGGCGCCACGCCCACACCGGCAATTCGGGCGCGGTCGAGCGAAGCTTTCACAAATCCCGAACTGCGCACATCTTCGAGGAAGCGGTTGATCACCTCCAGGCGCGAGGGGTCGCTCTTATCGACTACGATGGCCTGTTCCACGCCCAGGAAGTTATCCGGCAGCGCGCGCAGTTTGGAAGACTGGGCGGCGGCCTGCTCGATGTCCTGCCGGTTGGCGGCAAATGCCTCGATCTCGCCATTCAGCAGCATCTTTTCGAGTTCCGCCTGCGGCGGCTTGGTGGCGAACATTCTCACCCGTGCATTTTTCAAGTGACTGCTGAGGTACAGTTCCTGAGTCTGCCCCTTCACCGCTCCCACGCGCGCACCGGGGCGGTCCACGTCGGCGCAATTCCGAATTGCCGAATCGACGCGCACCGCGTAGGTGTTGTACATGAGCGCGTACCCTTGAGAGTAGTCGACCTCGGCGGCGCGCTCCAGGTCATAGGCCAGGAAACCGATATCGGCTGTGTGCGTCTTCAGGCGGTCCATGACGCTGCGCGCGTCCGGCGCGGGGAGGATGATGTAGGGCACTTTGAGCCGGCGTGCCAACTCCTGGACCAGGTCCGCCACAGGACCGGTGACATTACCCGTGGCCGCGTCCACTCTCCCCTGAACCGGGTTGTTGCCAAGGAAGGTAGCGCGCAAAGTGCCGGTGGGCGTCAGGTCCGCCGCCATCGCGGGCAGCATCCAACACCCCAGCGCGAGATACCGCAAGACTGCATGGCGTGGTTCGAACATGCGTTTTATTATAGGCTGTGTTACGGTTCAAAAAGGCATGCGGACCACCATGCAGGACCGGCAACTCACGGTTGCCGCTTTGTTTCACCACGGGGCGGCAATTTATGCGGACAGCCGCGTCACCGTTTTTGATGGCGAGCAGGTTCTGGACAACGGCTACCGGGAAGTTGCGGGGCGCGTTGCGCGATTCGCGGCGGGGTTGCGGCGCCTCGGAATCGAGGCGGGCGACCGGGTCGGGGCCTTCTGCTGGAACACTTCGGAACACCTGGAGGCGTATTTCGCTATTCCCAGCATGGGCGCCGTACTGCATACCATCAACGTGCGCCTCTTTCCCGATCAGCTCGCCTACATCGTGAACCATGCCGGCGACCGTGTCATCCTGGTGGACGCGACGCTGGCGCCCGGGCTGGCCAAGGCCGCGGGCCATTTCCAGACGGTCGAGCGGTATATCGTCATCGGCAGTGGAACGTTCGACTTGCCCGGCGAGTGTATCGACTACGAGGAACTGTTAGCCGGAGAGCCGTCCGGCTTCGATTGGCCGGAACTGGACGAGCGCACGGCCGCAGTGATGTGCTACACCAGCGGCACTACCGGCGACCCCAAGGGAGTGGTTTATAGTCACCGGTCGATTTATCTGCACTCGCTGGGGGTGAACTCCGCTAACAGCGTGGGGTTGACCGAACACGATCGCGTTTTGGTGGTGCCGGCGATGTTTCACGCCAATGCATGGGGGCTGCCGCACGCGGGCTGGATGGCGGGCTGCGACTTTCTGTTTCCTGGCCGCTTCCTGCAGGGCGGGCCGCTCGGCCGCCTGATCGCCGAGCAACGGCCCACGGTTTCCGCGGGCGTGCCCACGGTGTGGGCGGACATCTTGCGTTGCGCGGATGCCCAAGGCACAGACCTCTCTTCGCTACGCCTGGTCTTTTGCGGCGGCTCGGCTGTGCCCCGCAGCTTGATCGAGCATTTCCAGAACCGGCACGGCGTGCGCATGGTACAGGCTTGGGGAATGACCGAAACCAGCCCGCTCATGGCTCTCGCGAATCCTCCCAAGGAATGCCCGGCCGGGGAGGAAATCGAGTACCGCGCCAAAACCGGGCGTCTGCTGGCGGGCATCGAGCTGCGCATCGTGAACGAGGGCGAGATTGTGCCGTCCGATGGCGTCTCGGCAGGCGAAATCGAAGCCCGTGGTCCCTGGGTGACGGGATCCTACTACGGCGAGACGGCCGACGACAAGTTCCACGATGGCTGGCTGCGAACCGGAGACGTGGGCACACTGGACGGGCGCGGTTACGTTCAAATCAAGGACCGGACCAAGGATGTCATCAAGTCGGGCGGCGAATGGGTCTCGTCGATTGATTTGGAGAACGCCATCATGGCCCATTCCGACGTGCTGGAGGCGGCGGTCATCGGCGTACCCGACCCGCGCTGGGACGAGCGCCCCTTGGCCTGCGTGGTTTTGAGACCCGGGGCGAATGTCACCGCCAGCGAACTTCGGATCTTTCTGGAGGCCCGTGTGGTCAAATGGTGGATTCCGGAGCGCTGGGCGTTCCTTCCGGAGATTCCCAAAACCAGCGTCGGCAAATTCGATAAGAAGCTGCTGCGCGCGCAGCAGGCGGACGGCGCGGTGACAGTAGTAGAGGCATGGGGAGGGTGACTATGCGAAGACGAACTGTTGTTCCCGTTCTTGGTTTGGCGTTGCTCTACGCGATACATGCCCGGGCGCAAGAGCCGCCCGCAACTAAGAACGCCAATCCCGGAGTGAATCCGGTCAGGCTCATGGACCGGCCCGATGTTCGGGTCACGCGCGTCGAGATCCAGCCCGGTGCGGTGAGGAGCGTGCACCAGCACGACGATGTGCGCTTCCACCTGTTCATTCCTCTCGCCGGGAAAATCGAGCTGACCATCGGTTCGGCGAAACCGGTGGAAGCGGCCGTGGGTCAAAGCTACTACATGGAGAAAGGCACGCCGCACGGCTTCCGGAATACCGGATCCACACTCGCGATGGTGATGGAGGTTTTTGTCAAAGAGGGCACCGCGGCTGCGCCGCCCAATTCCCGATAGATGCGAAAACTACTTCCTCTTTTACTGCCGGTACTGGGCTTCGGCGCCAGTCCGTTGCTGGAGATCGAATCGGTCATCGATCTGGCGCGCAACGCCCCGGCCGAGGCAGGGGCGGATGCGCTGATTCGAGTGGCGGCTCTCGACCAGGTCCCCCGGAAACGCAAGATCGAGTTACTGGAACAGGCATTCGAGCTGGCTTCCGAAGCGCCGCAACCCTACAAGCGCCGCTCGGGGCTTTCGCGCACGATCGGGCCTTCCGGGTTTTTGAATCGCGCCTACCAGCAGGACCTGGACGCTGATTCTCTGCAGCTTCGTGCCGTGGAAGGCCTGCTGCCCCTCGATTCCCTGAAAGCACGGCAGCGCTTTCAGGAAATAATTCCGCTGCAGCTCCCGCCGCTTACCTGCGATGACTTTCTGGTGTATGACGTCGACCGGTTCTACCGCGTGCTCGGGCGGGTGGCTTCCCAGAGTTTCACGGGCAAGGAACTCCGCGATGGCGAGCCTGCTAAGTTCCTGGCCCGCTACCTGGCCAGGATCAGTTCGCCCGTCGAGGTCGCGCCGGCGGCCCAAATGTTGGGGACGGCGGCGCTCACGGACGCCGAGTTCCAGTCGCTGGTAACGGCCTTTGCCGGAACGCTCGGCCAAATTTCCGGCGACGACCGCTCGTTTACCTACGCGGCGGGACAGGCTGGAGCCGCGATACAGGAACTGGCCGAGATCGAGAAGAAACGCCAGACTTCTCCCGGGGTCCTGCTGGAAGCCTATCGACGCTTTCTTGTGAATCATCTCGCCGGAACGCGTTGCGCCGACGGGGAGGCGGCCGGCCCCGCCATTTTTTTCAACGAGAAGCTCCAGGCCCCTCCTTTGCAGCCAATCGATGAGAGCGAGAGTAAGCCATCCAAAGTGGAAGGCAAAGCCAAGGGTCTGGAGTGGGGCCAGAGCCCGGAGTGCGAGTCGATCCGCGACCAGTACCGCACTCTGATGACGAAAGAAAACGGCGAAGTCTACCAGCCACGGGAGCGGGCACAGGACCAATGGCAGGCCCGCGTGCGTGATTTTCTCAGCGCCCTGGCTGCCTGGACGCAGAGCTCGGGCGCTACGGCTGCCGAGCACTTCCGGGAAAAGATCGGCTTCTACAACGACGTCTTCGCGATGGTCCCTGATGGGCCCACACGCGATTTCGTTCTGAGGTCGCTCGTAAGCTTCCTGAGCCAAAGCCGGTTGCCCCCGGAGAACCGCCTGGAGTGGTGGCTGCCGGTGAGCCAGTTGGTGGGACGAGTGGCGCTCGACCCTCTGGGCGCGGCGCACCTCGCCGAGGATTTGCGCAGCACCAACGATCCGTCGATCACGCTCTACCTGGCGCTGGAGGTGCTGGCGCCGCGGCCGGCTGGACAAATCATGCTGCTGCTGTAGGCGGCTATAGTGGGTCCGGCCCGTCGGCGAGAACCCACGGCGAGAGCAGCGGCGGAGATTCGCGAGAGGGATGGAAAAGGGATGGAAGGAATTGCTTGCAAATCCCGGCGGGGTTGCGTAGGCTAGCTGCAAATGAAGATCGCATACATCCGCTGGAAGGATGCGGTAGCAGAAGAAGCGTCGGATGGCAGTTCTCACCCTACACAGGCAAAGTTGGTGGAGCTTCAGGAAGTGGGATTTCTTCTGGACGAAAACGAGGAAGCGGTCGAGATCGGAATGGAACTCAGTGAAGATGCCGGAGTGAAGCCGGGGCGGTGGCGGCTTCACATTCCGCGGGTCAGCATTGTGGAAATGCACGTGATCGAACTGGACCGGCTGTTGCCCAAGAAACGCCGGAAAATTGTGCCGGGTGGGCGCTGATTCTTGCGCCGGCGCCCACCACTGGCAGCCGGGGCTCGCGACGGGTTGCACTCGGCAGCGCCGGCACGACTCCACCAAGCCCTACGTCACAGCACGTCGGCAAAACCGCGTTTCATGTGCCGGAAGAACAGGCCGCCGAGCAAAAACACCGCCACCCCGTAGGCCGCCGCAATGAGCAGATCCGCGCCATCGGGCACGTGGGAACTGAGCAGCAGTTCGCGATACCCGCGGACCAGGTAGGCCAGCGGATTGGCGGCCAACAAAAAGCGGGCCCACGGCGGATATTGGATCTCGGTAATCATGATCGGGGTCAGGAAGTACCAGAAGGTCAAGATCACGCTGAGCACCTGGGCGGTGTCGCGCAGAAAGACGTGCAGACTCGCGACCACCCAACCCACTCCCACCGCAAAAAGTCCGATTACCAGGATGTAGACCGGAAGGATGAGCAGAAAAATGCTGATTTGGTTTAAGAAGACGACCGCCGCCGCTACCATCAACGCGAGGGCCAATAGATGGCTCACCAGGCAGGAAAGGAATATCGAGATGGGGACGATCTCGGACGGAAAGACGGTCTTGGTGATGAGGTTCGATTGGTCGAGGAGACTGGACGCCGAGCGTTGGACCGTGTCGCTGAACAGCAGCCAGGGCAGCAAGCCGGCAAACAGGAAGAGGGGGTAGTTCTGCGTAACTTCCGCGGCCGGCAACTTCTGCCGCAAGCAGACCTGAAACAGGAACGTCCAGCACAAGAGCTGCACCAGGGGGTGAATGAGGCCCCAAATCCAGCCGATCGCCGAGCCGACAAAACGCTGCTCGAAATCGCGGCGCACCAGTTGCGCCAGGAGGCTGCGCTTTTCGACCAAGTTACGGAGAAAAAACCTTCCGGGGATGCGATTGGGCACGGCTTACTTTCGATAGTATCAATTTTTTCAATAAGTTGAACACTGTACGAGAGGGTTGACACGGGCACGTCGCTATTGTTACAGTTTCTGTTTCGCCAATTAAGTCGGTAGTAGACTCCGGGCCCCGGGGCAGGCAGGTCGTCTCGAAACCCAACAGAGGTCCGGCCGGAGAAACTATGAAACAGGAATATTTCGTCGTCGTACTGGCACATTCTCTTCGCGGGCGGTTGCGGCGCATCCATATCCCTCACCAAGCGGTGTACGCCATCCTGGCGTTGGCGCTGCTCGGCTGTTTCTCGCTTTTCGGATTTGTCGCCAGTTATGCGCGAATGGCCTGGAAAGTAGCCAACTACAATGCGCTCAAACGGGAGACGGACGGGCTTCGCGCGCGCTACCAGAATCTGCAGAAGGAAGTGAGCCAGACCAACGAACAGCTCGCGAGCCTGGAGCTTTTTGCGCGGGAAGTTTCGCTCGCCTATGGCATCAAGCAGAAGCTGGAGGGGCCGTCCGACATTTCGGCGGAAGGCAAGCTGGTTCCGAGCTTCGCGGAGACCGTGCAGGATTATAACTTCCTGCGGGGCGCCAACGCATTGTCGCTGAAGAGCCGGTCCGCGCGCCGTTTGGGAACGGTGGCCCAGCCCAGCCTGTGGCCGGTAGACGGCCGCCTGATGGGGCCCTACGGACAACGCAGCGACCCGTTCTCGGGAGAAGGCAACGAGTTTCACAAAGGCGTGGACATCAGCGCCCCCACGGGCACTACCGTTCGGGCCACGGCGGATGGCATCGTGATCCTCTCCGAGTGGATGAGCAGCTACGGGCGCCTGGTCGTGATCGATCATGGAGGCGGCATCCAGACCTACTACGCGCACCTCTCGCGCTTCTTTGTCCAAGCCGGAGAGGAAGTGCGGCGCGGCGAGTCGGTAGGCGCCGTGGGCAGCTCAGGCCGGGTGACGGCGCCCCACCTGCATTATGAAGTGCGTCTGGGCGGATCTCCGGTAAACCCCTACCGGTATCTGGCAAAGGCCGGCGTCTATCAGCAGGCGGCCTCTACCAGCAAAGACCTCCCGTTTTGACGTAGTGCGGGTTGCCGGCAGCGCCCCCTTTTCGCGGTAAGCTGGACGGTGAACATGCGAATCCTGATTGCAGTGGCGGCGGTGGCGGCGTGCGCCTGCGGGCCGGCATCCCAGGCCGGCGACATCCCCGAGTACGGATATGACGTGGTCCATGTTTACCCTCACGATTCGCGGGCGTATACGCAGGGGCTGTTCTACCTGAACGGAGTGATGTACGAGAGCACGGGGCTGAATGGCGAGTCGTCGATCCGTAAGGTCCGGCTGGAAACCGGGGAAGTGATCCAGAAACGCGACATTCCGGAGCAGTACTTCGGTGAGGGGATCATCAATTGGAAAGACCGGCTGCTGGAGATCACGTGGAAATCCGAAGTCGGGTTTATCTACGACCTTGGCAGCTTTGCTCCCAGGGGCCAGTTTATGTATCC
>Ga0209698_10007481_pt1 | contig 11464 bp, 10 predicted proteins | sample LitLauG_LLR_2012_FD_187203 | JGI IMG/M metagenome (GOLD analysis project Ga0209698, IMG submission 187203) | Freshwater sediment microbial communities from Pennsylvania, USA - Little Laurel Run_MetaG_LLR_2012 (SPAdes) (version 2) | ecosystem: Environmental > Aquatic > Freshwater > Creek >... | reverse complement strand
GCTTCAATGCTTACCTTCCGCAAGGCCGCTTCCAGCGCAAGTCCCGCGGCAAAGCCGAGCGTCGCCGCGACCGCGGGCGATATGTCGATCACCTCAAGGACGCTGCTGGCGAGGTTACCACGCGGCGCGATCCAGGGGCGATGTCTCCGACCGCGCCCGGCGGTCTGCTCGGAGGTCACAAACCATATCCGCCCGCGCTCGCCATCGCGGGCGCGCGACAAGGCCTCCGCGTTGGTCGAGCCGATGCTGTCAAAGGCAGCGAGCCGGTAACCCGCCGATATGGCTCGATGACCGAGCGTGAATGCCATTTAGAAAAGCGACTTCGCCGCAACCGTTGCGACACTGATGAGTGGCCCTGGATAAACGATCAACATGACGTGAAACAGAACGGAAGCCGCCAATACCGAACGCAACTCCATGCGCATCGGATCGAGAACACCAATTGGTTCGTCGAAAAACATCACCTTGACGATGTTGAGATAGTAAAACGCGCCAACGACGCTTGTGAGCACGCCGACCACGGCGAGCGTAATAAGCCCGGCATGGATCGCTGCGGTGAACACATAGTATTTCGCGAAGAAACCCGCCAGCGGCGGAATGCCCGCCAGCGAGAACAACAGCATCCCGAACAAGTATGCCAAGGTTGGATTGGTGCGCGAGAGCCCGGCGAAGTCGCTGATGTCTTCGACATGCTGACCGTTGCGCCGCATCGTCAGGATGACCGCGAAGGCGCCGAGCGTCATCGCCACATAGACCGCGATATAGACCAGCACCCCCTGCGCTCCGTCGGCGGTACCCGCGGCGAGCCCGACCAAGGCAAACCCCATATGGCCGATCGACGAATAGGCCATCAGTCGCTTGATGTTCTTTTGCCCGATGGCGGCGAACGATCCCAGCGCCATCGAGGCGATCGCGACGAACACCACGATCTGCTGCCATTGCGTCAGGATGCCCGGGAAAGCGGTCAGCGCCACACGGGTGAACACGGCAAGCGCCGCGACCTTGGGAGCAGAGGCAAAGAACGCGGTGACGGGTGTCGGCGCGCCCTCATAGACGTCGGGCGTCCACATGTGGAACGGCACCGCTGAAATCTTGAAGCAAAGCCCGGCCAGCAGGAACACCAGACCGAATACAAGGCCGACGCTGCCCGTTTTCGCCGCCGCCGCGATGCCTGCGAAACTGACGGTGCCGGTGAAGCCGTAGATCAGCGAGGCGCCGTACAGCAGCATGCCCGACGACAGCGCGCCAAGGACGAAATACTTGAGGCCGGCCTCGGACGATTTGACGTCGTCGCGGCGGCTGGCGGCCAGCACGTACAGCGCTAGGCTTTGCAGCTCCAGGCCGAGATAGAGCGAAATGAGATCGCCGGCCGAGACCATGACCATCATGCCGATGGTGGCGAGCATCACGAGGACGGGATACTCGAACTGCATGACCTTGTTGCGCTTCAACTCGTCGAACGAGAGCATGAGGGAAGCAGCAGCACCGATCAGGATCAGCACTTTCATGAAGCGCGCAAAGCCGTCGGAGATGAACCCGCGGTCGAACAGTGTCAGCGTGCGGCCCGGGCCGGTCGCGACCAGGTACAGCGCGGCTGCGAACACGAGGATCGCGAGCCAGCCGATGGCTTCGCCGTGGCGGTGCGCGGTGTGATCGTGAGCGGCGTGCTTCGCACTGCCGTACGGGGGGGCCGGCGCATGGGCGGCGAGCTTGGGCTGCGGCTCGAGCATGGCACCCACCATCAGCAGCGCCATGGCGCCGAGCGCGACCACGATCTCGGGCAGCAGGGGTATGAGGGAGGTGAGTTGCATATCGTCGTATTCCAAAACAGCCGATCTTCAGACGCGAGTTCTAGTCGAAGGATCAGAGCTTACCACGCCCATGAGGGGGCGGGGATAAGTCGACTAAGTTATTGAGGTAAAACAAGTTCTGCGGTCCTGGTCGCCAGCTCGTAGTTGGCCACGAGCTTTTTGACCGATACCGCCGTGACGTCGAGGAGCGAGGCAGGGTAAACGCCGAAGAAGATCGTTAACAGCACCAGCGGCGCTAGAATCGCGATCTCGCGAGGGCTTAAATCGAGGATGTCCTTCAAGGTGGCCTTTTCCAGCGCCCCGAAGATCACGCGGCGGTAGAGGTAGAGCGCATACGCCGCCGACAGGATGACGCCCAGCGTTGCGAGGGCGGCCACCGACGAGTTGACCTTGAAGGCGCCGATGAGCGTGAGGAATTCCCCCACGAACCCAGAGGTGCCGGGCAAGCCGACATTCGCCATCGTGAACACCATCATGACGAAGGCATACATCGGCATGCGCTCGACGAGGCCGCCATAGGCCGCGATCTCGCGGGTGTGCATGCGGTCGTAGACGACGCCGACGCACAGGAACAGCGCCGCCGAGACGATGCCGTGCGACAGCATCTGGAAGATCGCCCCGTCGATGCCCTGGGTGGTGAAGGTGAAGATGCCGAGCGTTACGTAGCCCATGTGGGCGACGGAGGAGTAGGCGATGAGCTTCTTGATGTCCTCCTGCACCAGCGCAACGAGCGAGGTGTAGATGATCGCGATCACGCTCATGCCGAACACCAGCGGCGCGAACAGGTGGCTCGCATCCGGGAACATCGGCAGCGAGAAGCGCAGGAAGCCGTAGCCACCCATCTTGAGCAGGATGCCGGCGAGGATCACCGAGCCCGCGGTCGGAGCCTCGACGTGCGCGTCCGGCAGCCAGGTATGGAACGGGAACATCGGCATCTTGACCGCGAAGGAGGCAAAGAACGCCAGCCACAGCCACTTCTGCATGGCCGGCGGGAACGGGTGGGTTGCGAGCAGCGTCGGGATGTCGGTGGTGCCGGCGGTGTTGTACATCGCCATCATGGCGAGCAGCATCAGGACCGAGCCGAGCAGCGTGTAGAGGAAGAACTTGAAGCTCGCGTAGATGCGCCGCTTGCCGCCCCAGATGCCGATGATCAGGAACATCGGGATCAGGCCGGCCTCGAAGAAGATGTAGAACAGCACCAGATCGAGCGCGCAGAATACGCCGATCATCAGGCTTTCCAGCACCAGGAACGCGATCATGTACTCGCGCACGCGGGTGCCGATCGCGTCCCACGAGGCGAGGATGCAAAGCGGCATCAGGAACGTGGTCAGGATCACGAACAGCATCGAGATGCCGTCGACGCCCATCTTGTACTTGAAGGCGCCAATCCAGTTGTGGGCCTCGACCATCTGGAAGCCCGGCTCGCGGGTATCGAAGTTGATCCAGATCAGCAGCGAGGCGAGGAAGGTGAGCAACGTGACCCAGAGCGCGGTCCAGCGCGCGTTGCCCTTGGCCTCTTTGTTGAGGCAGGCGATGAACAGGGCGCCGGCCAAGGGGAAGAAGGTCACGAGCGAGAGGATCGGCGTGCCGTGGATATCGGTCATGGAAGGGATCATGGCGCCACCTTCCCGGCGACAATCATGTAGCTCAAGATGGCTGCAACTCCGATCAGCATGGCGAAGGCGTAGTGGTAGACGAACCCGGTCTGCAGCTTCACGGCCCGTCCCGATCCCGCAATCACCGCAGCCGCCGTGCCGTCGATGGTGCCGTCGATGATGGCGCCGTCGCCGCCCTTCCAGAACAGGCGGCCGAGCGCAAACGCGGGGCGGACGAAGATGAAGTCATAGAGCTCGTCGAAATACCACTTGTTGAGCAGGAACAGGTAGAGCGGCTTGAAAGCAGAAGCCGTGGCCGCGGGCAGGCCAGGAGCTGCGATGTAGTAGACGTAGGCGAGACCCAAGCCCGACAGCATCGCGACGAAGGGTGCAAAGCCGACCCAGTGCGGGACCTCGTGCAGGGCGTGCATGATGTGGTTGTGCTCGCCCTCGAAGATCGCCTCGTGCCAGAACTCCTTGTAGTCGTGGCCGATGAAGTAGGGCGCGAAAAGAACGCCCGCGAGTGTGGCGCCGGCCGCGAGCACGAACAGCGGGACCAGCATGACCATGGGGCTTTCGTGCGCGTGCTCGTGGGTGTGATGATCTCCGCGCTCGGTCTGGAAGAAGGTCATGAACACCAGCCGCCAGGAGTAGAACGAGGTCATGAAGGCGGCGAACACGAGCGTCCAGAACACGATCTGGTTCGGCGTCTGCGCGGCATAGGCGGCCTCGATGATCGCGTCCTTGGAATGGAACCCGGCGAAGCCGACAAAGCCGGGGATGCCGACGCCCGTCAAGGCGAGCGTGCCGATGGTCATCATCGCGAACGTGAGCGGGATTTTAGCCCGAAGGTTGCCCATGTTGCGCATGTCCTGCTCGTGATGCATCGCGTGGATGACCGAGCCCGCGCCGAGGAACAAGAGCGCCTTGAAGAAGGCGTGCGTGAAGAGGTGGAAGATGCCGGCGCCATACGCACCCGCCCCGCAGGCCGCGAACATGTAGCCAAGCTGCGAACACGTCGAGTAGGCGATCACGCGCTTGATGTCGTTCTGGACCAGGCCGACGGTCGCGGCGAAGAAGGCGGTGAGCGTTCCCACGTACATGACCACGAGCTTGGCGTTGGGCGCCAGTTCGAACAGCGGCGAGAGGCGGGCGACCATGAACACACCGGCCGTGACCATGGTCGCGGCGTGGATCAGCGCCGACACCGGCGTTGGGCCCTCCATGGCGTCGGGCAGCCAGGTGTGGAGCAGGAACTGCGCGCTCTTGCCCATCGCGCCCATGAACAGCAGCAGGCACAGCGTGGTCATGATGTCGAGGTTGTGGAACCCGAAGGCGTCGAACGTTTTGCCTGCCAGCGCCGGCGCATCGGCGAACACCTTGTCGAGCCCGATCGAGCCCGTGACGGCAAACAGCCCGAAGATGCCGAGCGCGAAGCCGAAGTCACCGACCCGGTTGACGACGAACGCCTTGATCGCCGCTTCGCAGGCGGACGGCTTCGTGTACCAGAACCCGATCAGCAGATAGGAGGCAAGGCCAACGCCCTCCCAGCCGAAGAACATCTGCAGCAGGTTGTCGGCCGTCACCAGCATCAGCATGGCGAACGTGAACAGGGAGAGATAGGCGAAGAACCGCGGGCGGTGCGGGTCTTCCTCCATGTAGCCGATCGAGTAGACGTGGACGAGGCTCGAAACCGTGGTGACGACGACCAGCATCACCGCCGTCAGCGTATCGATGCGCAGCCCCCACGATACGTCGAGCTCGCCCGACGAGATCCAGCGCATCAGGTTGATCTTGTAGGTGTGGTGGCCGAGCGCGACGTCGAAGAACACGACCCAGGAGAGCGCGGCCGAGATGAGCAGCAACGCGGTGGTGATGAACTCGCTCGCCTTGTCGCCGATCAAGCGGCCGAACAAGCCGGCTATGAGCGCGCCGAGCAGAGGCAGGAAGACGATTGCGGTGGTGATCATTGGCGCCGCTTAGCCCTTCATCATGTTGATGTCTTCGACCGCGATAGACCCGCGGTTGCGGAAGTAGACGACGATGATGGCGAGGCCGATGGCGGCCTCGGCGGCGGCAACCGTCAGGATGAACAGCGCGAACACCTGGCCGGTCAGGTCGCCAAGGTAGGATGAGAACGCGACCAGGTTGATGTTGACCGCCAGCAACATCAGCTCGACCGACATCAGGATGACGATCACGTTCTTGCGGTTCAAAAAGATGCCGAGGATGCCGAGCGTGAACAGGCACGCCGCAACCGTCAGATAATGTCCGATGGTGATGGTCATGTCACGCAGCTCCTTAAGAATTATCCGACGGCGCCCAAATTGGTCAGGCCATTAAACAGCCACAACAAGGCGCCGGCTAATTCGACCGCGGCTAGAACGGCACAGATGATCGTACAGATTGTCCACGACAGAGAGGTCCACCTCTTGAACGCCAACGCCTGAAGCGCAGTCAGGACGACCCAAATACCGAAGACGACGAGCAAGAAGGTAAATTCAGGTGTAGTTTTCATTCCGCGGCCTCCTTGGTGGGTTTGGTGGGAGAGGGCAAAGGTTCTTTGCGGGCCGGGATCGAGTAGCTCCCCGAGGCCACCTTCTCGACCGATATGGCAGTTGCGGGAGTGCGCGCGTTCTGGGCGGCAACGCTCTGGCGCTTGACGCCCTCGCGGCGGCGGTGGGTCAGGACGATGGCGCCGATCATGGCCGTCAGCAGGATGAGCCCCGACGCCTGGAACAGGTAGGCGTACTTGGTGTAGACGATCAACCCCAGCGCCTTGGTGTTGGCGACGCCCACTGGCGTGGCCGAGGCGAGCTTACCCGCAAGCCCCACCTCCACGTTGCGGCCGATGAACAGCGCGATCAACTCGGCCAGCACCAGCCCGCCGACCATCAGCCCGATGGGCGCGTTCTTAATGAAGCCCGCTTTCAGCTCGGCGAAATCGACGTCCAGCATCATGACGACGAACAGGAACAGCACCGCAACCGCGCCGACGTAGACGATGACCAGCAGCATCGCCAGGAACTCGGCGCCGAGCAGCACGAACAACCCGGCGGCGTTGAAGAACGTCAGAATCAGGAACAATACCGCATGCACGGGGTTGCGCGCGATGATGACCATCGCCGCGGAGGCAACCGCCAGCACGGCGAACAGATAGAAAAACCCGGCTTGCAGCAGTGGTCCCGTCATCGCGTCATAGCCCTGTAGCCCTGAAATACCTGAACGATCACATGTCCGGCGCCTGAACGCGGCGCCGTTCGTCCTCGGCTTTCGCCGCATCATAGTGTTTGAGCCAAAGCTCGCGCGATTTGTGCGCCCGCCACGGCCAATAACAAAACGCGAGCCCCAAACCAAGCCCCGCGAACAGTCCTTTCGTCATCCCGGCTTGAAGCATGAGCGAAACCGCGAACACGACCAAGGCCGCGCCCACCGCTCCGGCCGCCAACTTGAGCCACCAATGGCGCTCCTCCAGCGCGATCTGATCACGCGCGACCGCCATATAGCGGCGCACCTCGTCATCGGTCAGGTTCGCGAGCAGTTCGAGCGCGCCTTGCTTGCCCTGGGCGACCATTTGCTTCCACGCGAACGGATTGTCGCGATCGGGCAGCAGGGACGCCCCGGGAAGCCGCCCGGTCTCAGCGCGCTCGTTATTGATAGGGGGCATCGAGCTTGAGCTTGGTTGCGATCTCGCGTTCCCAGCGGTCGCCGTTATCGAGCAGCCGCTCCTTGGAGTAGAAGAGTTCCTCGCGCGTTTCGGTGGCGAATTCGAAATTGGGGCCTTCGACGATGGCGTCCACGGGGCACGCCTCCTGGCACAACCCGCAGTAGATGCACTTGGTCATGTCGATGTCGTAGCGCGTGGTGCGGCGCGTGCCGTCGTTGCGGCGCGGCCCGGCCTCGATGGTGATGGCCTGCGCGGGGCAGATCGCCTCGCACAGCTTGCACGCGATGCAGCGCTCCTCGCCGTTGGGGTAGCGGCGCAAGGCGTGCTCGCCGCGGAAGCGGGGCGAGATGGGGCCCTTCTCGAAGGGGTAGTTGAGCGTTTTCTTGGCGCGGAAGAAGTAGCGCATGGCAAGGGCGAACGCCGAGACGAACTCGGCCAGGAACAGCGATTTGACGCCGGAGGTGAGGTTCATGGTCGGGGGGTCTCCAGGCTCATTTTACCATCCCATACTCGAGCACGCCCGCGACGACGACGACCATGAGCAGCGACAGCGGCAGGAAAATCTTCCAGCCGAGCCGCATCAACTGGTCGTAGCGATAGCGCGGCACAATGGCCTTCACCATCGCGAATAGGAAGAACACGAACACCAGCTTGAGCGAGAACCACACGATGCCCGGCACCCAGTTGAGCGGCGCCACATCGACGGGCGGCAGCCAGCCACCGAGGAACAGGATCGTCGTCAGCGCGCACATGGTGGTGATGGCGACGTATTCACCGAGCATGAACAGCAGGTACGGCGTCGAGGCGTATTCCACCATGAACCCGGCGACCAGTTCGGACTCGGCTTCCGGCAGGTCGAACGGCGGCCGGTTGGTTTCGGCCAAGGCCGAGATGAAGAACACGACGAACATCGGGAACAGCGGCAGCCAATACCAATCCAGCATCGACCGCGGCAGCCCGTAGTGCGTGCCGATCCCGGCCTGCTGCGCGTTCACGATCTCGGTCAGGTTCAACGACCCCGCACACAGCAGCACGGTGATGATGACGAGGCCGATCGAAACCTCATAGGAGACCATCTGCGCGCAGGACCTGAGCGAGCCCATGAACGCGTACTTCGAGTTTGACGCCCACCCGCCCATGATGATGCCGTAGACGCCGAGCGAGGAGATCGCGAGCAGGTAGAGCACGCCCACATTCAGGTCCGCGATCACCCATTTGCCCCACCCGTTTTGCGTGACCGGGATTGCGGCCCAGGCCGCGAGCGCAAAGCCGGCGGTCGCGAGCGGTGCCAGCAGGAATACACCCTTGTCGGCACCGGCCGGTATCAGCGGCTCTTTCAGCGCAAACTTGATCAGGTCGGCGAACGATTGCAGCAGCCCAAACGGGCCGACCACATTGGGCCCGCGCCGCTGCTGGACGGCTGCCCACACCTTGCGGTCCATCAGCAGCAGGAACGCGATCGCGATCAGCAGCGGCAGGATGACGGCGAGCGCCAGTGCGATGTGCACCACCACGTAGAGGAGTGCGCCAAGAAGTCCGTCGAAACCTAGATAGCTCATACCTTCCTCACTCCGCAGCGGCGCGTGCAGAACCTGCACTTGCGGCCCTGATCGCGCTCATCTCGGCCATGACCGAAGATGCTCGCGCCACAGGATTGGTCAGATAGTAGTCGGTGACGGTTGACCGGAACGGCGCCACCAGGACCTCTCCCGTGAGACCGGCAAGCGTTGCGATGCCGGATCCCGGATCAAGCGCAAGCACGCCGAGCCGCATGAGCTGCGGCGCAGCCTTGTACATCTGGGCCCGCAAGGCCCCGACGTCGTCATAGGGGAGCGTCTGCCCGGCATGCGCCGACAGCGCGCGGATGATCGCCCAGTCATCCTTGGCTTGGCCCGGCGGCATGGCGGCGCGTGCGGTCATTTGCGCGCGGCCCTCGGTGTTGACGTAGGTCGCTTGCTTCTCGGTGTAGGCAGCCCCCGGCAGAACGATATCGGCGCGGTGTGCACCCGCGTCGCCGTGGCTGCCCTGATAGACGACGAACGTGCCGGCCCCGAGCCGGTCGAGCGCGATCTCATCCGCGCCGAGCAGGTAGAGCACGTCGAGCGCGCCCTTGGCACTGGCCGACACCATGCCGGCGGTATCGAGCCCGCCACTCGCCGGAACAAAGCCAAGATCGAGCCCGGCCACTCGCGAGGCGGCGGTTTGAAGCACGTTGAAGGGCTGCCAACCCGCGTCGGCGCCGGTGAGTGCTGTCTGCGCAACGCGCCCGGCAAGCGCCATCAGCGCCGCCCCGTCGGCGCGCGTATAAAGCCCGGACCCGGCGATCACCAGCGGACGTTTGGCCGCCGCCAACACGCTCGCAAAGGCGTGCGAGCCATCCGCCACTGAAGCCAGCGTCTCAGGCCCTGCACCCAGGTACTCGTAAGGATAAGTGAGAGGCACCTGCTCGCCAATGAGGGCAACGCGCGCGCCGCCCTGCTTGGTGCGTTTCAATATGCGCGCGTTCAATACTGCCGCTTCGAGGCGCGGGTTCGACCCCACGATCAGGATCGCGTCGGCCTGTTCGATCCCCTCGATGCCGGCACTGAACGTGTAGCTCGCCCGGCCGAGCGCCGGCACGAGCTTTGCACCATCCTGCCGGCAGTCGATATTGGTGACGGCAAGCCGGGTCAGCAGGTCCTTGAGCGCATACATCTCTTCGGCGCCGGCGAGATCGCCTGCGATAGCCCCGATCCGCTCCGGACGGGCCGCTTTCAACCGCGACCCCACCGCCTCCAGCGCCTGGTCCCAGGTTGCGGGCACCAGCTTGCCGTCGACCCTGACATAGGGCTGGTCGAGACGCTGCGTGCGCAAGCCGTCTGCCACATGCCGCGTCTTGTCGGAAATCCACTCCTCATTCACGGCGTCGTTGATGCGCGGCAGGATGCGCATCACGTCGCGCCCGCGCGTCTCGACCATGATCGCGGAGCCGACCGCGTCCATCACATCGATCGATTCGGTGCCTTTGAGCTCCCAGGGCCGGGCGTTGAACGCCCACGGCCGATGGGTCAGCGCGCCAACCGGGCACAGGTCAACAGCGTTCGCGCTCATCTCCGAGAGAATGCCCTTTTCAAGATAGGTCGTGATCTCGGCATCCTCGCCACGCCCGATGAGGCCGAGCTCCTCGACGCCAGCAACCTCGGTCATGAAGCGGACGCAGCGGGTGCAGTGGATGCACCGCGTCATCATGGTTTTGATGAGCGGACCCAGATACTTGTCTTCGACCGCGCGCTTGTTCTCGCCGTAGCGCGAGCCGCCGCGGCCGTAGGCCTGCGCCTGGTCCTGCAGGTCGCACTCGCCGCCCTGGTCGCAGATCGGGCAATCCAGCGGGTGGTTGATGAGCAGGAACTCCATCACCCCCTCGCGCGCCTTTTTGACCAGCGGTGATTTGGTCGAAATGATCTTGGGGCTGCCGTCCTTGTTCGGCGGGAGATCCGACACGCCCATCGCGCACGATGCGACCGGCTTGGGGCTGCCCTGCACGTCGACGAGGCACATGCGGCAGTTGCCCGCAATCGACAGCCGCTCGTGGTAGCAGAAGCGGGGAATTTCCGCGCCCGCCTGTTCGCATGCTTGCAGCAGGGTCGCTCCGTCGTCGACCTCGACCGGGGTGCCGTCGATGATCAGGTGTTTCGTCATGGCGTCTCGCGCTGGTGCAAATATCGGTCTGTGGCGCGCGCAAACTGGTGGGCGGTTCGCCGCGGCGCACACATGTGTTTTCTCCTACACGGGTCAGCCGCGAAGCGCCAGCCATCCTATGCGATCTCACTCGCCTTCGCCTGCGTGCGACATTATCGCCGCCGCGCTGCGCGGAACTTCGTTGGCGTGAGCGTGCGCTTGCCCATTGTAAGCGCGGGCGGCCCGTGCTTTTGATCACTACGACTTTCGGAGGAGACACGTGCGCCGATGACCGTGCAGACGATTGAACCGCAGACGAGCGCGAAGGCCCTGGCCAACGCCCCTGAAACCTTTGAGCACGTGGCCTGCCCGTTTTGCGGCATCCTATGCGACGATCTCTCGATCACGCGCTTCGAAGGGGCCTTGAAAGTCACGCGTAATGGCTGCCCAAAAGCAGTTGCGGGCTTCGAGCGCAAGCTTGCGGCCAGCACGCCGATGATCGCGGGGAAGCCGGCGACGCTCGCCGAAGCCGCGACCGCGGCTGCAAACCTCATCGGCAAGGCGAAGCTCCCGATGTTCGGCGGGCTTGCGACCGACGTCGAGGGCATGCGCGGGATCATGGCGCTTGCCGACCGGGCGGGCGGCGTTGTCGATCATGCCTTGTCGGAGGCGCAATACCGCAACTTTCGCGTCATGCAATCGACCGGCTGGGTCATGACCACCCTGACCGAGGT
>Ga0209698_10007480_pt1 | contig 11464 bp, 10 predicted proteins | sample LitLauG_LLR_2012_FD_187203 | JGI IMG/M metagenome (GOLD analysis project Ga0209698, IMG submission 187203) | Freshwater sediment microbial communities from Pennsylvania, USA - Little Laurel Run_MetaG_LLR_2012 (SPAdes) (version 2) | ecosystem: Environmental > Aquatic > Freshwater > Creek >... | reverse complement strand
GAATCACCGCAGTATAGATCAGAAGCGCCGCCGTGATCCCCAGGTGCAGGCCGAGCGACCAGGCAAGCGCGCGGCCCCAGCGGTCGTGTTCGAAATAGATTTCAGCGTTTACCGCCATTTTGCTCCAGCGGCTGCGTCACGATGCTCACGTTTGTGATCCCGGACTGCTTCACCGCATCCATCACCGTCGCAAACGCGCCAAAGGGCACGTTCTCGTCCGCCCGCACGAAAACCATCTGGTTCCGCGGATCGCGGATCTTCTGCTTCAGCTTCGCCGCGATCTCGTTGATGTTGATCGCGTCATTGCCCAGAAAAACCCGCTGATCCTTGTTGATGGTGATCACCATGCGTTCTTCGGTGATCTGCTTCACCGTGCGCGTTCTGGGCACGCTCACGTCAATTCCCGACTGCAACACCGGCGCCGTCACCATGAAGATAATCAGCAGCACCAGCACCACGTCCACCAGCGGAGTGATGTTGATGTCGGCCAGAGCCGTCTGGGTTCGTCCGCTGGAGGTGGTGAACGCCATCAGCGCCTCACGTCCGCCGCAACCGCTGCCGATGCCTGCGCCTGGCTGTGTTCGACCGCGTTCAGCACTTCCAGCGCAAAGTCGTCACTGCGCGCCGCGAATTCCCGGATTGACGCTCCGATCAGGTTGTACGCAATCACCGCCGGAATCGCCGCCGCCAACCCAGCTGCCGTGGTGATCAATGCCTCCGAGATGCCCGGCGCGACCGCCCGCAGCGTCGCAGCCCCGGCTGTTCCCAGTCCGTGAAACGCATCAATGATTCCCCATACGGTGCCGAACAACCCGACGAACGGCGTGACCGCGGCCGTAATCGCCAGCCACGGAACATTCCGCTCCAGCCGCGTGATCTCCTCCGAAGCCCCGATCTGCATGCCGCGCTGTATAGCAATGAGATTCCGCAGCGAGCCAGAGGTTGCCGTCTGCCGCTTCACTTCCTCAAATCCCCCCTCAAACACGCCCACCAGTGGGCTGGGGCGGAACTGGTCGGCTACCGCGGCGATATCCTGCAAGCGCTGCGCTTTGCGAAACGCCCGCACGAAGCGCCCGCTCTGCGCTCGCGCGCGCCGCAGCAGGCTCCACTTCGTGAGGATGATGGACCACGAAATCAGGCTGAACGTGAGGAGCGCCAGCAGCACAAGTTTAGCCACCGCACCGCTGTTGGAAATCATGTCGACGATTTCGCCGCCGACGAAAGCTGCCAGCAAGGGGAAAAATTGCATTGGGTTCTGGAGAATGCTTGCTTTCTAGTATAGATGAACCGGTTTCGCGTTTTTACTCACGTATCCGATCGAGCAACGAAAATTCCGCCATCCGGAACATGCAAATCAGCCGGGCGTGTTCAATACCCGGCGCGCGGATCACCGTTGGTTGCCTCAAACTGCACCACCATCGAATCCAGATACGGCGAATCCAGGGGCGTGAAATGTAAGTCCTTCACCCGCAGGAGCACGTAAAATCCCTCCACCTTGATGATGCGCCGGGCTCGGATCGGCACCGGACCAAACGGGTTCGGATTCAGCCACCACAGATTATTCTTCGCATCCTCCGAAGGTTGCTGCTCCGCCAGCAGCAGATTGCTGTACAGGCTGTGTTTCAAGTCTTTCAATTGCACGCGCCACGAAGTGATCTTGGTATCGCCCAACGGCCCCTGGGGCGTGATCATCAACTCAAACCGGTCGTTCCCGGCCGAATCTTTGATCCGTTCCCGGAAAGTCGCTTCCGTCGGGCTCAATTTCACCTCGAGCTTGTCGTCCTTGACCCGCGTCGCGCCCTTGCGAAAACTCTCCGCATAGATCGTAGGAGCGTCCTGGGCGGCGGCCCCAATCGTGAACACAGCCGATACGACCGCCGCAATCACCATCCGCTTCATCGGCGAACCGCCTGCGAACCCGGATCCGCGGCAGCAGCGATGATTCGATTCAGCGAAGTAATCAGCCAATGGTTAAGCCCCGCCGCCGCCTGATTGCTGCCCTCCGCCAGCCGATTCACTTTCCGCCACAGCTGCGGCCTGGCCACCGCAAATCGGGTGAATCGCCCTTGCTGAAACCGCCCCTCTGCATCCACAAATCGCTCGATCTCGGGGAAGGTGAAATCGAATTCGTCGGAAATCGCCTTCACCGCGGCAAACTCCACGCCATGAGCCTGTGCCGCTCGCGCCACCGCAGCCGCCTCCATGTCCACCAGTTGCGCGCCGTAGGAATCCCTGAGCTGCGCTTTCTGTGCCGGACTGGCCACCGACCCGAACGTGACCAGCACCCCTTTGCCTGCGCTCAGATCTACCCGGCTGCCATCGCTCGCATCGATCACCTGCGCCGGTTGCACCACATCGCCGGGCTTCAGGCTGGGATCGAGCGCTCCCGCGAATCCCACCGAGTAAATCACCGCCGGCGCATAAAGCTCAATCATGGCCACGGCCGCCCGCCGCGCTGCCTGCGCGCCGATCCCCCCGCAGACCAGCACCACATCGCTGGCTTCTTCCAGAAAACGAAACCTCCGCCCGCCATGCTCCCGCTCGCGGAGTATCCATCCCCATCCCTTCAACTTCATCAGAGGACGCACTTCCCGCTCCATCGCCGCAATGATCCCGACTTTATACATATCCGTTGTCCCGGAACCACTCCACCGCCCGGCGCAACGCGTCTTCCGACGGCACGATCTTCCATCCCAGTTCCCTCTCCGCCTTGTCGGAACTGGCAAACATCTTCTTCTTGCCCATGCGAACCGTGTCCACGGTCGCGCGTGGCTCGCTGCCAAAGATTCGACCTCTCGCCTCTCCCACCACACCGGCCGCAAACGCGAACGCGTAAGGCAGCTTGATCTTCGGCGAGGGCAGTCCGGTAATCATCCCCAGCCTATCCAGAATCTGCTTCAAAGTCAGGTTCTCTCCACCTAGAATGTAGCGCTCGCCCGGCTTGCCTTTTTCGAGCGCCATCACGTGTCCTTGGGCGCAAGTCCTCACATCGACAAGATTCAATCCCGTCTCCACATACGCCGGGAACTTGCGCTTCAAGAAATCCAGGACGATGCGCCCCGTCGGCGTCGGCTTCACATCTTGCTCGCCCACGGGCGTCGTGGGATTCACCGTGACGACGTGCATCCCACCGCGCCCCGCCTCCAGCGCCAACTGCTCGCCCATGAACTTCGACCGCTTGTAGTGTCCGATCATGTCGGCCAGCGCCACTGGCGAGTCCTCATCGGCGGGATGCCCGTCCGTCGTAAACCCCATCGTCGCCACGCTCGATGTATGCACCACCCGCAGCACACCGTTCTTACGCGCCGCCGAGAGCACGGCTCGTGTGCCCTCGACGTTCGACCGGTACATTTCGTCCGGATCCCGTACCCAGAGCCGGTAGTCGGCCGCGACATGGAACACCGTGTCGCAACCCGCCATCGCTTTTTCGACTGAACCAGCATCGCGCAGGTCTCCCGCGGCGGTCTCCGCCTTCAAACCCTCGAGATTGCGCAGATTGCTTGTGGAACGGACCAGCAGCCGCAACGCGGCGCCTTGTTCCCCCAACACGCGAGCCACGTGAGAGCCAAGAAATCCGGTAGCGCCGGTGACGAAGGCAAGCATTCAGCGTCCAGCACCCAGCCCGTAACAAAACACGTAGCCCCGGGCGCATTCGTCCGGGGCCGCTCGCTTCGCCTCGCAGGTCGGACGAATGCATCCGCCCCTACGCGTGTTGACTGCTCTTCTCCATGATCTTGGCATAGGTGGTCAGCGCCAGTAGCGGGAAATACTCTCGATAGAGGTGGTACATCAGATAGAACACGCGCGGAAAGCCTGTTCCTGTACAAAGCGGCTCATCCCACGAGCCGTCTTTGTCCTGCGTGCGCAGCAAGTACGCGATCCCGCGGGCCACGGAATCGCTTCGCGTGTCGTTCGCCGCCAGCAAGCCCAGAATCGCCCACGCCGTTTGCGATGGCGTGCTGTCGCCTTGTCCGCGCAGGCTCGGGTCATCGTAGGAGCCCACCGTCTCTCCCCACCCGCCGTCGGGGTTCTGCACCATGCGCAGCCACTCCGCCCCCTGCTGGATGCAGGGCTCGTGCAGATCCATCCCGATCGCTTCCAGCCCGCGCAGCACCAGGGCCGTGCCGTAGATGTAATTCACGCCCCAGCGCCCGAACCAACTTCCGTCCGGCTCCTGCTCGTTTTTCACAAACTCGATCGCCCGCTTCACTCCCGGATGATTCTTGTCATACCCGTAGGTTGCCAGCATCTCCAGGATGCGCCCCGTAATGTCGACCGTTGCCGGATCAAGCATCGCGTTGTGATCGGCAAACGGGATGTACTGGAAGATCATGCGGTCGTTGTCTTTGTCGAACGAGGCCCACCCGCCGTTCTTGCACTGCATGGAGAAAATCCAGTCGATCGCGCGCTGCACCGACTCCCGCTGGTAGCGCCCATTGGGATGCTCCACCCGGCTCAGCGCCAGGCAGACCATCGCGCTGTCATCGACGTCGGGATAAAACTCGTTGTTGAACTCGAAATACCACCCGCCCGGCTGCCCTTTCGGATTCTTCACCTTCCAGTCGCCAACGTTGCGCACCTGCTTCTGCAGGATCCAGTCAGCGCACTTCACCATCCGAGGGTCGTTCGCCGGCACTCCCGACTCGCCCAGAGCAAACAGAGCATATGCCGTGTCCCATACCGGCGACATGCAGGGCTGCATGCGGAACGTGTCTTCCTCTTCGATCCCGAGTTTCTCAAATTCGTCCAGCGCGCGGATCACCTGCGGATCGTCCAGCGAATACCCCAGGCAGCGCAGCGCAATGATCGCATTCATCATCGACGGATAGATCGCGCCCAGCCCGTCGCTCATCTCGAAGCGTTCCAGCATCCACCGCTCCGCACTCTTCAGCGCAATCGACCGCAGCGGTCGCACATGCACCCGCTCGAACCAGTGCGTGACGCGGTCGATCACCAGGAAGAAGTTTCGCCAGGAAACCAGTTTTTTCGCCCAGTGCAGGTGCATGCGCGACTTCTGCATTCCACCGACAAACAATTCCTCCACGCCCATCTCGCGCGGAATCTTCTTGAACGGCTTCTTGGCGTAGCAGATCGACAACGGCACCAGGATGGCCCGCGACCAAGACGAAATTTCGTAGATATTGAACCAGAACCAGTTGGGAAACAGCACGATCTCCGGCGGAATCGCAGGCACCGCGTCGTAGTCGTACTGCCCAAAGAAACACAGATAGATCTTGGTAAATGTATTGACTTCGGTGACCCCACCCATCTCCAGTATCTTGTGCCGGGCGCGCTGCAGCGCAGGATGCTCCACCGTGTATCCTGCCAGCTTCAGACCGAAATAAGCCTTCACCGACGCGCTGATGTTCGACGGCCCGCCCACGTAAATGCTCCAGCCGCCGTCTTCATTCTGATGCCGCAGGATCCAGTTTGCAGCCTTCTGGAAGCGCTCCGCATTGCCTGTTCCGAGCAGCGTGTGCAGCAGGATGTAATCGGATTCCAGCGTGGTGTCGGCTTCCAGTTCACCGCACCAGTAGCCATCTTCGTGCTGCTGCGAGAACAGATGCTTGCGTGCCGCGCCGATCGCAGCGCCCACACGGCTGGCAAGTTCCTCAATTTTACCGAATCGGAGTTGTGGGTTCGACCCTAAAGGCACAGATACGACGCTGGAATCGGGGGAGTTTGTATCCATTCAGTTCACAGCTCCAAGACTTCGGTTGTCTGCTCAGTCCGCCGCGCTCACCGGCGCCGCGGCAATCGCTTCCACGATCTCCGGCGGAAGCCCGAAGCGCACATTTTCTGGCATCACTTCCAGTTCCTGCAGGTTGTCGAAACCCTTATTGCGCAGGAACGACACCGTCTCTTCCACCAGGCACTCCGGCGCCGAGGCTCCGGCCGTCAGCGCAATCGTCTTTACACCTTTCAGCCACTCGGTCTCGATGTCGTTGCAGCTGTCGATGAGATGCGCATTTGTGCCCAGGTTGCGCGCGACTTCGACCAACCGGTTCGAGTTTGAGCTGTTTTCCGAGCCCACCACCAGCAGCAGGTCCGATTCCGAAGCGACCTGCTTCACTGCCACCTGGCGGTTCTCCGTCGCGTAGCAGATATCCTGCGCCGCCGGGCCCTTGATGTTGGGGAACTTCCTCTTTAGCGCCGCGATGATGTCCTTGGTCTCATCCAGGCTGAGCGTCGTCTGCGTCAGATACGCTACCCGGTTCGGATCGGGCACGCCCAGCGAATCCACTTGCTGGGGCGATCCCACCACCTGCGTGACCAGCGGCGCCTCGCCCAAGGTGCCGATCACCTCGTCGTGATCCTTGTGGCCGATCAGGATCAGCGAATACCCTTCCTTGGCGAACTTTACGGCTTCTACGTGCACCTTGGTGACCAGCGGGCAGGTGGCATCGATCACGCGCAACCCGCGCCGCTGGCTGTGTTCGCGCACCTCCGGAGACACGCCGTGCGCGCTGTAAATGATCCGCTCGCCGTTCGGCACTTCGTCTTCGCTGTCGACAAAAATCGCGCCCTTGCCGCGCAGTTCTTCCACCACGAAGCTGTTGTGCACGATCTCCTTGCGCACATAAATTGGCGGCCCAAAGGCTTCCAGCGCGATGCGGACCACATCAATCGCCCGCACCACCCCCGCGCAGAACCCGCGCGGCTTCAGCAGAAGTAAAGTCTTCCCCGCAGTTTTCACCGGTGTAGCTGTCAAATGAAACTCCGCTTCCGTCGTTAGATTCGTGAAAGGCCAGCAAAGACCACAAATCGTGCACTTTCTGAGTACACGAACCCCCTTGTGGCGGTACCCTAAAGTTACCGGAAAACACCCCTATGGGTCAACGTAAGCCACAGAAATTGCGGGGATTAGCAGTAAACGGCAATAATCGGCAGGTGAGTAGCGCAGGCCGCTTCCGGAGGCGCCGCGCTGGCGTCGGATCTTGGCGCGGCGGAACGCCATTTCGATTTTCAGGTGTCGCGGCGATTCTCCGCCGCCACCAACAGCTTCTCGGCGAAGCCCTGGAGCCGGCGGGGCTCAAGCTCCGACACAGTTCTGTCGTAGATTTCATCCGGCGATCCGGTGGCCGCCACCCGCGCCAGCAAGCCCATTTTCTCGTAGAACGAAATCAAGGGCGCCGTGCTCCGCTCGTACGTTTCCAGACGCACTTTGACCGACTCCGGCCGGTCATCCTCGCGCTGAAGCAGTCGCCCTTCACACCGGTCGCACCGCCCCGCGATTTTCGGGGGGCGCTCACTCATGTGATACACGGCCTTGCACTCCTCGCACGTGCGACGCCCGCCCAGACGCGCCACAATCTCCGCGGCCGGAAGTTCGTAGCTCACCACCGCCGTCAGGACCAGCCCTTCCCGGACCATCAACTGCTGCAACGACTCGGCCTGGCCGAGCGTGCGCGGAAAGCCATCGAGAATGAACCCTCCGCGGCAGTGTAGGCATCCTTTGCGCTCCCGCACCATCGCCCAGACAGTCGAGTCGGGCACCAGATCCCCCCGCCGCATGTATGCCAATGCGTCTTTCATAGCCGGGCTCTGCTCGCAATCGGCCCTGCCTCCAGTCGCGCGAAACACGTCGCCCGTCGACAGGTGGCACGCGCCCATTCGCTGGCGCAACAGGTCCGCCTGAGTTCCCTTTCCAACCCCCGGCGCTCCCAGAAGCACCAGTCTCCAAGGTGCCGAGTTTCCCGGTGGCACCACTTCGCAGTGAGCGGACGGCCCCTGCAACCAAGCGACGCGGTCATTCTTTGCGGTGCTCATCCTGCACATATATGGCAGGGGGAAGGCGCTGGCTGTGACAGGAATCACACCGCTAAGGTACCCGGAGCACAAATCAAGGTCCCGGGCCAACAAAAATGGCGCAAACCCGAGGGCTTCGCCATTGCGACTTCCTATCTACGTCCGAGGACATCAAACCGGCCGGGCTCAAGTGGACATCCCTTGAAAAGTGGATTCCCGCCGGAATGTGCAACTTAGTAAAAACGGGGTCGGTTTAGGGGCTTGACAAGATTCTGCGGTTGTTTCTGCGACCTCCCCTCGCAGCTTCTCCTCCACCGCGAAGCAAAGGGTGATCACTGCTTTCGATTAGTTCTGAACGCTAGGCGTTAGCCTTGATCATCTGCTCGGCGTGTTTGCGCGAGGTGTCGGTCAGTTTGGCGCCGCTCAGCATGCGCGCCACCTCCTCCGTGCGCTCTTCCCCAGTCACGGCACGAATGCTGGTGCGGGTGCGCCCGCCGGATTCCTTCTTCTCGATCACGAAGTGGTGATCGCCGAAAGTGGCGATCTGCGGCAGATGGGTCACGCACAACACTTGATTCGCCCGCGCCAGCGCCTTCAACTTCTTGCCCACTGCTTCGGCCGCGCGGCCGCCGATGCCGGTATCGATCTCGTCGAAGACCAGAGTACGCTGCGAGGATCCCGCACGGGCCTTCCCCGTCGAAACCGTCCGCCCTGCCCGAGGCTTCCCCGCTTCCACGCTGACTTTCAACCCCAGCATGACCCGCGAGAGTTCCCCTCCCGAAGCGATATGCTCCAGCGGCCGCAAGGGTTCGCCCGGGTTGGTGGAAATGAAATAGATCACCTGATCGATTCCCGACGCGGTCCAGTTCCCTTGCTCTTCCAGGGAGGTGAGACCGATGCGAAAGGTCGCCTTCATGGCCAGATCATTGATCTCCGCCTCCACCAGCTTTTCCAGCTTTTGGGCGGCGCCGGCGCGATTCTTCGAAAGCTGCCGTGCTTCTTCCAGATACCGTTCTGCCGTTTTGGCCAGTTCCGTGCGCAAGCCGCGCAGGATTTCGTCCTTGTTCTCGACTTCCGACAGCTTGCGCGCGACCCCCGCGCCGAACTGAATCACTTCCTCGAGCGTGGGCCCGTACTTGCGCTTCAGGCGTTGCAAGAGCGCCAGTCGATCCTCCACCTGTGCCAGGTGCTCGGGCGAAGCATGGATTCCACCCGCGTAGTCGCGCAGGGTGGCGCCAACATCTTCGACGCTGATACGAGCGTTCTCCAGCGCGGCCAGCGCTTCCTGAAATTTAGGCTCGAACCTCGCCAGCTCTACGACCTGCTTCTGCGCCGCGCGCAGCGACGATGCAGTGGAACCGTTTCCTTCGTACAGCAAATCGAAGGCATTCATGGCCGCGTTGTAGATCTTTTCGGCGTTGGCCAGAACGCGCTTCTCGGCCTCGAGACGCTCGTCTTCGCCGCTCTCGATGCGCGCGTCTTCGATCTCGCGTCTCTGGAACACCCACAGGTCGACCAGCCGCAGCCGATCTTGTTCCCCGTGCTCCAGTCCCTCGATACGGGCGCGAATCCCGTTCCACTCTTTAAACGCGGCCTCGACTGGCTCCAACTGGTTGGTGGCGAATGCATCCAGCAGTCCCAGCCGCGCCGGACCGTCGAAGGAAAGCATGGATTCGTTCTGGGCGTGAATGGTGGCTAAATGCGGTGCCAGTTGCCGCAGTACGGCGACGGTGGCCGGCTGGTTATTGACAAAGACGCGTCCCTTGCCGCCGACCGCGATCTCGCGGCGCAGGATGACCGAGCCGTCCTCCGACTCGTCGATCCCATTGCCTTCAAGAATCGCGGCGGCCGACCTCTCAGCTCCGCCCGCCACCTCGAACACCGCGGACACGACCGCCCGCTGGGCGCCCTCACGAATCACCTCGCCCGAGGCCTTCGCGCCCAGCAGCAACGCCAGCGCGTCGATCAGCATCGACTTCCCTGCCCCGGTTTCCCCGGTCAACAGGTTGAGTCCATGGCCGAACTCCGCCGCCAGGTTGTCGATCACCGCGTAGTTCTCGAGGTGCAGTTCAACCAGCAAGGGAAGTCCTGTAAAAGCCAAGGTTTGCCGCAGAATAGCATGAAACCCGCGGGGAGTGGCCCAAGCCCGTGCCCCACAGCCCCTGCTTCGCATAGAATAACCACACCCACGCGGGTGAAACGAATTGAGCCGTACCCTCATCTAACAGGACTTATGTCGACTGCCGGGCAGTATGCCGTTGAAAGCGAAGCGCCCTCCGCTCCAGCGACTATGCTGGCTGCGGTCTATCGCGGCATCAATGACGTCCGCTTGGAAACCGTTCCCGTCCCCAAGATTGGGGCAGGAGAAATGCTGGTCCGGGTACATTCCTGCGGCGTTTGCGGCACCGACCTCAAGAAGATTTCCACCGGATCTCACTCTGCCCCGCGCATCTTCGGACACGAAACCTCTGGCGTGGTGGCGGAGGTCGGCGCAGGGGTGGACAAGTACCGCCCCGGCGATCGTGTTGTGGTTTTTCATCACATTCCCTGCCGCGACTGCTTCTATTGCCGCAACCAGACTTTTGCCCAGTGCGCCACATACAAAAAAGTCGGCTGCACCGCCGGTTTCGAGCCTTCGGGCGGAGGTTTCGCCGAATTTGTCCGCGTGATGGATTGGATCGTCGATCACGGCACCGTTTCCATCCCGGATGGGGTTTCGTTCGAGCAAGCCTGCTTCGTGGAGCCGGTCAATACCTGTATGAAGGGAATCGAGTCTCTGCGCCTGGGCTCGGGTGAAACTGCATTAACGATTGGGCAAGGTCCCATCGGGATTCTGCTGAGCGTTTTGGCCCGGCGGGCCGGCGCTAGCTTAATTACTTCCGATTTGTATCCCGAGAGGCTTAGAATAGGAGCAAGTTTCGGGCTCGAGCTAACAATTGATGCTTCGCGAGAGAGCGTGATCGAACGCGTCCGCGAACTGACCGAGGGGCGTGGCGCGGATGCAGTCATCCTGGCGGTCGGCGGTAACGGCCTAATTCGCACCGCGATGGATGCTGCTCGTCCGGGAGGGCGAGTTTTGCTTTTTGCTCAGACACAGCACGGGGAGGCCGTGATCGATCCGGCCGCAGTCTGTGTGGACGAGAAAACTCTTCTGGGGTCTTACAGCGCATCCGTTGACTTGCAGGAAGAATCGGTTCGTTTTGTCATGAATCGCGAGATGGATCTCGAGCGACTGGTCAGCCATCGCCTCCCCCTCACCCAAAGCAAGGAAGCGCTGGACCTGGCGGCTCATCCGCAGCCTTCGTCGATGAAAGTCATGATTCAGCCCGGCGTGAGCTGGGCGCGGTAATTCGGGAAGGAAGCACGCAGTGAATGGAAAAATGACGGCTGCCGTCCTGTACGGCAAAGAAGACCTGAAGATTGAAAAAGTCCCCATCCCTCGCGTCAGTGAGGGCGAAGTTCTGGTCAAGGTGCAAGTCGCGCTGACCTGCGGCACCGACTTGAAGGTGTACCAGCGTGGCTACCATGCACGCATGATTGTCCCTCCGGCATTGTTCGGCCACGAACTGGCCGGTGTGATTGAAGAAGTCGGGGCCGGAGTCAATGGCTTCAAGAAGGGCATGCGCGTGGTGGCCCTGAACTCCGCCCCCTGCCAGATGTGCTTCTACTGCTCCAAGCATCAGGAAAATCTCTGCGAGGACCTGCTGTTCAACAA
>Ga0209698_10007477_pt1 | contig 11466 bp, 10 predicted proteins | sample LitLauG_LLR_2012_FD_187203 | JGI IMG/M metagenome (GOLD analysis project Ga0209698, IMG submission 187203) | Freshwater sediment microbial communities from Pennsylvania, USA - Little Laurel Run_MetaG_LLR_2012 (SPAdes) (version 2) | ecosystem: Environmental > Aquatic > Freshwater > Creek >... | reverse complement strand
CCCTTCTGCAAGGCTTCCTTGAACGTGCGGCCGATGGCCATCACTTCGCCCACCGATTTCATCTGCGTGCCCAGGGTGCTGTCCGCCCCGGGAAATTTCTCGAACTGCCACTTCGGAATCTTTACCACCACGTAGTCAATCGTCGGCTCAAAGCACGCGGGCGTTTTTTGCGTGATGTCGTTGGGGATTTCGTCCAGTGTCATGCCCACGGCCAGCCGCGCCGCAATTTTCGCAATCGGGAAGCCAGTGGCCTTGCTGGCCAGCGCGGAACTCCGCGAAACGCGCGGGTTCATCTCAATCACCACCATGCGCCCGTTTTCCGGGTTGATGGCGAACTGGACGTTGGAGCCGCCGGTTTCGACGCCCACTTCGCGGATAATCGCCGCGGCGGCGTCGCGCATGCGCTGGTATTCCTTGTCGGTCAGTGTCTGCGCCGGGGCAACAGTGATGGAATCGCCGGTGTGCACGCCCATCGGGTCGAAGTTTTCAATCGTGCAAATCACCACGAAGTTGTCGCGGAAGTCGCGCATCACTTCCAGTTCGTACTCTTTCCATCCCAGTACGGACTCTTCCACCAGCGCTTCGTGCACCGGGCTCATATCCAGCGCGTGGGTAATCGCTTCGGTGAATTCCTCTTTGTTATAGGCGATGCCGCCGCCGCTTCCACCGAGCGTAAACGACGGGCGAATGACAAGAGGGAAGCCTAACTGATCGCAGAGACGCATCGCGTCTTGCGCGTTGTTGACCAGAGCGGAGGCGGGAACTTCCAGGCCAATCTTGCGGCAGGCGTCCTTAAACCACAGGCGGTCTTCGGCCACCTTGATGGCGCGCAGCGAAGCGCCAATCATTTCCACCTTGTGCTTTTCGAGGATGCCGCCTTCGGCTAGCTCCACGGCAAGATTCAGCGCGGTCTGCCCGCCCACGGTGGGAAGGATGGCGTCCGGCTTTTCTTTAATGATAATTTCCTCGAGATATTCCTTCGTCAGCGGCTCGATGTAGGTACGATGTGCCAATTCCGGATCGGTCATGATCGTCGCGGGGTTGGAATTCACCAGCACCGTCTCATAACCCTCGGCCCGCAGCGCCTTGCACGCCTGAGCACCCGAATAGTCAAACTCGCACGCCTGCCCGATAATGATCGGCCCAGAGCCAATAATGAGAATCTTCTTGATGTCCTGACGCTTAGGCATCGATCCCCTTCTCGTAATGGCCGCTCATCCGCGTGAACTCCCCGGGCTGGCAAATTCCTTCATCAGGTCGGTGAACTGCGTGAACAGATAGTGCGAGTCGTGTGGGCCGGGCGAGGCTTCGGGGTGGTATTGCACGCTGAAGAGCGGCACTGTCTTGCTCCTCATGCCTTCGTTGGTGCTGTCGTTCAGGTTGACGTGCGTGATCTCCACTTCGCTCGACGGCAGCGATTCGGGGTCCACACAGAAACCGTGATTCTGGGCTGTAATCTCTACCTGATTGGTCAGCAGATTCTTCACCGGATGATTCGACCCGTGGTGGCCGAATTTCAGTTTAAAGGTCTTCCCGCCCATAGCGAGTCCGCAGAGCTGATGGCCCAAGCAGATGCCAAACACTGGCACGCGTCCTGCCAGCTTGCGAATACTTTCCACGGCATACGTGACCGGCTCCGGATCGCCCGGTCCATTTGAAAGAAACACGCCATTCGGCCGCATCGCTAGTACATCTTCCGCGGAAGTGGCTGCCGGAACCACCGTGACGTCGCAATGGTGATCCACCAGGAGCCGCAAAATATTCTGCTTGATGCCGTAGTCGTAGGCGACCACCTTGAATTTCGTTGTGTCCGGGCTGGCCCCTGATTCACCCATCTGCTCCGTCCAGGGCGAAGTCGCCAGCTCGATGGATCCCTTCTGCCAGTCGTAAGCCTTGCTGCAGCTCACGCGCCCCGCGAGCTCCTGCCCGGCCATCAGGGGCAACTGCTTGGCCTCAAACACTAACTGGTCCGCAGGCGTTCCGTCGGTCGAAACCATCCCACGCAGCGCACCCATCTTCCGGATATGCAGCACCAGCGCGCGTGTATCAATGTCCCAGATCGCGGGAATCTTGTGCCGGTTCAGATAAAGCTGAGCGGATTCCGCGGAGCGCCAATTCGACGCCACCTGCGAAAATTCGCGTACAATCAGCGATTCGATATACGGTCGCGAAGACTCTTCGTCGTCGAGATTCGCGCCAACATTTCCAATGTGGGGATACGTGAGGCAAACGATCTGGCCGGCGTAGCTGGGATCTGTGAAAACTTCCTGATAACCGGTGAGGCTGGTATTGAAAACGACTTCGCCGCCGCGGCGCGTGATCGCGCCGGCCGCGCGGCCGTTAAAGATGCGCCCGTCTTCGAGCGCCAGAATTGCGGGGCGATGCTGAGCTTCCGTCAGAATGTCCTCCGGACTGCGTCATTTCTCATTGGCCTCGGTGGTCTCGGTGGCGGAGAGTGAACCGAAGTGGTCCACAGGCCAATAGGCAAACACGGCGCGGCCGTAGATAAACTGGCCGGCGACCGGGCCAAACACGCGAGAATCATTCGAGCTGATGCGGTGATCTCCCATCACAAAATAGCTGCCCTTGGGGACTTTCACGGGGCCAAAATCCGTCACGTCGGCGTATTGCGGCGGAACATACGGCTCGGGGAACAATTGTCCGTTTACATAGAGCAGGCCATGGCGAAGCTCAACGGTTTCGCCCGGCAGAGCAATCACGCGCTTGATGAAAGACTTGGTGCGATCCAGCGGATACCAGAACACCACGACGTCGCCGCGATGGATGGATTCAAACCGGTAAACGAATTTATTGATGAAAATGCGTTCCTGGTCGGAAAGCAGCGGCGCCATGCTGGTGCCTTCCACCTTCACCGGCTGGTAGAGGAATACGATGATCACCAAAGCCAGGCCGATGGCAATCAGCAGGTCGCGCGTCCACACGCGAATTTCGTGCCGGAGAATATGATGCGCCGTGAATTGTGCTTGGGCGGGATCCGGCTGCGGGATTTGGGCGGGCAATGGCAAATTCGGGGCGTTGGGGGTGCCGCCCGCGGGAGGAGGATTTAGATTCTCGTCAGGTTTGCGCATCTCCGACTACCTTTAGTTTATAACATGCGGCGCGAAAGTCACGCCAGAGTCGAATTGTGCAAAACCCGATTCTATTTTGCCCCACTCTGAACTTAAGATTCCGCGATGTCCTTCCCTGTTGCTTTGCTCATACCCGCCCCGTACGAGGAAATAGCAATCAGCCCTGTATTAGACGGATTGAGCACCGATTTGGCTGTGGCACGCTTGTCCGGATACCGATCCCCCTCGCCCCTGATGGGCGAGCTACATCCCCAGCGCGAAATTGATATTTGCGAGCGACGCCACCACTGCCGTCTCCGCGCGCAAAATCAATTTCCCAAGCGAAGCATCCTGAAATTCCGCGGCCAGCGCCGCGGCAACCTCAGCTTCTGTCCAGCCACCTTCCGGGCCAATCGCCAAAGCAACGGATGCGGCGCGCTGATCGCGCAAAACGTCGCGCAATAGCCTGGCATCCGGCGCCTCGGACAAGAAAATCCGCAGCCCCGCGCCACACCCCTGGAACGCCCCCTCCGGCTTCTCCAGGGGTTGGAGCACCGGTATCTGCAAGCGTCGCGATTGCTGCGACGCCTCGAGCAGCAATTTCTTCCAGCGTTCCGCGCGTTTTGCTGCAGCAGCCAGTAGCGCCTTTTCGCTGCGAGCGGCCGCCAGCGGCACAATGGAATGAACGCCAAGTTCGGTCGCCTTCTCCAACGCCCATTCGAATGAATCGAATTTCACCACGGAGAGAAGCAGCGCGGTCTGAATCGCGGAAACATACGCGGGCAGTTCCTCTAGCAGCGAAAAATCCACGGTATCGCGGGTCACGGTTTCAATGCGGCCCAGCCACACCTTGGTCCCGTCGCTCAGTTCATAAAGCTGCCCGGGCTGCGCGCGCAACACGCGGCCCACATGATGAGCGGCCTCGCCTTCCATCAGGGCGCGTTGATTTTCGAATTTATCCACGAAGAAGCGGCGTCGCATCCGCCTATCTTGCCATGAAATGTGGAGTGCGGGAGCCATGCTCCCGCTTTTGAGCTTGAGAGGCTGAGACGGATTCGAATCGGAGGTTGTGGCTCACGCCGTAAAGGAGGAGGCTCCGCCTCCGCACTCCAAATTACCCAAAGATGTCTTTCACTTTGTCGAAGAGCGACGAATTCCGGTCCGCGGGCTTGTTGTCCACTTTCATCGTGGCGTCGAGTTGTTCCATCAGCTTGCGCTGCTCGCGCGTCAGCTTAGTCGGTGTCAGCACGCGCACGTGGTAATACAAATCGCCACGCCCACCGCCATGCGGGTCCGGCAAGCCCTTGCCCTTGATGCGGAAAACCGCGCCGCTCTGCGTGCCCTCGGGAATCTTCAGCCGTTCCTCGCCGACCAATCCGGGAACTGGCAACTCCGTCCCCAGCGAAGCCTGCGCAATGCTCAGCGGAATTGTGCAATAAAGGTCCGCGCCGCGCCGCTCGAAGAACGTGTGCTCTTTCACCTCAAGCACAACATAGAGATCGCCCGCCGGTCCGCCGTTGGGACCCGGCTCGCCTTCACCTTGCACGCGCAGCCGCGTTCCCGTGTCCACACCGGGAGGGATACGCAGCTCGATCGTACGCTCGCGATCCAGACGTCCCTGGCCCTTGCAATCCGGGCAGCGCTCTTTGACTATCTGCCCCGCGCCCTGGCAAGCGGGACACGTGCGATTTATCGTAAAAAATCCTTGTTGATAGATCTGCTGGCCGCGCCCCCCGCAGGCCTGGCACGCCACCACGCCAGTGCCCTTCTTCGCGCCGGTGCCGTTGCACGATTCGCAGTATTCTTGCCGCGGCACGCGAATTTTCGTGGTGATCCCGGAGGCCGCTTCTTCAAACGTCAGCGACATGTCAAAGCGCAAATCCGCGCCGCGCTGTACGCGACGCCCACCACCACGACGGCGTCCGCCACCCGTGCCAAACAGATCCTCGAAGCCGAAAAACTCGCCAAAAATGTCGTGGAAATCCTGGAAGACCGTGCCGTTGAAATCGGGCTGCGAGCCCATGCCCGCCAGTCCTTCATGGCCGTATTGATCGTAAATCTGCCGCTTCTGCTGATCGCACAGAACGGTGTACGCCTCGGTGGACTCGCGGAACTTGTGATCGGCCTCTTCCTTGTTTTCCGGATTGCGGTCCGGGTGCCACTTCATGGCCGCTTTGCGGTAAGCGGCTTTGATCTCTTCGATGGTCGCCGTCTTGGTGACGCCGAGAATCTCATAGTAATCGTGATGGTGTGACTTGGCCATATTCGATCGCTAGCTTTCCTTCTCTCTTGGGAAGATAACCGAAACTCCGCGCGCAAACCCCGCCGCAATCGCGGATGTATCGGATTAATTCACAGTTGCATTCGATGCGCCGGCCGGGTGAACCGCTACGCGCACCATCGCCGGCCGCAACACGCGCCCGTTATAGACGTACGCCGGCTGGAACACAGCCAGAATCGTGCCGTCGGCGTGCTCGGTGGTCTCCGTGCGGTCCATGGCCTGGTGCATGTGCGGATCAAACGGCTGGCCGAGCGGCTCCACGCGTTCCACGCCGAGCTTCGCCAGATTGTCCAGCAGTTGCTTGTAGATCAGCTCGAAGCCCTTGCGGTAGCCGGCGTACTCGTCATCCTTGTGCGCGGCCAAGGCGTGTTCAAAGCCGTCCACGATGGGGAGCAGCGATTCCACCACACGCGCCGTGACCCGCTTGGAATCCTCGGCGCGCTCTTTCTCGATGCGCTTGCGGTAATTGTCGAAGTCAGCCTGGCGGCGCAGCAGCGTCTTCCGCAGGTCGTCCAGTTCAGCCGTCAGCTTTTTCACCGGGGATTCCTCTCCCGCTGCTTCTTCGGCGTCGCTCCGGCCCTCTGCGGATTGCCCGGCAACATCATCGGTCTTCACTTTTATCTTGATTTCTTGTTCGCTCATAACTCTATCCCCAAAACCACTCCCGCTGCTTTATTTTCTCCCAGTTTGAGCCCGGCAGCACCGGTGGCTATTCGATTTTCTGCAGCGCTTCGCTGAAAAGTTGCGCCACATAGGCCACCGCGGTCATGGCGCGCTCGTAATCAATGCGCGTTGGACCAATCACGCCAAGCGAGCCCTGCACCAGGTCCTGCCCGGAATAGGGTGCGCTGATCAGCGCCAAGTTCTGCCCGGCCTGGGAAATCTCTTTGATGCCGATCTGCACAAAAACCGGCTCCGGCGTCTCGATACATGCGTTGAGCACGGAGACCAGGCGATGCTTCTCTTCGATCGCCGCAAGCAGTTCACGCAGGTGGCTCTGGTCGGCAAATTCCGGTGTGCCCACCATCTGCGCCGTGCCTTCGACGTGCACTCGCTGCCCCGCCGAATCGTCCAGCACCGCCGGATCGCACAGCGTCAATGCGCTCTGCGCCAGCGTTTCATAGCGCTCGCGTTCGGTAGCCAGCTTTTGCAGCAAATCGCTGCGAATCGCGTCCAGCGTCCAGCCGCTGTACTGACGATTCAGAAAATCGGCGGTCGCGTCGAGCTCCGTCTGCGTGAATGTGCGGCTCGGCCGCAAAATTTTGTCGCGCGTGTTGCCACCGGGAGAAATGAGAACGACCACTACTCGGCCATCCGGGAGCAGCCACATCCGCGCGTGTTCCATGACGGCACTGCGCAACGGCGGCGAGACGATGATGCCTACGCCGCGCGAAACTTCCGCCAGCACGTGCCCCGCGCGCTCGGTAATCTCCGCGGCAGAACTCGCCCCGCTGAGCTCGCGATGAATCCAGTCTCGATCTTCGACGCTGAGCGTGGCCTGCGAGGCAATCTCTTGCGCGAAAAAACGATAAGCGGCCGGTGTCGGAACGCGCCCGGCCGAAGTGTGCGGCTGGTAGAGATACCCGCCGTCCTCGAGGTCCGCCATAATATTTCGTATCGTGGCCGTGCTCAGCGACTCTTCAAAGCGCTTGGAAATGGCGCGCGAGGATACAGGCTCCCCGGTCTCGATGTAGGTGCGCACCAAGTCCGCCAAAATCTGCCGGTTACGCCGTTCTTGAAGGGCTGGGTTACGCATAGCAGCACTCAACTGTGATTGCTACTCTCTATTTTAGAAGCCCTGTCAAGCTGGGGTCAAACCACATCGTCTAACAGCATGACCTGAATTTCATCGAGCCGACGAAACAATGTGTCGTTCGAGATCAACCCGGTTGCCTTTGAATACACTGCGGTCGCCGCCAAGATCGCATCGGGAGTTCGCAATCGGTGCATCACCCGCAATCTGGCGGCACGCGCGGCAATGGGCACACTCACGGGCACCCATTCCAAATGCGGGTAACGCGTCAGAAGTCCGAAAAACTCCTCTACCCGATCTTCGTCGCCCTCCTTCATGGGTTGCACCAAGAGTTCTGTCAGCGTAAGACAAGACGTGACTCCACTCGAGCCCGCACGTTCGAGCCATGTAAATATCTTATTTGTGGCGGGCAGGTAACGCGGATTGTCCTGAAGTTGGTAGATGAACGGACTGGCGTCGATCGCGACGCAGCGATGTCTCCTGAGAAAAGCGTCTAGCTGCTCTAATCCCAACTTGCGCGTTCCTTCTCAAGATAATCCGGTGGATAGAGACCACGGCCCAAGCCGCGCAGCGCCGCCGCAAAGGATTTCGGTTTACGCAAAATTCTGACCCGGCCTTCCATGACCGTAATCAGAACTTTGTCTCCGGCCTTCAGTCCCAGGGCTTCGCGGGCTTGCTTCGGAATGACGATTTGATTTTTTGACGAGAGCGTCGCTTCGACCATGCTTTACATTCTAGCAAAAAGTAAAGCGAGCTGTCCAGCACTACTCCCTTGCAAATCCTCAGTTGTTATCAATCTGCGCGCGCTGCAGCTTGTCGGAATAATCGATGTAGACCGACTTCCACTCGGTGAAGAAATCGATTGCGGCGACGGCGGCTTCCCGGTGGCCATTGCCGGTCTGCTTGGTGCCGCCGAACGGGAGATGCGTTTCCGCGCCAATCGTCGGCGCGTTCACGTAGACGATGCCGGTGTAAAGGTCCTGCATCGCGGCAAACGCGCGGTTCACGTTTCGAGTGTAAATCGAAGCCGAGAGCCCATATGGCACTCCATTCGCTACTTCAATTCCCTGCTCCAGGCTGTCCAGCGGAATCAGCGAGACCACTGGCCCAAAAATCTCTTCCTGCGCCACGCGCATTTTTGGGTTGCAATCGCCAAACACCGTTGGCTCATGAAACCAGCCCTTGGCGTGCACTCCTTTTGTAAAACGATGCCCGCCCGTCAACAATCTGGCGCCTTCCTTTTTGCCGATCTCGACGTACGACATCACCGTCTGCAATTGCTGCTCATTGATGCACGGCCCCATCTCGATGGCGGGCTCAATCCCATTGCCCACTTTCAATTTTGAAGCGCGGGTGACAAACCGGTCCACGAACTCGCGATATACACTCTTGTGCACGGCCACCCGGCTCGCGGCCGTGCAGCGCTGGCCCGAAGTGCCGAAGCCTCCCCAGATCGCGCCGTCCACGGCCAGATCGAGGTTGGCGTCTTCCATCACGATGATGATGTTTTTCCCACCCATTTCCAGGCTGTAATGCTTGAAGGTCGGTGCGCAAGTTTCCGCAATAATACGCCCCGTAGCGGTGGAGCCAGTGAAACTCACCACCGGCACATCGGGATGCTTCGTCAGCGCCGCCCCAGCGCCCGGACCATCGCCGCCCACCAGATTCACCACGCCCGGCGGCAATCCCGCCTCGGTCAGCACCTCCACCAGGTTGTAGGTCGAAAGCGGCGTATCTTCTGCCGGCTTGATGACCACCGTGTTCCCGCACACCAACGCCGGCATCATCTTCCACGACGGAATCGCCATCGGAAAATTCCACGGCGTAATCAGGCCGCACACGCCGATAGATTGCCGCACGCTCATGGCAAATTTGTTGGGCAGCTCCGAAGGAGTGGTTTGCCCAAACAACCGGCGCCCCTCGCCGGCCATGTAGTACGTCATATCAATGGCTTCCTGGACGTCTCCCCGCGTTTCGGCCAGAACCTTGCCCATTTCGCGGGTCATGTCGCGCGAAAACTCTTCCTTGCGCTTCACCAGGATTTCCGCCACGCGATAGAGAATCTCCGCACGCTTCGGGGCCGGTGTCAGCCGCCAACCCTTATAAGCCGCTTTTGCCGCGGCCACCGCCGCATCCACATCCTCTTGCGACGACAGCGGAAACACCCCGATCACTTCTTCCGTGTTCGCCGGATTGCGGTTTTCGTGCGTCTTCCCGCCCCTGGGTGCCACCCATTCCCCATTGATGAAATTCTGATAAGCGCGCGACGCCGATGCCGTTGCCATACAGCCTCCTGAACAAATTCGAGTCTAGCGACGCGCCGATGGCGCGTCAAACACACCGCTGGTGAGCATTCTGCTCGAAGGTGACAGGCACGCAATGCCGGGTGGTGTAGCGTAGCTGCCCGCCGCTGGGCCGGCCAGACCGGATTGCATCAGGTAGATCCAGAGGTATTGGAGGAATTTAGGAAATCGCCGAAGGCTCTGGCGTTAAAGCAGAAACAATCCATCTACGAAACTGATCACTCAGGCTCGTTCTTCGCTTCGTCGCGTTGGACTTTTTGTGAGAGTAGTCGATTGGCAGCCGCATTCGGCGGAGGCGTCGGTGCGCCGAGTCCCGCGGTTTCGGAACCGAGGCCGAGTTTCTGCAGCGTCAACGCATCATATTTTCCGGTGGGGCTCAATCCGTGCGCGGCTTGAAACTTCTTCATTGCCTCGGACGTGGAATCGTCCCACTTTCCCGAAGGCTCCCCTGAATACAAGCCATTCCTGGCGAGCGCGGACTGGATTTCGCCGACACGCTCCTGAGTAGGCGCCGCCTGCCCGCGGACTTTCTTGCTTTTGCTGCTGGAGCCCTTCTTCCCTTTGGAAGATTTCTTCGCAGCGTTTGAACTGCTTTTTGCACCGGTCTTTGTCGCGGTAGAACTCTGCGTCTTCTTCTGCCCGGCAGACTGCTTTCCCGCAGACGCGGAAGCGGCCGCGGGCAGCGCAAGGCTGCCCACGGCAACTGCCGTAAGAATGCTGCGGGAAAGTTTCGATTGGAGCAGTTTGCGCATCGCTGGGCGAATGTGCCTGCCTCGGTTTACTTATTCTCGGACGGTACCACGCCCGGAAGAAACATGGTCATCACCCGGTCACCGTTGCGGCGCAGAATCTTGAATACCACGTTCTGACCGGGCTTCAGGTTCGCCACCGCCTTCCGGTAATCGTCCACTGACGTCACCGTCTGGCCATTCACTTCGGAAATGACGTCACCAAGGGCAAAGCCGGTGTCTTCGGCGAAGCTGGCAGCCTCAATCGAGCTGACCAGCACGCCCTTCTGGCCTTCGATGCCCACGCGCTGCGCCCGATCCGCCGTCAGGCCATCCACGTGGAGACCGAATTCCGCCGGTGCGGCATCTTCGGGAGCGCTGCTCACGCGACCCTGCGTGTTCGGGAAAACGCGCGTGCGGTCTTCCACCGTCGCCGTGGTTTCCTTCTGCTGCTTGTCGCGGAAGTAGGTGATCTTCACCTTGCTGCCAATCGGGGCAGAGGCAATCGGATTCACCAGGTCATTGCCGTTCTTCACTGCCGTTCCATTGACCGCGCTGATCACATCGCCACCCTTCAAGCCGGCCTTCTCCGCCGGACTGCCGGGCTCGACGCCTTCGATGACCACGCCATACGGCGCGCCCAGCGACCTCAGCGTGATCTGGTTGGTGCCTAGTTCTTCCTGGAAGCTAACGCCGATCGAACCACGCGTCACGCGACCGCTCTTGACGATCTGATCATAGACGCTGATCGCCGTGGAAGACGGCATCGCAAAGCCCACTCCCTCATAGCCATGGCTGCCGGTGATGATCGCCGTGTTGATGCCGATCACCTGGCCCGCCATATCCACCAACGGCCCGCCGGAATTTCCCGGATTGATGGCCGCGTCGGTTTGCAGGAAGCGCTGGAACTGTTGCCCGATTCCCGCGCGATCCTTGGCGCTGATGATGCCCGCGGTCACCGTTGCGTTCAGGCCAAACGGGCTGCCAATCGCCAGCACCCAATCGCCCACCTGCACGCCTTCGGAATTGCCTAGCTTCGCGAACGGAAGTTCCTTGCCCGCGTCAATCTTGATCACCGCCAAGTCCGTGGCTTCATCCACGCCCACCACTTTCGCGGTGTACTTGGTCGTGTCGCCGTTCAACTGCACCTGAATCTTGGTGGCTTGTTCCACAACGTGGTTGTTCGTCAGAATGTAACCGCTCTTGTCCACGATCACGCCGGAACCCAGACTGTGCTCGGTGCGGGGGCCCGCATCCGGGCGGCCGTCAAAAAAGTGAAAGAAGAAATCTTCGCTGGGGTCATCCTGTTCCCCGGAGTGATGCCGCGCGGATT
>Ga0209698_10007476_pt1 | contig 11467 bp, 12 predicted proteins | sample LitLauG_LLR_2012_FD_187203 | JGI IMG/M metagenome (GOLD analysis project Ga0209698, IMG submission 187203) | Freshwater sediment microbial communities from Pennsylvania, USA - Little Laurel Run_MetaG_LLR_2012 (SPAdes) (version 2) | ecosystem: Environmental > Aquatic > Freshwater > Creek >... | reverse complement strand
CCTCACTGACATCGCCAAGACCGCAAGCGGCATGGACCGCGAATTGCCGACGGGCGCGCTGGGGCGGGACGCCTGCGCCGCGCTTGAGGCGAAGGTGCTGGAGTTCGCGCCGGGCGTGCTCGCCTTCACCAGCCTGACGGCGGGTCGGCGGTTTCTGGGGCAGGGCGCGGGGTTCGGGCTTCAGTCGCGCAAGATCGGGGCGACGGCGGTGTGGGTCTTGCCCTCGCCCTCGCCGACGGCGACATGGAACTGGGATCTGGCGCCATGGCGGGACTTGGCGCACGTCTCGGCCCGCATCCCGAGGTGATGAATAGCGCCGCCGGGGCGTCCTTTATTCTCCCCGGCGCGTTTGTTAACGTCAAAATTCGATATGGGTCCAGGGGACGTCGAATGGCCAAAGCAAAATCTCGTCACCGGCGCCATCTCCACCGGCCCGTTCCATCGACGTTGCCGCATTTCATCGAGTTGGCGCCGTCGGTTATGGCGGATCTGATGTCGACCTTCGCGCTGTCGCCGGTTCAGGCGGCGGCCATTGTCGGCAACCTGGGCACCGAGAGCCGGAATTTCACCGCCTATCACGAAGGCGATCAGGCGGAGAACAAGGGCGGTTACGGCTGGGTGCAATGGACGGGGCCACGCCGCGTCGCCTTCTTCGCCTGGGCCGATGCGCAGGGGCTGGCGCGCGACAGCGCCGCCGCTAGCCTCGGCTATCTGGAGTTCGAACTCCAGACGTCCTACCAAAGCGCCATCACCGTCTTGAAACGCCAGACCAAACTGTCCAGCGCGACCCATCAGTTCATGACGCACTATGAAAGGCCGGGCACTCCCCACGAACAGGACAGGCAAACCCACGCCGTGATAGCGCTGGATGCGTACAATCGAGCCCAATCCGCGCAAGGCGCGGGACATTGAGCGCAACGACCCGCCTGCCCTTGTCGCTACTCGCGTTCGCGCTCGCCTTCGCGCCGGTCCTCGTTCAGGCTGCGACGGGACGCTGCGTGCTTCAGGTGAAACACAAGACCTATCTGAACCAGCGTTGCGTAATTGGGATCAACGACGACAAGGGGTCGTTCACCATCGGCGTCAGCGACGCGCATCGGTCGAAATATTTCGCCTACGTCAACATGGAGAGCGACGGCGCGCATGGCTTCTGGAACGCGACGCCGGCCTCCAATCACGCCGACGCGGAATTGGGAATCCTGAAACGCAAGGGCGCGTGCTGGGAGAACGAAACCGCGCGCGTGTGCGCCTATAAATAACGTCGGTCGACGGCCCCGTCGCTGCGCTCGCATGGCGCCGGATTTACCCAAGGGCGCGCGCCGGGCTATCGTGGCGCTTTTTGTAGTAGGAACGCCCGGATGGTTTCGCTTCGTTTTCTCATCGCCGCGTCGGCCCTGACGGTTCTTGCCGCTTCGGCCGAGGAGGCGGAGCGTCCGGCCTATTGGGGGAGCCCGTCGGTTGACGGAGGCAGATGCTGCGCCAGCCTTGGGGAAGTGCGCGCCAACATCGACCGCATCGACCGCACGATCCTCGCCGCCATGGCCGAGCGCGGCAAATATGTCGCCGAGGCCGGGCGGTTCAAGAAAGATCCGGCGGCGGTGAGCGACCCCGCGCGGGTCGAAGCCATCGTCGCGCGCGTGGGCAAGATCGCTGAGGCCGAGGGGCTGGCGCCGCAGGTGGCGCAAACGACGTGGCGGGCGATGATCGCGGCCTTCGAAGAGGAAGAGCGCGAGACCTGGAGAAAGGCGCATCCGGCGACGCCATAGCGTTTTTTTGCAGCGTTTGACACAAAGCGGACACAATAGGTCGGCTTGGCAAGGGCCGTGCAAAGGCTTGGCACGAACGGGAGACCGGATATGAGATTTCGCTACGCCCTCGGGCTCGCTCTGGCGGTCGCGCTCGCCCCCGCTGCGCGCGCGGATTCGCTGACGCCCGAGCAGAAGACGGAACTGGGCGCCTTCATCAAGGATTACCTCGTCGGCCACCCGGAAGTGCTGCGCGAGGCCATAGACGCGCTCGACAAGCACGAGAAGGCTGACGCCGAGGCGAACCGCTCCAAGCTGGTGGCGCAATATGCGCCGCAGATTTTCAGCTCGAAATTCCAGGCCGACGTCGGCAACGCCAAGGGCTCGACGACGCTGGTCGAATTCTTCGATTACAATTGTCATTTCTGCAAGGGCGCGCTGCCCGATCTGGCCAGGCTGATGAAGGACGATCCCAACCTGCGCGTTGTGCTGAAGGACTTCCCGGTGCTCGGGCCGGGATCGATGGAGGCGGCGCGGGTGGCCTCGGCCGTGCGCAACCAGTTGAGCGGCGACCGGTTTTGGGAGTTCCACAACAAGCTGCTCGGCCAGAGCCATGGGCCCGTGGGCAAGAAGGAGGCCCTCGCCGTCGCCAAGGAGATGGGCCTCGACATGGACAAGCTCGAAAAGGACATGGCGTCCAAAGAGATCGAGGCAGGGCTGAAAGAGACGATGGCGATGGCCGACGATCTGCAGATTAACGGCACGCCGACCTTCGTGATGGGCGACAGCGTGGTGGTTGGCGCGGTCGGCTACGACGAGCTGAAGGCCAAGCTGGAAGCGGTGCGCAAATGCGGTCACGTGGTCTGTTGACGTAACGCTAAGCCTATTTCTTTACGAACAGGGAGCGCGCGGGCCTGACACCCGCGCCTGTCGCCGCCGCGAGGGAGGCCGAGTTTGAGTTTTTTTCAAAGCCTGATCATGGCCTTGTTGCAGGGCGTGACGGAGCTGTTTCCGATTTCCAGCCTCGGGCATGCGGTGATCTTTCCGCGCCTCGTGGGCTGGGGCGATTTGATTCACAATCCCGATTTCCTGCCGTATCTGGTGGTGATGCATCTGGGGACGGCGGTGGCGCTGTTCGCCTATTTTCGCGAGGACTGGCTGTCGTTCCTGCGCGCGGCGATCAAGGCGGACACCGAGCGCGCGCGGATCGACCGGCGCATCTTCCTTTTGGTGATCCTGGCGACGATCCCGGCGGTTCTGGTCGGGTTTGTGTTGCACAAGCCGCTGGAGGCGGCGTTCTCCTCGCCCTCGGTCGTCGCTTTCGTGCTGATCCTCAACGGCGCTCTGCTCTATTTTTCTGACCAGATCGCGGGGCGCGGCGTCGGCGTGCTCGACCAGCTCAACTGGAAGGGGGCGCTTGCAATCGGCTTGGCGCAATGCTTCGCGCTGGTGCCGGGGTTTTCGCGCTCGGGTCTGACGATCTCGGCGGGGATCGTGTCGGGGCTCAAGCACGAGGCCGCGGCGCGGTTCTCGTTCCTGATGGCGACCCCCATCATTCTGGGCGCCACGGTGCTGGAGGCGCCCAAGCTGATGAAGCACGGCGCAACGCTGGGCGCAGCCGCGCTGGTGTCGGGCGTGGCGGCGGGGCTGATCGCCTACGCGACGCTGGTGGTGCTGATGCGCTGGTTCAACAGCCACGAGTTCAATGCGCTGAAGCCCTTCGCCTATTATTGCGCGGCGGCGGGCGTGGCGAGTCTCGTGTGGATGACGGTGTTTTGAGGTAGGGAGCAGGGAATAGGCAGTAGGGAATAGGCAGTAGGCAGTAGGCAGTAGGCAGTAGGCAGTAGGCAGTAGGCAGTAGTAGTTGCCCTATTGCCTACTGCCTACTGCCTACTGCCTACTCCCCGGAGATCAACCTCCTGCAAAGCTTTTCGGCGCCGGACTGATCACCTCGACGCTGCCCGAGCCGATCTGCACCACGGTCAGGCCACGGTCGTTCATGCCGTTGGCGCGGAAGCGGAACAGGCCGTCGGCGCCGTTGAAGCCGGAGGCGTTGGCCAGCGTCGAAGGCTTGAAGCGCTGGCTGTTCTGGCTATGGGCGAGCGCGGCGACGAGCGAGACGGCGTCGTAGCTCAGCGTCGCCAGGCGTGGCGGTTCGGCGTTGAATTTGGCGTGGTAGCGCCTGGCGAAATTGGTGAAGCCGGAGGCGTCGGGAGCAGGATACCACGCGCCCTGCAAAGCAGGGATGGCGGCGACTTTAGGATCGTTCCAGACGCCGGTCCCCAGTAATTGCGCCTTGGCGCCGCCGCTCGCCAAAGCGCCGGCGACGCTCGCCAGGGCGTCGGCCTGTTCGGGCAGGAAGATCGCGTCGGCGTCGGGGGCGTCGCGCAGGAGTTCGGCGACGGCACCCGCCGCCTGTCCGGGCGCATAGCGCGCGACAGCGACGACGGTCGCGCCCGCCCGCGCGGCTTCGCTTTTGAGTTCGGCGAGCGCGACATTGGCGTAATCGCTCTGCGGCGCGAGAACGGCGATGTTTTTCTTGCCCCGCGAGACGGCATAGTCGACGATCCTGTCGACATAGGTCTCGACAAGAAACGACAGCAAATAGACCCCTTCGGACGCGACGGTGGCGTCGGTCGAGAAGGCGATGACCGGCACGTTCGCCGCTTTGGCGACCGCGCCGACTTGCCGGACATCGGCGGCGAACAAGGGACCGACGATGATCTCGGCGCCGGCCTTGACCTGCGCCTGCGCAGCGGAGGCGGCCGCGTCAGGCGAGGAGCGGTCGTCGAGCGCCATCAGCGTCACGTCGCCAGCGCCGCCGTCGGCGAGCGCCATCTGCGCGGCGTTCAGCATCGCCTGGCCGATGCCCGAGTCCCGGCCGCCTTGCGTCAGCGGCAGCACCAGCCCGACGCGCACGGGCCCCGAACCGAAGGTCTGGCCGACCGTCGCAGCGGGGGCGGTCAGGGGCGCGACTTGCGGATGCGGCACGGGCGCGGGCGGCGGATCGCCCAAGCCGCCGAGGCCGGCGGAACTGCAACCGGCCAAATGCGCCGCCAGCCCGGCCACCGCCGCCGCCCGACCCCAGCTCATCGCTTTCATCCAGCGGTCTCCAGGTAAAAAATACACATTCCGTAACGGCGCCTTGCAAGGGGGATGCTTCCCTTGGGCGGCGAAGATGATAGTCTCAGGGCGGCGCTGTGGCGAATTTTCGCGTGAGGCGCAAGCGCCAACGGTCACCGCATGAATTTCAGCGAACACTCATGAGCCGGACGGCGCGCGAATTCACCGCGCTCGGCGCGCGCTGCACAGCAGAAAAAGCCGCGCCGGGGCTGCATGTCGTCGCCACGCCGATCGGCCATCTCGCCGACGTCACGCTGCGCGCGCTGCAGACGCTGGCGGGCGTCGATCTGATCCTCGCCGAGGACACCCGCCATTCGCGCCGCCTGACCGATCATTACGGCATATCGACGCCGATGAGCGCCTATCACGAACACAACGCCGAACAGGCGCGCCCGCAAATTCTCGCGCGGCTCGAACGCGGCGAGGCGCTGGCGCTGATTTCTGACGCCGGCACGCCGCTGATTTCCGATCCCGGCTACAAGCTGGTCGCCGAAGCGCGCCGGATGGGCGCGCCGGTCATTCCCGTGCCGGGGGCGTCGGCGCTGCTGGCCGGGCTGGTCGCGGCGGGAATGCCGACGGACCGGTTTCTGTTCGAAGGGTTCCTGCCGGCGAAGACCGAGGCGCGGCGGGCGCGGCTCAATGCGCTTGCCGCCATCGACGCGACGTTGGTGTTCTACGAGGCGCCGCAGCGGTTGGCGGCCTGCCTCGCCGATCTCGCCGCCGAATTGGGCCTCCGACCCGCTACCGTGGCGCGCGAGCTGACGAAAATGAACGAGACGCTCGACACCGGCGGCCTCGACGATCTAGCCGCGCGCTACGCGCAGCGGGAGACGAAGGGCGAGATCGTCATCATCGTCGGGCCGCCGGGCGAGCGTGAGAGCGTCGACGCCGCACAATTGCGGCGCGAAATCGAGGACCTGCTGGGCACCCATGGCGTCCGGGACGCCGCCGCCGTGCTGGCCGCCCGGCATGGATTGCCGCGGCGCGAACTTTATGCTCTGGCTCTGGAAGCTTCGCGGGAGCGCCTGACATGACGACTTTGAGGGATGGTCTTCGCCTCGGCGCCCGTAGTTTCGGCAATTCCTCCGAGACGCTGGCGGCGGATTTTCTGGCCTCGCAGGGTTATCGCATCATCGACCGCAAATTCACGATCCGGGGCGGGGAGATCGACATCGTCGCCGCTAGGGAAGAGTCGGTGGCGTTTGTCGAGGTCAAGGCGAGGCCCAGCCACGAGGAGGGCATGGAGGCGATCACCGAGGGGCAGCGCCGCCGCGTGGCGCGCGCGGCCTCGGTCTGGCTCGCCCGCAACCCCTGGGCGACCGGCCACGCCCTGCGCGGCGATGCGATTCTCGTGGACGCGTGCCGCTCGCCTCTCCATATCGAAGACGCGTTCGCGCTCGATGCCGAATCCTGAGCTTGCCGAAGGGGTGAGTTCGTCGAAGGGTGAACTCGCCGAACGGTGAGCGCCCCGAAGGGTGAGTATGTCTTTGAAAATTGCGATTCAGATGGATCCGATCGACCGGATCAACATTGCTGGAGATTCGTCGTTTGCGCTGCTGCTTGAAGCGCAGGCGCGAGGCCACGCGCTGAGCTATTACACGCCAGACCGGCTGAGCCAGGTCGGCGGCGATATTTTTGCGCGCACGCAGCCGCTGGAAGTGCAGGACGTGGCCGGCCAGCATGCCAAGCTGGGAGAATCCGAGCGGCGCAACCTGCGCGAGTTCGACGTCGTGCTGCTGAGACAGGATCCGCCGTTCGACCTCGCCTATGTCACCTCGACGCATTTCCTCGAGCGGCTGGCGCCCCACACGCTCGTCGTCAACGATCCCGTCGCGGTGCGCAACGCGCCCGAAAAGCTGATGGTGACCGAATTCCCCGACCTGATGCCGCCGACGCTCATCACCCGGGACCGCGAGGAGATCGAGGCGTTCCGGGAAGGCTTCGAGGCGGTCGTTATGAAGCCGCTTTACGGCAACGGCGGCGCCGCCGTGTTCAAGGTCGAGCGCAAGGACGTCAATTTCGGTTCGCTGTTCGATCTGTTCTCCAACGTGTTCCGCGAGCCCTGGGTGGTGCAGGAGTTCATGCCGGAGGTGATGGCGGGCGACAAACGTATCGTGCTGGTTGATGGCGAACCGCTGGGCGCCGTCAATCGCGTGCCGCAGGGCGACGACATCCGCTCTAATATGGTGCGCGGCGGGCGCGCGGAATTGGCTTCGCTCACTCCGAAGGAGCGGGAAATCTGTTCGCGCATCGGGCCGGAATTGAAGCGGCGTGGCCTGGTTTTCGTCGGCATCGACGTGATCGCCGACCGCATCACCGAGATCAACGTCACTTCGCCGACGGGCTTGCGCGCCATCAAGCGGCTCGGCGGCCCCGATCTGGCGGCGGCGATCTGGGACGCCATCGAGCGTCGCGCGGCGGATCGATGAACAGGGCGCCAGCGCCATGAACGTCGCCGCCGCGCGCTCGCGCCGAGCGTCGCGCCCCTCCGAGGAAGTCGCCCTCCACGCCAACGAACTGCGCGAACTCGTCGCCGCGGCAGGCCGCATCGCCGGCGCCGATGGCGCGGCGTTCCGCAAATTGGTGGCGCAGGATCTGGCGCCGTTTCTCGCGGCGCGCCGCGCCGAGGCGCGCGCCCGGCTGGACGAGGACGGGCGCGGCATGGTCTGCGCCGAGTTCCTCAGCGCCGTGCAAGACCTCATCGTGCGCATTCTGCACGATCATCTGGCCGCCGCCGCAAAATCGTCGCCGCTCGCCATCGTCGCGGTTGGCGGCTACGGGCGCGGCGCGCTGGCCCCGCAATCCGACATCGACCTGTTGTTCGTTGCGGCTCAACCCGGCGAGGCCCGGACCAAACAGATCGTCGAGACGCTGCTCTATGTGCTGTGGGATTTGAAACAAAAGGTCGGCCACGCGACGCGCTCGGTCGACGATTGCGTCGCTCAAGCGCGCGCGGACATGACGATCCGCACCTCCATCCTCGAAGCGCGGTGGCTCAGCGGCGACGCCGCCCTATTCGAGGAGATGCGCCGTCGCTTCAACACGCAGATCGTCGCCAAGACCGCTGGCGAATTCGTCGCCGCCAAGCTCGCCGAGCGCGACCAGCGCATCAAGCGGCAGGGCGAATCGCGTTATCTGGTCGAACCCAATGTGAAAGAGGGCAAGGGCGGCCTGCGCGATCTCAACACGTTGTTCTGGATCGCCAAATATACCTATCGCGTCGAGGACCCGGCCGAGCTCGTCGGCGTCGGCCTGTTCACGGGCGAGGAATTAAAGCTGTTCCGCCGCTGCGAGCAATTCCTGTGGGCCGTGCGCTGTCATCTGCATTTCCTCGCCGACCGCGCCGAGGAGCGGCTCAGTTTCGACGTGCAGCCGGCAATAGCCAAATTGTTGGGCTACGCCAACCGCGCCGGGCAGAGCGACGTCGAGCGGTTCATGAAGCATTATTTCGTCGTCGCCAAACAGGTCGGCGATCTCACCGCCATCGTCTGCGCCGCGCTGGAGGTCAAACAAACCAAACGTCCGCAGACCCTCGACCGTTTCCTCGCCAAATTGCGCAAGCGTCCGCAGGCCGTCGCCGAGGCCCCCGATTTCCGCGTCGATTTCGAGCGCGTCAATGTCGTGAGCGACGACGTGTTCGAGAAAGACCCCGTCAATCTGATCCGCCTTTATTGGGTTGCTGACCGCTCGGGGCTCCCGGTGCATCCCGAGGCGACGCGGCTCGTCACGCAATCGCTGCGCCGCATCGACGCCCATGTGCGCAACGACGGGACCGCCAACAGATTGTTTCTCGAAATCCTCACCTCGCGCCGCGCACCCGAATCCGCTTTGCGCCACATGAACGAATCCGGCGTGCTCGGCCGCTTCATTCCCGATTTCGGCCGCGTCGTCGGCATGATGCAATATTCGATGTATCATCATTACACGGTGGACGAACATCTGTTGCGCACGGTGGGCGTGCTCAACCAGATCGAGTCGGGGCGGCTGGTTGAGGATCACCCGCTGCTGACCGAAATCCTGCCGCAGATCGCCCATCGCACCACGCTCTATGTCGCCGCCTTCCTGCACGACATCGCCAAGGGCCGCAACGAGGATCACTCAATCGCCGGAGCGGAAGTCGCGCGAAAATTGTGCCCGCGTCTGGGCCTCAACGCCGCCGACACCGAGCGCGTCGCCTGGTTGATCGAGCAGCATCTGACGATGTCCAACATCGCGCAGGGGCGCGACATCTCCGATCCGCGCACCGCCCATTCTTTCGCCGCCGTCGTGCAGACGCTCGACCGGCTGCGGCTGTTGCTGGCGCTGACCGTCATCGATATCCGCGCCGTCGGCCCGGGCGTGTGGAACGCCTGGAAAGGGCAGTTGCTGCGCAATCTCTATTGGGAGACCGAAATTCATCTGGGCGGCGGTCATTCCGCGATTGACCGCAAGTCGCGCGTGGCCGCCTCGCGCGACGCGCTGCGCAAGGCGCTGCCGGCCTGGTCGGACCCGGAATTCGAAGCCTACGCCTCGCGCCACTATCCCGCCTATTGGCTCAAGGTCGATCTCGCCCGCCGCGTCGAACACGCCCGATTGTTCCACGCGATGAGCGCGCAGGTGCGCTCGCTGACCACCGACGTCTCGACTGACGCCTCGCGCGGCGTCACCGAACTCACCGTGATCGCGCCCGATCATCCGCGCCTGCTCGCCATCATCGCCGGCGCCTGCGCCTCCGCCGCCGCCAACATTGTGGACGCGCATATTTTCACCACCACCGACGGCTTCGCGCTGGATTCGATCTTCATCTCGCGCGCGCTGCCCGAGGACGCCGATGAAATCCGCCGCGCCCGCCGCATCGCCGAGACGGTGGAGAAGACGCTGCGCGGCGAGATGCGGCTCGGCGACGCCATCCAGGACCGGCGCCGGCGCGAGACGCGCAACAACAAAACCTTCCAGGTCGAGCCGGAGGTGGAGATCGACAATACGCTGTCGGGCCTCTACACGGTGCTTCAGGTTTCCGCGCTCGACCGGCTGGGCCTGCTTTACGACGTCACCACCGAGCTATCGCGGCTCAACCTCAACATCGCTTCGGCGCATGTCGTCACCTTCGGCGAGAAGGCGGTGGATTCATTCTACGTCACCGACCTCACCGGCGTGAAGCTCACCTCGCCGCAGCGGCAGGCCGCGGTGAAACGGCATCTGATGGCCGTGTTGCAGGGCGACTAGGCCGCTTGATTTTTAACGCCCGAGCCTCGATATCGCGCGGGACAAGAGGGCCAGGATCACCATGACCGATAACCAACCTGAAAACCCCGAGGACAAGGGGCCGGAAGATATTGATGTTAAGCAGGAAACCCAACCCGATCCGCATACCGTGATCGAGAAATTGGTTTCGGAAAATGCCGAACTGAAGGACCGCGCGTTGCGGGCGCTTGCGGATCTGGAGAACCTGCGGCGGCGCACGGAAAAGGACTCCGCCGACGCGCGCACCTACGCCGTCTCCAATTTCGCGCGCGATCTTCTGTCGGTGGTCGATAATCTGGAGCGGGCGCTGACCAGCCTGACCGACGAGCAAAGGGTGTCGGGCGGCGAGGCGCTTAAAGTCATGGCGGAGGGCGTCGATCTGACGGCGCGCGATCTGGCCAGCGTGCTGTCGCGGCATGGCGTCAAGCGGCTCGATCCCGTTGGCGAAAAGTTCGACCCGAACTTCCATCAGGCGATGTTCGAGGCGCCTGACCCGGAGGTTCCTTCCGGCCATGTCGCGCAGGTGGCGCAGAGCGGCTGGAAGATCGGCGAGCGCGTGCTGCGTCCGGCTTTGGTCGGCGTCTCCAAGGGCGCGGCGAAAACGGCGCCGGTCTAAGTCACGCGGCGCAGCGTCAGGTTGAAGCGGCCGCCCTCGGCGAGCAGCGTCGAGGTTCCGGGGTAAACCCGGTCCACGCCGTGAAAGGCGAGGCGCGACGGGCCGCCGAACGTGAAGCCGTCGCCCGAGCGCAGGCGGAACGTCTTGGTGGAGCCGCCGCGCGCGGTCCCGCCGATGCGGAAGCGCGCGTCGTCGCCGAGCGACAACGACAGGACGGGGACAGCGAGGTTTGTCTCGTCCCGGTCCTGATGCAGGCCCATCTTCGCCTCGCCGGAATAATAGTTGATGAGACAGGCTTCGGGCGGCGGCGCGTCGGGGAGAAGCTGCATCCATAGCGCGGCTATTTCCTCTGGGATCGGCGGCCACGGGCGGTGCGTTTCGGGGTGGGTCTCCTGATAGCGGTAGCCTTCGCGGTCGGAGACCCAGCCGAGCGCGCCGCAGTTCGTCATCCGCACCGAGAACGGGGCGCCGGTGCGCGGCATGACGGGCGCGAACAGGGGCGCTTGCGCGATCACCGCGCGCACGGCCCCCAGCACGCGGGCTTGCGCGGCGGGGTCGAGCAGGGCGGGGTAGAGGGCGGCGCCGGGGGCGGCTTCGAGCGGCTTCATCGGATTTTGCAGTTTCCCTGAGGATGTTCTAAGGCGCGAGCTTCTCCCGAGCCAGAGCCATGACCGAACCGGTTGATTATTCGACGACCCTGTATCTGCCCAAAACGGATTTTCCGATGCGCGGCGGCTTGCCGCAGAAGGAGCCGGAGATT
>Ga0209698_10007475_pt1 | contig 11467 bp, 14 predicted proteins | sample LitLauG_LLR_2012_FD_187203 | JGI IMG/M metagenome (GOLD analysis project Ga0209698, IMG submission 187203) | Freshwater sediment microbial communities from Pennsylvania, USA - Little Laurel Run_MetaG_LLR_2012 (SPAdes) (version 2) | ecosystem: Environmental > Aquatic > Freshwater > Creek >... | reverse complement strand
GATCGGGCCCTTGCCGTCGATCGGATTGCCGAGGGCGTCGACGACACGGCCGAGCAGGCCCTTGCCGACGGGCGTATCAACGATGGCGCCAGTGCGCTTCACCGTGTCGCCTTCCTTGATGCTCCGGTCGTCGCCGAAGATCACGCAGCCGACATTGTCGACTTCGAGGTTCAGCGCCATGCCGCGAATGCCGCCGGGGAACTCGACGAGCTCGCCGGCCTGTACCTTGTCGAGGCCGTAGACGCGGGCGATGCCGTCGCCGACCGACAGCACCTGGCCGATCTCGGAAACTTCGGCTTCCTTGCCGAAATTCTTGATCTGGTCCTTGAGGATAGACGAAATTTCTGCGGCCCTGATTTCCATCAGCGCACCTCTTTCATGGCGAACTTGAGATTGTTGAGCTTGGTTTTGATTGACGAATCGAACATCCGGCTTCCGGTTTTGACGATCAGGCCGCCGAGGATCGAGGGATCGACAAGGGTGCTCAGCTGTATGTCCTTGCCGAGCGAACCCTTGAGGTTTTCGAGAAGCGTCAGGCGCTGTGCTTCGGTCAGCGGTTGCGCCGAGGTGACTTCGGCGGTCACCACCCCCTTCATGCGGGCATAGAGCGTTCGAAAATCGCGGATCATGTCGGTCAGCGAGAACAGCCTGCGATTGCGGGCGATGAGCTTGATGAAATTTTGGCTCAGCCCAGAGATCCCGGATTTGTCGAGAACCATCGACATGGCTCGCGACTGATCGTCGGCGGAAAACACCGGACTGCGCACGAGCCGCATCAAATCCGGACTGTCTCGCAACATCCGCTCGATGGCCGTGAGGTCGGCCATGACCTGATCCAGCGAGCCCTGCTCTTTGGCCAAGTCGAACAACGCCGTCGCATAGCGTCCGGCCATGCCCGATACAATCGATTCGTCCCCTGCCACGTAGACGCTCCCGCCCGCCGGCTGGTGCCGCCGCTTCAAACCAAGCCGCGGAGGTTACCAGATTGCTGAATGACCTAAGGAATTTTTGGCTGCATGGCGGCCGGGGACCGCCAGTGACCCGGTAAGTGCGGGGTTCCTCTAGCATAAGGGCAGCGCACCGCGCAACTCGGCTCCTGTCGTGCGGTTTGCCGCATGGCGGGCCAAGCCGACTGCCGCCGTGATAACAGGGTTAAAATTCCGTCACCTGGGGGCGATTAAGCCAACCGTAATCGCAATCGCCTATTGATCAAGCAACGGGCATTTGGAACACTTTGGTTATGGCGTTATCGGCAAAGCTGGAACTTCGACAAGGGCAGTCGCTCGTCATGACGCCCCAGTTGCAGCAAGCGATCAAGCTGCTGCAATTGTCGAACCTCGAGCTGAACTCGTTCGTTGAGACCGAACTCGAGCGCAATCCGCTGCTCGAGCGCGAGGACACGAGCCCGCCTGCCGAGCCTCTCGAGGCCCGAGACGACCCGCCCGAGAATTCCGAGCCGCAAGGCGCCGATGATTGGCTCGCCTCGGGTGCCGCCGCAGCCGATCCCGCCGCCACGCTCGACACCGCCTATGAGAATGTCGATCCAGAGGCCAGCGCGGCCGAGCGCTTGATGCCGATGGATTCCGGCTGGGCCAACACGCGCACCACATCCCTTTCGCTCGATGGCGATGACCACAATCTCGATGCAACGCTCGCCGCTGAAAAGACCTTGCAGGACCATTTGCGCGAGCAGCTGCCGCTCGCCTTCGCCGATCCGGTCCGCCGGATGATCGCGACGTACCTCGTCGATCTGGTCGACGAGACGGGCTACATGCGCAGCGAGCTGGCCGACATCGCCGAGCGCCTCGGCGCTCCGGTAAAGCTGGTCCAGGAAACTCTCCTTGCCATGCAAAAATTCGATCCCCCAGGCGTCTGTGCCCGTAATCTCGGCGAATGCCTCGCCATCCAGCTCAGGGAGCTGAACCGCTACGACGATGTGATCGGTGCGCTGATCGACAATCTGCATCTGCTCGCGCAACACAATCTCCCTGCGCTGCGCCGGATCTGCAAGGTCGATCAATCCGAACTTAGCGAGATGATCGCCGAAATTCGCGCGCTCAATCCCAAGCCAGGTCTGAAATTTGGCTCGGTCACCGTGCAGACGCTGGTCCCCGATGTCATCGTGCGCCCGCGCAGCGACGGCGGCTGGCAGGTCGAGCTCAATTCCGACACACTACCCAAGGTACTCGTCAACCAGAGCTATTTCGCTGTGGTGGCCGGCACCGCCAAGACCAGCAAGGACAAGACCTACCTGCAGGACTGCCTGCAAACTGCCAATTGGCTGGTCAAAAGCCTTGATCAGCGCGCTCGGACGATCTTGCGGGTATCGGAGGAGATCGTCCGCCAGCAGGACGCGTTCCTGGCCTATGGCGTGCAGCATCTGAAGCCGCTCAACCTCAAGACCGTGGCCGACGCGATCAAGATGCATGAATCGACCGTGTCGCGCGTCACCTCGAACAAGTATCTTGCGACCAACCGCGGCATTTTCGAATTAAAATACTTTTTTACTTCGGCCATCGCCTCGGCGAGCGAGGGGGAGGCGTATTCCTCGGAATCGGTCCGCTATCGGATCAAACAACTGATCGAGGGCGAGAGGCCGGAGGACGTGCTGTCCGACGACAAGTTGGTCGATGTGCTCAAGGCCGAGGGAATGGACATTGCCCGGCGCACGGTCGCCAAGTACCGCGAGGGCATGAACATCGCCTCGTCGGTGCAACGCAGGCGGGCGAAGCGGATGGCTGGCGCCGCCGGGGCGCTGGTCTAGGACCCTTCCGATCTGCTATCCATCGAGGGTCCGTCAAGGACGTCGTCTCCTCGCTGCCTCGATCGGAGCCCCCATGCCTTCGCCCCTCGTACTTGTCCGCCATGGCCAGAGTGACTGGAACCTCAAAAACCTTTTCACCGGCTGGAAGGACCCCGACCTAACCGCCCAAGGCATCGCCGAGGCGGTCGCCGCAGGGGTGATGTTGAAGGAGATGGAGTTCCATTTCGACATCGCCTTCACCTCGGTGCTGCGGCGCGCCCAGCACACCCTCGACCTTATCCTCACCGAGCTTGGACAGACGGGCCTTGAAACCATCAAGGACCAGGCGCTGAACGAGCGCGACTATGGCGAGTTGACCGGCCTCAACAAGGACGAGGCGCGCAAGAAATGGGGCGAGGAGCAGGTGCATATCTGGCGCCGCTCGTTCGATGTGCCGCCGCCGGGCGGCGAAAGCCTCAAGGATACGGCCGCCCGCGTGTTGCCGTATTGGGACAAGACCATCCGGCCGGTCGCGCTTTCCGGCAAGCGCGTGTTGATCGTGGCGCATGGAAATTCGCTTCGCTCCCTCATCATGCGGCTCGAGGGTCTCTCGGGCGAGGAGATCGTCAAGCGCGAGTTGGCGACCGGCGCGCCGGTGATTTATTGGCTGAATACCGACGGTTCCATCGACCGCAAACAGGATTTAGGCGCATGAATCCAGTGGGCTTCACGATCGAGCGCTTGGAGGCCGCCGGCGCCCTGACGGCCCTGCCGGACCTCGTCGGCATTCATATCGAATGCGTCGCTGGGGGTGCGGGTGTCAGTTTCATGGATCCGTTGTCGCCGGAAAAGGCCGACGCCTTTTGGCGGGGCGAAGTTCTGCCCAAGCTCGCTCGCGGCGAGACCGCGCTCTTCGCGGCCAATCGGGAGGGGCGGACCATCGGCACGGTCCAGGTTCTGATGGCGATGCGCGAGAACCAGCCGCATCGCGCCGAAATCGCCAAGATGATGGTCGCGCCGGCCGAGCGGCGCAAGGGGGTGGCCCGGGCGCTGATGGAAGCCGCACAAAAATATGCGGCCGATGCCGGCAAGACCCTGCTGTTGCTGGACACCGAAACCGGAGGGCTCGCCGAACAACTCTATCTTTCGATGGGCTGGCAGGAGGTCGGCGTTGTACCCGGCTTCGCGCTGACGCCGCATGGCGAGCTTTGCGCGACGACGTTTCTCTATAAGGCGCTTTGACCAGGACGCCCAAAAGAACGGGCCGCCTTGGTCGCGGCCCGTTGAACTTTGTGTGGGGACGCGGATGGTTACGCCGCCCGGGTGGCCTTCTGAGGGCCGAATTGCGAGATCAGCAGCGGCAGCACCAGATCGACCAGCTGCGCTTGCTGCTTGATGAGCGCGGTGATCGGCGACCCTTCGATTTCCTTCGATTCAATGCCGAGAACATGGCCGATGAACTGGCTGACCAGGGTCTCGATGGTGAGGCCTTCGAACAACGCCGCGAGCGGATCGGCCGACAGTCCCTGATTGGCGGACGAAGTTTTCTGCTGCGAGGTGGCGTGGATCGCTTCCTCGCGTACCTGTTGGCCGGCGGCGGCGCGCGGCGCCGAGGCGGTTGCGGTCGACTGCGCCGCCTTGGCCTTCTTGGAGGCTTCGGCCTTGGCAGTTGTCTCGATTGTGATCCTCGACTTCCCGTTGATGGCCGAAACTTCGGCCAACAAAGAATGCTCCAGTTCCTGGTACTTATCGCGCAGACGGCGGACGACCGACGGATTGGTGATGCCGACCTGCTTGATCGCGGTGGTGCGCTTCATATTCGGAGTGGCGGCCATGAGATGGGCGATCTTGAGAAGGATATCATGATCGTTGATGCCCGTGCCCTTCGGCCTGCCTCGCTTGCCTTGGTTCGTCATGTCAGTGCTCCTTGCCCCCGGAATGTTCGATAGGGTGGATATATCTGATTTCATTGTGTAATTCCTAGAGCGAATAATTGGGGGATATGCCTCCCAATCGCCAAAACCGGCCATTTTCGCGGGTTTTTCGCGGAGAACAAAAAGATTTAGCGTGCCATGTTGCATAAAATCCCCATGGATTCAGGTGCTTATTTCTATTTTCGCAGATCATTTCTCCGCTGCGAACCGCGAATCGCCTTGGCCGACGCGACGGAGCCGCTCGACTCCCTCGTTCATAGAAAAGCCGCCGGGAGCCGCTTATAGGGAACCGTTTCCGGACCGCTGCCCGCGAGACGCTCGGTCGAATGCGGCGCTCGGCCATCGAATACGCATTCCGCGCAGATCTCGGATCAAGCTCGGCAAGGAGCCTTGTTATGGCGATCGATACAAGAGCCGTCGCTTTCCGCAGGTTCGGCCTTGGCGCCCGGCCGGGTGACCTTGGCAGGCCGAGTGGCGACGTGGTCGGGGAGTTGCTCGGCGAAGTCGCGGCCGCCACCAAACCGTCGGTGTTGGCGCCCCTTCCCGACAGCGTTGCGCTCTATGACGTTGCCTACAAACTGCGCGCCGAGCGCAAGGCCGAGCGCGCCGCAAAGGCCGGCGTCGACGTCGAGAAGATGGCTCAGCAGATGCAAGTCATGCCGGACACGCCTCGTCCGGTGCCGGGGTCCATGGCCACCGATATGGCGGCGAGCGCGAACGGCCTGCCGCCGCCCGGCCCGCATAGCGCCAAGACGATGACGCCGCCCCCGCCCAATCCCATACAGAAGGCGATCGCCGCCGAATTGGGTGCCCGTCTCACCCTCGCCCGCCAGGCCAGCATCGGCTTTGGCGAGCGGCTGGCGATGTTCTGGGCCAACCATTTTACCGTCTCGGGCACCGAGCAGGACACGCACATTACCGCTGGCGCGTTCGAGCGCGAAGCGATCCGCCCCCATCTCAACGGCAGCTTCCGCGATATGCTCGCGGCGGTCGAGAGCCACCCGACGATGATCCGCTACCTCAACAATGAGCGCTCGATGGGCCCGAGCTCGATCGCCGGCAAGCGACAGAGCAAGGGCCTCAATGAAAATCTCGCCCGCGAGATCATGGAACTGCACACCATCGGCGTCGATGGCGGCTACACGCAAAGCGATGTAACCAGCTTTGCTCGCGCCATCACCGGCTGGTCGATGATCGGCCCCCAAGGGATCGATGGCGAGCCGGGAACATTTTTTTTCCGCCCCAACATGCACGAACCCGGACCCCAGCATGTGCTCGGCCGCGACTATCCGCAGGACGGCGTGGAGCAAGGCCGGGCAATCCTCGCCGACTTGGCCAACAACCCCAAGACCGCCCAGCACGTCGCGTTCAAGCTGGTGCGTCACTTCATCGCCGATGTGCCTCCACCTGCGGCGGTCAGCGCGGTGGCGGATGCCTTCATCAAATCCAACGGCAATTTGCCGGCCGTCCATGCCGCGCTGTTGCGTACCGACGAGGCCTTCAACTCTCCCGCGCTGAAGCTCCGCCCGCCGGTCGAATTCGTGCTCGCGAGCACCCGGGCGCTCGAAGCCGACCTTGAACCACAGCGTTTTCATCGCGCCCTGGTGCTGCTTGGCCAACAGCCCTACAAGGCGCCGAGTCCACAGGGCTGGTCCGACGACAGCAAGGCATGGCTGGCGCCCGATGCCATCCGCACCCGGCTGGAGTTCGCCAATCTGCTCGCCCAGAAAATCGGCGGCTCGCGGCCACTCGAGCGCGCCAGGGCAGTGCTCGGCCCGCTTCTGTCCGAAGAGACCGCAACCACGATCGAGCGCGCAGAAACCACCGAGCAGGCCTTGGCGATGTTGCTGATGGCCCCCGAATTCCAGCGCCGTTAACGGAGCAAACCCCATGTCCCGGTCCGCCTTCGATCTCTCCTGCTGCAATTTCGCCGACTGCGAGAGCCTGTCGCGGCGCGGCTTCCTCGGTTTCTCCACCGCCTTTGCCGCCTCGATGCTGATGCCTTACCGCTCCAGCCTCGCGGGTACCCGCGATCCGCGCTTTTTGTTCGTCATCTTGCGTGGTGCGCTCGATGGGCTCTCGGCAGTCATGCCGGTCGGTGATGCCGATTTCATGAAGGTCCGGGACGGTTTCATGAGCGACGTCAAGCAGGCGGGAGATCCGCTGCCGCTGGATTCGATGTTCGCGCTCAACCCCGCCATGAAATCGCTGTCGGCGCTCTATGCCAATAAGCAAGCCGCGTTCATCCATGCCTGCTGCACGCCATATCGCGACCGTTCGCACTTCGACGGTCAGGAAGTGCTGGAGAGCGGGCTTCCCGGCGTCACCCACGGTGATAGCGGCTGGTTGAACCGAGCGCTCGCGGGACTTCCGGCGACGACCGCCACGGACAAGGACAAGCGCGGACTCGCCATCGGCCCGACCGTGCCATTGGTGATGCGCGGCGACCTGCCGGTGATGTCCTGGTCACCAGAGCATCTTCGGCAATCGACGCCCGACACCATCGCGCGACTGTTATCGCTCTACCAGGCGCGGGATCCGGCGCTTGCCGAGGCCCTGATGCAAGCCGGCAAGATCGCCAAGGAAACCAGTGAAATGAATGCTGCCATCGCCGGCAATACGGCCGCCCCCCTGACCGGGGGTCCGATGATGGGCGACATGCGTGTCATTTCCCCGCAGCCACCGGCACGTGGCCTCGACGCGATGCTCTCGATAGCCGACGGCGCGGCCCGGCTTTTGGTGATGCCGGACGGGCCGCGCGTCGCGGCGCTGTCGATCGACGGCTGGGATACCCACGCCGACGAGAAGCCTGGCACCGGGCGGCTCGGCAAACTCCTTGGTCTCCTCGACCAGCTCTTCGACCACCTGCACACGGGCTTGGCGCCGGTGTGGAATGATACGGTGATCGTTGCTGCGACCGAGTTCGGCCGCACGGTGCGGATCAACGGCACCGCGGGCACCGACCACGGCACCGGCACGGTCGCCTTCTTGCTGGGTGGCGCGGTCAAGGGCGGGCGGGTGATCGCCGACTGGCCTGGTTTGTCGGACAAGGCGCTGCTCGACAACCGTGACCTGAAGCCGACGACCGATTTGCGGGCGATCCTGAAACCGGTGCTGACCGAGCACCTCGGCCTCGACCCGCGCCTAATCGATGCCAAGGTGTTCCCGCAATCAAACACCATCGCCGGAATGCGCAATCTGATCGGGTGACGCGCCCGACTACTTCAGCCTGAGGAGCGCCCTTTGGGCGCATCTCGAAGGGTGGGAGGGGGACGGATAGGCGCAACGCGGCGCATCTTTCGAGGCTCGCTTGCGCTCGCGCCTCAGGACGAAGATGGAAGGCGCAGGACAGTCTGGACGCTACTTCTTGCCCGAACGAACCACCGATTTGACCCTTGGTCGGGGCACGCCGGATCGTTCGGCGATCTCGCGGTCCTGCGCCTCGATGATGGCAAGCGCGGGCGCATCACCGTCGAGCCCCGCCAACAACTCGGACGAAATTCGGCGGTTGGACGAGCGCGTGCCGTCCTCATAGAGAACGTCGAAGCTAACCATTTCGACGCGCGCTGTAGGTTTCCTACGGGCCATGATCCTTGCTCGTTATGACTTGGGTTTACGCGACAATTCGCTCTCGCGCGCCATGCGCTCGAACGTCTCGGCGGCACCCTTGATCCGGTAAAGGTTCTGGCCACCCTCGGGCGGCAACAATCGCACAACGGTATATTCCCGCGATGTCGGGGCTAAGTTCGAGCGACCCGGATCGAAGCGGACCATCTGACCGATCTTGAAGGCATGCTCGGACACGCGGAAACTCCGTCCTGGGTTGCCGGCGCGCCAGAATGGTCAGCGCTGACCGAAATTGGGCCGCTTGGCCGGCGCGCGGTCCTCGGAACTTCCGTGTCCCTGCCCGGCGCCTTTGCGGAATTGCGCCCTGGCCGAGGCCCGCTGTTTGTCGAGGATTGTTTTGGCGTCGGTCAACTGCCTGGATTTCATCGCCAGCCAGATCAACCCTGCCACGCCGATCACTGCAAAACCATACATATACGACATTCACGCCTCCACCAAGCCAATTGCAGGCATCAGGGCGGGTCGCGCTAAGCGGGCGGCGGGCCACGATCGAAATCGAACCTAGGTTGCAAAGGTTAACGATTGGTCCGTGCCGGCACCGAAATGGCCCGTGCGGCCGCAAGATCCGCCAACCGCGCCTCCGGTCGCGGGCCAATATGGCCGATGACCTCCGCCGCCGCCAGGCTCGCCAGCCTGCCGCAGGTGGCAAGCGAGGCTCCACGCGAATGGCCGAACAAGAACCCGGCGGCATAGAGATCGCCCGCGCCCGTTGCATCGACCACCGCATGGACCGGCTCGGGCGCGACCTCGAACCGCTCCTCGCCACGTACGATCACCGAGCCGGCCGCCCCACGCGTCACCGCGGCCAGCGGGGCGTCGGCGGCGATCCTGCGGCAGGCGTCACCGAAATCAGCGGTCTGATAAAGCGACGTGATCTCGGCGGTGTTGGCAAAGACGATATCGACGGATCCCTTGATGAGATCGAGGAACTCGGACCTGTGACGGTCGACGCAAAAGCCATCGGAGAGGGTCAGCGCCACCCGGCGGCCGGCGGCATGGGCATGCTTGGCGGCGAGGCGAAAGGCCCGCTTGGCCGCCGGGCGATCGAACAAGTAACCTTCAAGATAGGTGATCCGCGCCGACTTGACTTTGCTTTCGTCGACATCGGCCTCGTCCAACAGCACGCAGGCGCCGAGATGCGTGTTCATGGTTCGCTCGCCGTCCGGCGTGACGAGAATCATCGAGGTTGCGGTCGGCGGACCGTTGATCACCGCGAGACTGTCGAAATCGACGTCCAGGGAGTGAATGTCGTGGCGAAAAATGTTACCGAAAATATCGTCCGCGACCTTGCCGATATACGCGCCCTGTCCCCCCAGCGAGGCGACCCCGACGATGGTATTGGCGGCGCTGCCGCCCGAGGTCTCCACCGCTGGACCCATGTCCCGGTAAAGCACCGCCGAACGCTCGGCGTCGATGAGGTGCATGTGCCCTTTGTCGAGTCCGTGGCGGCGGATGAAGGGCTCATCACAGCGCGCGATGATATCGACGATCGCGTTGCCGATGCCGAGAACATCATAACGTGTATCGGGCATTGCGGTCTCCGGGGCCAGGGTCAATTCGCACCCGTTTTCTCGGGGAAGCGACAGAGGTCCGCAATCACACAATCGCCGCAGCGCGGTTTGCGAGCAAGGCAGACATATCGACCGTGCAGGATCAGCCAGTGGTGGGCATGCTGGAGATAGTCGGCCGGCACGATGGCGTGCAGCCGCGCTTCGACCGCCTCGGGATCCTTTCCTGGCGCAAGGCCGGTGCGGTTGGCTACGCGGAAGACATGGGTATCGACAGCGATGGTCGGCTCGCCGAAGGCGACGTTGAGCACCACGTTGGCCGTTTTGCGCCCGACCCCCGGGAGTCGCTCCAGTGCAGCCCGGTCGCGCGGGACCTTGCCGCCATGCTCATCGACCAGTATTTTCGACAACGCGACCACGTTCTTGGCCTTGCCGCGAAAGAGGCCGATGGTCTTGACGAAGTCCTCGACCCGTTCAACACCGAGCGCGGCCATCGCGGCTGGCGAATCGGCCGTGGCGAACAGCGCCCGCGTCGCCTTGTTGACGCCCGCGTCGGTGGCCTGCGCGGACAGCACTACGGCGACCAGCAGGGTAAAGGGGTTGGTGTACTCAAGCTCGCTCTTCGGCTCGGGCCGTTCTGCGGCGAGGCGCCGGAAGAGTTCGCGCACTTCTGCCACCGATAGCCCCGCCGGCTGCTTCGTCGTCTTCGGCTTTGTCGCCATGGCCCGTCCGCCCTATAACTTACCCATGACCGAGCACCAAACGCCAAAGCCCGCGGCACGTCAAACCTTCGTGCTACGTCCGCACCGCTCGCTGAGCCCACGCGGGTTCATGCTGTTCATGCTTGGCTATGGCGCCGTCAGCTTTATCGCGGGCGTCTCGTTCTATCGCATGGGCGCCTGGCCGGTTTTTGGCTTTTTCGGCCTGGACGTGGCGCTTGTCTATTGGGCGTTCCGGGCCAATTATCGCTCCGGCCGGCAAACCGAGATCATCGAGGTGACCCCTACGGACGTTATCGTCCGCGCCGCCACACCGGGCGGCCGGGAAATGCGCTGGAGCGCCAATCCCTATTGGCTGCGGATCGAACTGACGGAGCTTGCCGGCGATGTGTGCGAACTCCAGTTGACCAGCATGGGCCGCTGGCGGACGATCGGCCGCTTCCTCAGCGATCCCGAGCGACGGGAATTGGCGGTTGCGCTGCGACAGGCGATCCAAGCCGCGCGCTGATTGGCCGTGAAGTTTGGCCACAGACCAATCTCGATGTTCCAAAACGGCACGGTACGTAACCAAACTCCCTGAAATTTCCCGGCATGCGGCTTGCTGCATCGCAGCCCATCGATCCGCCACCGCTGGGATGTCACGATGCTCACAAAAGCCTACCGCATTTTCGACGAAGCTGTTTACCGTCTGGTCCTTGGTATGATCGCCTTCGGCTTGGCCTTCGCGGTCTTTCTTACTGGCTACGAGGTCAAATCGGCGCTTGGCATCAAGCTGACGCAGACCCACTCGTTCATGCACGAGTTCTACTTCGGTTGAAATCGGTGCGGGGCGGCAAGAATCGGGTCGCGGGGGACTCGCCGAAGCACTAAAACGGCTCCAACACAGGAGCAGTTCGCCATGGAATTCGAAATCGCCAACGGTGCGTCATTCAGCCG
>Ga0209698_10007474_pt1 | contig 11467 bp, 9 predicted proteins | sample LitLauG_LLR_2012_FD_187203 | JGI IMG/M metagenome (GOLD analysis project Ga0209698, IMG submission 187203) | Freshwater sediment microbial communities from Pennsylvania, USA - Little Laurel Run_MetaG_LLR_2012 (SPAdes) (version 2) | ecosystem: Environmental > Aquatic > Freshwater > Creek >... | reverse complement strand
CGCTCGGAGAGCTTGTTGCCCATGCCGGTTTCGATCAGTACAGTCTGCTTGCCAGTTCGGACCAGCAGCGAGTTCAGGCCGCTCGAGATGTAGTTGCGCTCGTCGGCCTCCATTTTGCGCGACCACATGACTTTTGGGATTACGCCGAAGAACGCGCCGCCGTCCAGCGGGTAAGTGCCGTCAGAAAAAACGCTGAGTTCGAAGTCGCCGAGCGAGAGTTGGTGCATGGAAACAGTGTGCCACGCGACAACTTCTTTCGCCACGGATTGACGCGGATTCCCACGGATAAATCAAGGAGGTTGATCCGTGAAGATCCGCGTAAATCCGTGGCTAAGGTTTAGCGTTTCGCCCTGGCTGTTTCTTTTTCCCCGACGCGCGGGCTGACTTCGAATTTCATCTTGCCGGCCTTCTTGTCGGAGTCGACGATGACATGATCGCCGTGCAGCACTTCGCCGTCGAGAATCTTCAGCGCCAGCGGATCCTGAATCAGCTTCTGGATCGCACGCTTCAGCGGCCGCGCTCCGAAGTTCGGATCGTAGCCCTGTACGAACATCGAGTCCTTAGCCGCGTCGGTGAGTTCGAGTGAAATCTTGCGATCGGCCAGCAAGCGTCGCACATCTTCCAGGCGCAGCTCGATGATCTTGACCAACTGCTCTTTGCCGAGTGGGCGGAACACGATGATGTCGTCGACGCGATTCAGGAACTCGGGCCGGAAGTGCGTGTGCAGCAGGTTCATCACTTGCTGCGACGCCTCTTCGAAGTCGTGCTCGGATTTCAAATTCTCCGCCTGCAAAAGCTGCGAGCCGATGTTCGACGTCATGATGATGATCGTGTTTTTGAAGTCGACGACGCGGCCTTTGCCGTCAGTCAGGCGTCCATCGTCCATCATCTGCAACAACACGTTGAAAACGTCGGGATGCGCCTTTTCGATTTCATCAAACAGCACGACCGCATACGGACGGCGGCGCACCTGCTCGGTGAGCTGTCCACCTTCTTCGTAACCGACATATCCGGGAGGCGCGCCGATCAGGCGGGCGACGGAATGCTTCTCCATGTACTCCGACATGTCGATGCGCAGCAGCGCATGCTCGTCGTCGAACAAAAATTCGGCGAGGGCGCGGGCGAGCTCGGTCTTGCCGACGCCCGTGGGTCCGAGAAAAATGAACGAACCAATCGGGCGTTTGGGATCGCTTAATCCCGCGCGGGACCGGCGAATCGCGTTGGCGACGCGCTCTAATGCTGGGTCCTGGCCGATCACGCGCAGGCGCAGGCGTTCTTCCATGTTGACCAGCTTCTTGACTTCGCCTTCGAGCATCTTCGAGACGGGAATGCCGGTCCACTTGGAGACGATGCCCGCGACATCTTCTTCGTCGACTTCTTCTTTGAGCATGCGTTTTCCGGCCTGACTCTCCATCTGCTTGCTGAGCTTGGCGAGTTCCTGCTCGGCCTGCGGAATGAGTCCAAAGCGAATCTCGGCTACGCGCTCGTTGTTGCCTTTGCGTAACTCGGACTGCTCCTCGGTCTTCAGCTGTTCGATCTGCCCTTTCAAGGCACGCACGCGCGCGATGAGATCTTTTTCTTTTTTCCAGTTCGCCTTCAGCGTGTTGGACTTTTCGCGAATCTCGGCGAGTTCTTTTTCGATGACGGCCAGCCGTTCGCGCGAGTTCGCATCGTCCTCTTTTTTCAGCGCCTGCTTCTCGATCTCGAGCTGCGTGGCTTTGCGCTCAAGCTGATCGATATCGGTCGGCAGCGAATCAATCTGAATGCGTAGCGATGCGGCCGCTTCATCGATCAGATCGATGGCCTTGTCGGGCAAAAAACGGTCGGAGATGTAGCGGTGCGACAGCGTTGCGGCGGCGACGATAGCCGAATCCTTGATGCGCACGCCGTGGTGCACTTCGTATTTTTCTTTCAGGCCGCGCAGAATCGCGATCGTGTCTTCGACATTGGGCTCGCCCACGAAGACGATCTGGAAGCGGCGTTCGAGCGCGGCGTCTTTTTCAATGTACTTGCGGTATTCGTTCAGCGTCGTGGCACCAATGGCGCAGCTCTCCGCGGGCGAGCGCCGGCTTCAGCATGTTGGAGGCGTCAATCGCGCCTTCGGCCGCTCCCGCTCCAACCAGCGTGTGCAGTTCGTCGATGAAGAGGATGATCTGGCCCTGCGCGTCTTCGATTTCTTTCAAGACGGCTTTCAAACGGTCTTCGAACTCGCCGCGATATTTCGCTCCCGCCAACATCGCCCCCAAGTCGAGCGAAACCACGCGCTTGCTCTTTAAAGCCTCGGGAACATCGCCGGAGATAATTCTTTGCGCGAGGCCCTCCACGATCGCGGTCTTGCCGACTCCGGGCTCGCCGATCAGCACAGGATTATTTTTCGTGCGGCGCGATAGCACCTGGACCACGCGGCGGACTTCTTCGTCGCGTCCGATGACCGGGTCGAGCTTGCCACGGCGGGCCTGCTCGGTCAGGTCGCGGGCGTAGCGCTCCAGCGCCTGATACTTCGCCTCGGGATTCTGGTCGGTGACTTTCTGCGATCCGCGCACCACGGTGAGCGCCTTCAGGATCGCGTCGTAAGTCGCGCCATGGCGCGCGAGAATTTGCTGCGCCGCATCGCGCTTCAGGTGCGTGATGGCCAGCAGCAGGTGCTCGGTGGAAACGTATTCGTCCTTGAAATTCGAAGCTTCCTTGAACGCCTGGTCGAACATCTTGCTGACTTCGTTCGAGAGCGTGGCCTGGGCGGCTTGTCCGGAGACTTTGGGCAGCTTGTCGATCTCGGCATAAACTTCGTTCAGCAGGGCCTGCGGACCGATGCCGATTTTTTCCAGCACCGGCGGAACGATGCCTTCTTTGTCTTCGAGCAGCGCGGCCAGCAGGTGCAGCGGCTGCAGCTCGGGATTGCCGTGCTCGGACGCGAGCTCGTTCGCGCGCTGCACGGCTTCCTGCGCCTTTACGGTAAATTTGTCCCAACGGATGGGCATGATGACCTCGATTTAGTAATTGGGAGATTTAGTAATTGAGTAATTGGAAACACAGCTACTTCGAAACGTCGCTGGGAGTTCTCCCGTTCGTCTGTTTCGGATTCCGTCGGAGCCCGCTGCCGGCGATGGCTTTTTCCCGGTCGCGAAGTCTTTCAAGAATCTCGATTTTCTCGGAAAAGCTGAGCGAGGCGAGCCGGTTACGCATCTCTTCCTTGCTCGGAAACTGAGGCGGAAAGTCTCGCTCGAACTGTGGCCATTTACTAATCAGATCGTGAGATCTGAGAATCGTTCTTAGCGTCAGCTCGTCAATCGCGTCGCGCTCGGCCAGCCTCAGCATCCAGGGCAGGTCTTTCGGTCGGTTCATCGTCAACGCGATGGCGATCAGATGTTCGGCCATCATGACAAAGACATATTTACCATCGACCGACAGTGGGAGTGAGCCAGCTACGGCGTCACGTTCAAGGTCGTTTTTCGCCACAAGAAACCGTACGGGCCAGCCCGCGATCTCAAAGCACTCACCGTCCGTCTTATGGCCGTGAGCCACCAAATAGTTGTGCAACGCGGTCAAGCTTACAGACGGGCCACCCGGGTCGAATGGAAGTATTACGAGTACCTCCATCTCGAGCGCTGCTGCGGGTTCCGAGTATTGAACTGCACCAACCGCGCCGGCGATGGCGTAATGACAGATCACACCGTCGGCTTGCATCTGGTTGATCGCTTCGAGCGTGGCTCTCACGGCTTATGTCTCTGTAAGCATTGTGAACTAACTCCCGCATCGAGCCAAGGACTCGTGTTCGAACAAAATGGGAGGCGGGCATTTCTGCCGCCTCCCATCTGAAACCTGGTCGAGCTTCGCTCGACCGGACAGCCGATGGCGGCTGTCCCTACATGGGCATCGCCATTACGCGGCTTTGCTCGGGCCTTTGCCTTCCGGCTTGGTTTCAGTCGTCTTGCCTTCGATAGGCTTTTGGCTGCCGATGTTGACCTTGATCTGCTTCGGCTTGGCTTCGGCTTTCTTGGGCAGTTCGATCTTCAGCACGCCCTTGTCGTAGTTCGCCGAGACCTTCTCGGTGTCTACGGTTGGAGGCAGGGTGAAGGTGCGGGTGAAGCTGCCGTACTGGCGCTCCACGCGGCGGTAGTTCTCTTCTTTCTCTTCCTTCTCGATCTTGCGCTCGCCGTGCACGGCCAGAACGTTGTTCTCGACGCGGATGTCGATGTCGTTTTCGTCGATTCCGGGCACTTCGATCTTCAATATGACCTTGTGCTCGTCTTCGTAGACGTCGACGGCAGGGGCAAAGCTCGAGGTGGCGAGCGCTTCGTCGCGGTCCGCGCCGGTGTAGGACTCACGGAACACACGGTTGATGCGGTCCTGCAGGGTGGCAAACTCGCGGAACGGTTCAAAACGGGTTAATACGGTCATGGGTAAATCCTCCTTCGAAGAGTGGTTGATCAGAATTTCGATATGCGATCGGCGCTCAGGATTGGTGTGCCTTCAGCGACCGTCACTTCATTAGACGCAAAGTTAGCGTAAACGAATCATAAAAGTTGAGCGTGTTATTGTCAAGCTAAGAATGCGCTTAATTATCTTTAACTTACCGTCGCGATAACGCACTTTAGGTAGGAAGTTTCGGGCACATTTAGCAGAATGGGATGGTCTTGGGCCTGTCCGCGGACTTCGAGCAGGCGCAGGGTGCGGTGAGCGTCCAAGGCCGCGCCAGAGAGCATTTCGAGGAAGTCGGCCTGGCCGAGATGATAGGAGCAAGAGCAGGTCACGAGGATTCCGCCGGGGCGCAGCATCTTCAAGGCGCGGAGATTGAGCTCTTTGTATCCGCGCAGGGCCGCGTCGAGATCGCGCTTGGTCTTGGCGAAGGCAGGCGGATCGAGAACGATCGTGTCGTAGCGGCGATTGGCAGCCGCGTAGTCTTTCAGCAGATCGAAGGCGTTGGCTTCGATCCACTCAATCTCGTTTTGACCCAAAAGCTTCTGGTTGAGCGCGGCATTCTGATCGGCGACTTCGAGCGCGGGCCGCGAGCTGTCGACGGCGGTGACGTGGGAGCAACGCGGCGCCAGATGCAGCGCGAATCCTCCCTGATAGCAGAAGACATCGAGCGCCTCGCCCTGGGCATACTGCGCCGCGGCGGCATAGTTTTCGCGCTGATCGAGGAACGCCCCGGTTTTCTGGCCTTCGAGGGCGGCGAAGTGGAACTGCACGCCGTTCATGGTGAACGTCGCGGCGGTCTTCTGTCCGTAAAGCAGGGCGGAGGCGCGTGGCGAAAGGCTTTCCAGCTCGCGCACGCGCGGATCGACACGCTCGGCGATCGCAGTGGGGCGCAGTCGCTGGACCAGTTCAGAGAGGACCGTCTCGCGCACAAGGCTGCTGTCCATCGCCTGGGTGAGAATCTGCATGGAGAGCACGTCGTTGTAGCGGTCGACGATGAGGCCGGGCAGGAAGTCGGCTTCGCTGAAAATGACGCGGTATGCGTTAGTGTCGCGCACGAAGCGCTCGCGAAAGGAGATGGCATCGGCGATGCGATGACGGAGGAGTGCGGGAAGGTCGGCGACCGGCTCGTGGCAGATGAGGCGAATAGCGATCTGTGACGAACTGGAATAGAGCGCAGTGCCCAGCGGCTTTCCGCGGGGGTCGACAACCGTGACTAGCGCGCCGGGCGCGATTCCGTCCGCGGCAACGAGATCGGAGCGGTAGACCCAGACATGACCAGCCTTCAGACGGCCAGCGCCGCGGGGGGAGAGTTTGATTTTCGGGAGTGCAGGCGAAGGGCTCGGGGGCATGCCGACATCTTAAATGTTACGGGTATTGTCATCCTTCGCGAAGCGAAGGACCCTTGCAATTTGCCGGCGGCGCAGACGCAGCAGGCCAACTGCACAGGTCCTTCGCTTGGCTCAGGATGACAGAGCGCATCTGTGCTCGATGTGCTCGCGGGACGGACGAATGCGTCCGTCCCCACGTGGGTTTATTCGCCGCCTACGGTTAGGCCGTCTACCCTAATTGTTGGGGCGGCTACTGCGCCGCGGAACTCTAAGTCGTTGGCGATTTCGGAGATGTGGAAGAAGAGATCTTTCAGGTTTCCGGCTACCGTGATTTCTTCCACCGGGTAGGTGAGTTCGCCGCCTGATATCCAGAGGCCGGACGCGCCGCGAGAGTAGTCTCCGGTGACGAGGTTCACTCCTTGACCGAGGAACTCCGTTACGTACAAGCCTTCTTTGATTCCTGCGATCAGTTCTTTGGGCGACTTGGGTCCAGCTTGCAGAAAATAGTTTCCGGGGCCGATGCCCGGCGTACCCGCTAATCCGCGGGAGGCGTTGGCTGTGGTCTGCAGGCCAAGTTTTTTCGCGGTGTAGGTGTTGAGCAGGTACGACTTGAGCACTCCGTTTTCGATGACTACTGTGCGGCGGGTGGGGATGCCTTCACCGTCGAACGGGCTGGTGCCGAATCCGCCGGCGATGGTGCCGTCGTCGATAACGGTGACGTTGTCTCCGGCGATCTTCTGGCCGAGCTTTCCGGCGAGGAATGATGCGCCGCGGTAGACGGAGTCTCCGTTGATGCCTTCGAAGATGTGCTCGAGGATCGAAGTCGAGACCATGGGGTCGAAGACTATGGGGACGTGCGCAGTTTTTGCTTTGCGCGCACCTAGGCGGCGGAGGGTGCGTTCGGCGGCGATTTTGCCCACTTTTTCCGGGGCATCGAGCTTTGTGAGCGTGCGCGCGACCGAGTACCAGTAGTCGCGCTGCATCGCTCCGTCGTCCGTTTGCGCGATGGGGACGGCGGCCACCGAGCAGTAAGACCGGCGGTATTCGCCGACGAATCCGTGGGAGTTGGCGAGAACTTTGCGTCCGGTGGCGGCGTCGAAGGAACCGCCTTCGGAGTTCTTGATGCGCGGATCGAAGTCGAGCGCGGCTTTTTCGGCGCGGCGCGCGTAGTCGATGCGGTCCGGGCCGGGGAGCGAGTAGACGTCTTCGTGGTAGAGCGCGAGGTCGCCTTTGAGCTGGCCGAGCTGCGAGGCTTCGGGGATTCCGGCGAAGGGATCTTCGGAGGTGATCTTGGCCAGCGTGAGCGCGGAGCTGACCATGCGGTCGAGGCCGGCGCGGGAGAAGTCGGACGAATAGGTCGAGGCGGCGCGCTGTCCGAAGAAGACGCGGACTCCGATGGACTTGGAGCCGGATTCTTTCAGGGTTTCAACTTGGCCGAGGCGGACGAGCGTGGAGAATTCGTCGCCTTCGCGGACGACGCATTCGGCGGCAGTGGCGCCTCCGGCCATGGCGCGGGCGACGATGTCCTGGGCGATTTCTCTTAAGTCGGTTGCGAGCTGCGGGGTGCGCGTTGCGAGTTCAGTTGGCATGAAGTCTTATTATCCCAAGTTTTTCTTGATCGTGCCGCGCGTGAACACGCACATGAATGGCATGACGAATGAATGTTGTAAGTAATGCTTTTTTGCCTTACACTTGTTGTTATGAGCACACTTACCGTAACGGCACGAGGACAAGTGACATTCCGCAAGAAAGTAATGCAGCATCTTGGAGTGAAGCCGGGAGGCAAGATTGAACTGGACTTGCTGCCCGATGGCCGAGGCGTGATCCGCGCAGCCAGGCCGACTGGAAAGATCCATGACTTCTTTGGTGTGCTTGCGGGAAAGACAAAAAAGGTCGCGACCATCGAGGAGATAAATGAAGCGGCGGCGCGCGGCTGGGCGGGCCAGGGCTTGCGAGAAAAGAAATGAAGATCGCGGTGGATACGAATGTTCTGGTGCGAGCCGCTGTACGCGACAACGCCGATCAAGCCGACGCTGCGACCAAGCTGATGGGCCGAGCCGAAATGGTGGCCATCGCACTGCCGTCGCTGTGCGAGTTCGTCTGGGTGCTGCGCACCGCTTATGGCTTTCGCGCACCAGAGATAGCCAAGGCAATCCGAACATTGCTGGCGGCGGAAAATGTGGAAACGAACCGGCCCGCGGTGGAGGCCGGGTTGGCGATACTCGACGCGGGCGGTGATTTTGCCGACGGCGTGATTGCTTATGAGGGACGATGGCTCGGCGGGGAGACGTTCGTTTCGTTCGATCGAAAAGCGGTGGAGATGCTTAGGGCGCAGGGCGAAGCGGCGCGGTTGCTGTAGGAGGTTGATCCGCAGAAGGTCCGGACATGGGTGAAAACTCCCGGAAGAGCCGCTGGTGGCGCGGGTTGCAAGGGATCCTTCGACTGCGGTTGATGTCTGCGCTTGGGCGCAGACATCAATCCTCGCTCAGGATGACAAATCGTAAAACATCTACTGCATGAAGCCGCCGGGGTCTTTTCTGGCGGTGCCGCCTACCGTGAGGCGATCGATTTTTAATGTTGGAATGCCTACGCCTACCGGGACGGCCTGGCCGTCTTTGCCGCAGGTGCCGACGCCTTCGTCTAGCTTCAGGTCATTGCCGACCATGCTGACCCGCGTTAACACATCGGGCCCGTTGCCGATCAGGGTGGCGCCCTTAATGGGGGCGGTGATCTGGCCGTCTTCGATCATGTAGGCTTCGCTGGCGGAGAAGACGAACTTTCCGTTGGTGATGTCGACCTGGCCACCACCGAAGTTGACGGCGTAGACGCCGTGCTTCACCGAGCGAATGATGTCTTCGGGATTGTCTGTACCGGCAAGCATGTACGTATTTGTCATACGCGGCATGGGGATGTGCTCGTAGCTCTCACGGCGTCCGTTGCCAGTGTCGGCGATGCCCATGAGGCGCGAAGATAGCTTGTCACTGAGGTAGCCCTTTAGGATTCCCTTTTCGATGAGCACGGTTTCCTGCGTGGGCGCGCCTTCGTCGTCGACGTTGAGCGATCCGCGGCGCCAGGGCATGGTGCCGTTGTCGACGACCGTGCAGTGTTCACTGGCTACGCGCTTCCCGATCAGTCCGGCGAACGCGGAAGTCTTTTTGCGATTGAAATCCGCTTCGAGTCCGTGGCCTACGGCTTCATGCAGCAGAACACCGGGCCATCCGGGACCGAGAACGACTTCCATTTCTCCGGCCGGGGCTTCGCGGGCGTCGAGTTGCAGAATTGCCTGGCGGGCGGATTCTTTGGCGAAGTATTCAGGAGTCTTTTCGCCGAAGAAAAAGTCGAGGGCGACGCGGCCTCCGCCACCGGAGCTGCCACGGGCTGAGTTGCCTTCGGTCTTCGCGATGCAGCTTACATTCATGCGGGCCAGCGGTTGCGAATCCTCGGCGAAAGTTCCGTCGGAGGCGACGACCAGAATGTTGCGCAGTTCGTCGGCGTAGCTGGCGCGAACTTCTTTGATGCGCGGATCGAAAGAGCGGGCGGCCTTGTCGGCGCGCATGACGAGCTCGACCTTGGCGGTGATCTCGGCGTCGACGCTCGGCAGAGTGACCGGGTAAAGGCTGCGGGCCTGCGACTTCTGGAATCCGGCAACCGGCGTTTTGGCCGGGGCGCTGGCGATGAGAGCGGCGGTTCGCGCGGCGTGGAGAATGCGATCGGCGGAAAGGTCGTCGGTGTAGGCGTATCCGGTGCGCTCGCCGGAGACGACGCGGATGCCGCACCCGGCGGAGATGCCCTGGCTGGCCGATTTCACCATGGATTCGTCGACCATCAGCGAGGTCGAGGAAAGATATTCGAAATAGAGGTCGGCGTAGTCGCCTCCGGCGGAGAGGGCGGCGGCCAGGTAATGTTCGAGGTCGCGTTCGGTCAGGCCGTAGTGCTCGAAGAAAAAGCGGGCTTTGTCGTTGATTTTTTCCACGTAAATTAGATGCCCGCGAGGTTGGTGTGGACTCGCCGGCGGATTGCTCCTGTTCTTTGATTATCCCATAGGCGGTCCGCGGAAGCAGGGCAGGCTTCACCACAGAGTACACAGAGGAACACAGAGGTTTCCACATCCTTCGGCGCAATCAATGGTCATTCGTCACAGACTCCGGGGGCGGCGGACGTGGACAATTTCGGCATGACTCCAGAGGCGTTGATGCGGACGTTGCAGGAATTTCTGGCGGAGGCTTCGGGCGCGGTGGTGCTGGAAGATGGGGCCATCGCGTTTGATCTCGGGCGGGCGAAGTATTCGATTTCGGGGGAGCATAACAAGTGCCTGCTGCATCTGTGGTCGGCGGAGCGGAATGCGGTGCGACGCGTGCTGGATGCGGAAGTGAAGAACGGGGCACTGCGGCTGGCGGTGCAGCGGCTGGGGCAGGCGCGTCCGACGAAGCTGGAGATTTGCCGGGAGCGCGACCGGCGGTCGCCTACGGCGAAGAAGGCTTGCCGGATGGCGTATGAGGCGAAGCTGCGGCGGGCTTTGGAGCGGCATTTTCCGGGGTTCACAATTGACCGGCTGACGTCGGGCGTGGATCTGGAGAAATCGTTCGGGCCGATTTATGCGCGGGGGGTGATTCGGCGGGGGCAGTCGGCGTTTGCGGTTTTGGGTGTGAATGAGAAAGAAACTCAGGCTTCGATCGATGCTTCGCTTACGTTTGGGATTTTGTGGATGGATATTTGCCGCGAGAATTCCCAGGTCTCGCAAAAGAAGCGAGACCTGGGGCACCCCACAGTGAGCTTTGTCGAGGGTTTGCATCTGTTCGTGCCGGCGGGTTGTTCGGCTTTGGTGCGGGAGCGGATGGCGAATCTGAACCGGGCAACGGCGAAGTGGAGTTTGTTTGAGTTTGATGAGCGGCATGATGCCGTGGTGGAGATCGATTGCGGGGATCGCGGGAACATCGCTACGCGGCTGGTGCATGTGGCAAATGAAGCGTCGGCGCTGGAGCGGTTTGCGGAGTCGATTGCGCGGATCCATGCGATTTTGCCGAGTTGCGAAGTTGCAGTGCTTTCGGCGGCGGAGATTGCGTTTCGCTGGCGCGGGCTGGAGTTTGCGCGGGCCCGCATGGGGGCTGAGGCGGTGACGTTTCGTTCGAAGCAGGAAATTGTGTTTGGCGTGGGCGCGGAGGAGCGGGTGCTGGAGGATCGCAACTACGCTCTATTTGTGCAGTTGCTGAGTGCGTTGCGGGAGGCGCGGCATCCGTATGGGCCGCGCGGGGACCGGTTGTTCCGGCTGCATCCCGAGCGGTGGCTGGAGTCGCTGGTGGTGGGCGATGTGAGCGTGATCGATGAGCGGCTGGATGCGGAGTGGCGTTATTCGCAAGTGCCGGCGTTTTCAGCGGCGGACCGAGCGATGATCGATGTGTTGACCATGACGCGCCACGGGCGGCTGGCGGTGGTGGAGCTGAAGGCGGATGAGGACATTCATCTGCCGCTGCAGGGGCTGGATTACTGGTCGCGGGTGGAGTGGCATCATGCGCGCGGGGAGTTTTTGAAGTTTGGATACTTTGGCGGCGTGGAGTTGTCGGCGGAGACGCCGCTGCTGTATTTGGTGGCTCCGGCATTGCATGTGCATCCGGCTACGGATGTGTTGTTGCGGTATGTTTCGCCGGAAATTGAATGGGCGTTTGTGGGGATTGACGAGCGGTGGCGGGAGGGCGTGCGAGTGGTGTTTCGCAAGCGGGCGG